>Ga0070741_10009401_pt1 | contig 19016 bp, 20 predicted proteins | sample Coa_R1_4_FD_66440 | JGI IMG/M metagenome (GOLD analysis project Ga0070741, IMG submission 66440) | Surface soil microbial communities from Centralia Pennsylvania, which are recovering from an underground coalmine fire - Coalmine... | ecosystem: Environmental > Terrestrial > Soil > Unclassified ...
TAGCGCGTCGTATAAAGCCGAATGAAATCGCCAACCGATTCAATGTCGCGCTTGAAACTGTGAAACTCTTTCGCCTTTTCGCCCGTCGTCGGGCGACTATAGCCCGTGCTCACGGGGTCAATGAACACAAGGTCGCTTACGTCGAGCAGCGAGTACTCATTGTCCGTCAATTTGTACGGCGGCGGCGGCAAATCGCCAATATCGGTCATCATCACGCGGCGCGGACCCAGCGCGCCCAGATGCAGCCACACCGACGAAGACCCCGGCCCGCCGTTAAATGAAAACGTAATCGGACGTTTTGAAGGATCGTCCACATGGTCACGCGTGTACGCGATGAAAAAGACCGTCGCTTTGGGCTTTTCGCCTTCCGCCGTACCTTCCTTTTCTGTTTCCTCTTTCAAAACAATAGTGCCCGTTGTGACCGTGTATTGAATCGTCTGCCCGCCGAGCGTGATACTGTGTTTCGATTCAACCAGATTGTCTTTGACTTCGGGTTTGGGCGTGTCCTCTTTTTTCTCTTTATCGTCTGCCATGTTTGTTCTCTGTAGGGCGGCGTTACGCCGCCCCTACGCTCTTTATCGTCTGCCATGTTTGTTCTCTGTAGGGGCGGCGTGACGCCGCCCCTACGCCTTGTGATACACCGAATAATTATTGTAGGGCTTGCCATCCGGCGTCTTGCCCGACTGTGTGACAAACATCGTCTTGCCGTCTTCGGATAATGCACGTCGTCCCCGCGCGATCACCGAGCCATCTTTTTTAGAAACGGTATCCAGTGTACGCGTATCCACCAGCGTCGTCACAATCGCGTCCACCGCTGGCGAATCGGTGTACGGATGCTCCACGCCATCGGGATGCGCGTAATACACCATGTGAAAATCTTTGCCTGCTGCATCCCTCCAATCCATAATCACCGCGAGCGCATCGCCTTCGCGCACCAATTCATATTGTCCAGTCTGGGGCGGCGTGCCAAATTCATAATTCGATTGCGTCGGGTCCAATTCCCACACGCCCAGAAACGGTTCGATGGAAGGTTGTGAATTCTCCATGCGCCGATTCTAACACAAACTCCCCTCTTCCATGTTACAATTCCTGTAGGGGCGGCGTGACGCCGCCCCCTCCATCCGGCCCATCCACCCATTAAGGAGGTCACAATGGCTCTCGTCGTAGACCCGCAAGGCAACGAAATCCGCGCGCTGCAACGCGTAACCGATTGGCGCGGCAAGCACGTCCTCGAAATCGGCAGCGGCAATGGACGCGTCACGCTGCGCCTCGCCGCGCTTGGTGCAAGAAAAATCCACGCGCTCGACCCCGATGCCGAGCTCATTCAACAAGCGCGCCAGAATTTGCCCAAGCTGCACGCGCGGCGCATCGAGTACCAGGTCGCGCACGCCGAACACTTGATGCATCCCTCCGAGACGTTTGACATTGTCCTCTCCTCGTGGGCGCTCTGATGAGTCGCGCACGAGGGCATGGTTCATGTCCTACACGAAGCGCACCGGGTGCTCAAACCCGGCGGTATCTTGATTGATCTCCGCCCCGCGCCGCATCACCGCCGCGTCGGCTTGGGCGCAGGCACGCGCTGGCAGCTCGTCGGCGTCATGCGTGACACCTTCGACGACGACCATGCGGCAGATGAGGCGGTCAAGCGCGTATTGCGCGAAGGACTGTTCCGCAGCGAACCGCCGTTCGAATTCAAGGTGGACCGCGTGATGGATACCCTCGACGATTTTCGCGCGTGGATCACTGAATTCGTCCAGCAGGGAGGTTTTCCGCCGCACGATTGGCTCGTACAGCGCGTCGAACGCGCCCACGCCAAACGCGACCCACGTACCAAAATCGTGGTGCGCGGGCCGCTCCGCCTGCGCGTAATGAGCAAGCAACCACCGTGAGCCAACACGCCAATTGTTCAAAAGTTGGAATGCCGCTAACATTCATATCGGTATCGGATATGCTATAATTTAACCTATCCGATATGCCTGCTCAAACCCTCCTCGAATCACGTCTCGCCCGGCGGATTGCCCAAAAGAAAACCCGCCTGAATGCACAACGTCCAATTCCCAGAGATGCCGTCGCCCGCTTGCGTGAACAATTGACCGTTGAATGGATTTACAACTCGAACGCAATCGAAGGCAGCACCCTGACTTTGCGCGAAACCGAGCTCATATTGCATCAGGGGCTGACAATTGGTGGGAAAAGCTTGCGCGAGCATTTTGAAGTGATTAATCATCGGGAAGCCATTACTCTGGTGGAATCACTCGTCAGGAAAAAACGCCCGGTTACAGCGTTTCAAGTGCGCCAACTACACCAATTAGTTCTGATGCAAATTGACAATGAAAACGCAGGGCAATATCGTCGAACCAATGTCCGGATTGCCGGGTCTGCTTACACACCACCGGAAGCATGGCTTGTGCCACAACAAATGGATCAATGGGCGCGTTGGCTGCAAACGGAAGCGACAGCACTCCATCCGATTGATCGGGCCGCGCTCGCGCATCATCGTCTGGCGGCGATTCATCCATTCGTAGACGGGAATGGCAGGACGGCGCGCCTGGTGATGAACTTGATCCTATTACGCGCCGGTTACCCTCCCACCGTGATTCTACGCGCGAATCGGCAGCAATATTACCGTGTGCTGGCAAACGCGGATCGCGGCAACGATAAACCCCTCATCAATTTTGTTGGACGTGCGGTGGAGCGCAGTCTAAATCTGTATCTGGAAGCGCTGACGCCGAGTACCCGCAAACCTGCACGGATGAACGAGTGGATTCCCTTACGCGAGGCCGCGCAAGGCACTCCCTACAGTCAAGAATATTTAAGCTTGCTTGCGCGTCTCGGGCGATTAGAGGCAATCAAAATCGGACGTGTCTGGCACACGACGCGACAGGCTGTCGCAGAGTATCGGAAAACGGTTGATATTTGAGCTGTTTCATTAATCTCGTTCGCATTTCATGGTCCGAATTCTCTTCCTACCTTTAATAGTAAAGTGGAGTAACCGCCGCAGTTACTCCACCTTCATCGTTTTCTGTTTTTAATCAGCGCCGCTGACTTGGCGCTTGTGTTCGACTAGAGTTCAGCCGAGCGATTCTCAATCGCCCCGCTCAACACCCCTTACTCTGTGCAATCGGCAGCGCCAATCCTCCCACTCGTTTAAAGGTCTGCCCTGAACGCAGTCGAAGGGTCGTCACCTTCCCACTCTGGCACACCACGATTTGACTCGCCTCCGTCTCCGGGTCGCCTTCCCGCCAGATAATATCCAGCTTGCCCTCCGGGGCCCAGTGAATGATTGGATAATTCGTCGCCAGCGACTTGTCCACCGCCAGACCATCCTGCGGCGTATCCAGTAACCACGTGCCCGTCTGCGCGTCGCCCGAAAGATGTCGCACAAACACGCGTGCGCCGTTCCCCACCGCTTCGCTCCACGCCACGTACGGCACATTGCCGAGGAACGTAATGCTCGGACCTTCCGCATTACTGTTCGGATTCACGTTCAAGCTCCCGCCGACCTTTACGAACTTGTCTTTCGTCGTCGGGTCAAGATGTTCGACGATAACCTGCTTCTTGCCGTTCGCGCCCTCTTCCGTCCACACGATCCACGGCGATGTATCGCCCTCGGTCAAACTGCCTGCCGTGACAAAGGGATCGCTCGCGTTCTTGCTGTGGTCCACATTCAACGTACATTTTTCTTCATCCTCCGCGCCCGTGCAGTTCGGGACAAATTGCCAGTGGAAACCGCCCGGCGCATTCGCATCCGCCACCGCTTTCGCCGCAAATACCTTGTCCGATTTCCCGCCGCTCCGTTCCGCCCATACGACCCACGGCACCGCGTTACCCGCGCCCGCAAATGTAATCCAGCAATGCTCGCCGTCACTGTGCGCGAAATCCACATTGAGCGATGGTTCAGGGTCTTCCGCCGTCCCGCCGCGATTCAATCCAACGGGCTGCCATTTGAATCCACCCAATGCGTTCGGGTCTGCTACTGCGCGGCTCACAAAAATTTCAACCGCGTTCGAGTGTGCGCTGTCTTCCTGCCAGCAGACCCACGGCGAAGGCGGATTCGTCGGATTTGCGCTGCCGCCGACGAGCACCGGGTCTTCGGCAGGTTTGTTCGTATGAATGTTCAAGCTCGGTTCATTGCCGCCGCGATCCTGACCCGCCGGTACCCACAAGCTGCTGTCCCTGTTAAAGCGTGAGGCAAACACCTGCTTGACGTTATTGAACCCCGGCGAAGGTTCATACCACGTCACCCAGGGCACGGTGCGGTCTTGCCCCGCGAAATCAATGCTTGGATGCTCTGCCTCGACGTTCGTGTGAATGTTCAGCGACGCGCCGACCGGTTCCCACGTATCGTTGTTAAAGCGACTCACAAAAATTTGTTGCGTGTTCCCCTGCTTTTCCGCCCAGGTCGCCCAAGGGATATATTCCGCCCCCGCAAACAGCGAGCCGAGCGTCAGCCCTTGATCCGTACCCGCCTCCGTCTTGTCGCGGTTCAACGCCGTACCCAATTGCGTAAAACTTCCCGCCGTCTCTGTAATCGAAATCGTTTCCGTTGGCGTAACCACCGCCGTTGCAGGAGGCGTCCCTTGCGCTTGTGGAATCGCCTGCGGTTCGCCATAAATGAAATCATCCATCACCGCCACATCATTTGTCGCGCTGTCATCGGGTCCCAACGCGACCGTTCCGTACTCGATGCGTACACGATGCACAATCGGTTCGGGAAATGCCACGCCGAGAAACGAAAGACCATTATTCGAAATCGGCGTCCCGAACTTGCCGAGCGAATTGCCCGCCGCATCAAAATATTCAAACGCGGTATGGTCGGTATCCACATCCGTGTACACCGCGCCATACCCGCGCACGACGGCGGGGATATTTGTCCCCGGCACAAAAAATTCCAGATCCACAATGTTACTGCCAATCGGCGAAAACAATCGTTCCGCGCTATACGTCTTGAAAATATCCGAATAGCTCGGATTGATATTGCCAAAACGCGGCGGCGTATTCGTCGGATTGCTCGCATCCGCGCTCACTTGCAGCGCGCTGCCCGGCGTCTTTAATACCGCGCCACGCGCCCGCGGCGGAGTCGTCGCATTGAAAAAGTCCGCCGGATAATCATTCGGCGCAGCGAGCTCATCCGGCACGCCATCCCACGTAATCGTGCGATAGCCATTTGGTTTCGAGCCCGGCGTCCCATCGTTATCCACCCCGCCGAGCAATTGCTTGTACTGCTCCACCGCCGCGAAAATATCTTCCGAAATGGTGCCCGCCGCCGTAATCACCACCGCCGCGCTTGCTACCGGCGCGCTCGTCGCGGCTGCTGTCGGCGTTTCCACTGTCGGCGTAATCACCACCGCAACGGTCGGTGTCGTCGCGCTCGAAACGGTGGGCGAAAGTACCAGCGTCGCTTCAGGCGTCGCCCCGTTCGCCGTCGGCTGAAGCGCAATTTGCGCCGCTGTCAAACGCGCTTGTGTATCCGGCGTAAACGCGAGCTGGAATGATTTGATTTTGCTCTCGTCCACCACCGCTTGCGCTTGCGCTTCCGCCGCATCAATCCCTAATTTCTTGAAATCATCGCGCGTAATTCTCTCCGTCCACGAAATCATATTGCCTGCCACGTTACGCTGCCCGACGACCTCGACGTGAATATTTTGCGCCGCGTCATCTTGCAGCCACTTGCCAATCGCCGCTTTGCCCGCAAACGTCCCGCTCGGCGTCGTCACCTTCGCGTCATCGGCAAAGAGCAGCAGCGCCGCATCCACATCATGCCCATTCACCGTAAAATCGTACGTCTGCAAGACCGAGAACGCGCTTGCAGCATCCGCTACTGTGCTCGTCGGAGAGGGCGCGTTCTCGGTTGGCGCAGGCGTCGCCTCGCCGCCACCGCACGCGACGACCATCACAATCACAAGGCTCAAAAATGCGAATTGTTTCATCGTCATACCTCCTTCACCAGAATTTTGACCGGGGCAGCGAACCACTCACTTTTGTGCTATAGTCTCCGCACAATTCTGTAGGGGCAGTGACGTATCGTCACGCACAATGCTTATCCGACGCGATATGCGTGATGATACGTCAGAGGTCATCCTGCCCGTCCGATGGGCTTTATCTCTTGCTATCTGCTATCAGCGAATCGCTATCTGCTATCCGCTATTCGCCATCTGCTATCTGTAAAATGAACCGCGCCCACCTTCCGCAGTTGCGATTGCAGAATCACCGCCTGACGAATCATCCGTTCAAAACACCGGCGGAGGTTGTCGGCTGGCTGGGCGCTGTACAGTCACAGGATTATACCGGCGCAAAATGGGCGCTCGGCTTACGAATGCACGGCGCGCACGATTCCGAAATTGATCAGGCGTTCGACGACGGCACCATCCTACGCACCCACATCTTGCGCCCCACCTGGCATTTCGTCCTCCCCGCCGATATTCGGTGGATCCAAAAACTCACCGCGCCGCACGTCCACGTCGTCAATTCCACGATCTATAAACGAATGGGGTTAGACGCTTCTATCATCAAGCGCAGCCGCACGCTCTTGACAAAAATCCTGCGCGACCAACATTATCTCACACGTGACGAATTAGGCGCACACTTGGAAAAAAATGGAATCGCGCAAAAAGGCCTTGGTCTCGCGTACATCGTCATGCACGCCGAACTCGAAGGCATTCTCTGTAGCGGTCCGCGACGCGGCAAACAATTCACCTATGCCCTGCTCGACGAACGCGCGCCCCAAACGCCAGCCCTCACACGCGAACAAGCCCTTGCCGAATTAACCAAACGTTACCTGACCAGCCATGGGCCCGCAACCGTACAAGATTATAGCAAATGGTCAGGCCTCAAAATCAGCGAGGCGCGGCGCGGCATCGAACTGGTCAAGGCGCAATTCATCCAAGCAACAATTGACGGCAAAACCTACTGGTTTCCACCCAATCCAAAATTGAAAAAAGAAAAAACGCCAATCGCCTACTTATTGTCCAACTATGATGAATATTTTAGCGGCTATGCCGACCACTCGCTTGTCATTGACCCCGCTCATGCTAACCAGTTCGAACTCCTTTATCCGCACAGCATCGTTCTCGATGGGCGCGTCGCAGGCGTATGGCGACGTGTTTTTACCAAAGATGGACTCGTCATCACCCCCAAGCTCTTTCGTCCTTTCACCGCTGCCGAAACCCACGCCCTCACGCGCTCCGCAAGCCAGTACAGCAAATTTCTCGAAATGCCCGTTTCCTTTTTGTAAGGCAAGTTCCCCTTTCGCGGTTTTCGCCCATTTCCATCATTTCGCGTTAAGCTCTTCGCGTCATCACATATCATCCGCTTATCTGCATCCCTATCCGCAGTCCGCTCCACCTTCAATATATCTCCCGCCTCCTGCTGCCTTCTGCCTCCTGCTTACTGCCTACCGTTTGCCGCCCGCACCAGCCGCGCCAACGGATACACCGCCAGCGGAAAACTCCCCATCTTGACATCCATAAGACGCGGCAATGTCAACCAGCGATAATAGTATAATGCCCTATCCGACGCGCGTTCGCGCAAACGCAAATAGATGCGCGTTTCTCCCAAACCTTCCGGTTGTGGCGCGCCAGTAATAAACAACCGCGCAAACCATTCTCGCGCAAATGCCTGCACGTGGGCATCCGTTTTCGCCATCTGCAATAGCGACGATGGAATCGCACTATCGCAAATCCGATTCGCCAAATACATCCCCAACAACAAAATGCGCCGCACCCCCGATTCTGTTGCCTCGCGCAGCAGCACATCCCAATCTAGTCCTGCCGCACCCGCGATTTGCCATGCCAAATCTACCACCCAGCCCATCCGCGCCCACAAATGTTTCCCGCCGTGAATGCACGTAAACAAAATCGCATCGCTTGGCAACAATGTGCGAATCGCGCGCCCACCAAGCGTCACCCCAATTGCGCGCTCCCAGATTCGTGCCTCCTTCCAAGTAATCGCATACGCTTTCGACAATAACCGCCAGTGCAATTCAATGATAATGTCGCCGTTCGCTTGTCGAAACGCGTGATGATTATCGCTGGCGAGAAAGGCGCGAAATTGCGCCGGAGAAAAATGTTCGTCGGGAACATACCCCTGCGCTTGCAGAACGCTCCACGCGTGCGAAACCTCGTTGAACGGCACCAATACGTCAAGGTCATTGAACGCGCGCCGGCTCAAATTCCCATAGGCCACCGTCGCCAACACCGGCCCTTTGAACGCCAGAAGCGGAATCGCTTCCGCCTCGAACCAATCAAACAGGCGTACAAGTTCCGCCATCAACACCAGCGAACGACGCGTCCGCATCTGCGCGTAACTTGCCATCGCCTCACACACATCGGGCTGAATGAATCGCACATACGGATTCAGCCGCTCATAGAGCAACGGCAAAACGCCATGTGTCCGCGCCAGCGACGCAATCCAATCCCAATTCAGCGGTGCCTTCAACAATTCCCAAATCCGCGCACGCGCGTCGGCATCGAATTGCGGACGCACGGCCAGAAACAATAGCTCCAGCTCTGGCGTCAGCGGCGCGCCGAACGCACCTGCAGGGGAAATTTGATTATTCACCAGTTTGCGAATTAATTCGCCTCTACAACTCGCCCAATTTTTAAATGCGCCTTCAAATTCTGGCGAGGTCAGCTTGAATCCGTTCCACCAGCGCATCGAGCGCATCCAATTCGTACACGCGCCTCACCCGCCGTATCGGTACGCGGGCAATCAATCGCGTGCATTGTTCCAAATGCGGGACAGCGGTATGGGTGTCTTGAAGCAAACGGGCAAGAAACGAATGACGAACGAGCTCGATCAACGCCTCGGCGGGCGTCAAAGGCGCAATCGCCAATTCATCGCCTTCGTCCAGAATATACAGGCAGCCAATGGGAATAGCTGGATTCGCAAAATGGGTGTGCAGCCGATGCGCGCGCTTGTCGCTGTGCGGAAGCAGGCGCGGCAGCGTGTCGGGATTGACTTGCGCCGCCCGCGCCGCGTCGGGGTAGAGTTTCAGTTGCGGAAAACCGGGAAACGTGCGCGGCACACCATCGCGGCCAAACGCAATCGGCACCAAATCATCCGCGAGGAGCTCCAACCCGTGTGTATATAGCGCCGCCGCCAATGTGGATTTGCCCCACCCCGACCCGCCGAGAAACGCAATCGCGCGCCCTTGCGATTCCACCGCGCTGGCATGTAAAACAAGCAACCCGCGCTGGTGCAACAACATCGCCAGCGCGGGTCCCAATATCGTCAGCCGCAGCTCATCCCCGTCCACATCCGGCGCGGGGTCAATCGTCAAACGCGACCCGCTCTGCGCGAGAAACGTGCCAACGTTCGGATATGTAATACAAATTTCCTCCTGCGAAACTGCCAGCCGCGTTCCATTCGGGCGGATTGTATTCAATTCACGCTCGATGGTTCCAAGCTGGATGTGAATGTCCGGCGTTCCCTCGGCGATTTCTAGCTCGGGCAGCGGCAGTTCACTGACAATTCCCAGTCCATACGCGCGGTAGGTGAACATACATCCAATTTCATCGCAACACGCGCCATTTGTACGGTTTCCTAGTCACCGCCGGATTGTGTGGTGTCCAGATCGCCCAACGTTCCTTCGGTAATCTCGCGGGCATCGCCGTGCGCGCGCAAGCGTGGTGCCACCCACGGCTCTTGTTCGGTCGTGGGGTCGGTGGATGATTCGAGTGCCGGTTGAGATTCGTTCATGGTCCCCCTTATACTATATTCGACTGTGTGCCGCCATCAGAGGTGCCAATCGGTTTCTTGGAACTTTGGGTAATTTCGCGGGCATCGCCATGCGCGGCCAAGCGCGGCTCAACCCATTCCTCTTGCTCCGACACGGTTTCATTCGCCTGCGGTGTTTCCTGAATCGAGATAGGTTCGTCCATAGCCCTCACCTCATGTATTAAGAGCTTTTCCGTAAAACCTGACATGTCTCCTCGTCGAACGCTCAATCGAATTCAATGGCGTCAAGACCTGACGGGTTTCCGACCAACATCGGTAAAATAGACCATCGCGGTAGGAAAACCCGTCAGGTCTCGGCAAAATTGCGATGTACTGTGTCAGGTTTTAGACACAAAGAACGCTGCGCTGACTCGTCCTAGTCAAACGTGTTTGACATGGTTCCGCCGTCGGAGGTGCCAATCGGTTTTTTCGGTGTCCGCGTAATTTCCCGCGCGTCGCCATGTACCACGAGACGCGGTTCTTCCCACGCCCACAACGTCACGGGTTCCACTGGCGTCGTTTCGGGCAAATCCGTTTGCTCTTCGGACATGATTCCCCTTTCTGTGAGATTTTTTTCTCACACGAATCTCATGCGCTCCAGCCAGCGTCCCATAATCACCACGCGCCACAAGGCGAACGCATCGGCATTGTTCGGCTGGGCATTGAAATTTTGACGAATCGCTTGCGCACGTTCTAATGATACGTACTCTTGCAGCATGCTGGAATGCGCGTCCAACCAACTCTCCCAATACTGACTATCCGCGCGCATCGCATGAACAAAGGCGTGACTCAAATTCCCCTTGCTGGTGCGCGTCGCAATCGCTTCGGGCAAACGTGCGCGCAGCGCCTCGCGCACAATCCAGCGCGTCCACCCTTCGCGCAATTTCAGCGGAGGCGGCAAGCTCACACAAAATTCGACGAGCCGCGTATCAAAATACGGAAACCGCATTTCGATTTGAAAATGCGCCGCCGCGCGATAAATTTGCTCCAACGCGAACGCCGTCAGCCCGCTCGTAATACCAAAGCGATGCGCCCAGCGGCTCGACGTTTCAGCAGCCAGCGCTTCCGCATCATACTCTGCCAATCGCTCGCGCAAATGAATGCGCGCGACGTATTCTGGGCGCAACAGCGGGTCAATCGGCACAGGTTGCCCGCGCACCGCACGCCAGCGACGGCGGAATGGTTCGACGACCAGCGGCTTGGCGGCAAACCGTTTTACCACATGCTGGAATGATTTTCCAGAGCGCCACGCCAGCTGATTCGCTTCGCGTGAAAAATCAAGCCAGCGCCACGCCCGCGCCAAGTCTGTCAAATAATCTACCCCGTGCGAAATCACATCATCGCCGCCCAAGCCATCCAGCAGGCTTGAAACACCCGCCTCGCGTGCCGCTTGCAGCGCCATCCAATGCACCGCCATCTGCGGATTCCACAGCGGCTCATCGTCACTGCTCGCCTCCGCATCCCATTCCGTAAGCGGACTCACCTCGCCGGGGTCAAAGCAGTGCGGCGTAACAGGATTTCGTTCCAGCACCGCGTGAATAAATGGACGCTCATCGCTCGCCGGAACCGAATCGTACATCGCCGAAAAGGTTTGCAAGCGTCGTCCCATGCGCTGCTGAAAATCACTCGCCGTACAAACAATTGCCGACGAATCCAGTCCCCCGCTCAACATCGCGCCGACGCTGCCCGTACCGTCGAGTCGCACCCGCACCGCTTTGTCGAATACGGCGCGAAACGCTTCCGCATATTCCGCATCCGAATTCAGCACCCGCTCGCGCTGCGGGTCAAGCATCCAATAGCCGCGCGTAGCGATTCCATCACCATCCACCGTCAGGGTATGCGCCGCCGCCAGCCGCGAAATTCCTTGAAACAACGTCCGCGTCTTGTCTTCAAAAATCGGCAGCACATAATCGGCAAGGCGCACCTCATCCAAACGACGCGGCACGAACGGCAGCGTCAGCAGCGCCTTGATTTCCGACGCGAACGCGACCGCGCGCTCATTCGCAAAAAAATAAAACGGCTTGACGCCCAAGCGGTCCCGCGCGCAAAACAAACGCCTGCGCTCCGCATCCCACACCGCAAACGCGAAATCGCCAAGCAAGCGGTTGACGCACTCTTGCTCCCACGCCGCATACGCGCGCACAATCAATTCCGCATCACTCATCCGCGCCGCGCATTCGGCAGAAATCCCAAGCGCGTCACCCAATTCCGCGCCATTATCCAACCGCGCATCCGCCGCTATGTAGAGACGTGTCGGTGACACGTCTGTTGTTAAGGTGAGTAAATCCGAATTACTACGCTGACCAAGCGCAACCGTTCCCGCCTGCCAAACTTGCGCGCGTGCTCCATGACGAGCCACCCGCGCCAGCATCCCCTCAATCAAATCACGCGGAGCGGGCTGTCCGTCTCGGAAATACACTCCAACCAGCGCGCTCATGTCGCAGGTATTTCAGAGCGCACCTCAATTAAACCCTCTTGCGCCATATTCTCCAACAACTGTACAAGCTCGCGCTCACATTGTTCCGGCGAAACATCATAGCGCCGCACCAACATATCGCGCAGTTCGCTCACACGGCGCGGCTCCTGCAATCCTTCCCACACCCGCGCCCCCGTCCGATTCAACGTATAGTACACCCCATTCTCCAAATTCAGCACCGCCATCTCATCCGCCAGCGGCGACGAGACCTGCTGGGGCGACAGCCCAACAATCGAATCCAGCTGGATGCGTGGACTGGCATTCACGGCGACGAGTATAGCACGGGACGAATACGCTTGTCTACAACTCATTTCAAAAAGGGAATTTGCATTAGGGTATATAGCGGAATCGGCTGGAAACACAACCAGCTATATCAGGCCAAGGGCTTTTTGAAATGAGTTGTAGGGAAAATTGTGATTCACAAAAACTAGGTTTGTCCCCCAATCTATAGACAAGTATAATTATCCGCGACAGGAGGTGCTATGAAAACAGCAATTGTGCATCGCTATCGTGTTGTATTCGAGCGCGAAGCCGATGGCGGATACTCTGTCCATTGTCCCTCGCTCAAAGGCTGTCATTCTGAAGGCGATACTTACGAAGAAGCACTCAATAACATTCGAGAAGCAATCATGGGCTGGCTTCAAGTCGCACGAGAGTACGGCGATCTGATTCCTCCAAGCGATGTTATGAGCGAAACATTAGTTGAGGTTCCTGCGTGAAGCGTCTCCCCGTCGTTTCTGGACGTACTCTTGTACAAGTTTTGGAACGTCGGGGATTCATCTTTGTACGACAGCGCGGCAGCCATCTGATGATGCGCCGCATAGAGCCACCTCATATTACAGTCCCCATTCCCGACCACAAAGAACTCCGTCCCGGTACACTGCGGGGGATTCTCCGCGATATTGGAATAACTGTTGAAGAGCTGAATGAGATACTGGGCGAGATATAACTAACCTTCCTGAAAACCCCAAGACATCCCACATTCACTGGAATATCTGCGCTCGACACGCTTCCAAAGTCTAGTCCGCCGGTGCCGTGCTTGGTTTCAGCACAATCACCTTCATCGAGTTCGGCAGGTTGGCGCGGGTTAATTCAATCTCTGAAGAATCATTCCACATCACCTGTCCCGGCGCGAATCGGTCGGTGAACGCGGTGATGGGCAGCATCTTGGGGAGCGCACCCGGCAGCTTGTAGTGAACAGGGATAAAGACGCGCGGTTGAAGAATGTTCAGCGCGTCCATCAGGTCATCCAAATCAATCGTCGGCGGCCCGCCCGTCGGCGCGAGCATCACGTCCACATTTCGCAGACCATCGAGTTGTTCTTCCGTCATCCGATTGCCCACGTCGCCCAGATGCGCGATGTGCAGACCGTCCAGCGAAAAACGGTACATCGCATTATCACGCGGACGCTCTTTATAGATCAAACTCTCTTTGGCATGAATTGGCGTGAAATGAATTCCGCGCACCGTGACGCCTTCCGGTTCTAGCTCTGTCGCTGTGACCACAATCGGATTCCCCGTAATCATCTCCGCGTAACAATGCCCCAAATCATCCGCCGAGCTCCGTACGACAATATCCGCAGGCTCGGTAATCGTATCGAATCCTAGCTCCGCAGGCGAATACGGGTCCGCAATAATCCGCAGCCCCTCATTCTCGAACAACACCGATGCGTGAGCATACCATTTTAGCTTCATTGCGAGCTCTCCTTAATGGATATTATTCACTCCCTGATTCGTCGAGTATTCTAACGCCGCATCAAGGTCATTGCGAGTTACTTTCGGATACGCGTCCAACAATTCCGCTTCCGTCATCCCCTCGCTCAATTTGCGTAAAATCAATTCGACGGTCACTCGCGTCCGCGAATCACAGGTTTGCCCAACATCACATTCGGATTGATTTCAATGCGGTCAGTTGACATCTTTTACCTCCCACGAGCTCAAATTATACCATCCCGCACGATATTTTTCGCGGGATGGTAGTGTGAACATTTGTAAGGATAATTCATCCTGACGTTGTTCGTTGCAAATTACCCCTACAATTCCATTCACAATAGCCCCCTCGCCTTATTGCCCCATTTCCCCTTCTCGCTAGAATAGCCCCATGAGAAAAATTCTTGCCATTCTCGGCGTCGGCTTGTTCCTCGCGCTCGCGCAATCGGGCATCGCGCCCGCACGCGCCAGCGGCGCAATCCCCAATCCGATTCTGTTTGTGACCCAAGTGCCGACGCCGTTCGACTACACCACCGTCGGCTCGACCATCGGCAATCAGCGCAGCGACCTCGATGCCGCGCCACGCGGCGGCGATTTGTGGATTCGCTATCCCGACGGCACGCTGAAAAATCTCACGCAGGCGGCGGGCTATGGCAGCACCGGCGCGAATGGCTTTCAAGACCAAAACGCGATTGCCGTGCGCGACCCCGCAATGTATTGGGATGGCACCAAAGCGATTTTCAGCATGGTCATCGGCGCGGCGACGCAGCAGTATCAATACAACACCTATTACTGGCAGCTCTATGAAATCACCGCGCTGGGTGAAGATGAAACGCCCGTCATCACCAAAGTCCCAAATCAACCCGCGAACTATAACAATATCAGCCCCACCTACGGCACGGATGACCGCATTCTCTTTACCAGCGACCGCCCCCGCAACGGCGCACGCTGGCTATATCCCCAGCTTGATGAATACGAATCCGCCGATACCGTCACGGGAATCTGGTCGCTCGACCCCCAAAGCGGTAATTTGTTCCTCCTGAATCACGCGCCGTCGGGCGCATTCACCCCGTTTGTGGATACTTTCGGACGCGTCGTCTTTACGCGCTGGGACCATTTGCAGCGCGACCAGCAAGCCGATACCGATTATGAAGAAAATTCGCCGTTCAATACCACATCGTGCAGCGCGTATTGCACCTTTAACTATGCCGATGAATCGCAGAACGCGCCGCGCCTCGCCACCCGCGCCGAAATTTTTCCCGAACCGCGCACCAGCCGCACCGATCTATTGCAAGGCACCAATATGCTGGGGCATACCTTTAACGATTTCGCTCCCTGGCAAATCAACGAGGATGGGACACAAGAAGAAACGCTCAATCACATCGGACGGCACGAATTGCTTGGCTATATCGAACAAAGTCTGAAAGACCCCGCGCTGGAAGAATATTATGGGCAGTATCACCGCACCAATCCGAACCAGATCGAAAACTTTTTACAAATCGAACAAGACCCAACGAGTGGGAGCCGTTATTTTGGCATTGACGCGCCCGAATTTTATACGCACGGCGCGGGACAGGTTATTTCCATCAACGGCGCGCCGAACGTCAATGCGGATTCAATGGTCATCACCTATTGGACGCACCGCGATACCGCCAGCTTTAGCGATACGCCCAGCGCAAATTTCAGCGGCCACTACCGCGATATTTTGCCCCTGACCTCTGGCACGCTCGTCGCGGCGGTCAGCGCGTATTCAGGGCAAGACTATAACGCGGGCACGTCCACCGCGCCGCAAAGCAAATATGACTTTCGCTTGAAAACGCTCAAACAGTTACCCAACAACTATTGGGGCGGCGACCAAACTCTCACCGGCGGCATCAACAAAACCATCAAGTGGTGGGACCCCGACAAAATGGTAACGTATTCGGGCCCCTTGTGGGAATGGGAACCTGTCGAAGTGCGCGCTCGCCCGCGCCCCACGCGCCGCACCGCCGCGCTCGACCCAATTGAACAAGGCGTGTTCGGACAGGCAGGCGTGAATGTCAACACGTTCCAGAATTACTTAAGCGCGAACAATCTCGCCCTCATGGTCGCGCGCAACGTCACGCAGCGCGACGATCAAGACCATCAACAGCCGTTCAATCTCCGCGTGCCGAACGGCGTTCAGACTTTGGGCTCCGCGTATCAGAGCGGCGACAAAATCTATGATGTAAAATTTTTACAGCTCTTTCAGGGTGACCAAATTCGGGGCATGGGCGGCACCCAGCAGCCCTACGCGGGACGACGCGTGATTGCGCAATTCTTACACGATGCCGCCGCCAGCAGCGCGAATCCACCGCTGAACAATGCGCCACCCAGCAGTGTCGCCATCGCCGCCGACGGGTCTGTTGCCGCGTTCGTTCCCGCGCGCCGCGCGCTGGCGTGGCAAATCACCGACGGCAGTGGCGCGGGCGTTGTACGCGAACGAATGTGGATCACGTTCCAGCCCGGCGAAATTCGCGTCTGTTCGTCGTGTCACGGCGTGAATGACAAAGACCAAGCCGGTCACGCGGCAGCCACCAATCCACCCCAAGCGTTACTCCAACTCTTGCAATACTGGAAAACCCAGCAAGGCGGCACCCCGCCCACCGCGACCCCCACCCTTACCCCGACTGCAACCGCCACGCGTACGACAACCGCCACCGCGACGCGCACCCTTCCCCCGCCTATCGGCAGTGCCACACCCACCGCGACTCGCACGCCGCCCAAAGCGTGCAATACCAAACCCGCCGCGCCACAGCTCTTGACGCCAGTCAACACGCTAGCGGTGACAACGCGCCGCGTCCAATTAGACTGGAACGATGTCAAGTGTGCTACAAAATATCACGTCTTTGTCCGTCTCAATTCCGGGCAGGGTACGCCCATAGAGACCAATCGCAATGTAGCATCCTCGCAGTACACCACCAAGCGACTCGCTAGGGACAAGACCTATGCGTGGCGTGTGAACGCGTGCAACCTCATCGGCTGCACCAGTTCCCGCTGGTTCAAGTTCACGATTCAATAACCGCCTTGTCATTTCGAACGCCACGTAGTTTGTGGCAGAAATCTCTCTTCGAAATCACCGCCCATCGAAAATAAAAACGCCGTCGGACTACCCGACGGCGTTTTCATCGTACAAGTGCTTGGTTAGGCGCGCCCGCGCGTCAAAAAGCCCACGACCACCGCCACAATAATCGCGCCGATAAAGGCGACGATGATGGATGGAATATCAATGCTCGTGACCTGCCCACCAATCCCCAGTTGCCGGAAAAGCCATCCGGCGACCAACCCGCCAATAATTCCCGTGACGATGTTCCCAAGCAGTCCCCCAATGGGAATCTTGACGAAAAAGCTGGCGAGAAAGCCGCCAATTGCGCCTACAATGATCCAGACGATTAAGCTGCCTATGTCCATATTGACCTCCTTTGGAATAAGGGCAGAGGCTTGCGGAAAACCGGGCATCTGCCCGAGAATGATACGGCGGAAAACGCCGCGAGCCGATACGCAGAGTATAACGACAATGACGGCAAATTTCAACTGCCAATTTTACAGAATCGCCTTTGCCCGAACATGCAACGCCTCTTGGAATTCACCTCGCGCGCAGTCCCAACGTGTGCATTACGATTCGGTAATAAAAATCATTTCGGATAGGGATAGAGCAAAATGAGTCATTGAAAGTGGGGAAAAATCCCATACTAGGCATCTTGAAGAATCGTCCGGTGGGGGAGGGTGACGATGCAGACAACCGAAAAGTCACTATCTATCAAAGCCTAATTTGGCTGCCAACGACCACACAAACGGATGCAATCGGATGATTGCATTCGAGTCGTATAATAAAAAGAACAACCAATCTTACGCAGAGACCCTAACAAAAGGATACCCCCAATCCGCATTACCCTGGTAAACAAGCTGTCCAGCTTGCAAATTCATTGGCTCAAAACTTTTTGTTAGCGGCTCTTGATAGGAGGTAGGGTCATGCGGCGTTTGCTTCTCGTCACGGTGCTCGTGACAGTATTGTTGGTCGCGTTCGCTGGTAGCGCGCTGGCGGGCGGACCGCAAGGCTACGGCGGCTACGGTGGCTATAGTGGGTATGGCGGCTATGGCATGAATTACGGCAATGGCTATGGCTGTTGCTACGGCAACTATGGCAATATGTACGGCGGCTATAACAACTACAATCCGTACAACTATTGCTGCAACTATGTCTATACCTACCAAAAATGCTACAAGCCCAAAGTGTACAAAAAGAATTATGGCGGCTACGCCAACTATGGTGGCTATGGCAACATGTACGGGAACATGTACGGGAACATGTACGGGAACATGTACGGCGGCTATGGCGGCTATAGCATGTACGGTGGCGGTGGCTACGGCTGGTAGTCAAGCGCGCAGTAGAGACGTTACGCCGTAACGTCTCCTCTGTAACGTCTCTACAAACGAACCGCCGATGATTATTCATCGGCGGTTTTTTATTGGATGGGTCAACCATGACCGCCCTCAAATCTCTTTTATTTCTCATCCTCGTAGTGGGACTGGGTGCGATTTACATTCCCTTTGCTCTTGTACCAAAAAGTCCACAACTCGAGACAGGTCTGTTCGCTTACCTTGCCTTTCCCCTCTGGCTGCTCGGCGGAGTGATCGTTCTCTGGTGCTTTTAGGATTTCACATTCAAAGGTCACGGCACGCCCGCGCCGATTGATCCGCCGAAAGCATTGGTGACAACCGGGTTCTATCGCTATGTTCGCAATCCGATTTACGTCGGCGCACTAATTATCCTTCTCGGTCACTTTTTCTGGTTCAAAACAATTTGGATACTCGCCTACGCGGGTTTCGCTTTCCTGTTCTTTCATCTCTTTGTCACTTTATATGAAGAACCAACCTTGAAAAAGAAATTCGGCGCGGCGTACGACAAATATTGCCGGTCCGTGCCGCGCTGGATACCGAAAATCGTCTAAAGGAATTTTCTAATGGATGGATTGTTGGGATTGACTAAACATCAACGGATGAGATAAAACTGGGGTTATGCCAACTTGTCCACATTGCCACACTGCGACGCTGGTCAAAGATGGATTGAACCCGAGCGGCAGTCAACGCTACAC
>Ga0070741_10009402_pt1 | contig 19014 bp, 14 predicted proteins | sample Coa_R1_4_FD_66440 | JGI IMG/M metagenome (GOLD analysis project Ga0070741, IMG submission 66440) | Surface soil microbial communities from Centralia Pennsylvania, which are recovering from an underground coalmine fire - Coalmine... | ecosystem: Environmental > Terrestrial > Soil > Unclassified ...
ATGAAGTCGAAGAGGTCCCCAGGCTGCCGCTCACGTGCAGCGCGTTTAGGACAGGGATGTTCGTGGGAACTTGGAGGGATCGTGCCTCACGGCACTACCGCGGAGCGGTTTCGTTCAACTTGGTCCTAAGCTGATTACACGTACCATTCCAAACCCGAAACACGGAATCATGGTTTTTCTCGCCCAACCAACTCGTGGCGTTGATTTTACTCCTGCGCGCATCCGGCATCGTTGTCGGCCTAGTTCGGGGACTGGTGTGCGATAGGCTGTTTTTGGGCAGCCTATTGCGGATGCGATAGGCTGAATTTCTCTTCTCATAAGTTCTCCAGCGGGCTGCGCACTCCGCGGCCGCCGGCGTTGTTCAATACGTGCGTGTAGATCATCGTCGTCTCGACATCCGCGTGGCCGAGAAGCTCCTGGATCGTCCGGATGTCGTAGCCGTCCTCCAGCAAATGCGTCGCGAACGAATGGCGCAGCGTGTGGCAGCTCGCAGGCTTCGCGATCTTCGTCTTTCGCAACGCCCCCTTCATCGCCTTCTGAATCGTCGACTCGTCGAGATGATGCCGGCGCATCACCTGACTTCGCGGATCCAAACTTCGATTCCCCGCCGGGAAGACGTACTGCCAGATCCACTCCCGCCCCGCGTTCGGATGCTTCCGCTCCAGCGCGTGCGGAAGCCAGACTTCGCCGTAGCCATCCTGCAAGTCCCGCTCGTGAAGCTTTCTGACACCCGCCAGATGGCTTTCGAACGAATCGAGCAACGGCCGCGGAAACATCGTCCGCCGGTCCTTCCCCCCTTTGCCATCACGCACCACGATCATCCGCGTCGAAAAATCGAGATCCTTCACCCGAAGCCGCAATCCCTCCAGCAACCGCAAGCCCGTCCCATAGAGCAGCGTCGCCACCAGCTTCGGCGTCCCATCCAGCTCACTCAGCACCGCCCGCACCTCGTCGCGCGTCAGGACCACCGGCGGCCGGCGCCGCTTCCTCGCACGCACCACGTCGTCGAGCCACGGCAGCGGCTCCTCCAGCACGTTCTTGTAGAGAAAGAGGATCGCACTGAGCGCCTGCCCCTGCGTCGACGCACTAACATCCTCCTGCACCGCGAGATGCGTCAGGAACGCGTTCACCTCCTCCGCGCCCATCGAGGATGGATGGCGCTTGTTGTGAAAAAGAATGAACCGTCGGACCCACTGCGCGTACGCCTCTTCCGTGCGAATCGAGTAGTGCCGGACGCGGATCGCATCCCGCAACCGGTCCAGCAGCCGCGGCGCCCTCGGAACAGACTCGTCCATCGCTCCAGGATGATCCCTCGGTTGCGGGAGAAGGGCAAAAACTCTACAGGCGGTGGGGTCATTGGTATGCTTACCTCCTTCTAAACGGAGGTGCCCTCATGCCGAACCCGCTCGTCGAGCTGGAAAAGACCGGACAAAGCGTCTGGTACGACCAGATGGAACGCAAGCTGGTCACAAGCGGAACGCTGCAGCGGATGATCGAAGAAGACGATCTTCGCGGCCTCACTTCAAACCCCACGATTTTCGAGAAAGCCATCGCCGGCAGCGATGACTACGACGCGCAACTGCGCGAGCTCGCCTCACGCAACAAGTCGCGCGAGGAAATCTACGACGCGCTGACGATCGAAGACATCGGCATGGCCGCCGATGTCTTCCTTCCCGTTCACAGGAAGACCGGCGGCACCGACGGCTTCTGCAGCCTCGAGGTCCTGCCGACGCTGGCGATGGACACGCAGGCGACGATCAGCGAGGCGAAGCGGCTCTTCGCAACGCTCAATCGCCCGAACGTGATGATCAAGATTCCGGCGACGAAGGAAGGGATTCCCGCGATCGAAGAAGCGATCGCCGCCGGGATCAACGTCAACATCACGCTGATCTTCTCGAACGAGGTCTACAAGCAGGTGATGGAAGCATACCTGCGCGGCCTCGAGCGCCGCGCAGCGCAGGGGCTCCCGATCGGCGACATCCGCTCCGTCGCGAGCTTCTTCGTCAGCCGCATCGACACGATGGCCGACAAGCAGATGGAAGCGCGCGCAAAAGACGATCCGGAAATCGCGAGCCTCATGGGCAGGATCGCGATCGCCAACGCGAAGCTCGCCTATCAGGAGTTCAAGAAGGTCTTCTCCTCCGATCGGTTCCTCAAGCTGCGCGATCAGGGTGCGGTCGTACAGCGCCCCCTCTGGGCCTCGACCGGCACGAAGAATCCGCAATACAGCGACGTGCTCTACATCGAGCAGCTCATCGGTCCGGACACCGTCAACACGATTCCACCCGCGACGTACAACGCGTTCCGCGATCACGGCAAGGTGCAGATGACCCTCGAGCAGGGCGCGGATGAAGCCCAGCGCGTGATCGACACGTTCCACGCGAAAGGCTTCAGCCTCGACGAGATCACGCACAAGCTCACCGTCGACGGCGTGAAGTCCTTCTCCGATTCGTTCACGTCGCTGATGTCGACGATCGAAGCGCGCCGCGACGCCGTGATCCGCGGCCTCGGCGAGCGCGTCAGCTTCCACCTCGGCGGTGGAGGACAGGCGCCCTCGCCTGTCCAGCGTCAGGTCGACGAAGCCGCACAGCGCATCGACAAGGAAAAGTTCGTCGAGCGCATCTGGAAGAAAGACGCAACGCTCTGGAAGAACGACGACGCCCACCGGAAGATCATCGGCAACGCCCTCGGCTGGCTCCGCGTCGCGGAAGAGATGACGAAGGCCGCGCCGAAGCTGATGGAATTCGCCGATTCCGTCAAAGGCGAGTTCGACAACATCGTCGTCCTCGGCATGGGCGGCTCGAGCCTCTGCTCGGAGGTGACGAGGCGCCTCTTCGGAAAACGCGACGGCTATCCGCGCCTCCTCGTGCTCGATTCGACCGTGCCCGAGGCGGTGCTCAATCTCGAAGCGGAGATCGATGTCGCGAAGACGCTCTTCATGGTCGCCTCGAAGTCGGGGACGACGACCGAGCCGATGATGTTCCACCGCTATTTCTACGATCGGGTGAAATCGGTGAAGGGCGATCGCGCGGGTGAGAATTTCATCGCGGTGACCGATCCCGCCACGCAACTGCAGAAGGACGCGGAGGCCGATCGCTTCCGCCACATCTTCATCAACCAGGCCGATATCGGCGGCCGTTATTCGGCGCTGTCGTACTTCGGGATGGTGCCGGCCGCGATCAGCGGAGTGGACGTGGCGACCCTGCTCGACCGCGCGATGCACGCGGCGCACGTCTCGGAGACCGCGAGCGCGAAGAAGAATCCGGCGGCGATGCTCGGCGCGACGATCGGCGCGATGGCGCTGCATGGCCGCGACAAGCTCACGCTGATCACCCCCGCGCCGCTCGATACGCTCGGGCTCTGGATCGAGCAGCTCATCGCCGAATCGACGGGCAAGGAAGGCAAAGGCATCGTCCCGATCGCGGGCGAGCCCGAGCTGAAGCCGAACGAGTACGGCAACGACCGCCTGTTCGTCAGCGTGAGGCTGCGCAAGTCGGATGAGACCGCGCGCCTTCGCGCACTCAGCGAAGCAGGACATCCCGTCGTGGACCTCGTGCTCGAAGATGCGCTCGACCTCGGCGAGATCTTCTTCGTCTGGGAGCTCGCGACCGCGGTCGCCGGCGCGCTGCTCGGCATCGACGCATTCGATCAACCGAACGTGCAGGAGTCGAAGGACAACACGAAGCGCCTGCTCGAGGAGTACAAGTCGACCGGCACGATGACGCACGGCGGCACGCAGGTGAGCGCGAGCGATGCGGAGTCGATCGGCGGACTGCTGGCGAAGGTGAAGAGCGGCGATTACGTCGCGTTCACCGAGTACTTCGCGGAATCTCCCGATCGCGACAAGCTCATTGCGCAGATCCGCGAGACCGTCGCGCGCGAACTGAAAGTCGCGACGACGACGGGCTACGGCCCGCGCTTCCTCCATTCCACCGGCCAGTTGCACAAAGGAGGCGCGGACAACGGCGTGTTCCTGCAACTCACTGGCGGCGGGCGGGAGGATGTGGCGCTGCCGGGCGAGAAGTTCACGTTCGGTGTGCTCTGCCGCGCGCAGGCGATCGGCGACTTCCAGTCGCTGCAGTCGCGCAACCGGCGCGCGGTCAGCGTGAATCTCGGCGAGGATGTCGACGCGGGGCTGAAAGCGCTCGCCGATGTCGTGAAAAACGCAGTCGTGAAGGCGTAGGAGTGTACGAATGGCGCAAGCATCTTTCGGAATGATCGGACTCGGCGTGATGGGCGAGAACCTCGCGCTCAATGTCGAAGAGCATGGCTTCCCCGTCGCGGTTTGGAATCTCGAAGGCGAATGGGTCGACCGCTTCATCGGCAAGCATCAGGGAAAGAAGCTCACCGGCACGAAGACCTTCGAGGAGTTCACGAAATCGCTCGAGCGTCCGCGCCGCATCATGATGATGATCAAGGCCGGCACGCCGGTCGACATGACCATCAAGAACATCGCGCCGTTTCTCGAGCCGGGCGATGTGCTGATCGACGGCGGCAACTCCTGGTTCAAAGACACGCAGCGCCGCACGGAGGAGTGCGAAGGCAAGGGCTTTCACTTCGTCGGCTCCGGCGTGTCGGGCGGTGAAGAAGGAGCGCGCTTCGGCCCGTCGTTGATGCCGGGCGGATCGGCGGAGTCGTGGGCGGCGATCAAGCCGGTGTTCGACGCGATCGCGGCGAAGAGCGACTCCGGCCCCTGTGTCACGCACGTCGGCCCCGATGGCGCCGGTCACTTCGTGAAGATGGTGCACAACGGCATCGAGTATGGCGACATGCAGTTGATCGCTGAGGCGTACGAGATGCTGCGCAGGGGATTGAAGGCCGGGCCGGAAGAGCTCGCGGAGATCTTCGACGGCTGGAACAAGGGACCGCTCGAGTCGTTCCTCATCGAGATCACCGCACACATCTTCCGCGTGAAGGATGAAGAGACAGGCGGCCCGCTCGTCGACAAGGTGCTGGACAAGGCAGGGCAGAAGGGAACGGGCAAGTGGACCGCGCAGGTCGCGCTCGATCTCGCAGTCGCAGTGCCGACGATCGCTGCGGCGATCGACGCGCGCGTTCTGTCGTCGATGAAGGACGAGCGCATCAACGCATCGAAGGTCTTCAGCGCGGATGGCGCGCCGGCGGTCAGCGACCGCGCGGAGTTCATCCGTTTCGTGCACGATGCGCTCTATGCATCGAAGATCTGTTCGTACGCGCAGGGCATGGCGCTGATTCAGGCCGGATCGAAGGAGTGGAACTGGAACATCGACATGCGCGAGATGGCGCGCATCTGGAAGGCCGGCTGCATCATCCGCGCTCGCTTCCTCGACTCGATCATGCGCGCCTACGAGCGCAACTCGTCGCTGCCGAATCTGCTGCTCGACGAAGAGTTCAGCGCGCGCATCAACGAGACGCAGAAGTCCTGGCGCCGCGCCGTGTCGTTCGCGCAGACGGCCGGGATGGCAGTCCCCGCGATGTCCGCGAGCCTCGCCTACTTCGATGCCTATCGCAGCGCAGACCTCCCGCAGAACCTGACGCAGGCGCAACGCGACTACTTCGGATCACACACCTATCAGCGCAATGACAAGGGCGCAGACGCGCCGTTCGTGCACACGGACTGGGTGCACAAGTAGATGGGACGAATGGGACCTATAGGACCTATGGGACCTATGGGCGGAAACCGGAAGTTGATTTGGTGACCGCCCATAGGTCCCATAGGTCCCATCCGTCCCATAGTCCCATCCACCTCACAACTGCTCCTTGAACCAGCTCGCCACTTTTTCGCGCAGCTTCTGAAGCCCCGGCCTCTTCAGCCATCGATGCTCGCGGATTTCCTCTGATCGTTCGAGATCGGCGCGGAACAACTCCTCCAGCTTTCGGGCGATCGCTTCGTCGTAAACGTTCACGTTGACTTCGTCGTTGAGGCTGAAACTGCGCTCGTCGAAGTTCGAGGAGCCGATCGTCGACCAGATGCCGTCGACCACCATCGTCTTCGCGTGCATCATCGTCGGCTGATACTCGAACACGCGGATGCCGTGCTTGAGGAGGCGCTCGTAGTAGCGGCGGCTGGCCTGGCGGACGATCGGCACGTCCGTCAACTCGCCGGGAACGATCACGCGGACGTCCACGCCCCGCCGCACCGCACCTTCGAGCGCGTGCAGCGTGTCGATGTCGGGGACGAAGTAGGCGTTGCTGATCCAGATCGATTTCTCGGCGCTGACGATCGAGATCGTGTACAGCAGCTTCACCGTCGAGCTGCCTTCGCTCGGCGACGACTTGATGACCTGTGCGAGATGCTCGCCGCGCGGCTCGATCTGCGGAAAGTAATCGAGGCCGGTGAGCAGCTCGCCGCGGCTCTTCACCCAATTGTCCATGAACGCGAACTGCATCTGCGTCACGACGGGACCCTCGACGCGGATCATCGTCTCGCGCCAGTGTTCCGCACTGTCGGCGTCGCCGAGCCAGTTGTCGGCGATGCCGGCGCCACCGGAGAAGCCGATCGTTCCGTCGACGATGAGCAGCTTGCGATGCGTGCGGTGATTGAAGCGGCTGATCGTGTACCAGCGGAGCGGGTGATACCACTCCAGGTCGATGCCGTTGCGCAGAAGAAAATCGATCAGCTCCTGCGACATCGTCACGGATCCGACCGCATCGAGGATCACCTTCACCGCGACACCGGCACGCGCGCGCTCCGCCAGCGCCTCGGCGAACAGCCGCCCGATCTCGCCGTCCCAGTAGATGTAGAACTCCATGTTGATCGTCTTCTGCGCACCGCGGATGGCCGCGAGCATCGACGGGAAGAACTGCACGCCGTTGCAGAGAAGCTCGGTCTTGTTGCCCGGCGTCATGGCCGAGCCGGTCAGCGCGTGCATCGTCTGCAGGAAGGCGACGTCGTGGACGCCGAACTGATGCCGCATGTGGTAGCGCATCGGAAGGCGTGGCCGCACGATGGGCAGCACGGAGCGAAGCGGGTAGCGTCTGCGTTTCGCGCGCCGGAAGATCATCCGCGATGCCCGATGATCCAGATGACGACGGCGACGAGAGCGGCGGTGACCGCGAGCGCGGCGGCGAGGATGATCAGGATGACGAGGATCGCGGCGCCGCCGATCTGCGCCAGCGTGCGCGGCGGCCTGCTGCGATCGCGATGCTGCATCAGCAGGCGCAGATTGATCATGTTCTCTTCGAACAGGAAATCGAACAGATCGCCGAGGAGGGGAACGGCGCCGATGACCATATCCGCGATGATGTTGAAGAGCATCCGGAAGAGAATGCGCAGCGGCACGCGGTGACGCAGGCCTCCGATGACGATCCATGCGGAGAGAAGCCCGGCGACGAGATCGCCGATGCCGGGAACGAGGCCGAGCGCGGCATCGAGGCCGACGCGCCGGCGCGTGCCGGGAATCGCGACAGCCTCGTCCATGAGCAGCGCAAATCGCCGCAAGGCGAGTAGATCCGCCGGAAGCTCCTCCTCGGGAGTCACGCGAGCCATGCTGATCCATTATGCAAAGAATGGACTACCTGAGATGAGAGCTTGTCCCTCAGGCCCGCCGCTTGCGTTTATAGTTCGCGGCCATGGGCGCTGAGCCTCGTCCCAAACGGTGGGAACAGTGGCGTGACCGGGTCACGTCGAGCCGCAGCTATGTCTGGTCATGGCTGACCGATCCCGCCGTGCTGCTGTACCGGCGCGAAGCGCATGGACGCCACCGCGCGCGCGTCACGATCGTCGAGTTCTTCCTCTTCATTCGCGAAGTCGCGCGCGAGTTCTACGAGATTCAGGGAACTTCCCGCGCCGCGTCGCTCGCGTACACGACGCTCCTCTCGCTCATCCCACTGCTCGTCGCCTTCACGCAGGTCCTGCAGCAGTACTTCCGCAATCTCTTTCCTTCGTTTCAGTCGCAGATCGACAGCGTTCTGAACGTCGTCATCCCGTATCAGTCGCCTCAGTTGACGTATCACCTCGCCCGTTTCGCCGAGAACGCGCAGGCGGCATCCACCCTCGGCGCGATCGTCTTCATGATCGTCGCCTTCCGTCTGTTCCTGGCGGTGGAGTCGACCGTGAATCAGATCTGGAAGGTGCGCAGCGCCCGCGGCTACCGCCAGAAGATCATCGCCTTCACGATGCTGTTCTTCTGGGGCCCGCTTCTGATGGGCCTCTCGTTCACGACGACGAACATGCTGCAGCACAACCGCTATCTGCGCGTGCTCTTCAAGTCCGATCTCATTTTTCAGATCGCGCCGGTCGTCGTGCTCTTCATCGCGTTCACGATGCTGTTCTGGCTCGTCCCTTCGACGAAGGTGCGCGTCGGTGCCGCGGCCATCGGTGCGGTGGTCACGGCGATGCTCTTCACCCTCGTTCGCTGGGGCTTTGGAATCTACGCGAACTATCTCTTCCACGGCCGCCTGAACGTCATTTACGGCACCGTAGGTCTCGCCATCATCTTCCTCATCGCCATCGAGGTGATGTGGGTCGTCATCCTCCTCGGCGTCGAGATCAGCTATGTGTTCCAGAATCTCTACGGCCTGCTGCGGGCGACGGAGCAGAACATCGCCGACGAGCCGCGCTTCGATCTCTACTTCGCGCTGCGCGCGATGATCGAGATCGCGCGGCGCTTCGACCGGCGCGAGGATCCGCCGTCGTCGTACCGGCTTGCCGAGCAGTTCGCGGCGACGGATGCGCAGATGATGCGTATTCTTCACCGGCTCGAGTCGGCGAAGCTCGTCACGCAGACCGGCGGCGAGTGGGCGGGCTTCGTCCCGGCGTGCGATCCCGATCGCATCAGCATCGAAGAGATCGTGAGCGAGATGGAGGGAGGGCGGCGCGCCGTGCCGGAGATCGGGCCGGGCGAAGTGGAGCGCGACCGGATCGCGTCGCTGTTCGACCGGCTGACGCTCTGCACGTCGGAGGCGATGAACAGGATGACGATCGGGCAGGTGATGCGCGAGATCTACGCGCCGCGCCCGACGCGCACCGAAGACCGCGCCCGCTCCTGACTGCGAAGCGCCCGCGCGCGCCGGAGCGTCTCGTACGACACCGTCGTCACCGCGAACCAGGTGAAGCCGCAGGTGATGCCGGCGGCGATGTCGGAGATCCAGTGCACGCCGAGGTAGACGCGCGAGACGGCGACGGAAACGATCAGGGTGATCGCGAGCGCGATCGCGGCGGATCTCCATCGCCATGACGCCAGCGAGCGAAGGGCGAGATACGACAGCGCGCTAAAGACGATCGTCGAGCCCATCGAATGCCCGCTCGGAAATGAGTAGCCATGCGCCTGCCGCAGCGCTTCGGCGAGCGACGGCCGTGCGCGCGCGAAGTAGTGCTTCAGCTCTTCGTTGAGCGCGGCGCCTCCGCCCGCGGTGATCGCGAGATAGATCAGCCATCGCCACCTGCGCTGGAACGCGAGCAGCGCGCCGCTGAGCAAACAGATGACGGCGAGTCCGGCCGGACCGCCGATGGTCGTCACTAGCACGAAGAAGAGCGTCGATCCTGCGCTGCGGTGAACAGCAGCCCAGGAGTGCGCGAGCGCATCGAAATCGGCGAGCGCCGGAGTCTTCGAATGGACGGCCTCCGCAAGGTCGAGAAACGCATCGCCGGCCCACATGCTGAGCCCCGCGCCGATCGCGAGGATCGCGACGATCGGGCCGTAGGCGCGCAGACGCGAGATGTGGCGCTCCACGATCGCATAGCGCGTGATGCGGTTCGCGAGAAAGGAAAAGGGATGCCTGGCAAGCGGTGCGGCCGCGTAGATTGCAGCCCACAAAGTGAGGAACACGAGAACGAATGCGGCGAAGAGCATTGGATGGGACTATGGGACGGATGGGACGGATAGGACGGATGGGGAGAACGGGAGAACGTCCATCGGTCCCATCGGTCCCATCGGTCCCATCGGTCCCATCGGTCCCATCGGTCCCATCGGTCCCATCAGTCCCATCGGTCCCATCGGTCCCATCGGTCCCATCAGTCCCATCGGTCCCATCGGTCCCATCAGTCCCATCAGTCCCATCGGTCCCATCGGTCCCATCAGTCCCATCCTCCCACCCTCAAAATCCGCCGCTCATATACTTCCACTGCACAATCTTGTCGTTGATCTCCCGCAGTCTGCGGCTGATCATCCGGCAGAGCAGATTGAGGAACTGCAGTGAGGCGTGGGGATCCATCGAGAGGATCTCGTTCAGCGTCGCGCGGTCGATCGAGAGCACTGTCGCGTCGCCTTCATGCGCCTTCGCATCGGCGGAGCGCGCCTTGTCGTCGATCAGCGCCATCTCGCCGAAGAAGTCTCCGCGATCGAGCACCGTGAGCGCTTCCTCGCCGACACCGGGGATGAACTTCGAGATCCGCACGCGGCCGTCGAGAACGATGTAGAGCTTGTCGCCCTTCTCTCCCTCGCGGAAGATCATCGACCCGTCGCGGAACCGTTCTTCGGTGGAGAAGGTTGCCAGCAGCTTCATTTCTGCGGCGGAGAGGCCGCGCTCGCGGAAGAGATCGACTTTGTCTTCCGATGCGACCGTGACCTGCTGCATCTCCCGTTTTCCTTCCGCGCGCTTGCGGCCCTGCCCCTTCTTCGCGTCCTCCTGGAAGAAGAGCTTGAGCTGTTCGTTCGCGTCGCGCACCTTCTCCGTGAGCGACCGCCAGAACGCCCAGTGCAGTCCGACGGCCATCTCCTTGTCCTCGTCCATCATCTGATCGAGGGCGCTGAAGGAGAACGTGTAGCAGGCGGAGGATTCGACCGCCATGGCATCGCTCGAGCGATGCGTGCGATCGATGAAGTTCATTTCGCCGAAGATCGTGTCGGGGGTGAGCGCGCCGAGAATCTGCGGGCCGAACGGCGTGTCCTTGCGGACTTCGATCCGGCCGTCCTTGACGACGTAGAAGTCCATCGAGCGGTCCTCTTCGCGGAAGACGTATTCGCCGGCCAGCAGGCCGTCGACGCGCGCGAACTTCGAGAGGCGGAAGATCTGCTCGTCCTTCATGTGCTGGAAGACGGCGAGCTTGCGCAGTTCGGAGGAGATCGTGATGAGGTTGTCGCGCTTCTCGGCATCGCGCGACATCTTCCGGACGATGTCCTTCAGATCCTTGCGCGACTCGAGGCGGAAGAGATTCTCCTTGCGCAACTCGAGCCGCTCGGTCGCGACCTGGAGCTGCTCGACGCGATCCTTGATCCGCGCGTTGAGGTCCTTCGTCTCGATGTTGTTGATGCGCTTCAGCGTGTTGATCATCCGCCGCACGGGCTCCGTCGACTCGCCCTTCTGATCCGTCGCCAGAAGGAAGGCGTCGATGAAGTCATTCAGCGACTCGTCGAAATTCTTCAGCTCGAACTGCACGCGTCCCGCGATCTCCGCCAGCCCGCGGTCGAAGGGATTGAGCTTGCGCGCCTTCTGAATCTCTTCGTGCGCGAGATCCCACTCGCCCTCTGAGTAGTAGAGACGCCCGAGGATTTCGAAGGGGCGGTAGTTGTTGGGCGTCTTGAGCTTCGCGATCTCCAGCAGCTCGATCGCTTTCGACGTCTGGTCCTTCGCCATGTAGAACTGCGCGAGGCCGACGTACTGCGAGGAATCGATCTCGTCGCGGGCGCGCTCGGCGAGCACCTCCTGGCGCACCATCGAGTAGCGCGACTCTTCCGCCTCGCGCTTGAGATCGCGGACGCGGGCGAGGTTGATGCGGATCGCCACCGATCCCGGCTTGAGCTTTTCCGCCATCTCGTAGAGATGGATCGACTCGTCGTAGAGGCCCTGATCGGCGTAACGGCGTGCGAGCAACGCGAGGTCATCCGCCTCGATCGGGACATGTACTTCGGTCGCGAGAGTTCTGAACCGCGCGCGAGCCGGTATGGGTTGCTCGGCCATGGAGACCGCTATTATCGCGAATGCAAAATGAAGAAAGCAAAACGCCAAATGGCGCTAACGGCTTTTCTCGCCGCATTTTGCGTCTCTTCGCCTGCCGCCGCGCAGTTCCAGACGGCGCTGCCCGGATACGAGTTTCAGTTCCCGCGTGACCACGGAACGCACAACGAGTATCCGATGGAGTGGTGGTACTACACGGGCCATCTGCAGACCAGCAGCGGCGCGCGCTACGGGTTCGAGCTGACGTTCTTCCGCGTGGGGATCGTTCCCGCGGAGCAGCAGAATCCGTGGGACTTCCGCAATCTCGCGCTGGCGCATCTCGCGATCAGCGATCTCGAGGCCGGCGACTTTCGCTACTACCAGAAAGTCAATCGCTTCTCGATCTATACGGCGAACGCCGCCGCCGGGAAACTCGAGGTCTTCAACGAAGGGTGGCGCGCGGCGACGCTCTCCGACGGCGCGTGGCGCATCCACGCCGCGGAGGGGAAGGACTCTCTCGACCTCGTGCTGCGCGCGCGCAAACCTCCCGCGGTGCATGGCGAGAACGGCGTCAGCGCGAAAGCAGGCGAGCCCGGATTCGCATCCCACTACTACTCCATGACCCGCCTCGAAGCCTCGGGCACGATCAATGGCCGCGCGTGCACGGGCGAAGTGTGGATGGATCACGAGTTCGGCAGCTCGCGTCTCGCGTCGTATGAGCGCGGGTGGGACTGGTTCTCCGTGCAGCTCGACAACGAGACGGAGCTGATGATCTATCTCATGCGGCGCATGGACGGCAGCATCGACGGCGTCTCCTCCGGCTCGCTCATCACCGGCGATGGCGAAGTGATTCACCTGCGGCGTGAGCAGTTTCAGGTGAAGGCGACGGACACATGGCGCTCGCGCAGGAGCGGTGCGACGTATCCGTCAGGCTGGCTGATCGCGGTGCCGTCGTTTCGCATCGCCCTCACGCTCACGCCGCTGTTGAAGGATCAGGAACTGCTGACCAGGGGCTCGACCGGCGTGACGTATTGGGAAGGCGCCGTGAGCGTCAACGGCACGTTCGCGAACAGTGCCGTGCGCGGCGAGGGATACGTCGAGCTCACCGGATACGACAAGCCGTATCGGCCGTGAGCGTGGCCGCGGTTGGATATAGTTCGTCGATGCTCGCTTTCCTTCTCGCCGTTCTTCTGCCTGCCGGATTCAAAGGGACGATCGGCTATGCCGCGCTCGATCTCGAGACCGGCCGTGCGATCACGATGAAGGGCGGCGGGCGTTTTCCGATGGGGAGCGTGTTCAAGTTCCCGCTCGCGTTCACGGTCCTGCGGCTCGTCGACGAGAAGAAGCTGAGCCTCGATACCGAATACACGATTCAGCCGGCCGACTTCAGCCCCGGCTACAGTCCCATCCGAGACAACGCGCATGGGCAGCCGGTCACGCTGACTCTGCGTGAGCTCATGCGCTACGCGCTCGGCGTCAGCGACAACACGGCGGCCGACTTCATGATGAAGCTCATCGGCGGTCCGCGAGTCGTGACGCGACGCTTGCGCGAGCTCGGCGTGCGGGACGTCCGCGTCGACCGCAGCGAAAAGGAGATGGCCGCTGATCTGAGCAAGAAAGGCGGTGTCGACCGTTACGCGCGCGATCCGCGCGACACCTCGACGCCGCAGGGGATGATCGAGCTCCTGAAGTGTTTCTACGAAAAGCGCGACGGGCTTTCGCCGGAGAATCACGACTTCGCAATGAAGACGATGCTCGAGACGAAGACCGGCGCCCGAAGGATCGTCTCCGCGTTACCGCAGGGCGCGACGTTCGCTCACAAGACCGGGACGATGCCCGGCACGACGAACGACGCCGGCATCATCACCTCGCCCGATGGGAAGCACCACATCGCCGTCGTCGTCTTCGTCAAGGGTGCGAAGGAACGCGACGACGTCATCGAAGCGGCGATCGCGAGCGTGGGAAGACAGTTGTACGACGCGCTGATCGCGGAAACGGATTCTGGCCCGATCAGACAATCGTCACGCGCCGCTGCTCGATCCGGCGGATCTCGCGCACGAGCTGATCGCGCGCGCTCTTCCCCTTCTGCACGAACGATGTGACCTTCGTCTGCAGTTCATCGCGATCCGCGTTCGTCAGATCCTTCGACGTCAGGACGAGAATGGGGATGTTCGCGGTGTGTGGATTTTCCTTGAGACCGGTCGCGACTTCGAAGCCGGTCATCCCCGGCATCATGAGATCGAGGATGATCACGTCGGGCAGCAGCTCGATGGCGACGCGCAGTCCTTCCTCTCCGGAGTACGCTCCTTCGACTTTGTATCCCAGCCGCTCGAGCTCTTCATCGAGGAGCGCGTGCACCGCTGCGTCGTCGTCGATGAGCAGCAGCTTCGGACCGAGGCCGCGCGTCACGGCCGCGGTGATCTCGTGGATGCGCTGGAGGAGGCGGTCGCGATCGACCGGCTTCACGAAATAGTCGTCGGCGCCGAGTGCGAGACCGAGCTCGCGATTGTCGACCATCGAGATGATGACGACGGGAATGTCGCGCGTGCCGAGGTCGGTCTTGAGCTTCTTCAGGACTTCCCAGCCATCGAGACCGGGGAGCACGAGATCGAGAGTCACGGCCAGCGGATGCGTTTCGCGGGCGAGGCGGAGCGCCTCCTCGCCGTGACGTGCACGCACCGCCAGATATCCCGCCGACGAGAGTGCGGCGGCGAGCAGCTCGTAGGCGTGCGCATCGTCCTCGACGATCAGCACGCGCTCTGCTCCTCTTGCTTCGCCCGGCTCATCGAGCTCCGCCGTGCGGGTCACGATGGCGGCGCGCGAGCGGACCGGGAGGCTGAACGAGAACGTGCTGCCTTCTCCCGGTGCGCTCTCGACGCGAATACGCCCGCCCTGCAATTCGACGAACTTCTTCACGAGCGCGAGGCCGAGGCCGGTGCCGCCGAACTCGCGCCGCGCGGTGCCGTCGACCTGCCGGAACTCTTCGAAGATGACGGAGTGATTCTCGGGCTCGATGCCGATTCCCTCATCGCGCACGGCGACTGTGATCCAGCCGTCGCTCTGATCGCTTCCCTCGAAACGCGCCGAGATCGTGATCGGCTTGTCGGGCGGAGAGAACTTCACCGCATTCGAAACCAGATTGAAGAGCACCTGCTTGAACTTCGCGAGATCCGCCTCGATGTGCGGAAGATCCTGCGGCACTTCGATGACGAACTGCGGCCGCGTATTGGTCATCCCGCGCATGACGTGACAGACGCTTTCGACGACAGGCTCGATCGCGAAGTACTCGGGATAGATCTCCATCCGCCCGGCCTCGATCTTCGAGAGATCGAGAATGTCGTTGATGATCCCGAGCAGGTGCTGGCCCGAGGCGAGGATGTGCTTCAGAAAGTTGAGATGCTTTCCGTCGATGCGGTCGTGCAGCCGCTCGACGAGAATCTCCGAGAAGCCGATGATCGAGTTCATCGGCGTTCGCAGCTCGTGTGACATGTTCGCCAGGAACTGGCTCTTGAGGCGATCGGCCTCCTGAATCCGGCGATTGGCTTCCGCGAGCTCTTCCGTCTTGGACTGCAGTTCGTCCGCGAGCCGCCTCAGCTCCTCGATCTTCTGCTTGTCTTCATTTTCGAGATGCCGGATGCGCAGGCGTTTCGACTGCAGATTCGCGATCCCTGTCAGGAAGAAATACGACACGCCGAAGAGAAACACCATGCGTGTGATCGCCGTGTAGAAAAGCGGCGTGCCGACGGGTGCGCGCCCCATCGCTGCGAGCAGCACGACATACGCGACGCTGTTGACGATCATCGTCGTGTACGCGGCTCGCCGCCCCATGACGAATGCGGCGGCGGCGGCAGGCGACAGATACCAGAGATACCAGGGGCTGTCCGGCCCGCCCGTGAGGTAGACACCGACCGTGATCGTCAGGATGTCCCACGCGATCGTCAGCGGATTCAGGATCGAGCGCGAGACCAGTTGCTTCTTGTAGAGAATGTATGCGAGGCCGATCACGGCGGACGAGCAGGCCCACGCGATCACCGTCGGGATCGCGCCGAGCGCGAACACGCCGAGCGCGCGTCCGACGAACGACGTGACCATCGCCGCCGCATAGACGATCAGCCTGCTTTTCTGCACGGCGAGATCGAAGCGGTACACGCTTTCACTAACGGTCGGAGTCTCGGACGATAGGCTCACGGGATAGCCCGATTGTACGCTTCTGCTCGGATCGGACGGTACGGCCATTGCTCTTCGCCTCCGCCGTGCGGCGATGCCTGTCGGGAGTGGCCATCTGTCTTCTTGCCTGCGTGCTCCGCGGCAATGGGATCACCGATGAGAACGCGCAGAAGGGAACGGATCAGTGGAACGTCTTCGCGCGCGCTCTGAACGGTGAGATCGAGGGCTATGCGTCGCGCACCAGCGTTGCCCCGGGCGAGAGCATTCGCTTTTTCGTGAAGGCCGCGGACCCGCACTACACGATCGAAGTCTTCCGCATGGGCTGGTATGGCGGCGCCGGCGGCCGGCGGATGACGGAGGCCGTCGAGCGAACGACGGTGCCGCAGCCGGTGCCGCAGCCCGATCCGCTCACAGGTCTCATCGAGTGCGACTGGTCCGATCCGTGGGAGCTCGCGATTCCCGATGACTGGACCAGCGGCGTCTACCTCGCGAAGCTCACGGCTCTCCCGAGCCGTCTCGGATCGTGGATCATCTTCGTCGTCCGCGCGCGCGCCGATCGCCACGCGCGTTTTCTCGTCCAGACGAGCGCGACGACGTACGAGGCGTACAACAACTGGGGCGGAAAGTCGCTGTACGAGTTCAACAGCAGCGGCGGGCGTGCGTTCAAGGTCTCGTTCAACCGGCCGTATGCACGCAAGTCCGGCCCCGCGGACTTCCTTCTCGGCTATGAATATCCGGCCGTGAGATTCCTGGAGCGTGAGGGCTACGACGTCGCCTACACGACCGACATCGACACGCACGAGAATCCGCAGGAGCTGCTCGCGCACGATGCCGTCATCGACATTGGTCACGACGAGTACTGGACGTGGCAGATGCGGGACGCGTTCGAGACGGCGCGCGATGGCGGAGTCAACCTGGTCTTCCTCGGCGCCAACACCTGCTACTGGCAGATCCGGCTCGAGAGCTCACCGTTGAACGGCGAGCGCGATCGCGTCATCGCGGCGTGGAAAGAGAGCGCCGCCCAGCTCGATCCTGTGCTCACGGACGGCGATCCCTCGAATGATCATCTCGCGACGACGCTCTGGCGAAACGCGCCGGTCTCGCGGCCGGAGGACTCGCTCGCCGGCACGATGTTCACCTACACGCCGGTCTCGGGAGATGTCGTGGTCGCCGACAGTTCGCACTGGGTGTTCAGCGGCACGGGGCTGCGAACGGGTGACGCGATTCCCGGCCTCCTCGGTTACGAAGTCGATCGAACGACGGCTACGGCGCCGGCGAGCACGGTGGTGCTCGCGCGCTCGCCGTTCAGCCGCAGCGACGGAAGCAGTGATGAGGCGGACATGACTCTGTACACGACGAAGGCCGGCGGATTCGTCTTCGCGACCGGCACGCTGTACTGGGCATTCGGCCTCGACGATTACAACCTAGCGTTGCGGCCGTATGCGCCGGTGAGCGCGGCCGCGCAACAGATCACGCGCAACGTGCTTCAGCACGCCATGACGCACCCCCGCCGCCGCGCGATGCACTGAGGGAGCCGCACTCAGCCGGGAAGAGCCGGCGCGATGTTGCGGGTTGCGCTCCGTCATGCGTCCAAGACTCGCGGTCCTCTGCGCGATCCTGTTGTCGTCGTCCGCGTCGATGTACGCGTATACGTTCTCCGCGTGGGTTCCGGCGTGGGACACGAATGCGCTGACGTCGATGCAGCTTCACGCGGGCTCACTCGATGAGTCGAACCCCGGTTGGTACTCGCTCGATGGGAACGGAGCCATCGCGAAGAACTGGAACGCGGAGAATCCGCAACTGCGCGCGGCGATGACCGGCACGCGCCTCCTTCCGACGATCAAGAACTACGTCAATGGATCATTCAATGCGGCAGTCGTGCTGTCTCTGATCGCGACGGCCGATGCGCGCGAAGCGCACGCCGAGGCGATCCGCCAGCTCGTGGTGCAGAACGCGTTCGATGGAATCGACATCGACTACGAGGGGCTGCCGGAATCGGCGAAGTCGAACTTCAGCGCGTTGATCGCGCTGCTCGCGGAGAAGCTGCACGCGGTGAACAGGAAGCTCTCGCTGACGCTCGCGGCGAAAACGGGTGACGCGCAGACGTGGGCCGGCCCCGGCGGCAACGACTGGCAATCCCTCGGCGCATCCGCCGATTCGATCAAGATCATGGCCTATGACAAGCACTATCCGGGCAGCGCGCCGGGCGATGTCACACCGCTCGACTGGCTGGATGCCGTCGTGACGTATGCCGAGGCGCATGTGCCGTCGAAGAAGGTGATCGTTGGACTGCCGTGGTATGGCTACGACTGGCTCGGTACGACGGCGAGTGCTGTGACCTATGCGAGCGGGATGCAGCTCGCGGTTAGCCAGGGCGTGACGCCGTCGCGTGATGCGAGCGGCGAGCTGACGTTCGCGTATGCCGGACACTCCGTCTTCTTTCAGGACGCGCAGAGCTATGTCGTGAAAGTGAATGCGGTGCTCGGCAGGCACCCCGGCATCGGCGGCTTTGCGCACTGGCGCGCGGGAGCGGAGGACGCCGGGGTGTGGCCGAAGATCGATCTGTTCCGCGGCAATTCATCGGGTGCAGCGCCGGCCCCGGCACCGCCAAAACCGGCAAGAACGCGCCCCTCGCGCCCGTAGTGCGTTGGGATGTGAATGTCGTGCTCGGCCGGCATCGCGGCATCGGCGGCTTTGCGCGTGGGGTGCGGACGTCTCGTCCGCACACGGTTGCACGATGGGACGTGCGGACGAGACGTCCGCACCCCACCAGGCTGACGTGAGGCCGGCGTCGCGGCATCGGCGGCTTTGCGCGTTGGAGTGCGGACGCCTCGTCCGCACATGGTTGCAACGATAGGACGTGCGGACGAGACGTCCGCACCCCACCAGGCTGACGTGAGGCCGGCATCGCGGCATCGTCGGCTTTGCGCGTGGAGTGCGGACGCCTCGTCCGCACACGGTTGCAACGATAGGACGTGCGGACGAGGCGTCCGCACTCCACCAGGCTGACGTGAGGCCGGCGTCGCGGCATCGGCGGTTTTGCGCGTTGGA
>Ga0070741_10009403_pt1 | contig 19012 bp, 19 predicted proteins | sample Coa_R1_4_FD_66440 | JGI IMG/M metagenome (GOLD analysis project Ga0070741, IMG submission 66440) | Surface soil microbial communities from Centralia Pennsylvania, which are recovering from an underground coalmine fire - Coalmine... | ecosystem: Environmental > Terrestrial > Soil > Unclassified ...
CCGAGCAGGCCTTTCATCCGCTTCAGCGGCTTGTCGGCGATCTCGACGGACCAGACCTTCGTCTCGTCGCTGTTCGTCAATACGGCCATTGCGATCCCTGTACCCCTTCCGGGTGATTTTTGAATAGTTTCAGAAAGAAACCCGCGCAAGCCTCCCTCATAGCGTCCGACATGCCGCATCTCCAGAGATGCCGCGACGAAGCAGTTGGACAACTCGCTCGGTTCGAGCGAAGGAGGTGGATCGGAATGAAGCTGCGCGATTGGTACACGATCTTCCGGGCGCTCGCCGAGCGCGAAGAGGGTCAGACGATGGCCGAGTACGGCGTCGTCCTCGCAGTGATCACGGTCGGCGTCATCGCCGCCATCGGGTTCCTGGCGCTTGCCATCACGGGCCGGCTGAACGACGTCACGACGACGCTCGGCGGCGCGATCAAGTAACTCCGCATCGCCCCGGCGGCGGGCTCCGCTCACAGGAGCCCGCCGCCGTTTCTCTCCCATGACCCAGCCGACACCCAGACACCGCGACGAATCGGGACAGACGATGGCCGAGTACGGCGTCGTCGTCACGCTCGTGATCCTGGGCGTCATCGCTGCATTCGGCTTCTTCGGAGCAGCGTTCACCAAGCTCCTCGGCACGGCCGCCACCGCGATCGCGGGAGTGGTCAGCTGAGATGCTCCGCCGGCATTCGATCCGCGACGACCGCGGCCAGACGGCGGTCGAGTTCGCGCTCATCGCGCCGATCATCGTCGTCCTGCTGGTGGGGATCATCCAGGTCGGCGTCGCCTTCCACGACTACATCACGCTGACCGACGCCGCCCGCGCGGGCGCGCGGAAAGCGGTGGTCGACCGCTTCAGCGGCGAGTCGCTCAGCCAGTTGCAGCAGCACGTGCGCGACGCGGCGGGCGACCTCGACCAGAGCAAGCTTCAGGTGACCGTGGACATGCCCGCGCCGCTCAGCTCGGGCAGCTCGCTCACCGTCACGGCGCAGTACCCGTACTCGATCAGCCTGCTCGGCTGGGTCGTCGCGTCCGGGAACATGAGCAGCACGATGACGGACCGGCTCGAATGAGCCGGCTCAGCGTCACCGACGAGAGCGGCCAGGCGATCCTGGTGACGGTTCTCTTCCTCGTCGTCCTGTGCGGCTGCGTGGCGCTCGTCATGGACGTCGGCTCGTGGTACCGCGAGCAGCGCCAGGCGCAGGCGACCGCCGACTCCGCGGCGCTCGCGGGCGCGCAGGCGCTCCCGGCCGACCCGTCGAAGGGCATCGCGCTGGCGCAGCAGTACGCGGACTCGAACGGCGGCGGCGTCGACGGCGAGGACATCGCGGTGACGAGCGACTGGGAGCCGAACGACACGATCACCGTCGACGCGAAGCGCCAGGCAACCGGCTTCTTCTCGCGGCTCTTCTCGGTCGCCGGCGTGAACGTCAGCGAGACCGCCGCCGCACGCGCGGGCGTCCCGCAGCAGGCGTACGGCGTCGCGCCGATCGTCGTCAACAAGGCGCACCCGCTGCTGTCGGGGCCGGGGTGCCCCTGTTTCGACACCGAGACGACGCTGCCGCTCGGCAAGGACGGCGCGCCGGGCGCGTTCGGGCTCGTCGACCTCTCGAACTCGAACGGCACCGTCGGCACGTCGACGCTCTCGGACTGGGTGCAGAACGGCTATCAGCAGTACCTGTCGCTCGGCGAGTACGACTCCGACCCTGGCGCCAAGTTCAACGCGCTCGGCTCGGCGCTCGGCGACCGGATCGGCACGGAGCTGTTGTTCCCCGTCTACGACTCGCTCGACGGCAAGGGATCGAACGCGCAGTACGACGTGATCGGCTGGGTCGCCTTCCATCTCGACTCGTTCGACGGCAACGGCGACAACGGCACCTTGACCGGCTACTTCACGCGCGTCATCTGGCAAGGCATCCAGAGCAAGACGAACCAGAACCTCCCTGATTTCGGCGTCTACAGCGTCTCCCTCGTCCAGTGAAGGAAAGGCAATGACCTATCGCATCCGCAACATCCTGATCGCGATCGGCCTCGCGCTCGTGGCGATGCTGCTCGTGCTTCTCTACGTCACGAACTACAAGCGCTCGGTCCAGCACGGCGAGGCGCAGGTTCCCGTCTTCGTCGCGTCGCACGACATCGCGGCGAACACGTCGGGCGCAGACATCATCGCGAAGCACGACGTGCACGAGCTGACGATCCCGAAGCGGAACGTCGTGCCGGGTGCGATCTCGAGCGTCGACCAGATCCGCTCGCTCGTCCTGTCGTCGCCGATCTACGCGGGCGAGCAGGTCACCGTGCGGCCGTTCTCGGACGTCGCGGCGCAGGGGATCCGGGCGCACCTCCGCGGGACGATGCGCGCGATCGAGTTGGCCGGCGATCCGAACCAGCTGCTTGCGAGCACGCTGCGCGAGGGCGACCACGTCGACGTGCTCGCCAATCTGAGGACCGATCCGAACTCGAACCAGTACGCGGACAAGATCGTCGTGCGCAACCTGCTCGTGCTCCAGGCGCCGTCCGAGAGCACGGCCGCGAAGGCAACGGGCAACGACTCGACGTCCGTGATCCTCGCCGTCCCCGACACGTGGGTGCCACGGCTGTTCTACGCGTACCACAACGGCGACTGGTCGCTCGAGCTGCGCCCGGTGATCAACCCGGCCGACGGCAAGGACCGCGTCGACACGATCAAGTCCGTTCTCGCGCTGCAGGGAGGTCAGTGATGGAGAAGGCACGCGTCTACTTCACCGGTTGGTGCGAGGGCTTCGACGAGCTGAAGGGGGCGCTCCTCGACCACGACGAGATCGAGGTCGTCGGGCAGAGCGAGAAGGTCGCCGAGGCCGCGTCGGATCTGCCGAGCGGGCACATCGACTGCGTCCTGCACGCAACGCCCGAGGCGTCGTTCCCGGCCGTGCAGATCGCTGCGATCCGCGAGCAGACCCGCGCACCGGTGATTCTCGTGGCGGCAGGCGCGGATGCGAGTTCGATGCTCGAGGAGGCACTCGAGCGCGAGGTCGCGGACGTCCTGCTGCTGCCGCAGCTGACCCACAACGCGGTCTTCGCGATCCGGAAGGCGGCGCACGCGCGTCGCGCGCTGCAGACCGCAGGGCGCAAGGCGGGGCATGTGATCACCGTGTTCTCGCCGAAGGGCGGGACAGGCAAGACGGTCGTCTCGACGAATCTCGCCGCCGCGCTCGCGAAGCGGGAGGGACGGCGCACGCTCCTACTCGACCTCGACCTGCAGTTCGGCGACGCCGCGATCGTCATGGGCATGGAGCCCGACAAGACGATCTACGACCTCGTCGTCGCGCCGGGCGAGCTCGACCCGGAGAAGCTCGCCGGATACGTCACCCGGCACCCGTGCGGCCTCGACGTCCTGGCCGCGCCGATGCGCCCGGAGGACGCCGAGCTGATCGTCGAGAGCAAGGTCACGGCGCTGCTCGAAGTCGCGCGATCGTCGTACGACGCGATCGTCGTCGACACGTCGCCGTTCTTCCACGGCCCGATGCTGGCGACGCTCGACCGGTCCGACGAGCTGCTCGTCCTGTGCGGGCTCGACGTGCCGACGCTCAAGAACGTCCGGCTCGCGCTGCAGACGCTCGAGCTCCTGTCGTTCCCGGCGCAGCGCATCCGCTACGTCATGAACCGCGCCAACTCCAACACCGGCCTGAAGACGCGCGAGGTCGAGGCCGCGCTGAAGGTGAAGGTGAGCTCCGAGCTTCCGCTCGACAAGGTCGTGCCGGTGGCCGTCAACCGTGGTGAGCCCGCGATCCTGGCCGAGCCACGCAGCGACTTCTCGAAGGCGCTCGCGTCGCTCGCGCGCGAGGTCGCGCCGGCGGCGCCCAAGACCGGAGCAGCCAGCGGCGCGAAGCGCCGGCACCGGCTGTCGTTCGCGAGGGCGTAGATGGGGCTGCACGACCGCCTGCAGCGCACGGCTGAGGGGATCAGCGTCGTCGTCGACGGCGCCGCCGACCGCGTTCCGCGCGACCCGTACGCCGACCTCAAGGTGCAGATCCACCACGCGTGCATCGCGAAGCTCGGCCCGGAGCTCTTCAAGGAGGTCCCGGACGATCTCAACGAGCGCGTCTACCGGGCGGTGACCGAAGAGCTCCAGCTCGCAGGCACGCCGCTCACCCGCGAGGAGCGTCGCGAGCTCACGCGCCAGCTGACCGACGACATCCTCGGCTACGGGCCGCTCGAGCCGTTCCTCAACGACGACACGGTGACCGAGGTCATGGTCAACGGCCCGCAGCACGTCTTCGTCGAGCGCGGCGGCAAGATCGAGCGCACGACGGCGCGCTTCGTCGACGACGCGCACCTCATGCGCATCATCGACAAGATCGTGTCGCAGGTCGGACGGCGCGTCGACGAGGCGTCGCCGATGGTGGACGCGCGCCTCCCCGACGGCTCGCGCGTCAACGCGATCATCCCGCCGCTCGCGCTCGGCGGCCCGGCGTTGACCATCCGGAAGTTCTCGCGCGACCCGTACACGATCAACGACCTGATCTCGTTCAGCACGCTGTCGGCGCGCGCCGCGCAGTTCCTCGGCGCATGCGTCAAAGGGAAGTTGAACGTGCTGATCTCCGGCGGTACCGGCACCGGCAAGACGACGATGCTCAACGCCGTGTCCGCGTTCATCCCGAACGACGAGCGCATCGTGACGATCGAGGACGCGGCCGAGCTGCAGCTGCAGCAGGAGCATGTGATCCCGCTCGAGGCGCGCCCGCCGAACATCGAGGGCCAGGGCGAGGTGAAGATCCGCGAGCTCGTGCGCAACGCGCTGCGCATGCGGCCCGACCGGATCATCGTCGGCGAGGTCCGCGGCGTCGAGACGCTCGACATGCTCCAGGCGATGAACACGGGCCACGAGGGCTCGCTCACCACGATCCACGCGAACTCGCCGCGTGACGCACTCGCCCGCCTCGAGACGCTCGTCCTCACCGCGGGCGTCGAGCTGCCGCACCGCGCGATCCGCGAGCAGATCGCGAGCGCGTTCGACGTGCTCGTGCAGATCCAGCGGCTCGTGGACGGCACCCGCCGCGTGAGCCACATCTCCGAGGTCGCCGGCATCGAGTCCGACGTCGTCACGTTGCAGGACATCTTCGTCGCGTCGGCTCCGAACGAAGACGAGGCCGCGCGCGCGAGGCGCCTGCTGACGCCGCTCCGCGCCACCGGCCTCAAGCCGCACTTCCTCGAGAAGCTCACCGCGAACAACGTCGTGCTGCCGCCGGCGTTCTTCTCGCCCGACGACTCGGACCTGCGTGCCGCCTTCACGGTGAGCGGTTACCGGAGCAGCGAGTGAAGCGAGCCCTCGCAGTCGCCGCGTCGATCGCGCTGGTCGCGGTCGCGCCTGCGGCCGCCGCGGTGCACATGGGCGGCATCGACACGAGCGGCTTTCCGACGATTCGCGTCAGCGTCGTCGCCCCGACCGGAAGCGGTGTGCCTGTCGTGCGCGAGGACGGCTCCCCGGTCGTCGCGATGCGCGCGACGAACCTCGGAGCGGGAAAGAGTGTCGTGCTCGCGGTCGACCGTTCGCAGTCGATGGCCGGCCGGTCGCTGGCGGACGCGAAGGCCGCGGCGCAGACGTTTCTCGCGGCCGCGCAGCCCGGCGACCAGATGTCCGTGGTCGCGTTCGGGCGCGAAGCCGTGGCGCTCTCGCGCTTCTCCGACACCACGGCCGACTCGGACGCCGCGCTGCAGTCGCTGAGCACCGACGCGCACAGCGGCACGGCGTTGTGGGACGCAATCGTCCTCGCGGCGAAGGAGCTGAAGGCGCAGGCGCAGCCGGGTCACGTGATCCTCGTCCTCACCGACGGTCAGGACGTATCGAGCCTCGCGAGCCTCGACGACGCCATCCGCGCCGCCAATGCCGCGCACGCATCGGTCTACGCGATCGGCATTGCCGGACACGGGTTCGCACCTGACCCGCTGCGCGAGCTCGCGGCTCGGACCGGCGGGGAGTATCGCCAGGCATCGTCGACGGCCGAGCTGTCGGCGCTGTACGCGTCGATCAGCCGCACGCTCGACCGGACGTGGGACGTGCAGTACGACACCGCGGCGCGGCCGGGCGACCAGGTCGACATCTCCGCAGCCGTTACGGGTCAGGGCAGCGCGAGCCGGTCGCTGCGCATCGTCGCGGCAGGCGCCGGCACGGTGGCGGCACAACCGCCGAGCGTTCTGGGCCGCAACGCCTGGTCGTCCTCGTATGCGCCGATGATCGTGGCCCTCGGGGTCGGGCTCCTGATGCTGCTCGCCGCGGCGTTCGTCGCGGCGGCGCGGAGCGGCTTCTGGCTGAACGCACGCCTCGCGCCGCACCTCGGCCCGTCCGAGCAGCGCGGCAAGCGCGGGCCTCGTCGCCGGCGCGGCGGCTTCCGGCGTGTCTTCCAGTCCACCGAGCAGGTCTTCGCGAACGTGAAGCAGTTCCGGGCGCTGCAACGGCTGCTGACGCGCGCCGACCTGCCGCTGCTCGCCGCCGAGATGCTCTACATCTGCCTCGGCTGCGGCGTGGTGCTCGGGCTCTTCTTCGCGGTCGCCGGCGTGCCGCCGCTGCTCGTGCTGCTGCTCATGCTGCTCGGCGGATCGCTGCCGCTGCTGTTCGTGATGTTCAAGGCCTCCGCTCGGGTGAAGGCGTTCGACGCGCAGCTGCCCGATCTGCTGATCACGATCGCCGCGTCGCTCAAGGCAGGTCATTCGTTCCGGCATGCGATCCAGTCGGTGGTCGACGAGGGCATGGAGCCGGCCGCGAAGGAGTTCAAGCGCGTGCTCACCGAGACGCAGCTCGGCCGCGGCATGGACACCGCGCTCGCCGACATGGGGGAGCGGCTCGGGTCGAAGAACCTGGCGTTCGTGCTCACGGCGGTGACGATTCAGCGTCAGATCGGCGGCTCGCTCGCCGGCCTCTTCGACATGGTCGCGGACACCGTGCGCCAGCGGCAGCAGTTCGCGCGGAAGATCAAGGGCCTGACCGCGATGGGCCGGATGTCGGCGTACGTGCTCGGGGGGCTGCCGTTCTTCCTCGCGCTGATCATCTCGCTGATGAACCCCGGCTACATGTCGCCGCTGTGGAGCACGTCGACCGGCCACATGCTGATCTTCATCGCGCTCGGGATGCTCGCGTTCGGTGCTCTCATCCTTAAGAAGATCGTGTCGTTCAAGGGGTGACGCAATGGTCCTGATGCTTCTACTTGCCGTCATCACGCTCGGGGTCGCAGCATTCCTCGCCGGCGAGATCGCGACCTATCCGCAGCGCAGGCGCGAGACGTCGGTGCGCCGCGCCGCGACGTATGGCCGCGCACGCCGCGACACGCGCCGCGAGGACGATGCCGGCTTCCACGAGCGCGTCGTCGCACCTGCGGTGCGCCGGCTTGCGGCGACCACGCTGAAGCTGAACCCGAAGGCGTCGGTCGACACCATCGGGACGAAGCTGATCGCCGCCGGGCTCGCGTCTCGCGTCTCGACGACGCAGTTCCTCGCGCTCAAGACGGGCCTCGCGCTCGGCGGCGTCGTGATCTCGATCATGTTCGGTGCAGTCGCAGGCGTTCTCGCGGGCGTCCTCTTCATGCCGATGCTCGCGATTCTCGGCTTCCTGCTGCCGGACGCGGTCGTCACGATGTCGACGCGCGCGCGGCGCGAGCAGATCCGGGCGGAGCTCCCGGACGCGCTCGACCTGCTCGCCGTGTCGGTCGAGGCCGGGCTCGGGCTCGACGGCGCGATCACCAAGCTCGCGGAGCACATGGAAGGGCCGCTCGTCGAGGAGTTCGCGCTCGCGCTCGGCGAGATGCGCATCGGCGAGAGCCGGCACGACGCGCTGCGCAACATGGCCGAGCGCGCGCCGTCGCGCGAGCTCGCCGCGTTCGTGCGGTCGGTCATCCAGGCCGATCAGCTCGGCATCTCGCTCGGCCGGATCCTGCGCGTGCAGGCTGCCGACTCGCGCCTGCGCCGCCAGGCGGCCGCGGAGGAGAAGGCGATGAAGGCGCCGATCAAGATGCTGTTCCCGACGGTGCTCTTCATCTTCCCGGCGATGTTCATCGTCATCCTCGGGCCGGCGCTCCTCAACCTCGCGAAGCTGCTGGCAGGCTGACGTGACCGACGTCGAAAAGGGATTCGGCTCCGGCCTTCGCCGCCAGATCGAGCGGAAGCAGGGCATCGAGGTCGAGCTGCCGGAGCAACCCGAACCGGAGCCGACGCCCGAGCTGATCATCGATCTCCTGCCGGAGCCGGTCGCGACCGGTGAGGAGAGGCTGCGCGTCGCGCAGATCCAGGCCGAGCTCGCCGCCGCGCTCGACCGCGAGCGCGAGCTGCGCGACGCGCTGTCGCATCAGGTCGAGGCGTACGAGCGCGAGCTCGCACAGGATCGCGACGTGGCTTTGAAGGAAGCCGAGCTCGACCAGGAGCGCGCGCGCGCGGAGTCGGCGCGGCAGGAGGCGGAAGAGGCGTCCGTCGTGCTGCGGATCCAGCGCGACCAGCTCGACGAGGAGAAGGGCGATCTCGCGCGGCAGCGCGCGGAGCTCGTCGCCGAGCAAGCGCGCCTCGCCGAGCTCGGCACGCAGCTCGACCAGCGCCTGAACGAGCTCGCATCGGCCGACACCGAGAAGGCGCAGGCATCGGCGCACCTGCAGCAGCAGCTCGCCTCGATCGCCGAGCGCGAGCAGCAGCTGAAGCGGGAGCGCGCGGAGATCGAGATCCGCCGGCGCGAGGGCGAGGCGAAGGTCGCACAGCGCGAGGCTGCGCTGCGTCAGTCGGACGCGGTCTCGGCGGAACGCGAGCGCGACGTTGCGTCGCGCGAGCTCGCGCTGCACGCGCGACTCGCCGACTTCGCACGCGAGCAGGCGCGCGTGCAGGAGCAGCTCGATGCGATTGCGCAGCGGGAGGCATCCGTCGACCGGCGCAACGACGCGCGCGAGCGGATGCTGGCGAACGGCGAGGCGGCGCTCGCGGCGCGCGAGAAGCAGCTGCGCGAGCAGGCCGAGCGCATGCAGCGCGAGCGCGCCGGCCACGGGCAGTCGACGCAGGAGGCGTGGGCGCTGCTGGCCGAGCTCAAGCAGCGCGAGGAGCTGCTCGAACGGCGTGAGGCGGCGATCCAGCCGCGCGAAGCGGAGGTGGCCGAGCGGACGATGGCACTCGAGCGCTCGGAGCAGGAGCTGCGCCGCCGGGAGGCGCAGCTCCTCACCGACGTCCAGCTGCGCGAGGACGCAATCGAGGACCGGGAACTGGCGGTGGCGGAGCGGGAGCGCCTGATCGAGACCCGCGAGCGCGACCTGTCGCTGTACGTGCGGCAGCTACAGGGCGAATTTGCAGGGAGGAGCGTGGCTTAGGGAGAGGTTTCGGCAGCTTCGGGCAGCTGATTTGCGACAAATGTGCTTAGTGCTCTTGAAAGTAAGACAAGCACGTCGCAGAATCGGGGGAAGCAAGGGGGCAGACGAGGGGGCTCGGGGGAGTGTCAGCGGTACCGCAAGGGGACGCCAGTTCGGCGACCACCCACCAACTGTATGAGCAGCACGGCCGGCAGATCTACGCGTACTGCCTGCAGCGCCTGCGCTCGCGCGAGGAAGCAGAGGACGCCGTCCAGACGACGTTCCTCAACGCGTTCCGCGCGCTGCAGCGTGGGACCGTCACCGAGTTCCAGCAAGCGTGGCTGTTCAAGATCGCGCAGAACGTTTGTCTCGAACGTCACGAAGCATCGGGCAAGCGCGCACAGCTCGAGAGCCCGAGCGACCTGCAGGTGCTGCAGGAGACGGCGCCCGCGCATGCGCCGCAGGACTCCGAGCAGTTGATCGGCGTCGAGGCCGCGCTCCAGCGCATCCCCGCGAACCAGCGCAAGGCAATCCTGCTGCGCGAGTGGCAGGGACTGAGCTACCGCGAGATCGGCGACGAGCTCGACCTGTCGCAGGCCGCAGTCGAGATGCTGATCTTCCGCGCGCGCCGCTCGCTCGCCGCCGCGCTCGAGCAGCCCGAGGAAGAGGTCACGAAGAAGCAGCGGCGCGCGTCCGGCGGCCGCGTGCTGAACGTCGGTTCGCTGGTGACCGCGCTGAAGACGCTGCTCGCCGGCGGCGCCGCGGTGAAGACGGTCGCGGTCGCGGTGACTGCAGGCGCCGCGGCGATCTCGCTCGTCACGCCGCTCCACCACGCGGTTGCGTCGCACCTCGCTCATCTCGGAGCCACGCCGAAGACGCACGCACATCCGCACGTCGCGTCCGCGGCGACGATCGCGCGCCCCGTCCCGCACGCGTCGCCGGCGATCGCGCTTGCCACGCCGACCGCGATCGTCGCGCGCACGGCTCACAGGAAACACGCGCCGGCACACCGGGCCACGGTCGCCGCGTCGCACCACGACCACGCCGCGTACGCGCCGTCCTCGCGTGCAATGCCGACGGGGCATCGCGAGACGCCGACCGACGTCACGACGCCGGGATCGACCCCGCCGGCGGCACCTGCACCGACACCTGCACCCGCGCCGGTTCCCGCGGCCACGACCGTCCCGGCGACACCTCCGCCCGCGCCGAGCACGCCGACCAGCCAGCCGCAGCCCAAGCCACAGCCACAGCCGCAACCCAAGCCGAAGCCGAAGAAGAAGCCCACGCCGCCGCCACCGCCGCCGACATCCGGTGGCGGGACGCCGCCGCCGCCCGACCCGAGCCCGCCACCCAGCCCACAGCCGCCCACGCAAGGGGGCAGCGGAGGCTCCGGCTCGCCCGCCGCCGGGCAGGGCGACGACAACTCGTCCGGTGACGGCGACGGCAACGACTCCGGCAACGGCAACGGTGGCCACGGTCACAAGGACAAGGGCGGCGACGGCCAGGGTCAGGGCAACGGCCAGGGCCAGGGCAACCAGGGCGGCGGCCAGGGACAAGGGCAAGGCCAAGGCGACCAGGGCCAAGGTCAGGGCGGTCAAGGCCAGCAGCAGGGGGGCGACCAGGGCCAAGGCGGTCAGGGCCAAGGTGGCCAGGGACAGGGCCAGGGCAACGGCGGCGACCACGGCCACGGCCAAGGAGACGGGAACGGCAACGGCGGCGGCCAGGGTCACGGCAAGGACGGCGGCGGTGACCAGGGCCAGGGCAACCAGGGGCAGGGCAACGGCAACGGCAACGGCAACGGCAACGGAAATGGCGGCGGTCACGGTCACGGGCACGGCCACTAGGCTGTTCGCGTGGAGCAGCAGTTCGTCGCCCTCGGCCACGCCGGCAGCGATTCGTACGCCGGTCTCGAGACGTTCCCGAATCCGGGTGTCGAGCGGGTCGAGCTCGTCAGCGACGAGCTGACCGCCGTCTGCCCGATCACGAACCAGCCTGACTTCTACGTCGCGACAATCGTCTACGAGCCCAAGGGGCTGTGCCTCGAGTCGAAGTCGCTGAAGATCTACCTCTCGCGGTTCCGCGACCAGGGCGCATTCTGCGAAGCGCTCGCCGTCCGGATCCGCGACGAGGTCGCCGCCGCGCTCGAGCTCGAAGCGCCGGGCGTGCACGTGACGCTGCGCCAGAAGGCCCGCGGCGGCATCACGATCACCGCATCCGTCTGAGCAGATGGGCCTTCCGGCCCTTGAATCGTCCGGGTGTAGTGCTAGATGATCGCTAGGGCCACACGAGGGCCGGCCCAAACCCCCGTCAATGCGGCGCATCGTCCTGCTGTCACTGCTCGTCCTGGTGCTGCCTGCCTCAGCGCAGGGCGGCAACGCGCCCGTACGCGTGACCGCGTTCTACTACCCGTGGTACGGCACCGCGTCGCAGGACGGCATCTACCAGCACTGGAGCCAGGACGGCCACCAGCCGCCGAACGACATCGCCTCGTCGTACTACCCGGCCGTCGGGCTGTACTCGTCCGACGACAGGGCCGTCGTCGCGCAGCAGATGTCGGAGATCCGCAACGCAGGCATCGACGAGATCGCGGTGTCTTGGTGGGGGCGAGGTTCGGTCGAGGACCAACGCTTGCCGCTCGTCCTGCAGGAAGCGCGTGCCGCCGGCATCGCCGTGGCCGCGCACATCGAGCCGTACGGCGGACGCAGCGTCGCGTCGATGGTCGCCGACGTCGCGTACCTGAAGTCGCTCGGCATCTCGACCTTCTACATCTACCGCGCGCTCGACCTGCCGGTGGCCGACTGGGCCGCTGCGCAGCCCGCGCTGCACGCCGGCGGTGGGACGTTCTTCGCGCAGACCGGGATGGTCGGAGCCGCAGCGGCCGCCGGGTTCGACGGCATCTACACGTACGACATCGTGACCTACGGTGGGAACACGTTCGCGCGGATCTGCGGCGAGGCGCACAAGATGCACCTGCTGTGCGCGCCGTCGGTCGGACCGGGTTACGACGCGAGGCGCGGCGACGGCGACCCGCGCGTGAAGCTCCGCCACAACGGCCGCACGTACGACGCGATGTGGCGCTCCGCGATCCAGTCGCGCGCCGACCGCGTGACGATCACGTCGTTCAACGAATGGCACGAAGGCACGCAGATCGAGCCGGCCGCGCCCGCCGCGCGTCATGGTGCGTATCGCTACCTGTCGTACAACGGCGCGTGGGGCGAGCACGGCGTGCAAGCCGAGTACGCGTACCTGAATCGCACGCTCTACTGGTCGCAGGTCTTCCGCAACACCGTCCCGCTGCAGCTGAAGACCAAGGCGTCGTAGAGCCCGTCCGACGCGACGCCGCGCAGCTGCGGGTCGTCCAGGTCGACCACCGCGTCCGGCACCGACTCGAGCCCGAGCGCCGCCGCGCCTTCGTCCGAGCCGAAGGAGAGGAGCGAGTCGACAGAGATGACGCCGCGCGTCCCGGTCTGGCGGCGCGCGATACCTTCGAGCTCGCGCAGCTCCTCGAGCGGATCGATGCGCGCGTTCGAGTCGGAGCCGATGCAGATGCCGATCTCACGATGGCAGACGCGCGCGACGGGCAGGAAGCCGTCGCCGAGGTTCGCCTCGGTCGTCGGGCACGCGCAGATGCGCGCGCCAGCTTCGGCGAGCAGGTCGAGCTCGTGGCCGTCGGCGTGCGTCGCGTGCACGACCGTCGAGTGCGGCCCGAGGCAGCCCCGGTCGTAGAGCAGCTCGATCGGCCGCTTGCCGGTCTCCGCCAGGCACTCCTCGATCTCTCGCGGCTGCTCGTCCGCGTGCACGTGCAGCGGCAGGTCGTTGTCGGCGGCGTACCGGCCGAGCTCGGCGAGCGCATCCGGTGGGCACGCGCGTACGGAGTGGGGGGCGACGCCGACGCGGACCCCGCCGGCGCGCAGCGACTCGAGCTGGCGGAGGTAGTCGGCAACCGACTCCTGCCGGAAGCGCGCCGACCCGCCGCGCAGGTAGCACGCGAAGAGGCAGACGAGCTCGACACCCGCTTCGTCCGCAGCCGCGGCGGCGGCCCGCGCCTCCTCGAGCCCGAGGTAGTGGAACTCCCCGACCGCCGTGTAGCCGTTGGCGCAGAGCTCGCGGTACACGTGGACGTACTCCCGCCGGATCTCGTCGACGGTGAGCGATTCCGCGATCGCGATCATCCCGTCGCGCCACGCCCAGAAGTCGCCGCCGGGCGCCCGCCCGCGCATCAGGCGCTGGAACGCGTGGCAGTGGGCGTTCACGAAGCCGGGGATGGCGAGCGTCGGCACGGGACTATCCTCTCAGGGAGTGGCGACCCCGACCGTCAACGCATCGCTCGCGCAGCTTCCGAACGCGCTGACGCTGATGCGGCTGGCGATGATCCCGCTCTTCGTGGGCCTCGTCCTCGCCGGCGACGGCGGCCATTCCTGGGCGGCGGCGATCGTCTTCGGGGTCGCGGGGATCACCGACCAGATCGACGGTTTCCTGGCGCGCCGCTGGAACGTCGAGTCCGGGTTCGGCAAGTTCGCCGACCCGCTCGCCGACCGGCTGATGATCGACGCGGCCGTCATCCTGCTGATCTTCGCGAGCCGGCTGCCGATCGTCGCGGTCGTCATCCCGCTCCGCGACGTCGTCGTCCTGGTGGCGACACCGTTCGCGATCGACCGCGGCTACCGGTTCGAAGTGAACCTGCTGGGTAAAGCCGCCACATGGCTCCTCTACGCCTCACTCGCGTTCGTCCTGGCGACCCATCACGGAACGCACTGGCCGCTGTGGGTGTTCTGGGCCGGGCTCGCGCTTGCGTTCGTGGCCCTCGCGCAGTACGCGCTCAAAGCGAGGCGTGAGCTGAGATGAAAGCCGTCGTCATGGCCGGTGGTGAAGGCACCCGGCTTCGGCCGCTCACGTCGAACCAGCCGAAGCCGATGGTGCCGATCGTCGGCAAGCCGTGCATGGAGCACATCCTCGAGCTGTTGCGCGAGCACGGGTTCCGCGACGTCGTCGTGACGGTCGCGTTCCTGCCGCAGGCGATCCGCTCGTACTTCGGCGACGGCGAGCCGATGGGGCTGAACATCGAGTACTCCGTCGAGGAGAACCCGCTCGGCACCGCCGGCTCGGTGCGTCTCGCAAGCGGCCGCCTCACCGACGAGACCGTCCTCGTCATCTCCGGCGACGCGCTCTGCGACATCGACCTCGGGAAGATCATCGAGTTCCACAAGGAGAAGGGCGCAGCGGTGACGATCGGCCTGAAGGCGGTCGAGAACCCGCTCGAGTTCGGGATCGTCGTGACCGACGAGGACGGTCGCGTCGAGCGCTTCCTCGAGAAGCCGTCGTGGGGGCAGGTGTTCTCCGACACGATCAACACGGGGATCTACGTCCTCGAGCCCGAGGTGCTACGCCACGTGCCGAAGGACCGGCCGTTCGACTTCTCGAAGGAGCTGTTTCCACTGCTGCTCGAGATGGGCCGGCCGATCTACGGCTACGTCTGCGAGGGCTACTGGCAGGACATCGGGAACATCGACCAGTACCGGCAGGCGAACTTCGACGCGCTCGACCAGAAGGTTCGCCTCAACATCGACGGGCTGCGCATCCGCGGCGACGTGTGGCTCGGCGAGGGCGTCGAGATCGATGACGTCGAAGGGGTGGAGGGACCCGCGTTCGTCGGGACGAACTGCACGATCTCGCCCGACGCGTCCGTCGGCCCGTACTCGGTGCTCGGCTCGGGCACGACGCTGCGCGAGCGGAGTCGCATCTCGCGCTCCGTGCTCGACGCGTCGACGTACATCGGCCGCAGCGCCGTCGTCGAGGGCGCCGTCGTCGGCCGGAACTGCGACATCAAGGCGCATGCGCGCGTGCACGAGGGCGTCGCGATCGGCGACCAGGTGACGCTCGGCGACCAGTCGGTCGTCTTCCCGGGCGTGCGGATCTACCCGTACAAGGAGGTCGAGTACGGCGCGCAGATCCACGAAAGCTTGATCTGGGAGTCGCGCGCGACGACGCGCGTGTTCGGCAAGGACGGCGTGATGGGCCTGGTCAACGTCGACCTGACTCCGGAGCTCGCGGTGCGCTTCGGCTCCGCGATGGGCACGGCGCTCCGCCGCGGGTCGCGCGTCGTCGCGAGCCGCGAGAGCGCGCCGGCGTATCGCATGATCAAGCGCGCGCTCATCTCTGGGCTCAACTCGACGGGCGTGTCGGTCGCCGACCTGCGCACACTGCCGGCACCTGTCGGCAAGCACCTCCTGAAGACGCAGAGCTACGACCTGGCGTTCCACGTCGGCGCCTCGACGACCGATCCCGAGGCGGTGCAGATCCGCCTCTTCGAGCGGCCGGGCGTCGCGCTCTCGTCGGCGATGCAGAAGGAGATCGAGAAGCACTTCACGCGCCAGGAGCTGCGCCGCTCCCCGTTCGCGGACATCGGCTCGATCACGTATCCCGCCCGCGCGCGCGAGAGCTATGCAAGCGAGCTGATCGAGGGGCTCGACGTCGACCGCATCCGCGACCGCGCGTTCCGCGTCGTCGTCGACTTCGGCTTCTCTGCCGGCAGCTTCGTGCTGCCGCTCGTCATGGGCCCGCTCGGCGTTACCGCGGTGACGCAGCACGCGTTCGAGTCGGACGCTGCGTCCGGCCCGGTGCGGCTGCACGAGACGATCCAGGAGGCGCGTCGGCTCGTCGGCCCAGTGAACGCCGACCTCGGCGCCGTCTTCGACCGCTCGGCCGAGCGCGTGTACCTGATCGACGAGCGCGGTCGCGAGATCCCGCCGGCACAGTCGCTGCTCCTGTTCCTGCAGCTGCTGCGCGAGAACGGGCGCCGCGGCAAGGTCGCCGTCCCGATCAACGTGACGAGCCAGGTGGAGAATGTTGCCGGCGACGCGCTCGAGATCGTGCGGACGCCCGCCGCGCTTGCCGACCTGACGCGCACCGTGGCTGGCGAAGGGTTCATCTTCGGCGGCGCCGTCGGCGGCGGCTACGTCTTCCCGGACTTCCTGCCCGCGTACGACGCGATCGGGTCGCTCTGCAGGCTGCTGGAGCTGCTTGCGCCGATGGACCGGCCGCTGTCGCAGATCGTCGACGAGCTGCCGCAGCCGACCCTCGTCCATCGCCAGCTCCAGTGCCCGTGGGGACAGAAGGGAACGGTCATGCGCGTGCTGAACGAGCGCTTCGCCGACGGCAACGTCGACCTGCTCGACGGCATCAAGATCTTCGACGAGCGCGGGTGGGTGCAGGTGCAGCCGGACCCCGACGAGCCGCTGATCCACCTCTACGCGGAGGGGGAGTCGCAGGAGGTGTCGCGCGAGCTGGAGCAGGAGCTCGAAGAGCTCGTCTCGGAGTTGATCGGCGAGGGGGCGCTCGCCGAGCGCTGATCGTCCGGCGCTCCTTCTAGGCTCGGCGCGTGAGCACGCTCGAGGACCTGCGGACGCAAGGTGCAGCCCTCGATGTCATCGAGGACGTCGAGGCTCGCGCATACCGGACCGAGCTGGCCGCCACGAAGCTCGCGCTCTCCGACGGCGACCCGGGCGACCTTTCGCCCGGTGAATCCGCGCGTGTTCGCCTACTGGTCGGGATGATGCGCGTCGTTCGAGCGCGACGCGCATTCGACGAGCAGGCCGCGGCTGCGGCGGTGGCCGACGTGGCGGACATTCGCGACCCGCTCGTCGACCACATGCGTGCGCTCAGCCTGATGATCGGCGGCACCGAGCGCGATCTCCGTCAGGCGCGCGCAAGCGCCCAGCGAGCCGCTTCGGAGCTGCCTCGCAATCCAGGCGTGCAGCACACCGTCGCGTGGACGTCTCTGGAAGAGCTCCTGCTCACCGACGACACGAACCAGGCAAAGGTTCGCGACGCCCTTGCGGTGGCGGACACCGCGGTGTCGCTGCTCTCGGCGATCCCGGAGGACGAGCAGTACCTGATGTACCGCGGCCGCTTCTACTACACGAGGTCGCAGCTCGCGCGCCTCGCCGGCGATTGGCAGCTCGCGCGCTCCGACATCAAGGAGGCGCTCGCGAAGGAAGTTGCCTCGTCCGCGACGCGCCGGCCGCCTGACTACGAGCGCCGGATCACCGAGTACATCATCGAGCGGCGATTCATCGACGTCGACAGGGCAGCTGTCGCCGTCCAGCGCCGCGTCGAGCGCTCCGAGCAGACGATCCTCGGCGCTGTCGGGTTCGTCGCGCTGATCATCGGCCTGATCACGACCGCCGTGAACGTCGTCGGGGCGAGGACGTACTCCTGGTGGCAGGCGATCCTGATCCTGGCCGCGATGGGAGTCGTCCTGATCGTGACGATCCTGGTCGGCGCCGGCTTGATGCGCCTCGGCGCCCGCGCGCGCCGCGTGTAGAGCGGTAAGTCTCAAGTTTAGGTTGACGGTTCGGCGAGGGTCTGCTGGAATGAGTTCTCCCCCGCAAGCCGAAAGGACAGCCGTGGAAGCTCTGCCCGACCTGGCATCACTTTCCGACGACGAGCTGAAGGGCCTGATCGAGCAGCTCGAGCAGGAGGAGCGCGACGTCAGCTATCGCCGCCGCCTGCTGCACGGCAAGATCGACATCCTGCGCGCCGAGCTGGTGGCGAGGCTGCAGGCGTCCGGGGGCCGAAGCGTCCTCGACCAGGTCGACGTCGACCGGCTCACGGAGATCCTGACCGGCAAAGCAGCGCCGCCGGCGTAACCGATGTCCTTCGTCTACTGCCAGGAGTGCGGCTTCCAGAACCCGGAATCCGCGAACTACTGCTCCCGCTGCGGCGCGCTGCTGGCGAAGGGCGAGCCGGCGGTCGAGACGACGCAGGCGCTGTCGGCGGACGACATCGGCGACACGATCCACGACGAGATGGGCGGCATCGAAGGCCCGGCGCTCGTCGTGCGCTCCGGCGGCGGCAGGGCGGGGGAGAGCTTCCGGCCCGCCGGCGCGCGCACACGGATCGGCCGCTCGCCCGACTGCGACGTCTTCCTCGACGACGTCACCGTGTCGCGCAACCACGCCGTGCTGATCGAGGAGGACGGCGTCTACACGGTCGAGGATCAGGGCTCGCTGAACGGCACGTTCGTGAACCGCAAGCGCATCGACAGCGCGCGGATCGCGAACGGCGACGAAGTGCAGATCGGGAAGTACCGGATGACGTTCATCGCATGACGAGCACCGCGGCCAAGACGCAGCAGCGCGAGCGCCTCCTGCGCATCGGCGAGGTGGTGCGCCGCCTGCGCGAGGAGTTCCCCGACGTGTCGATCTCGAAGGTGCGCTACCTCGAGGACGAAGGCCTGCTGATGCCGCGGCGCACGCAGGGCGGCTATCGGCTGTTCAGCGAGGACGACCTCGATCGCCTGCGCACGATCCTGCGCCTGCAGCGCGACGAGTTCCTGCCGCTGCGCGTCATCCGCGAGGAGCTCGACGCGCCGACCGCGGTCGAGCGCAAGCGGCGGCGTCCGTCGGCGCTCGGCACCGCGGACGAGGAGATCACGTTCGAAGAGGTCTGCGAGCGCGGCGGCGTCAGCCTCGAGCTGGGCAAGGAGCTGGAGGAGCACGGGTTGCTCGCGCCGCGCGGGTCCGGCGCCGAGAAGCGCTATCCCGACACGGACGCCGACGTCGCTGCGGTGTGCGCACAGCTCATGCGCGTCGGCGTCGACCCGCGCCACCTGCGCACGTTCCGCACCGCAGCCGGACGCCAGGCGGACCGGCTGGAGCAGTACGTCGCGCCTGTGCTGCGCTCGCGCAACCCGGAGCGGCGTGCGCAGGCGCTGCGCGACCTGCAGCA
>Ga0070741_10009404_pt1 | contig 19011 bp, 9 predicted proteins | sample Coa_R1_4_FD_66440 | JGI IMG/M metagenome (GOLD analysis project Ga0070741, IMG submission 66440) | Surface soil microbial communities from Centralia Pennsylvania, which are recovering from an underground coalmine fire - Coalmine... | ecosystem: Environmental > Terrestrial > Soil > Unclassified ...
GATTATCGCGATACGCTTGAATTGCCGAAGCCCGAGAACGAACCAGCACTCCCTTAAGCTCTCGCCTGAGGCGCTCTCAAAAAATTTCATCACAAACATTTTCTGCTCTCCGAGCAGAAAATGTTTGTGATGAAATTTTTTGAGAGCGCTGCCAGGCACTACCTTGCAGCCACATGGGAGAAGCCAGACGCCCGAGCGGAGCATGAGAGCGGCGTTTGTGGCTGCGTAGAAAGGCGAGAGCTATGAACCTCACGAAAACCTCACGAATATTCACGACAATCTCATAAGGGCTGTGTAGCGCTATGCTATAATCGCGGCAGGTGGATGTGGTTCCGGCCCAAGAGAATGGTGGAGAAAATGTGGCAGGGAACCTGATCTCGGGGCCGGAGGCTCTTGCTCCGGCATACACAAGTGGTTCGTGGAAAGAAGGAGGAACTGGTATGGATGACGGCGTTGAGCAAACACATCCGCCATATCCGCTTATGCGCATTTTTACATTCGGCGAATTCTCTCTTGAGCGGCTTGTCCCATCCTCTACGGCCTCTGCCCATGCGCCGCGCTACATACGCCTGGCATGGGAGGAATGGGATAATCGCAAACCTGCAATGACCTTACTCAAAGTACTGCTCTGCCGCACGCAGCGTCGTGCGACCCGGCAGGAACTGATCGAAATTATCTGGCCTGGCCAGAAGAAGATCAATGCCACGCATGCCCTTGACTCAGCTGCCTCTATCCTGCGGCGGCGTATTCTCTACACGCATACGGGAGAAAGCCTGCTGCACACCATACGCGATGCAGGCGAGACAAGTTTTAAGCTGGCACCCCAACAACGCCTCTGGGTCGATGCCGATGCCTTCTTAGCGCTGGCAACACAGGCGATTCGTGTCGAAAGCCTGGGGCAGAACTCGCTTCCCTTGCTGGAAGCTGCGCATGCCCTGGCTGTAGGTCGCTTTCTCGAAGACGACCAGCAACATCAATGGTCTCAGGGACGACGACTGACACTCAATGGAGCACGTCATCGCGTGCTCTATAAACTGGTGGATCTGTACCTGCAAGCAAAACGCGTGAGTATGGCCGAAGAACTCCTCTTCACCTTTCTGGAAGAGAATCCGACCGACGAAGACGCACTCTGTCGTCTGCTGAAGCTCCTGCTAGCCAGTGAAAGGTGGCAAGAGGCGCTCAGTATCTATCAGTACACGGCAGATGTGCTACATGAGGAAAATCGAGAGCCCTCTTCACGCACTCAGGAGCTTGTACAGCGCATCCAGCGCGGGCAACTTGTCGTACGCGAGCAACAGGCCAACTATACAGCAACGGACACAGTAATCACACTACCAGTGTTATCGGCAACATACATGCATGCAAAAAGGCGGTGTTTTATGCACGTGGAAGTTGACAAAATGCGTTATGGAACCTATCAATTTAGCGTTGAGCTTGATACTGGCTCAGAAACCGGGGCAAATCAGCTCACCGTTTACGTTGCTGAGCCAGTGAGTGGCGAGTGGACTTACTTACGTGATTTTTACTTCGATGAGACGAACAGTAATCATATCCGCAATTTTTGTCGCAAATTCGCAACCGATGAGATCTACCGGAAAGAGGTACTTGCCCGAGAAACACGCTGGGCCAAGCGTAACGCGCTCTTTGTGCGGAATCTTGACTCTATAGTAGGAGAGGATACGCGGCTCTGGCTCTCCAACGCACATCGCTATGGCCAGAAGGCACGTGAGTTTTTTCACTGGATCAATATACACGTCGAGACGATACTGGCTCTGCCTGAATATCAACACCTGCAGGCAATCGACAGCGCCATCCTGTCGGACCCGCGGGAAGTCGATCCCCTGATACAGCCAGCCATTGAGTTGCTTAACTCGATACCCGGTGTGGTCACACAATTCTCATGCCAGGGCGTAACGGGCAAAGTACGTTTTCAAGAGCAGGATTTGCTTGCTGTTTCAGCACATGAAGAATACGCTTACGTCTCGTTTGCAGAGTTGGGGCAATCGGCATACGATACGATTATGAAACTGCTGCCTGAGTTTCCGAGCATCACAAACACTCGTATCCCCAATGATTTCAGTAACCGCGCTCTGAGCGTTGTGCTGCGATCAACAGGCGACAATGTGTGTTTCCGCGAGGAACTTATGACTCTGGCACAACGCGTGCTGGCTAGCGTTGATGACAATTGGTGTACCCTGCCTTATGAGAAGAGCAATCCCTGTAAAGAACGCGAGGCGCAAGCAACACAAGCACCTCGCAGGACTGCGCCCGGTGGCATTTTACCTTCCCGGCTCGACTGGCTCTGCCAACCAGAGCAGATCGAGCACACCCTGCACCTCCTTTCTCATCTCAATCACTGGGCCAAAGCACGCCACCGCTATTTATATGCTGACCGGCAGGGGCTCTACAAAGTGAAAGCAGCCGTATTGCAGCAAGTATACACAGTTGGGACAATTACCCCCACCACTTATATCGATGGCACACGGGCATTCGCCAATGAATACAGCTTCGCGTTAGCTGCAGACATCGCCAGCGAGATCTTTATCGAGAGGCTCGCCAATTTACTTGCCAATGAACACCCTTGCGTGTGTGAAGATGGTGAGGACAAACTTGATCTGGCTGCACGCAAGCTCTTTACGAAGATCACAGGATCGGAGGCAACAACGACCGCCGATCTCCAGAAGCTTAACGAGCAACAAGTAAAAACCTACATTTGTGAACGCCTCCAGGATATCGTGAACTGGGCACGCATCAGCCGTCAGCCTATTGAGACAGACGAATTCAAGGCGCTATTCGTCTGGCCGATGGACCTGCTCAACATGATGGGAAGTCGGGGCCGCAGTTGGCCGCAATGGGACGAACTCGATGAAGCCGAGGTTCGCAAGCTTGACCCAGAAGGCCTGAGCCTGATCGCATTTCATTATAGCAGTTCCAACGCGGAGTATATCTTTCATCTGCCCTTCCGCGTGGCAGAAGCCTTTCTCCCGGCACAACTCATCAGTGCACTCAGGAGCAATCCAGGCAGCAGCCGTGAAAGCGGGATATTCTTCGGACGAACTATCTCCGAAGCAGAAAGCCAGGAACACCCGATCAAGGAAATCCTACGCGAGTTAGAGGTCGATATCGCCGCCATCTGCCCTCATGGACTCATCGAAAAAGAGGACTATATCCTCCAAAGAGCAAGCCATCATACGTATTTGTGCTATGACGACGATGACTGGGACGATGAGAAAGATGACTGGAATGACGACGATGATTGGGACGATGAGGAACTGGAGGCGCATCCCAAGCACAAGCCGAAACACAAAGACAAGATGCATTCCCAAAAGACTCGGTCAGAGGCATGTCCTCAATGCAAAAATATCATAGAAACTGCTGGCTTGCCACGTATTGAACATTGGCGACGGGTTCATGGAGATCAAGATTTAACAGTCCATAGCGCGACCTGGATACTCGGGAGGAACAGAGACGCGATGAAAGCACTCGCCATTCCCCCCGATTATCGGGGTCCCGCAGCACCTTCTGGAGGGCAAGGAACACGATTCTGGAAATTAGCCACGCTGGAAGCTGCAGCAAGACAACCTGGCATCTTACAAGATATCGAGGAGCAAGCAGAACCCGCTGAAGAGTCGAATAATCACAAAGCAAGGCGCAGAGGGTCATCCAAAGGTTGAAGCCAGAATCATCCTACGCATTAACACAAATAAAATGCTCTTCCTTTGTTTGCAGGAGCGCGCGTAGCGACATTCCCTGTCCCCAGACGGGGTTTCTTTGAGGTTGCTGGCTGCCCCTGCATGAATGGACAAAAAAGACGCCGTTGTCAAGAAATGTCAAATGCCTGTCAAGACCTCAGCCCCCTCCTTATGCCGTTTCACCACCTTTTTGACAATTTGACAGCGAAAAGAGGGGAAGCCAGGATCTGTACTGCGAGCGATCCAACTTCTCAATAGCGAAAATTTGACGTGCACTCGACTTTGGGAAATCTTGGGAGGGGATTACGAACGTGCTATACTTACTACTAATAGGTGACTAGATCAAAGATATGATAGCACCTTGCTGGTTCCTGTTTGTTATATGTAACAGGAGGGGATACTGATGGCTCGTCGTGGCGAAGATAAAGAACGTGAAGAACGCATCTCTTAGGAACGAGGAATAGATCTATGGTGACGCGTAAACTTGGGCATTCAAATTTGGAAATCACACCTCTCTGCCTTGGGGGCAACGTTTTCGGGAGAATCGATGATTCGATGGCTTTTGCTGTTCTGGATGCTTACGTTGCGGCTGGCGGCAACTTCATTGATACAGCGGATATTTACGCTACCGGTGAATCCGAGAGGGTTATTGGCCGCTGGGTGAAGCAACGCGGTAACCGCGACAAGGTCATGATTGCCACAAAGGTTGGGAAACCGATGGCACCAGATAAGCAAGGGCTTTCACGCAAGTATATTTTCCAGGCTGCGGAAGACTCACTCACACGCCTACAAACCGATGTGATCGATCTCTATCAGTCACACGAGGACGATACAGGAACTTCGCTTGAGGAGACGATGCAGGCCTTTGATGAACTGGTGAAACAGGGCAAAGTACGCTACATCGGGGCTTCAAACTTCACAGCCGAACGCCTGGCGGAGGCAGAGCAGGTCTGTCAGCAACATGGTTACGTACGTTATGAGAGCTTGCAGCCGCTCTATAACCTGATGGACCGCGAGGAGTTTGAGAACGGACTGCAACAATTGAGCATTGAGCAAGAGATAGGCGTCATTCCCTACTTTTCCCTGGCTCGCGGCTTCCTATCGGGCAAGTATCGCCCTAACCAGCCACTGCCAGAAAGCCGACGTGCCGGGGGCGTACAGAAACTCTACATGAACGAGCGGGGTTTTGCGATCCTGGAAGCGGTTGATCAGGTCGCGGCAAAGCATAACGCGAAACCGGCGCAGGTCTCGCTGGCGTGGTTGATGGCGCAGCCAGGCATCACGGCCCCTATCTCTAGCGCGACTTCTCCAGGGCAGGTAAATGAGCTGATGCAAGCTATCGAGTTGAAATTAACTGATGAAGATCTAGAGGCTCTCACCGACGCTGGCAAATAGTGCAGCAGGAACTATACACATTGCATTGTTCAACAACCACGCTCTGCGCGGTTGTTGAACAATGCAATGTGTATGGATAGAAGCTCAATCGTTCATCTCTCTACGCACCAATTCCAGGGGATGCTCTTTCAGCAGCCAGGTACGAGTGAGGCCCACCGGTATTCTGAATTTGTGGCTATCAAGTCTGGTTTTCCTGGTATCACATTGCATGGCCTCGATGATATCGGCCTCGATCAATGTCTTCAGGGAATCCAGGATATAATCTCGCTTGTAGCGGATATTATAAAGACGGTAAACACCTTCAAGCTCAGTGAATGAAAGAGAACGGCCCTCCTCTTTCCCACCTTCAGCAATGGCGGCCAATGTCACGCGCTCTTCTGGCGTGATCTGGTCCCAGAGCCACTCGAAATGGAAACGACCTGTCTGCATGACCTTGCGCAATACAATGTTTACATCATTGATGGTCACGAAGGTTTTGCCTTGCTCATTGCAATAATCGACGATAGCACGGCACATCAAGTGGATCAGGTATGGTTGGTCCGCTGTCAGTTGTCGAATCTTTTTCACGGTAGGCAGCTCGTATTCAAGGTAGCCCTCCACTGGTTTCTGGATCAAATCTTGAGCACCTTGCTCACTGAGCTTGGAGAGCTGGTGGTGGATAGCAATATTGAAAAAGACTGAACGATACCACCTAGTATACTCAGTGATCTTATGAGTGCCCGAGAATAGGAAATTGATGTTCTGCCGGTGCTGGACAATGTCCCGCAGGTAATCGAATATCTCTGGCTGCAACTTTCCCTTCGTCACCTGATCCTCCAGGACTTCAAACTCGTCGATCAGCAAGATGAGCTTCCTGCCAGCAAGTTGCTCCTCGACTTGATCTAAGAATACGTCGAAGGCATGGATGGGATCTTCCTTAAAGCTGTGTAGTTCAGGGATGTTGTAGACAAATGGAACGTTTCTCTTTTTCATTGCCTGTATGATGTAATAGGTCATGCGATGCAGGAGGGTATCGATGGCAATGAGGTAAGAGATACGCTGTAAGTCGACCAGCACTGGAATGTGTTTACCCAGCACAGGCGTATTGATCAGCTGGAGCAGAACTGTCGTCTTACCAGAGCGCCGCTGACCATAGAGGACGATCACGCTCTTGACTTCCCGTGCCAGGTTATCCGTCAGGAAGTCCATATCTTCTTCACGGCCGTAGAACATCTTGCTATCTTGTGTTGGCGTACCAGTGGAATAAGGGTTGGGGATGTAGCGAAACTCCTGATAGGACTCTCGCAGCACCAGACAATCTTCATACTGCACCAATTGAAAGGTGTTGTCAGCATCGTCATAGGCAATGTCAAATTTCAGGTTCAATGCCGTGCAATGGGGCTTGAGGATGAATTCAGCAGTGACTTCATCCTGAGGACGAATTACCTCTGTCTCAAAGACATTACTTCCAACAATATCGAATTGCTCATTGTCCTCGCTTTGAAGAAGACTGACTTTCACAACACTCGCTGGACCACGCCCATTGTTCTTGACCATAAGCCACAGACCCACTTGCTCCTCATTGCGCACATCTTTTGTTTGGAGTTCCACCTTGAGTTCCGCTTTGCCTCGCAGCATGTTCAATTGGGACAGCACCAACTTTTTCCATTTTCCCAGCAGCAGGATAAAGACCTGGTGGTCGGGCAACTTCGTAATTGGCTCCTCTAATAATGGAAGAGAATATTGCATTTCCACATATTCACGCATCTGATCGATAGCCTCAATAGCTTCTAATAGACTTGCCATGCGATTTTGTGCGCCTTCACGTAATAAGTACATTTTGAGTGGACGACTGACGATACTCAATTTATTGAATAAATCCAGGAGAATACGTGCGAATTTGTTATTGGCATCAAACTGATTTGTGCTCAATGCACATTGATAATTTGCGATGCCAGCCAGCGTCTGGAGAGCAAAGAGATGGGAGAGCTCGACATAAATCAGACGGATATCTTTGCCATAAATAAACGCTTCTGTTGCTTCCAGTGCATTGACTATGTTTTGGATTCTCTCCAACGAATTATCCTCTGTCAGATCGGAGAGCATATCGTAGACCGCATTGAGATAGCTTTTGACAGTAGGATGAGTTACGGCATTTATGATGTGTTCCCAGATCGAGATCTTAATGCCTTTGACGATGAGAAGGTGAATATAGATAATGAGTTTTCCGTGATCATGGTTCAGGAGATAAGCCAGGGTACGCGCAGCTTCCTGGCAGATCCATTCGGATTCCTTGTCCTGGGCGGCAGTGAGCAGAAAACGAAAAATCTCTCGGTGCGTGTCTAACTGCCGCTCACCTGTGACAGCAATCAGTTGATGCATGGTACGTATGGCCATACGGCGTACAAAGCGATCAGGATGGTCGGCAGCACGCTTGAGGTATTGGATACCCAGGTCCCAGTCATAATTCATCAGCGTCTGGATATGTTCGATAAGTACAGTGCGTACATCCTGCTCAGTATCCGTCCACAACTGAAGGAGCAGCGGACGCGCCCGCTGAGGATTGAACGGATAGCACATCGTCACCGCGTGGACCAGCATCTTGCGTACCTCTAACTGGCCCTCTTTTGTAAGCTTTTCAAAGAGGTCAAAGTCTTTGGAAGTACAACGGTTTTGCTCCGCCAGTTTGTTCAATGCGAAGGCTTGCAGGAAAGGATCGGAATCGGGACAATTCAAGAGTTCAGAGATAACTCGTTGGCACGATCGCTGCTGAGAGATGGCTATCCAGCACAATTCAATCATGTCCTTCACCCGTCGTTGGTTCACGACTCGCAGCACTTCGAGTTGGTCTTCTGAGCCGATAATGATCTCGACCTGACCATCGTCATCGATATCCTCTACACGCACTGAATGGATACGATCTTTTGTCTGATACGTCCACAGCAAGTCACCCTCTCTGCTAAAGACATACAGACAACCATCAGCACAGCCGACGAAGATTTTGTTATCATCGTCTTTCGTATCGATTGCAAGAACGTTGTGAGGCAGATAGTAGCGCCACAGCAGGTCGCCTGTGCTGTTCAAGACATGGATATTGCGGTCTTCCGAGCCAACAAGGATCTCAACTTCGCCATCACCATTGATATCTTTGATACCGATTGTTCGGATATGGTCTCGGGTATCATGGAACCACAGGCGTTTTCCATGTCGGGTATAAGCATAGACACGATTCCCCAGGCCTGCGGTAACGATTTCTGGCATTTGTCCTTCGGATGGCGTATACGTCCGCACAATTCTCACCCCCTCATCAGTAGAAATGGTTTCAAGGGGTGTTTCCAAATCGCTTCCATAGACATACAGCTTTCTGTCTTCCGAACCAATAATGATTTCTGGCTGGCTACGCCTGTTGGGTGCAGTAACACAAATGCTTGACATCCAGGTATCGTCGATATAGATATTGCGCTGTTTTTGTTTCTGTGGCCCGGTAAGAATATAGACGTGATGGTCTGATGAACAAATGATGATTTCTTCCTGTCGTTGGCGGTCGATAAAGCCGGTTTGTATATCCAGGATGTGATCGTGTAATGACGTGGACCAGATACGCCGTCCACGATTGTTGAAGGTGAGGATATCCCCCGTAGAGGTGCCAACAACGATTTCTAATGTTGATTCACCGAAGATACGCCTGAGACAGACAGTACGGATATATTCAATGTTTTTCTGCCAGAGTCGCTCCACCTTTTGTTTTTCCAGCTTGAGCAGAGTGACAAGTGCCTGCTCATAGTTTCTGGCTGCCCACTGCTCCTGGGCTTGCTTAAACGTCACGAATTCCCTGACATTCTTGTTCAGGATTTCTTCGAGTAATGTGCGTTCATCAAAGGTTAGCTCATCGAGCCTTGCCAAATCCGTCTTAGGCAGGCGTCGATAGCACCTGCGAATTTTTTTATCTACTTCCCTGGTCAGGCGAAGACGCATAGCGCGGACACGATTATGATCCGAGCCTACCAATAGTTCTGGTAGGCCATCGTTATCAATATCATATGGATAGATACTAAAGACACGATACTTGTGATTATGACACCATATAAGATTACCTTGAGCATCGAGTATATAGATATGTTTGTCTTCCGAGCCTACGATAATCTCCTTATTGCCATCTCCATCCATATCAGCGACACAGAGCGAGAGCAGGCGATGCTCAAAGGGTCGCCGCCATTTTTCCTGGAAAGAGCCAGTAGAATGTGTCACATCCTCAATATAATTGAGGGCTACCAGGTCCTTGCTGTCAGTCGCCATGAGAACCTCGACATTGCCATCTTGATCAACATCCGTAGCGAAGATCGTGTGAATTGGGTGGTTCATCGGATACTTCGTTATGAGTTCTCCGCGCTGATCTAGCAAGTAGAGATACCTGTCAACCGAACCGAGTAGGATCTCAGGCTGTCCATCTCCATTGATGTCACATGAAAAAACGGTGCGTACCCAACCATTTGTCTGGAATTGCCAAAGCAAGTTTCCCGTTTCATAATCAAGTCCATAAGCGCAGCGATCTTCCGAGCCAATAAGAATTTCAGAAGGCTTCTTTGGATCAACACTTATCTGGCGAATGACATGCCCTGTATTATACCAGCAGGCCTGCCGTTCCTGCTCCTGGTCAATAGCCCCGCCATCTTCGTTAAAAGAGAGAACGCAGCCGTCTCTGGTAATGGTTTGACCATCCTTGTTCAACACAAAGACTTTGCCATCGCGCGTGCCCACGATAATACGAGCTGTATGGGCTTCATCAAAAAGGTCACTTGCCACACCGGTACCTACCCAGACCTTTGCACCTATAATGCGCTCCCATCGGAGGTCCCCGCCTTTAGAAAGGAGGTGGACTCGCCCATCACGAGAGCAGGCAACGACCTCAACATCGCCGTCACTGTTGATATCCGCCGCACAAACACTGGTCACCCAGTCCTTTGCTCGATAATCCCATATTCTCGTGACAATGCCAAGTCCAAGATTAAGAGCATCTTTCAGATCTTTAAAGGAGTCGGCTGCCATATGCTCAATCCTTCCTTTTCAATGACTACAAGGCTACCTCTTTTCTAAGAGTAGATAATCAGTATACTCTTTTCTAAGTGTATGTGTTAATATCAGCCAGAGTGTGCCAGAATTGTGACAGAAGCATTTTTTCGATTTTTATTGATGCCCTCTTTTTTTCGTCTACATTATTGTCAAGCATAGCGCGTAGATCATGAGCTAGAAATATTTGGCATAATTATGACACATTTTTGCCCATTGTTGGGACTATATTCAATAGGAGAGTAGTAGCTATCTGTAAAGGGAGGAAGTACAATGGGTAACCCATCGCCAAATCCTTACTTTAATCTAGCGATAATTCGTAGTCCAGACATGTTCTTTGGAAGAACGCAGCTACTCAGACGGTTCTATGAGGCCATTTTCAATCGTCAATCGGTTTCGCTGCTTGGAGCACGCCATATCGGCAAATCGTCATTCCTGTGGTGTGTTGCGATGCCAGAAGTGCAGAGCCGTTTCCCATATGATCTGAGCCGCCACCTCTTCGTCTTTCTGGATCTGCGTGAGTATTTACGGAAGACAGTTGAAGATTTCTTTCATAGTGTCAGCAAGGAAATGATCACGCAGGGTGCCAAGGCAGGTCTGACTCTGCGGGCTGAGGGTAAGGGCCAGGATGAATTTAGCAGCATTCTGGACCAGATCGCTGAACATGACTTCTTCCCTGTTCTGTTATTGGACGGCTTCGATAGAGTCACACGAAATGAACATTTTGGTCCAGAGTTTTTCTGGTTTTTGCGAGCGCAGGCGAGCGTGGGATTGGTGTCTTACGTTACAGCCTCGATTAAGCCTTTGTATGAAGTCTGCCATCGTGATATCGTAGGGTCACCATTTTTCAATATCTTCTACGCCTATACCCTACAGGCCCTCACTCCTGAAGAGGCACATGCCCTGGTTACGCTACCAGCGGAGCGGGCCGCTCTGCCGTTTACAGACAATGAAGTCGCCCTGGTCCTCAAATTAGCAGGCAGCCACCCTTTCTTCATCCAGCGCGTCTGCCATATCCTTTACGAGGAAAAACTGCAATGTGATGGCGGTGAGGTCAATGAACAAAGGATCAAGAATCTGGCGTATAGAGAGCTACAACCTCGCTTCAAGAGTATTTGGGAGGAACTTTCAGAGACTCAGCAGATCCAGCTACAGGATGAAGCGCAGCAAAAGGGAAATACGCAACGTGAACTCCCTGAATTGAGTGAAAGCCTGCTCTTCAGATCGTTTGTGCGTAAAACCTGCGAGATAGGACTGTTCCATATGACGACAGATGAATTGGAGACTGCGTTGGAGAAAATCAATGATCCACAAGCATTAGGAATGACCAATCTGCGGCTTATGAGGGTGGTTTTTGAGCGTCTGGGAAAAGATAGCGATCTTTCAAATACAAAAAGAGGAGTGATTATTCGCGAAATTCTTCAAGAAGCCCTTGAACGTTTGCGGGGCCACGGGAGTCGCACCGATGCTACTGCTGACTGGAAGTACTACAATATCCTGTACTATCGATACTTCAAGCATCGGCTCAAAAATGATCAGATTTCACGTCGTCTGGGGTTCACCAGCATTCGGCAATTCTACCGGGAACGTAGCAAAGCACTCGAATTGTTTCTCAACGTTCTTTTTGAAATGGAGCGTGCAGTTAGTGTGCAGGAGCAGTAAAGAGAGGATCGTATAATAATTCTTGTACTTGTCGCGGGTGATAGCGTATTTTCCTTCATCATTTAGATGGAGAGCTGCATGTTAACACTTGTCTTGATGGCTGGACTACCAGGTGCTGGAAAAACTACCCTTGCACGTAAGCTCGGTCGTGAACTCCAGTGGCAGGTAATTGACAAAGACAGGTACAAAGAAGTCCTGTTGCAGCAGGGAATAGATGATGATGAAGCTGCTAGAGTAGCTTATGACCGTTCTTTTGAAGAACTACGCACTATATTGGTACAGCAGCGGTCTTCAGTCATTTTTGATACTGCCTCCCTGCAACATTTTATCCTGGATACAGTAAAGGAAATAGTGGACAGCGCAGAGGATACACAGCTCAAAGTGATCCTCTGCTTTGCTGACCGCGACCTGCGCAATCACCGACTACGTACCAGGCCTTATCAAAGCACCAACATAAGGGTAGATCCTTTTACCACTGCTGATTATTTCCACCATTTCAAGCATCTGCCTTCAGACAAGCTCGTTCTCTTCACCGCCAAGCCGTTTGAAGAATGTCTCGATGAAGCCAAGGCATACATCCTAAATTCAGCAGAGCAGGTTAGTACAATAGTCCATCGCGGCACAGACTTGCCTGCATAACCTGCTACTCATCAATTATCGAGAGTGCTATAATGGACTGAGAGGCTGTGAGAAAAGTGGTCTACAAGCGCTTAACAAGAGCATCGAGCCCGGCGAATCAGCGGATGCTGAAGAGAAATCATATTAATAATCAAGGGGGAAGTTGTAGAATGGTGAACACCGTCTTCTTAATTCGTCATGGTGAAAGCCAATCGAATGCAGGAAAAGCAACCACTGGCCCTGAAAATGTCGAGATCACGCAACGGGGACAAGAGCAGGCAAGAGCTATCGCTGAATTTCTAAAATCCTATCCCATCGATCTCATCGTTACCTCACCCTATCGACGGGCAAAGCAGACCGCAGAGTTGACCACATCAATACCCTTATTTCATACAGTCGAACAAGTAGAATGGAAAGTGCAAGAGTTTACCTATCTCTCATCAATGCATCAGGAGCAATCGACTGTTGAAGACCGGAGACCGCTTGTGGATGCTTATTGGGAGCAATGCCAACCCTCATATGTTGAGAGTTCTGGATCTGAGTCATTTGCACAGTTTATTGAACGTGTTCAATCATTCATACTGCGTTTGCAGACCTCTCCGTACGAGACAATTGCAGTTTTCAGCCATGAGCAGTTTATCAACGCAGTGCTCTGGCTCATAAAAGATGGACCGATCAAAATGTCTGAACAGGCAATGCGTGATTTCAAGGATTTTCTCAAAGAGAACACGCTTCCTAATGGTATTATTGTACAGTTGAAAGTGCATCATAATCAGGCTCGCTGGAGCTATGAGAAGATTATGGGGCACTTAGAACAACCAAGCGGGGACTTGATCGCAACCCCGAGCTGCATGTAGAGCGGGAGCGAGACGGGAAGACAACATCACACGGCAACACTTGCCTCTGGCAAGTGTTGCCGTGTGATGTTGTGATTGTCACAAATAATTGGCATTAGCACGACAAGATTGAGTGTGAAGGAAAGCTTATCGTCACAAATTTCTGGCAGCTTTTTTCAAGAACACTTGGCGAAACCTTGCTAATTTTAAAAGGACTCTTTCCGTTCCTGAACTTCAACAGCTCCTAACTTCCTGAGAGCCTCCCTTTGGGCCTCTGATAGCCCTGTTACTCCCGTAATATCCATATGTTCATAAAGCCTCTGATTTCTTAGAGTCTTGATGCAGGTACCTTCTTGCACATCCCAATACTTCACAGTTCCATCTTTACTTCCACTAATAAGAAAACACCCATCAGGGCTGAAGGCTACTGATCTCACCCAGTCTGTATGACCCCGCAACGTGTGGAGGGTTTCCCCACTCTGGATATCCCACAGTCGAATCGTCTGATCATATCCACTGCTCGCCAGGAGAGAACCATCAGTGTTAAAAGCCACTGATCTGATCCAGCTGGTATGACCATACAATTCTTTAATGGAGCGTCCCGTACCGGCTTCCCATAAGTGGACAACCTGATCAGCACTAACGCTCGCCAATACATTTTTATCAGGGCTAAAGGCCACTGACCAGGAACGTTCAGCAAATTCTTGTATATGTAGACATTTTCCCGTGTTAACATCCCACAACCTAACTGTAGCATCACCGCTACAACTTGCGAGAATACGGCCATCGAAACTAAAGATGATGGCACCAACCGAACTGCTATGTCCATGAAGGGTATGGAGGCATTCACCAGTTTGAGTGTTCCATAGTCGAATTGTCTCGTCTTCGCTTCCACTAGCAAGCATACGCCCATCGTGATTGAAGGCCACTGACCATATCCAATCCGTATGTCCTTCTAGTTTCTGAAGACAAGCACCAGTGTTGGTATCCCAAAGGCACACCGTATGATCATTGCTTCCGCTAGCTAGCATGTGTGCATCCGGATCAGGATGGAAGGCCACTGACCAGACCCAACCTGTATGGCCCCGCAACGTATTAAGGCAAATTCCGCTATCGATACTCCATAAGCGTACTGTCTGATCTTCACTTCCACAGGCAATCACACGTCCATCAGGGCTGAAAGCAGTGGAAGTAATCCCATTGACGTATCCCTGAAAGGTACTCAGACTGTGCCCTGTTGCAATTTCCCAGAGACGAACCGTCTGATCTTCGCTTCCACTTGCCAATAATACTCCATTAGGGCTGAAAACAAGGGATCTGACCCAGTTTGAATGTCCTTGTAACGAAGTCAGGCAACGACCTGTCCTTATATCCCAGAGCCGGATAGCCAGATCATCGCTCCCACTGGCGATGGTATACCCGTCGGGGCTAAAAGCCACTGATCTGACCCAACTAGTATGGCCCGATAATATATACAGACAGTAGCTAGACTGAACATCCCAGATCCGAACAGTACAATCGCCACCTGCGCTAGCCAGCAAACGCCCATCAGGGCTAAAGGAAACCGACATAACCCAGCCGGTATGACCTTCCAACGTGTTTAGAATCTGCCCTGTACTGGTATTCCAAAGGCAGATGGTATGATCCGTGCTCGCTCCAGCCAGTATATGACCATCGAGGCTAAAGGCAATCGACCAGACCCAACCGATATGATTCTCCAGTACAGAAGAGCACTCACCGGTCTTTATATCCCAGACACGAATGGTCTGATCATTACCTCCGCTGGCTAGTAAACATCCATCAGGACTGAAAGCTACAGTACGTACACGATCAGTATGACCGTGGAATGTCTTGAGCCATCTGCCTGATTGCATATCCCATAGGCACACTGTCTGATCTATGCTACCACTAGCCAGTAAACGTCCATCGGGGCTAAAAGCCACCGACCAGACCCAATGATCATGACCCCTTAAAGTAAAGAGAGGAGTCCCATCGGCTATTTTCCAGATTCTGATATCACAACTGGCAGTCCCTGCTGCTAACAGCATACCATCAGGACTAAAGGAGACTGAGAGGATACTTCCAAAGGTGTCAGTAAATACTGATGCTACCAGGTCAGCATAGGCTAAATTGACCTCGGGCAGCGGCTTACTTTGCAAATATGCCTGTCTAATCTGCAAGTGAGAGAAATCATAGCCATGAAGATCACATTGCATATGAAGCAACAGGTTTAATAGATTCCCCGCCGCATAACTGTGACGGCGAGCCCCCATCTGACGTAGGAGGGCAAGTATCCTCTTGCACTTTGCTTCCACTTCTATTTGTCCAATGGTATCAAGCAAGCGATGGGCCAACGGCATTAGAATGAGAAGAGCTTGACTATTGCGAACGTAATCTTTTTTCTGTGCCATAAGTAGTGCATGCTTAACTAGCAGCTTAGGCTCCTCTTGATCAATCTCGTAATATATATGTTCTATAAGAGTGTCGGTCACGTATTCCATGATCACAGGCTGCAAGCCAAAGCCCATACCATTGGCTTCGATCATACTTCTTCTCTGTAACGAGTCTAATGCTTTCAGTAATGTACCTTTTGATACCGAACGTAGGACAGCTTCGCGCAACTCATGAAGTGGCACCGGCTCACGCTGGATAGCTAACCAGTATAAGATTTCCTGTTCCGCTGCCGAAAGACGATGAAATTGTTGATTCATCAAATCATATACATCCCCAAAAACCGCCATGCCTTCTTTCACGAATCTAGTAATATCTCCATGAAATACCTCTTGTATCGTTCCTGCAACCAATTTCAGAGCCAGGGGATTGCCTGAGTACAGGTAGATAAAAGCTCTCCATGCTTCATCCGATCCAAACAGAGCTGTTCCCTCAAGCATCTTCTTAGCTTCTGCTAGCTCCAAGCCTGTCAGACGCAATGAATGAACAGGAGAAATACTTCCCTCAGCATGAGCAACCTCTTTTGGCTTCTCCCGACTAGTCAAGAGCAGACAACTAGCATGTTGTACTTCGCCTAAACGCTTAATTAATCTTCCATACCCCTCATAACCGGTGAGCCAGCTACCTGATTCGTCACCAAACTGGAGAATCGTTTCGAGGTTATCTAATATCAGAAGGCAACGATACCTACGCAGATATTCGATAAAAAGCGATATTTTGTCTTCTATATCCTCTGGAAGCTCAACTTGCTCGTTATTAGAAAGAATGAGAATATACCTTTGTAGGATTACGTCCAATGATACAGCGTTTTGTAAAGAACGCCAGAACACATAATCAAACTTACTCTGTACTTGTCTTGTCACAGAAGCTGCAAGTATTGTTTTACCGATACCACCTGCACCCAATATTGCCACCACATTACTGCTGTTATGCACTATCCATTCTTCCAACTGCATACACTCTTGATCTCTTCCGTAGAGGTGTCTTACAAAAGGAACTTCTCCCCAATCAACACGATAATATTCAGATGGCACGGGCGTTGCTACATCGACAGCTTGCGTCTTTTTACTTCTTTCCTCTCTGAAATCGTTCTCAACTTCGTCCTGTACTAACCCTAGTTCTTCTGGCTTCTTCTTATAAAGTTGACAGAGCCGTGAACGATATTCCAGGCTAGGAAAAACCTCTCCGCGTTCCCAGCGTCCTACTGTTTTGGGATTGATATCGATGGCACGAGCCACACGCTCTTGTGACCAGCCATGTATTTCCCGTTCACGCCTTAATAGTTTCGGCCAGGAAGATAGTTTTTTCTCCATATGAACTTCCTCTATCCATTAGAGTTATTCTGAAAGGACAGGACATAACACTTGGAGTAACTAAACTGTCTCTCGCATGTCCCGAAGATGACCTGCGCAAATGGTTACCAACCGCATCTTGAATAGGCTATTCTTGTAGCGTGATATTCGGGCTGAAATGCTCATTGCTAAAGAATAGACGAGGTCGTGGCTTTACTGTAAAAGAAGCTACTCGTGATCCTCTCTACTAGTAGTCTCATTTAGAATGATAGCAGTTGAGCAATGGCTACGCAAGTCTTTTCACGTAGAAAAAGAAGAATTTCAGAAAAAAGGAGGTCCTTTTGAAGACACATCAACGCCTTTGTAATCGAGATGGGCAAGATTTGAACAGTAACGCTTGCTGGGGAGAATTGTATCCAGAACTGCAATCTCTGGCTCGGCGTTTCGTCTTCTCCTCTGCTGTTCCTCTATGGCGTGGTCAGGAACACGACATCGTCGATGACATTGTACAGGAAACAGCACTGCGTCTTTTAGAATATCAACAAAAAGTTATACGAGGTGAAGCTACACCGATCCGATCTCTGAAGAGCCTGGTAGCAATCGTTGCACAAAACAAATGTAGAGATTCGGCGCGACAGGATCGCCGTTTTGTTCGTATAACATCAGAAGGAATCCACTCTATAGTACTATTAGCGCAACACGATCAAGCTTCCCCATTAGAAGTGGCGATCAACAATGTGGATCGAGAGATCTGTTTTAGCTTCATCGCAAGATTGATTGCTCATTTCCCAGAAAAACAGCGCTATGTGCTACTCATCGATTTAGCGAATAGAATGAGCTTCGATGCAGAGCCAACATCTCTTCAAAGGGCTTTTCTAGAGGTCGGGATACGATTACAAGACTACCAGAAGCCGCTCTCAGCCGATCCAGTAGAACGAACAAGACATAGCGCTCTATTATCTCAGGCGTATAAAAGATTTGAACGTCTTTGTCATTTTGAATATGATGAGTAAGGTACTTTACTAAAGTAGGTAGGATATCATTGTATTGTCGATATCACTAACGAGTGCTATTTCTCAGCATGAATGGAGAAATAGCACCCATCCACCTGGAAATATCTGGCCCGCCAATATTGATAATAGCGGGTCAGATATTTGTGACAAACACCAGGATGGGTGTAAATTATCACAAATATTTGGCCTAACCTCAACCATAAATGAGCTTACGTTTACTTGTTAGATCATAAATATTTGGCCGTTTTTATCACAAACATTTGGGTTAACCGTACTTATTATCACAAATATTTGGGCTAGCTATATCGGTAGGACCCCACTAAGATATTGTTGGCGAATTGGCAGAGCGAGATCGGCAAGAAATATGAGATACTGAACAAGAAGCAGAAGCGTCGAGCAAACCAGGAGGGAATCCATGTCCATGCATCCTCAGCCGATCCCAGCAATTCCAGAAGAAACCGTCCGCGTCGCGCATGCCGTCCTGCCCGAAGGCAACGTGTGGTTGCAGATGCGAGATGAGTTAGGAACGTTGTGCGAGGATAAAGATTTTCAGGATCTCTTTCCCAGCCGTGGGCAACCAGTCGAGGCTCCGTGGCGTCTTGCCCTGGTCACCCTCATGCAATATGCAGAGGGACTCACGGATCGGCAAGCCGCTGAGGCCGTGTGCACACGCATTGATTGGAAGTACTTGTTAAGTCTGGAATTGACCGATCCCGGCTTTGATTTCTCGGTCCTTTCCGAGTTTCGCGGTCGTTTGCTCGCTCATGGAGCTGAACACCGTCTGTTCGATCATCTGTTAAATCTGTGCCGTGAGCGGGGCTGGATCAACGCGCGAGGCAAGCAACGGACTGATTCGACGCATGTACTGGCTGCTATTCGTACGCTCCGTCGGCTGGAATGCGTTGGAGAGACGATGCGTCATGCCCTCAATGTGTTGGCAGAGGTTGCACCATCGTGGAGGCTTTAGCACATGGACCAGGAGTGGGCAGAACGATACGAGAAACGC
>Ga0070741_10009405_pt1 | contig 19011 bp, 8 predicted proteins | sample Coa_R1_4_FD_66440 | JGI IMG/M metagenome (GOLD analysis project Ga0070741, IMG submission 66440) | Surface soil microbial communities from Centralia Pennsylvania, which are recovering from an underground coalmine fire - Coalmine... | ecosystem: Environmental > Terrestrial > Soil > Unclassified ...
TCGGCCGCTTCGCGCAGGTGTCCGGCAGCGAGTGCGGCGAGCCCGCGCGCGTAGGTTTCGGCGACGTACAGCGGCGCACCCTCGAGCACGTTGCCGCGATCGGAGCGCTCGGGAGCGAGGCCAAGATGCCGACGCACGCGCAGAGCGGCGTCGACGGCGAGCTTCGCAGGCTCGTCGCCGATCAAGATGTCGGTGAAGATCTGCGCATCGCGCTGGCGCCGCGTTTCGAGCTCGAGCGAGAAGAGCGGTCCCTTGCGCGCGAGCTTCGCCAGTACGACGGCATCGGCCTTGTCGCCGCCCGTATCGTCGAGCGGCACGGTATCGACCTCCACACGATCGCGCGCGAGCAGTCCGGCCATGAGGCCGCGCAGACCTTCGGGCATCCACGCGAGCGTCTCGTCGTGCGCGTCCACGCGCACGGGAGCGATCGCAATCGCGAACGGGCGCTGTCCCGCCGCGTGTACGAAGATGGCGAGCAGGGACAGTGCGCCGAGCGCGGCCGCGAAGGCCGCAGCGGACCATCGCGGGCGCGGCGAATGCGCGGGCTTGGCGCCGCGGACCGACGGTTCGGCGGGCTGCGCCGGCATCGCGGAAACGGCGCCCACCCACTGGAAGCCGTGGCCGTGCACGGTGCGGATGCGCGACGTCGCCGCGTCGCGTTCGCCGAGCAAGCGGCGCAGCTTGAACACGGCCTGCGTGATCGAAGCGTCGGTGACGATGCGGCCGTTCCAGACGCGGTCGAGCAGCTCCTGCTTGTCGAGCGCGCGCTCGCGCTCTCGGATCAACAGCGCGAGCAGATCGAAGCTGCGTGCCTCGATCGCGAGGCGCGCGCCTTGCGGATCGCGCAGCTCGCGCGCGCGAAGATCGAGTTCGTAGCCGTCGAACCGCCAGCGCGTCGGTGCATTCGCGTCCAGTGAAGAAGATTCGCCCACGTCCGCTCCGGGAGACCGTTCCGCGACTGGACGCACGAGCGTCGCGTTTCGTCGCCGGCGAGGACATCGGAAAAGGCCATCCTTGGCCGCAAGAACTCCTCAGGCGTTTTCGTCGCGGTACTCACGTACGGCGGATGTGGTGTGGTCCAGGACGGCCGTGGCTGAGGCCGCCCTGCGCAATCCGCACCGGCGCATTTCGGTGCCGGTCTGCGCAGGAGCAGGATATGTGCCTGGAGTCTCGCGGATTGAGACCGGCAGCGCCGCGATGGGCGATCCGGTCAAGCCGCCGGTGCTTCGACGCCGAGGCGCCGGTGCATGGCCGGGCTCGTCGTCGTGTACTGCAAGTATACTTTTTCGCCGGGCGCGAGGAATTCGCGCACGGCGAAGGCGGCGAGCGCCGCTTCGTGGAAGCCGCACAAGATCAGTTTCTTCTTGCCCGGATACGTGTTGATGTCGCCGACCGCGTAAATGCCCGGCACGTTCGTGGCGAACCGCGCCGCGTCGACCTCGATCTGATTCTTGTCGAGCCCGAGGCCCCACGCCGCGATCGGCCCGAGCTTCGGATGCAATCCCCAGAACACGAGCAGGTGGTCGGCGCCGACGCGGTTCGTGAGACCGTTCTTGCTGCGCACGCGGACCGCTTGGAGCGCGTCCGCGGCGAGGTCGAGGCCGACGATCTCGCCTTCGAGGAATTGCATCTTCTGTTCGCTGCACAAGCGCTCCATCTGGCGCACCTTGCCGGCCGCCGCGCGGAATTCGCGCGAGCGGTGCACGAGCACGAGGCTGTTGCACACGTCGTACAGCGCGAGCACCCAGTCCAGTGCGGAATCGCCCGCCCCGGCGACGACGATGTCGCGGCCGCGGAACAGCTCCGCATCGGTCACTTTGTAGTGGAGCTGCTTTCCTTCGAGCCGTTCCGCGCCTGCCATATCGAGCAAGCGCGGCCGAAAGGCGCCCACGCCGCCGGCGACGATCACGGCACCCGCATCGAACTCCGTGCCGCCGTTCGTGCGCACGCGAAAACGGCCGTCGGGCTTGCGCATGACGTCGACCACTTCTTGTCCCAGATGAAATCTCGATGCGAACGGTTTGATCTGCTCGAGCAGGCGTTCGATGAGCTCGCTCGCGCTGCAACGCGGGATTCCGGGGATGTCGTAGATCGGCTTGTCCGGATAGAGCTCGGCGCACTGTCCGCCGACGCGCGGCATGCTGTCGACGACATCTGCGTGCAAATCGAGCAGGCCGAGCTCGAACACTTGGAATAAACCGACCGGGCCCGCTCCGACGATGAGGACGTCCGTCGAGATCGCCGCGGAAAGCGCTTTCGGACTTGGCAGCGGCGGGCACGCGACTTCCCGACCGGCGGCCGCCGACAACTCCGACGTCATGGACGACTGCCTCCGAGGCTGTGATTCCGGTGCCCAACCTACCGCGTGAATGCGCCGGGAGAATTGACGCCGATCAAGGCGCGAGCCCGTCCGATCCGCCGCCGAACGGCCGGCGTCATCGTTCTGTCACGTCAGCGCGCGCGATGCCGTGATCATGTTCTCCGCGTTTTTACGCTTACAAGGAGGCGGGCGATTTCCCGCGCTCGTTCTCGACCCAAGGGAGCCACATGAAACCCAGTCTTTTGCGTGCCGGCGTGTCCGGCCTCGCTGCCGTCGCGCTGCTCTGCGCGGGCTGCGCCTCGACGCCTCCCGCAGCGAAATTTGCGACGAGCGCCGGGCCGCACACGACGATCCGCTCCGCGGACACGGCCAACGTGGCGGTGTCTGCGTCCTCTGGCGTGTCGATGGCGGATTTCGAGAAGGCCCGCGTCGGCGAGCGCATACGCATGAAGCTCGCCGAGAAGCAGGCGCTCAACGCCGCGCTTGCCGACCCGGCGCAGTACCAGGTCGAGGTGACGATCACGCGCTATGACAAAGGCAGTGCGTTTGCGCGCGCGATGCTCGCCGGGCTCGGGCAGATCCACATCGACGGCACGATCAGTCTGTACGCCCAGCCGGCGCATGCGGCGCTCGAGGAATTCACCGTGCAGAAGACGTTCGCCTGGGGCGGCATTTACGGCGCGTCGACCACGATGGAGGACATCGAGCAGACGTTCGCCGAAGGCATCGCCAACGCGCTGACCGGGCAGACGGAAGGCAAGCAGGGCGCCACGACCACGAATGCGGCAGCGGCGCGATGACTGCGCGGTTCCGCGACGAAAAAGTATAAACATATAAACCTATACAGGTGAGCGAAATGACGAAGCGAATCATCGGCCTGGCCGTGGTCTCCCTGCTCGTGCTTCTGGCCCAGTTGATGGTGCCGGCGGCGGCGCTGGCGCAATCGAGCCCGATCGGCGATCCGTCGCCGGCGAACTGCGCGTCGAGTTCGGCGTTCAACACGGGCACGAATCCGGGGTCGCCGGGCGAGTGGGCCGATCCCAACAAGTACGGCACCGGTTGGGATCTCTACTTCGTCAACGACAGCATCATCGTCTACTGGCTCACGTTCGACGGCGGCGGCAGGCCGGTGTGGCTCGGCAACTTGGGTTCGAGTTATCGCCAGTCGGCGACCGACAAGTCGCGCTACTGGGGGCCGCTCTACTACGTCGTGCAGCAGTCCGACGGCAGCGTCACGTATTCGCAGGTCGGCTATTTCTCGATCGCCTTCGTGAGCGGCTCGACGACGAGCGCCGCGATCCGCTGGCAGTGGAACGCCGTCGGCAGTGCGAGCGGACCCGACAGCTGCATCTACGACCTCGTTCCGCAGCTCGCCGGCAGACCGAGCGGCGGCGGCACGAGTTCGAGCGCTCCGCTGCTCGATGCCGGCTACACGGGCAGCTGGTTCTCGCAAGCGCAATCGGGCTGGGGCCTCGACGTCGATATCGCCACCGGCACGGGCGGCGGTGCGCTCGAGCTCGATGACGCCCTGATCTACGACACCGCCGGCCAGCCGGTGTGGGTGCAGGGGTCGATCGCGAATCCCACCGCGGCGTCGACCTCGACGTCGCTCTCGTACGTCAAATCGCTCTATCCGCGCCGCTATCCGATCGACAATTGCACGAACAATGCGTGCATCCAGTTCAACCAGAACATCGGCACGCTCACGCGTTCGTTCACCGATCCCGGCAACGGCTCGTCCTCGATCGTCGCGAACGTCCCCGCGGCGACGACGGGCGCCGCCAGCGTCGCTTGGCCGAATCCGCACGACAGCAATCCGGCTGCGATCAACAAGCTCACGTTCGCCAATTCGATCATCGTCAATCAGACCAACTGCCAGATTCCGGCCGGACAGACGAGCTGCGCGCTCTCCGTCGCGTGGACCGGGGCGAGCACGAACGAGCAGATCTACCGCATCGACCTCAAGACGAACACCGTGTCGCAGACGCCGCTCGCCACGGGCAGCAGCGGCTCCGCCATCGACTATCTGACGGCGGGCGCGGACGTGCAGTATGCCCTCTACACGGCATCGTCGACGGGCGCGCCGACGGGCGCGGCGCTATTCCTTTCGCCGGAAGTCAAAGCCACGGCGACCTCGGGTCTCGCCACGCCTCCGCCGCCGAGCCTGGCGGCGACGCCGGCCGACGACACCGCGTCCGACAGCGTCGGTGCGACAGGCGGCAAGTTCTCCGTCGACCAGGCCGGCAATGCGCAGTACGACATTCCGCTCTACGCGCCGCGCGGCTCGGGCGGCCTCACGCCGCAACTTTCGCTGATCTACAACAGCGGCTTCGGCGACGGCCTGCTCGGCTACGGCTGGCAGCTCGGCGGCTTCTCGACCATCACCGTCTGCCGGCAGGCGCCCGAGCACGGCGACGGGCCGAGCTCCGGCGGCCCGCTCACGACGAATCCCGCTACGGCCGCGTACTGTCTCGACGGCCAGCGCATGGACCTCATCTCGGGCACCAACGGCGCGGTCGGCGCCGTGTACCGTCTCGAGATCGACACGATCAGCGAAATCGTCGTCGAAAGCGCGACGACGACGGACAACCAAGGCGCCACGAACTACACCGTGCCGACCGTCTTCGCCGTTTACGGCAAGGACGGCACGGTGCGCCACTACGGCGGCAGCAGCGCGCAGCTGCGCTACCAGCCGGGCGCGAGCGGCGGCACGACGCTCGCCTGGTACCTCACGCAGATCCAGGATTCGAACGGCAACGCGATCAACTTCCAATATTCCGCGCCGACCCCGCAAACGCCGGCGGCGCTCGTGCCGGCGTCGATCACGTACCTGGGCGGCGAGATCGATTTCGCCACGGTCCCGCGCAGCTCGGCTCAGCTCAATATGAGCTACCAAGCCGGTGCGCCGGTCGACACGACTCCGGCGCTCCTGACCTCGATCACCGTCAAGTCGGGCACGACCGTGCTGCGCACCTACACGCCGACGTACAGCGCGGCATCGAACGTGATCAACGGCACGCTGTCGACGATCACCGCGCTCACCGAATGCGGCGGCAGCGGCGCAAGCCAAGTGTGCTACAACCCGACGACCTTCGCCTGGGCGTCGGTCGGCGCGTTCCTGTCGAACCAGGGTTCGAGCTATGCAAGCTCGAACCAGGCGTTCTTCCACGCGTTGCCGGATGGCGTGAAATTCGGCGACGTCGATGGCGACGGCCGCGGCGACGTCGTCTATCTGCACTGCGACGACGGCAGCTGCGGCTACCGCGATTTCATCGTCGCCTATTCGACGCCGGTCGCCGGCGGCGGCGTGCAGCTCAGCACCGTCACCTGCAATCCGACCTCGAACAGCACGTACGATCCGAATGCCGGATGTCCCGAATTCAGCAAGTTCTACAACCACACGCGAGCCTGGCAGCTGTTCGATTTCAACGGTGACGGGCGCGCCGATCTGCTCATGATGCAGGCGCAGTCGTACGAAGGGCAGACCGGTCCTTACCAGCTCGTCGTCTGGCAGAGCACGGGCGGCAACGTGGCCGGCAATCCGACGTACCCGTTCACGCAGAAAGTCGTGAACCTCGTCGCGAGCAACGTGCAGACGGGCACGCTCGGGCCGATGATGTTCCCGAACCGCGTCGACATGTACATGGCCGACTACGACGGCGACGGCGTGCCGGATCTGCTCACGATCGACGACGCAGGCACCGCGACGGTGTTCCTGCTCAAGCCGACCGGCAATTCGACGACGCCGTTCGCGTTCCAGGGACCGTACAACGTCGCCTTCGGGACGCCCGGCAGCCCGGTCGCTTGCCTCGGCGGCACGGGATCGCTGACGCGTCAATCGCTGCGCACGGCCGACTTCAACGGCGACGGTCGCGCCGACGTCGTGCTCGAATTCGCGAACGGTCCGTGCCTGCCCACGTCGACGGGCGCCGTGCAGTCCTCGTTCACGCTCGAAACGACGGACACGTTCGTGGCGACCGTCGACCAGGTCGAAGCGGCTGCGACGTCGTCGGCCGCGCGCGGACCTATCTCGACCGTGCAGAGCGCGTACCCGTGCGCGCAGGTCGGCGCCAAATGCCTGCAGGCGTTCACCGCCGTCGGCGTGAGCGGCAATTCGTTCTATTTCCAGCCGAGCACGAGCCTCATGTGGCAGGTGGGCTCGAACGCGAGCACCCCGGCGAACCAGCGCTCGGTATTCAACGACTTGCAATTCCAAGTCGCGGATCTCAACGGCGACGGCCTCACCGACGTGGTGTTCGAAGGCGACAAGAACTCGAACAACTACGCCGTGTGGCTCTACGAAATCAACCAGGGCGGCACGCGTGGGCCGTCGAGCTGCGTCGTCGTGACCAGTACCGGTTGCACGTACACGGTCGGCGCCGAACAGATGCAGCTCGGCGACTACGACGGCGACGGCAAGGTCGATTTCTGGAACGCCTCGCCGTACCTGCCGCGCGGTACCAATGTGTACTATGTATACTTGTGGACGGGTAACGACTTCGCGCAGACGCCGATCAAGACGGGCTTGTACTCGGGCGACATCGGCACCACGCCGGAATGGTTCGGCTACGTGGCGGATCTCGACGGCGACGGTTACGCCGATTCCCTCGAGATCGATCCAAGCACCGGTTCCTGGAGCACGTTCCGCGGCGCGCTGCATCACAAGCCGCGCAACATGGTGACGTCGATCACGTCCGGCCTCGGGGCGGTCACCTCGCTGACCTACGCACCGCTCACGTACACCTCGGTCTATTTCCGCGAATACACGGGCTTCTACATGCATTCGGGCTGGGGTGCGCCGGTGCAGGACGTGCTGGCGCCGCGCTACGTCGTCGAATACGCCGACAGCAGCGCCCCGACGGACGGTGCGCCCGGCGCGCTGAGTTCGATCCGCTACCAGTACAGCGGTTTCAAGATGCAGGGTGGCGGCCGCGGATCGCTCGGTTTCGATGCGATCTACACGATCGACGGCCAGACCGGGATCGAGACGAAAACCGCGTATTACCAGACCTTCCCGCTGACCGGCATGCCGAGCCAGACCTCGGCGTGGACGAACGGCGTCACGACCGACACCGTCTGCGACCCCGCGGGCGGCGGCAATCCCGACAGCCCCGCGTGCATGGCGTACGGTACGGTGAATCCCTTCCAGGCGAACCAGACCGAGATCAGCTTCTCGTCGAACGCGTGGCTCTGGCACGTCTGGCAGGCGACTTCCGACAACACGACGCTCGCCGCGCCGCTGCCTATGTACGTGCGCCGCACGTCGGGCCGCGATCTCAAGTTCAACCTCGACGGCGCCGTGATCGGCGTGCAGGCCACGTCGTTCTCGTACGACACAACGTACGGCAACGTCCTGAGCACGATCACGAACGAGTACAACGCGACGAACCTCTCCTCGGCGAACGATCTGCGCCAGACCATCACGACGCAGACCTGGCTCAATACCGATGTCGCGCCCTCGGCGTCGAACGGCTACAAGGCGACGTTCCACGTCGGCCGCATGTTGACGTCGTACACGACAGCGACGCCGGTCGTCGGCGGCGTCTTGCAGACCGCGCAGACGATCACGCGCAATTCCGAATTCGCCTACGACCCGACCACGGGGCAGCTCACGGCCGAGCACCTGCAGCCCATGGCGCCGACCGACGGCGCACCCGCGGGCACGGCGTACCAGGCGCTCGACAAGTATCATTTCTACGACACCTACGGCAACGAAACCGAGACCGTGACGTGCAGTGCGACGATGGCCTGCTCGGCGACGACGCCGCTCACCGCGGCCGGCATGACCTTCAACCCGACCAGCGCGACCTCCGTGCAGCGCTACTCGCGTTCCGTGTACGGCGCGTACGGCATCTACGCGAACGCGACGTATGCGCCGTTCTCGAAAGGATCGACGGCGCAGGAAAAGGCGACGCTGATCGTGAATTCGCGCGACGCGTTCGGCAATCCGACGCAGGCGACGGATCTGCACAACGTGCTCGTCGTCAACGCCTACAGCGCGCTCGGCCGCCCGTACTTCACGGCGACCAACACCGGATCGGCCGCGCAGACGATCTATCGCTGGTGCAGCGGTCACGGCCAGGCCGGCGCGCCGACCGTGCCGTGTCCGTCCGGCGCGGCCTATCGCGTCGACACGCTGACGAACGCCGGCGGCACGGCACGTTCGCCCGAGACGTGGGCGTACTACGACGTGCTCGCTCGCGAGGTGCTCAAGGTGCAGCAGGGATTCTCGTCCGCGCAGTTCTATGCAGTGAGCACGAGCTACGACAACGAAGGCCGCGTCTATCGCGTTTCTGAGCCGTACCTGACGTTCCCGCCGGGCAATAGCTTCATCGGCGGCGCGAACAACACGACGATCTACTACACGACGACCAAGTACGACAGCCAGGGTCGCGTAGTGCAGGTCACGCATCCGAACAACTCGCTGACCACGACGACGTACACGAGCAGCACCACCGGCATCGACACCAAGACCACACTGCCGGCGAACGGCTCGGGCTACACGCAGACCAAGACGGCGTCGACGAACCGCCTCGGCCAAATCGTGACGGTCACGGACGCGAATGGTTCGACGCTCACGAACACCTACGACGCCGCCGGGCACGTCACGAGCGTCGTGCGGCTCGGCAACGACGGCAAGTCCGCGACGACGACGATGACCTACGACGCCCTGGGCCGCAAGACCGGCCTCAGCGATCCGGACGCCGGCGCCTTCACGTTCCAGTACAACGCGCTGGGCGAGCAGATCCAGAAGCTCAATACGAGTTCGACGCCCACCTGCACGGTCACGGCCTACGACGGCCAGGGTCGTCCGTTCAGCCGTACCGACTACGCGAACGCGACGTGCAGCGGTACGCCCGATGCGAGCGCGAGCTGGACCTACGACACGGCCGGCAACGGCCTCGGCCTGCTCGCCAGCGCGAGCAGCAGCGACAACGCCTCGCCGGCGGTCGGCCTCGCCGCGACCGAAACGCGCAACGCCTACTACGACGCCTACGGGCGGCTCAGCGAGCTCGATACGAGCGTCAACGGCTACGCATACAAGCAATTGAGCACGTACGACCAGTTCGGCCGCGCGTTCCAGAGCCTGTTCTCCGGCACGGGATTGCCGCAAAGTGGAGAACTATACAGTTACAACGCGCAAGGCTACCTCTACCAGGTGCAGGACGCCGAAAACGTGCTGAGCGGACAGGTCTATCAGCTCATCCAGGCGATGGACGCGCGCGGCCACGTGACGCAGGAGCAGCATGCCGCGAACGCGGCGATGACCACGGTGCGCAGCTACGATGCGCCGATGGGCTGGCTGACCGGCATCTCGACGGGAACGCCGAGCGGCACGCTTACGAACGGCGCGATCCAGAACCTGAGCTATAGCTACGACGCGATCGGCAACATGCTGTCGCGCACGGACGTGAGCCCCGGCGCGGCGATCTACGAGAAGTCGAGCTACGACGTGCTGCAGCGGCTCAGCCAGCAGCAGCTCGCGAACTCGGCCGCCGGCCCGTGGACGACGACGCTGTCGAACGCGTACGACAGCTTCGGGAACGCCAATTCGGGCACCAGCGCGCTCTATGGCACGTACTCGACGACGCCCAACGCACCCTGCAACGGCGCCGTGGCCGGCGACATGGAGGTTGCCGCGATCGGCCCCGACGCGGTGACGGGCGACCCGGCCGGCAACGACGTGCGCTGCTACGACAGCCACGGCAACGTGCTGCGCCTGCTCGAGCGCGGCAACTCGCCGGCGACGAAGCGCCAGATCTGGTACACGGCGAGCGATCTCGCGCGCCGCGTCGCGTTCCAGAGTCCGTACTCTTCGCACACGACCACGTGGAACTACGGTCTCGACCGCCAGCGCCTGGTCCGCGGCGACTACACGAACAGCACGCAGTCGGGCTCGCCCGTCTCGGTGACGCACTACGTCGGCAACGCCGAGATCGACAACGCAACGGGCACGACGCGCACCGTCAAGCGTTACATCGCCGGCCTGATCATCTCGCAAACGACGACCGGCAGCTCGACGGGTACGCAGTTCGAGTATTTGTATACGACGAACATCGGCTCGACACATCGCATCGTCGACCAGAACGGCGTCGTGCAATCGCCGAACGGCGCACAGTGGTTCGACGCCTACGGCAAGCGCTCGTCGCCCGCCAACGGTGTCGGGCTCGATCCGGCGAGCCGCTTCGGCTACAACGATGCGCTCACGCATCACGGCTTCACCGGCCACGAAGCGATGGACGAGAGCGCGCTGATCCACATGAACGGCCGCGTCTACGACTACAACGGCGGCCGTTTCGAGCAGGCCGACCGCGTCGTCGGCGACCCGAGCGACCTGCAGAGCTACAACCGTTACACGTACGTGCTCAACAATCCGCTGAGCAGCGTCGACCCGAGCGGCTACTGGGGCCATCGCCAGCAGGGCTATCTCCGCGACGTGGCGGCGATCGCGATCTCGGTGTTCGCCGGCGTGGAAGCGGGCGAGGTGATCGGCATGAACGGCTGGGGCGCGGCGAGCCTCGCCGCGCAGGAAACCGCGGTGGCCGACGTCGTCGTGGGCGGCTTCGCGGCCGGCTACATCACCTCGGGCAATCTGACGGGCGCCGTCGAAGGCGCGTTCGACGCCGGCGTCAGCTTCGGCATCGGCACGCAGTTCGGCGCGGGCACGTTCCAGAACGTCGCTGCGCACGCGATCGAAGGCGGCGTGATGGCACAGATCCAGGGCGGCAAGTTCGGCCACGGCTTCATCAGTGCCGGCTTGAGTGCGGCGATCAATCCGCATATCAATACCGGCAATCGGTTCGCCGATGGGATAGCGGTATCGATCGTCGGTGGAACGACATCTCGTCTCACCGGCGGGAAGTTTGCGAATGGCGCGTTGAGTTCCGCATTCAGCTATGCCTTCGGGTCGCTCGCGACCGGAGTCGCCCAGCAGCGCGCATTGGATGCGCGTATGGAGGCGATGGCTGAACAAATGCAAGACCTCACGTATGCGCTCGCTTTCGAGCCGCCAGCCCTGCCGCAGCCGCTGGTTGATTTCGCTGCGGGTGCCGGAGACGCGTTGGTAAAGATGGCGAGCTTCGGATATGGGGATCTTGCTGAAACGCGCGAGATACTCGGGATCGACGGCGCCACGTATGGAGGGGCCTACACGGGAGGCAAGTACGCCGGTTACGCCTGGGGTACTGCCACACTGTGGGTTGCCGGGTTGAACGGTGGCTCCAGTTCGGTTTTTTGGTCTGGCTACAGGCAGGGCGCGCGTGGAATTGCCGAGGGGCTTGGCGGCACGACGATTGCCGATACTCCCGTCGGCGCAGCGCTCGATTTTGCGGAGAGGCTTGGAGTGCCCGGCCTCGGACCAGTTTGGAAAGCCGCATCTGCGACGTTTGCAATGAACGCAACGGGAACGGCAAGGGCGGTCATACTTTCGCAGGGACAGATATGGTCCACGATCGAATTGCCGATTTTGACGGCTCGCGGCATTCCGATACTCTACGTGCCATGAAAACTTATGCCATTAAATTAGTCGACCGGGGCGAGGGCGTCGAGTACGAGGACGACGCAGGTGCTTTCCATTTCAACGTCGAATTCTCAGGCGGCGAATGGATCGTTTATCTGCCTTGCACAAAAGGAGAGCATTTCTCGCCCCATGAGCTGACTGAAGCGGAAACGGAGCGGATATTGCCGAAGCTCGAAAATTTTCTAAGGCGTCGAGGATGGCGCGCAATGTTCGGGCGCCGGTATCCCGTCCGTTTTGAACGAGAAGTCGTGTCGCCGGAGCTCGTGGAGCGAAGGCAACGAGCGCAAGAGTATTGGAGACGGGAATCGCACGGTTCGTCTTCGAAATAGGCATAGGTCGCGCCGAGCCTAGCGGAACGGCGACGACGAATTTGTCGCACGAAATCCATCCGGTACACTCGACAGGCATCGATAGTTTCCCGATGCCTGTTGAGGGTTCGGCTTGGCAAAAATCCTAACCATCGAAGACGACCCCGTCACGGCGCGCGAAATCATGGCCGAGCTCGCTGCGCACGGCAACGACGTCGAGCATGTCGCCGACGGGCGTGAGGGCTTGAGCCGCGCGCGGTCGGGCACGTTCGATGCGATCACGCTCGATCGCATGCTGCCGGGCCTCGACGGGCTCGAGGTGGTCACGGAGCTGCGGCGCGCGGGTGTGGACACGCCCGTGCTCATGATCAGCGCGTTGAGCGATGTCGACGCGCGCGTGCGCGGTTTGCGCGCGGGCGGCGACGATTATCTGACGAAACCTTTTGCTCCCGACGAGATGGCGGCGCGCGTCGAGGTGCTGCTGCGCCGGCGCGGCGCCGCGCCGCAGACGAAGCTCGCCGTCGGCGACCTCGAACTCGATCTCATCGCGCGCCAGGCGCGACGCGGCGAAGCGGTGCTCGAGTTGCTGCCGATCGAGTTCCGCTTGCTCGAATTCATGATGCGCAACTCCGGCCAGGTGCTCACGCGCACGATGATTTTCGAGAGCGTGTGGGGCTATCACTTCGACCCGGGCACGAACGTGATCGACGTGCACATCGCGCGGCTGCGGCGCAAGGTCGACGGCGGCGAGCGTCCGCTCATCCACACGGTGCGCGGCTGCGGCTACATGATCAAGGCTGCGTCGTGAGCGAGCGCGCCGCTCAAGCGCCGGAACCTCTGCCGGGCCGCTGGCGGTCGAGCGCGATCCGCCTGCTCGTGATCTACGGCGCGTTCTTCCTCGCCTGGAGCATCGTGCTCGTCGCGACGATAAATTGGCAGACGACGCAATATCTCGACCGCGTCGTCGGCGAGATACTCGAGCAGCGCGTGCACTATCTCGCGGCCGTCGAACGCGAGCGCTTACCGGCGATGCTCGCCGCGACGGACCAGCTCGATCTGCGCGGCGTCATGTACTACGGCTTGTTCGATGCGCACGGTGCCTACGTGGCGGGCAACATCGAGCGTCCGCCCGAAAGGCTCGTCGCCGACGGCGAGATCCGCGTGCTGCCGATGGGCGTGCAGGCGACGAGCGGTCAGCGCAACGCGCGCGCGCTCGGCGTGGCCCTGCGCTTGGAATCGGGCGAGGAGCTCGTGCTCGCGCGCTACACCAGCGTGGCCGACCGCATCGGCGCGATGATGCGCTCGGCGTTCGGCTGGGCCTTGTCGCTGCTGCTGATCCCGGGCGTGATCGGCGGCTTCCTGCTGAGCCGTGGGCCGCTCAGGCGCGTGCGCGGCATCGAGGCGGCGATAGCGCCGATCATGCGCGGCAACCTCGGCGTGCGGCTCCCGCTCTCGGCGCGCGGCGACGAAGTCGACATGCTCGCCAGCATCGTCAACCGCATGCTCGACGAAGTCGAGCGACTGCTCGGCGAGGTGAAAGGCGTCACCGACAACATCGCGCACGATCTGCGCACGCCGCTCACGCGGCTGCGTGCGCAGCTTCATCGATTGCAGCAACGAAGCGGTACGGAAGATGCTCGCGCCGAGCTCGTCGAGCGCTGCATCGTCGATGCCGACGCGCTGCTCGACCGCTTCCGCGCGCTGCTGCGCCTTTCGGAGCTCGAAGACCTGAGCCGTCATTCGGGCTTCGACCGCGTCGACGCCGGCGAGACGCTCAAGCGCGTGCACGAGCTCTACGCACCGCTCGCGGAAGAAAAGCGCATCGCGTTCGCGCTCGAAACCGCCGCGCTGCCGCCGCTCGACGCGGATGCGTCGCTTCTGTTCGAGGCGGTCAGCAACCTCGTCGACAACGCGATCAAGTTCACGCCGGCCGCCGGTCGCGTGACGCTGCGGGCGAGCGCGGGTGCGGCGGGTGCGCGCATCGACGTGCTCGACAGCGGTCCCGGCATTCCGCGCGCCGAGCGCGAGGCCGTATTGAAACGGTTCTATCGCAGTCGCGCGCAAGGCGACGAGCGAGCGGGGTACGGGCTCGGGCTTTCCGTCGTCGCCGCGATCGCGAAGCTGCACGGCTATTGCTTCGAGATCGCCGACAACGAAGGTGGCGGCGCGCGCATGACGCTGTATTGCTGGCCGTGCGGCCAGGCCGGAGCGCGCACGAGCTGAACCGCTCGGCGGGCGCGAACATGAAAGATTTTTCATCGTGAACAAATCTTCATCGAGCGCGAGCTCGAAAGCGCGCATCGCGCCCCGATAATTGCGGCTCGCGTCATCGTCGGATCCGCGTCATGATCGGCATCGTCCGCATCGCGCTCTCGCGCCCCTACACGTTCGTCGTACTCGCTCTGCTGATCCTCCTGATCGGGCCGCTCGCGTGGCTGCGCACCCCGACCGACATCTTTCCGAACATCGACATCCCGATCGTCGCCGTCGCCTGGCAATACACGGGGCTGCCGCCCGATCAGATGTCGGGCCGCATCACCACGCCGTTCGAGCGCGCGCTGACGACGACGGTCAACGACATCGAGCACATCGAGGCGAATTCGTATACCGGTTTCGGCATCGTCAAGATCTTTTTCCACCCGAGCGCCAACATCAACATGGCCAATGCGCAGGTCACGGCCATCGCGCAGACGCTGATCAAGCAGATGCCGCCCGGCACGACGCCCCCGCTCATCATCAATTACAGCGCGTCGACCGTGCCGATCCTGCAGCTCGCGCTTTCGGGCAAAGGGCTGACCGAGCAGCAGCTCGCGGATCTCGGCATGAACCAGCTCCGCTCGCGGCTCGTCACCGTGCAGGGCGCGGCGATCCCCTGGCCGTTCGGCGGCAAGTCGCGTCAGGTGCAGATCGACCTCGACAGCGCCGCGCTGCAAGCGCGCGGGCTCACGGGACAGGACGTCGCCAACGCGCTCGCGGCGCAGAACCTGATCGTGCCGGCCGGCACGCAGAAGATCGGCAGCCTTGAGTACACGGTCAATCTCAACAACGCGCCGTCGAACATCGACGAGCTCGGCGACCTGCCGATCAAAAGCATCAACGGTGCGATGGTCTACGTCCGCGACGTCGCGCACGTGCGCGACGGCAACGCGGTGCAGACGAACATCGTGCATGTCGACGGCGGTCGCTCGGTGCTCATGTCGGTGTTCAAGAACGGCGCGACCTCGACGCTCGAGATCATCGACGGCATCAAGAAGATGGTCGAGGAGCTCAAACCGTCGCTGCCCGACGATCTCGACGTCAAGCCAGTCGGCGACCAATCGATGTTCGTGCGCAACGCGATCAACGGCGTGCTCAAGGAAGGCGTCATCGCGGCGGCGCTGACGAGCCTCATGATCCTCCTGTTCCTCGGCAGCTGGCGTTCGACGCTGATCGTGGCGACGTCGATTCCGCTCTCCATCTTGGGTGCGGTGATCGGGCTTTCGCTGATGGGCGAGACGCTCAACATCATGACGCTCGGCGGCCTCGCGCTCGCCGTCGGCATCCTCGTCGACGAGGCGACCGTCACGATCGAAAGCATCAACTACCATCTCGAGCAGGGCAAGGCCGTCGAAGACGCGATCATGGACGGCGCTTCGCAGATCGTCGTGCCCGCGTTCGTGTCGCTCTTGTGCATCTGCATCGTGTTCATCCCGATGTTCTTCCTGCAGGGCGTGGCGCGCTTCCTGTTCGTGCCGATGGCCGAAGCCGTGATGTTCGCGATGGTCTGTTCGTTCGTGCTGTCGCGCACGCTCGTGCCGACCATGGCGAAATACTTGCTCAAGCCGCACGCCGCGCACGTCGAGGTCGCCGACGCGGCGCCGTCCCCGCATCCCCTCGTGCGCTTCCAGCGCGCGTTCGAGTCGCGCTTCGTCGCGCTGCGCCGGGGTTATCGCGAACTGCTCGCACTGGCCATCGCGCATCGCCGCGTGTTCGTCGCCGGGTTCCTGCTCTTCGTCTGCGCCTCGTTCCTCATGCTGCCGATGCTCGGACGCAATTTCTTCCCGGCCGTCGACGGCGGGCAGATCCTCATGCACGTGCGCGTGCCGGTTGGGACGCGCGTGGAGGAGACCGCGGCGAAATTTGCCGACGTCGAAAAGGCGATCCGCGAGATCATCCCGGCCGACGAGCTCGCTGCGACGGTGGACAACGTCGGCTCCTACATCTCGAGCATCAATACGATCTACAACAACACGGGTACGATCGGCGAGCAGGACGGCGACATCCAGATCTCGCTCGCCGAGGGTCACCGGCCGACCGCGGGTTACGTCGAGCGCATGCGCGAGCAACTGCCGCGCCGCTTCCCGGGCTTCACGTTCTCGTTTCTGCCGGCCGACATCGTGAGCCAGATTCTGAATTTCGGTGCGCCCGCGCCAGTGGATCTGCAGGTGCGCGGCAACAACCTCGAAGCCGACTTCGCCTACGCGAACAAGCTGCTCGCTGCGATCCGCCATATTCCGGGCGTGGTCGACGCGCACATCCAGCAGTCCGCTGCGGCGCCCGTGCTCAACGTCGAGGTCGACCGCTCGCGCGCCGGACTCGCGGGCGTGACCGAGCGCGACGTCACGAACAGCCTGGTCGTGAACCTCGCCGGATCGAGCCAGGTCGCGCCGACGTTCTGGCTCAATCCGCAGAACGGCGTCAACTATCCGATCGTCATGCAGACGCCGCAGTATCAAGTCGATTCGCTCGAAAAACTGCAGAACCTCTCGATCAACGCGCCCGGCGCGCCGACGACGACCGTGCTCGGCGGCATCGCCAAGTTCTCGCGCGGCAGCGCCAACGCGGTGGTGTCGCAGTACGACATCCAGTCGATGGTGCAGATCTTCGCGACGACGCAAGGCCGCGATCTCGGCACCGTCGCGGCCGACATCCAAAAACTCGTCGAGGCGAATGCGAAGGACAAGCCTAAAGGTTCGACCGTGGCGCTCGTTGGACAGGTGCGCACGATGAACAACGCGTATTCGGGCCTGCTGTTCGGCCTGGCCGGGGCGATCGTGCTCATCTATTTCCTGATCGTCGTGAACTTCCAGTCGTGGAGCGACCCGTTCGTGATCATCACCGCGTTGCCGGCGGCGCTCGCGGGCATCGTCTGGATGCTGTTCGCGACGCATACGACGCTCTCGGTGCCGGCGCTGACGGGCGCGATCATGTGCATGGGCGTGGCGACCGCCAACAGCGTGCTCGTGATCAGCTTCGCGCGCGAGAAGCTGGCCGAGTTCGGCGATGCCACCGAAGCGGCGCTCGAGGCGGGATTCGTCCGCTTGCGTCCCGTGCTCATGACGGCGCTCGCGATGATCATCGGCATGGCGCCGATGTCGCTCGGCCTCGGCGAAGGCGGCGAGCAGAACGCGCCGCTCGGCCGCGCCGTGATCGGCGGCCTCGTCTTCGCGACGGTCGCCACGCTGTTCTTCGTGCCCGTCGTTTTCAGCATCGTCCACCGGCGCTACGGCGAGAAACCCGCGCCGCGCACATTCGGAGAAGCCCATGCCACAGCATGAACGCAACCATCCCTGGCGCCGGCTGCGTGCGGCCGGAGCGATTGCCGGTGTCGTCGCGATCGCGATCGTCGTGCACGGCGTGATCACGCGCGCCGCCGAGAACTCGCGTCTGCGCGATTGGACCGAAGCGCAGGCGCTGCCGACCGTCGCCGTCGTTGCGCCCGAGCGCAGCGCCGACGCGAGCGCGCTCGAGCTGCCCGGCCGGCTCGAGGCCTATGCGCGTGCGCCGATCTACGCGCGCGTGAGCGGGTACCTCAAGAACTGGAAGTACGACATCGGCGCGCAGGTCAAGGCGGGCGATCTGCTGGCCGAGGTCGAAACCCCCGATCTCGATCAGCAGCTCTTGCAGGCGCGCGCCGATCTCGCGAGCGCGCAAGCGAACGCCGCGCTGGCGCAGACCACGGCCAAGCGCTGGCAGTCCTTGCTCGGTTCCGACTCGGTCTCGAGGCAGGAGATCGACGAGAAGGTCGGCGACTACACGGCGAAGGAAGCGCTCGTGAAGGCCGCGCAGGCGAACGTCGAGCGCATCAACGCGATGAAAGGGTTCACGCGCATCGTCGCGCCGTTCGACGGCACGGTGACGGCGCGCGAGACCGATGTCGGCGCGCTCATCAACGCGGGCGGCGGCAGCGGGCCGGAGCTGTTCGTCGTGTCCGACACGCGCCGCTTGCGCGTCTACGTCAACGTGCCGCAGACCTTCGTGCCGAGCGTTCCGCCCGGCACGAAGGCGACGATCACGGTGCCGGAACATCCCGACGCGAAATATTCGGCGACGGTCGAAGCCTCGGCGCAGTCGGTGAACTCGGCGTCGGGCACGACGCTCATGCAGCTCATCGTCGACAACCGCTCGGGCGACCTGCTGCCTGGGGGCTATGCGAGCGTGCGCCTCGACATCGCCGGGCGCGGCGACGCGCTGAGCGTGCCCGCGAGCGCGCTGATCTTCGATGCGAAAGGCTTGTCGATCGCGACGGTGGGCGCCGACAACCGCGTGCTGGTCAAGCCGGTGACCATCGCGCGCGACCTCGGCAAGAAAATCGTGATCGGCAGCGGCCTCGGCGCGGACGACCGCGTCATCGAGAATCCGCCGGACGGTGTCGCTACGGGCGCCGAAGTGCGCGTCGCGGCCGCGGCCGCCGCGAAGGACAAAAATGCAAAAGGCTAAAGGTATACTGACGGCGCTCGCGGCGTCGGCGGCGCTCGCCGGCTGCTCGCTCGCACCGCCGCTGAACGTGCCGGCGGTGCCTACCGCGGACGTCTACAAGGAGGCGTCGCGCGACGGCGACGCGCCGTGGTCGCCCGCGCAGCCGGCCGACCGCCTGCCTCGCG
>Ga0070741_10009406_pt1 | contig 19005 bp, 4 predicted proteins | sample Coa_R1_4_FD_66440 | JGI IMG/M metagenome (GOLD analysis project Ga0070741, IMG submission 66440) | Surface soil microbial communities from Centralia Pennsylvania, which are recovering from an underground coalmine fire - Coalmine... | ecosystem: Environmental > Terrestrial > Soil > Unclassified ...
TAATATATAAACCATATCCAATAGTACTACCAGTGGTATGAGTATTGAGATTAGTTTGATCGATATACGCACCATAAAAGTTAGTTACTAATGAGCTTGCGCCCAAGCTACTGGCATTTACCTTTAGACCTGTAACATCTGTCCATGTGGTCGCAGATGCAGGAAGTGTTGTATTTACTTGAACTCCTTTATAGCTTAGGGTTGAAGTAGTTGCAGTGCTATTAAAAATGGCAAAACCTTGACGATCGATTTCTAATTTTGTGGTGTAGGGATCATTTACACCGGTTGTAGGTGTTTGAAAATAAAGATCTCCTCCTCCACCACCTTCGGTTTGCCCGACTATTCTTGCTATTTTGTTAGTTGCCGTACCTGCATAAGCAAAATCTATAGCTGTAAAGTCTGTGCCAATAACACCATTGCTCGATGGAGTCGTAACAACCAATGCTGAGTCTGTATTTGGACCCGCTACTTGCAATGTTTTACCTGGACTCGTTGTCCCAATCCCTACATTTCCGGTTCCCCCTTGAACAGTAAACCAGTTTCCGACTCCCGGCTCTGACAAATTAAGTACGCCTGTTGATCCAACTACAGTAGATTGCCACTCAAATGTCCTTCCGTTTGTTCCAGCGTCACTAAGCCTTAAAACTGCTGCTCCGGCACTATTGTTTATATGTAAACCTGTCCCTGTTGCAAGAGTAGGGGCGGTCGTCCCGATTCCAACGTTTCCCAGGCTGCTTATTACCACCGCTGGATTAGAAGTGGTGAAGGCACCGGCACTATTTTCGGTCCAGAAACCAAGCTGGGACTGGTTATTAGTGCAATCAGATGCACAATAGGCTCCAATCTGAGCGTAGTTAACACCGGTGTCGTTTCTAAAGGCTACCGTTGAACCAAGTCCTACTCTTTGTGCAGCTGTGAATGTACCCGTCACTTCAGAAATCATTGTGTTAAGAAGAGTATTTGCAGTCCCAGTTCCTGAGACTTGTAATTTTGCAAAAGGGCTCGTTGTCCCAATCCCGACATTACCTGTTGCAAAAGCTGCAGCATAGTTATTAGTTGCACCAGTTGGAGCATCGATATATAATCCATAGCCATTTGTTGCATTAGCAAGAGATCTCGTAGCAACTCTCAATGCAGATGCCGTTGTAATCGTCGCATTTGTCGAGCCAAGTGGCGGACCACCGACTTCAAGTGTTGTTCCATTTGTGATTGTCTGGGCGCCAGTTGAGGAGAATGCATAAGAGGGGGCTTGAACTAAAACCGCACGCTGGGTTGTAATATTTGCCGCTCCCGGAGTTGCGGAACCTGCGAATTGTACAGTTCGAGAAAGATTTATATTCACATCGTTAAATTCTGCATTACTAAGAGTAGTATCTGCCGGACCTGTTACCGTAAGAAGCGAAGGACTCCCCGAGGTTCTTGCAGCAGGAGCAATAGTTAAACCTTGCCCCGCAACCGGAGAAGTTGTTCCAATGCCTACGTTACCAGAGGTAGTTATTCTCATTCTCTCAATTCCCGAAGTGCTAGTTGCAAAGAGCAAGTTATTTTGTGATCTGACGAAAAAATCATTTGCCGAACCTGTAGTGACATAATCTCCAGCAGTACCTATTAATCCAAGGAAACCTCCCTGTGAATTGGAGCTTGCTAGATTAAATTGTTGAACGACATCATTATTAGAATCTCCATGGTTAATAGTTAGTGCTTCTGTAGCCCCACTTGGGTTGCCGAAAAGGACAATTCCTGAAACTTGCAATCCATTTGGAGGAGCAGTAACAGATGAGGAGTATCCAAGAGCCAAGGCTCCATTCACTTGTAAAGTACTTCCTGGCGTAGTTGTCCCAATTCCAACTAGCTGATTGGTGGTATCAACATCCAAAACAGGAACTGTAGAACCCGAGGGCTGGACTTGAAAAGCTGTTGTGGAATTTACTCGGTTTTTAAGAATAATCGACCCGTCATTATTGACTGTGAGAGCGTCCGTCCAAGTTATTAAATTACCAGCCGGCCCACTTGGTGCAACGCTAAGGTAGATCTTTCCGTTTAGATCCTGACGCAATTGTGAAGCTGCTTGTGTTTTATCATATGTGTATCCACTACCTCCAATATTCCTAGCTCCTGCGTTATAAGTCCAAGCAGAAGTTCCATAAAAATTCTGTATCCATGTTCTATCTGTGCCTTGCAAACGAATAGACGATGAGTATGGGTCTAAAGCGAAAAAATTTCCGCCAAACTCATCAATTGCCTCGAAAAGGTCTCCCGTTTGAGTTTGATTTATCTGACCAGAAAAACCCGGGATAGTTCTTACAACAATTTCTTTGCTTGAAGTGCTGTTCGATCCTATTTCCAAGGCTGCTGCCTGATTTGCATAGTGAATTCCGACATTTCCGCTGGAATTGACATACAAGTTGCCGGTTTTTGTAGTTGCAGTTTGGGATGCCTCGGTCCCTGATGTTGCGACAGTAACATGGGTAGAATCTGTAAACGCTGTTATTCTGTCGACCGTTCCGTCATTCCAGATGAGGAATCTTCCTATATCCGTCAGAGCAAATGTTCCGACAGTTGCTGTGACAGTTGTTGTTGTCTTAGAAGCTGTATAAGTTGCAACAGTCGAAGTAGCGGAGACCGTTCCCAGTACATCAAGTAAAGAGATCGGTCCTGATGTTCCAATTCCAACCCGCGAATTACTTGTATCAATGTCAAACAATCCGGAATTTACATTAAAGGCTGTGGCTGAAGAAGTCAATGTTAGCGCTGCAGATCCGGACGTGGAAGTTAAACTTAGCGCTCCGGTTGTTTGGGTAAATCCGTTTGAAGCGGTAAGAGTTTGGGCGATTGTCGCACTACCTTGCACAGTTGTTAATTGCCCGGTGCGTGCTAAGAAAACTCCTGTTGAATTTGTATTACCAATACCTATCGACCTATCCGCTTGGGCTGTTGCAGTATCAATAAAGACTCTGCCAAAACTTTGAAGTGTTAATGTGTCTCCCGTTAATGTTGCCCCACCTGGATTGGCACTTGTAAATGCAATTGATTTGACTCCCGATACAGTTCCCGTTGTATCAACGTTAAACCCGCCACTAGAAGTTACGGCAAATGTTCCTGTAGAGTTACCAATAGAAGTGCTCGCTGTACCGGTTGTATTAAGAGAAGCTGTTCCTGTTACTGTTATCCCTCCTGTTCCTTGAATAAGCCCTGATCCGGAATTTACCCCAACAGCGGTCGCACTACCCGAGAGGCTAAGATTTCCTGCAGTCGTAATATTTGCAACTCTTGTAGTCCCATGGTTGTAGACGTTAAACGGGTCGGTTGCGACCGAAGCAACGTTGCTGCTGTATCCTAAGATTATATTTCCCTGGTTATCGATTCTTGCTTTCTCAACGCCTGCAATACCAAATCCCAAAAGTGCTGCGCCGGTATTTGCTGCCGTTGTTGGGTTTATAAATACAGACGAATCTACAATTGCAGTCGTCGGCGGATCCTGGTTAAAAGTTGCTTGTCCCGAAGTATTTGTTCCGGAGGTATTGATCGTCTGAGTGTAAAGATTGTTAAATTTTAAAGAAGACGTTCCCAAATCTACATTTGCAGTTAGTTTTGGGACAATCGAGGTTGTTATTCTTCCATTTACCGCGATATCATTTGATGAAAGAGAACCAATGTTCACAGCCCCATTTAGAGAAGTTGTACCTGTTACACCAAGCGTTGAGGAAAGGGTTGTTGCTCCGGTTGCGGTTAGATTGTTATTTACCGTTGTTGTTCCGGATGCTGAACCGATTGAAAGAGTTGTTGCTCCCCCTGCAAAATTTATATTTGTCGCGGTTTCATTAAGAAGGTTAAATGCTGTGGCACCGGTTGTTATTGATCCACCATTAACTTTAAGGTTTCCCGATGTTGTTATGTCCCCGCTGCAGTAAAACGAACCGTTGGAACTTGTGACAATGCAGTGAAGCCCGGACCCCGATCCTCCGCCAAGATAAATATCTCCTTTGCTCTGGTCCCCTATGTTTATCGCACCCGTTCCGTTTGAATTAAGGGAAATTGAAGAATTTGTTGTAGTAGGATAAATACTCGGAGCATCACCGGAGAATATTAATTTGTTATTAGTTAAGGTTACTCCGTTTATTGTTCCACCGATTGTTGCATTTCCTGTTGTAGTAAGTGAAGTTGCTGATAGATCGTTTAGCGTCGTTGAACCCTGTACATTGAGGGATTTTGATATATTAACGTCGGAAAGAATGGCTTGTCCTTGAACATTTAGGTTTGAACCTAATGTTAAGCTATCTGCAAATTTAATGTTTTGAGTATTCTGTGGAATATTTTGTGTTATTACCTGAACTTTGTAGTTCTCCGGGAGAAATGAGAGGATAAATTCACCGATCTTTTGTCTTACCCCCGATACAAAATCCTGCGTATTTGCTCCGAGGACCTGTGGAGATGGAAGTAATTTGTTATTGAAAGAAAACAAGAAATAAGAGTAGCCGAGAGCGACCAAAATAATCAGGGAGCCAGCAAAAACAAAGTGAGTTCTGGTAGGCCTCGGAGGCTTTGGGAGAGTAATTGGAGTAAAAGCTCTATCCTTAAGGTTTTCCAAATCCTCTTTGCTGAAGATGCGGTTTCCAGTAATTGTTCTTTTGACCTGAATCCTCCCCGCTTTTTCCCAGCGCCTTAAGGTCTCGGCGGAAACTCCTAGTTCTTTTGCTGCCTGTCCGACGGTAAGTTGTTTTGGAGATACCTTCTGCCCACCCTTTTTTATTTCGGCTATTTCTTTGAGGGAGAAAACTCGGTTGCCGGTGACGGTTCGGCGGACCTTAATCTTTCCGCTTCTTTCCCATCTTCGCAGAGTCTCGGCAGATACCCCAAGCTCCTTAGCGGCTTCGCTTACATTTAATTCTTTTAGGGCAGGTCTCATTTTTGAACCTAAATGTGTAAGGTTGTGTAACTTTGTGTAAGGCTACAATCTTATTGTGGCAACAATTATAATAAGAAGTCAAGCTCAAAGTGGATCAAAAAGTAAACTGTTCATTTCTCTCAACCCAGGTTCGGTTGGAGTTTGAAGAAAGGTCGCCGGCAGAAATTAACGCTTCTTTTATTCTTCCACCAGTTTCCAAACTATATACACCCGGATTAGTAACCGCTCCTTCTACGTCAATAGTAATTTTTGTACTCTGGGTTTGATTATCAGTTTTCGAACCGGAGCTAAAAGTTATATTCTCGGCCTTTTGGCCCAAGGAAGAAATGATACCGACACTAAGAATAATTAATCCAACAAAACTTCCCTGTCTAATTCAATCACACAACGAAATTAATTACTTTTCCCTCGACGTAAATTATTTTCTTTGTTCCTTTTAAAATATGGCTTTGGACATTTTTTTCTTTTTTTGCCAAATCTTCGACGAGTTTATTGTCAGAAATTTTTGAACTTTGAATAGTTATACTGCCCCTAAACTTCCCGTTTACCTGAATTATTATGGTTTTTTGATCCTCTTTGAGATATTCCGATTCATATTGAGGCCATCCCGAAATGTGAACGCTTTTTTCGTTTTTATAGATTTTAGAATACAATTCTTCGGTCATGTGCGGAGCAAAAGGAGCAAGAAGTTTAAGAAAAGTAACCGCTTCTTCTTTTGAAACCGTCTTTTGTTTTGCCAAAAAGTTATACCATTCCATAAGTCCCGCTACAGCAGTGTTATATCTTAGGTTTTCTATGTCTTCCGTTACCCTTTTTATAGTTCTGTGCATCCACTTTATAGACTCTTTTTGAGTTTCATCAGAAAGTTTTGAATTGAACATTGTCCAAACCCTATTTATAAATCTCGAAATTCCTTCGATTCCGCTGTCGTAAAAGTCCCCACCCTGGTTAAAAGGGCCAAGAAACATAAGGTAAGTTCTAAGCGTGTCGGCACCGAATTTTTTAATGTAGGCATCCGGAACAACTATGTTTCCTTTGCTTTTACTCATTTTTGAGCCTTCTTTAATCAATAATCCGTGCGCATAAAAACGTGTAAAAGGTTCTTCAAAATCTATCATTCCCATATCTTTGAAAACCATAGTCATGAATCTTGCATATAAAAGGTGCAAAACCGAGTGCTCTGCCCCGCCGATATACATATTTACCGGAAGCCATCTCTTTATTCTTTCCTCGATCCAAATTTTTTTCTTTTCCTCTGTTGATGTGTATCTAAAAAAGTACCATGCCGAATCCAAAAAAGTGTCCGAAACATCCGTCTCGCGTTTTGCCGGCCCATCGCACTTAGGACAAGTAGTGTTTACAAAACTTTCGACCGTCGCAAGCGGCGATTTCCCGGTTCCGAGAGGTTTCCAGTCCTTAACGTCGGGCAAAAGCACCGGAAGGTCTTTCTCCGGGACCGGCTGCCAGCCATCTTTTTCACAAAAAATCATAGGAATTGGCGGACCCCAATACCTTTGTCGTGAAATAAGCCAGTCGCGAAGATGGTAATGGACGACTTTCTCACCCGGCGGGTTTGCTTTTAAAGAAGTTTTTTCAATCGGCAGGTTATGTTTTTTTGCAAACGCTTTATCTCTTTCGTCCTCTGCCGGAACTGCCATTATTGCTCCCGTTCCGTATTCCATCAAAACATAATCAGCAATCCAAACCGGAATATTTTTATTTGTAACCGGGTTTCTTACGTAAAAGTCTGTAAACATGCCCGTTTTTCCCTTCTCCTCCCCCTTATGGACCTTGGATTTCTCAATGTAATCGTCGATTTCTTTTACTTTTTCTGCGGTAACTTTGTTTCTTATTTCGTTTATATAGGGATGGAATGGAGAAAGGACCAAAAAAGTTGCGCCATCTGCTGTTTCCGGGCGCGTCGTGAATACTTTTATCTCGTCAAAACTAATTACCAAGCCTTCGGACTTCCCTATCCAATTTTTTTGGGCAATTTTTACCTTTTCCGACCAATCGATTTGCGATAGATTTGATAAAAGACGCTCGGCGTAGTCGGTTATCTTAAAAAACCACTGCTCCAAATCCCTTTTTTCAACAACAGTCCCGCATCTCTCGCATTTTCCGTCGATTACTTGTTCGTCCGCCAGAACCGTTTTGCACGTTCCGGGGCAAAAATTTACCGGAGACTTTTTTCTGTACGCCAAACCCTTTTTGAATAATTGAACGAAGATCCATTGGGTCCACTTGTAATATTCGGGGTCATAGGTTTCGACCGTATGGTTCCAATCGTAGCCGTTTCCGGTTGCGTGAAGCTGGCGGTAGAAGTTTTCCTCGGATATTTTTGCCAGTTCCTTTGGATGTTTATTTACTTTTATCGCGTAGTTTTCTGAGTGGATTCCAAATCCATCCAACCCTATGGGTTCCAAAACCTCAAAACCTTGCATTCTTTTGAATCTTCCGTAAATATCCGAGCCGGTAAAAGCATACATGTTCCCAACGTGCAGACCCTCTGCGGATGGATACGGAAACATCATCAAATTGAAGTAGGGTTTTTTAGCTGAGTCGAGATTTGGGTTGTAAATTTTATTTTTTTTCCAAACTTCCTGCCACTTTTTCTCGATTTCCGAGGGGTTATATTTCATGAGGACATTGTACCATAAGGCACGGCTGACTTATGATATTATTAAACTATGCGATTGGATGGAGCTTTAGGAGTCACTGTTCTCTCGATTCTTACCATATTCCTCGTTTTGACAACCGGAGGAATTAACTCTCCTTTATTTCCCCTTCTCTACTTTTCCGCCTTTGCAATCGGATTTATGCTTCGTCCTTTTATGGTTTTTGTTTTTGTAATCGTCGTTGCCCTGTTTTTGCTTTCCGATATTTTAAAAGGCGATGTTATTTCAAACTTAATTAAAATATGGCTTCTTACTTTTATTGCTCCGCTTGCCTTTTTTCTGGCAAGACTTCAAAAGAAACAGGAAAAACAGGACGAAAAAGTGGAGGCTATAAAAGAGCGCGCAGAAGACTCTGCGGATACGATTTCAAAAGACGTCGAAGAGATCATAAAAAACGAAAAAGAAATTCACACCGAATCAACACAGCGTCTTAACGAAATACTCGAGGAAACCGAAGAGCTTCGCGAAGAGTCCAAAACAAAATGAAGAGAATCTTGGTTTTCTCGCTCCTCTTTCTTTTTATCTTTCGGTCGGAAGCTTACGCCCAAACTATGAAAAACGACTTCTTTAAGCTTATATTTGGGAATTTGAATTCCGCATCGGGCCCTGTTTCCGGCCCAAACTACAAGTTAAACACAACGGTCGGACAAGTTGCGCAAGGGCTTTATAGCGGAACCAATTGGAAAGTAAAAGCGGGATTCCAGTACGTTAGGACTAATATCCCCTTCTCCTTTACAGTATCTCAAAATATAATTGATTTTGGGACCCTGACTCCCACAAATCCCGTAACCAGAACCACCAATCTTACCGTTTCTTCTGGGGCGGCCAAAGGGTTTACGGTTATTCTTTCGGAGGACCGGCCAATGACATCGTCTTCTTCCGCAACAATTCCGGACACAACCTGCGATAACGGCGACTGCACGCCTGATAAAGCAGCCCAATGGACGGGAAGCTTAACTTATGGATTCGGTTACCGCTGTGACGACCAGGTCGGGTCAAATTGTGTTTCAGGATTTAGCGCAGACTTCTATAAACCTTTTCCGCTAAAGCCTTCGACAACTTCTGTTATGACTAGCCAAAAAGGCGGAAGAAGCAAGAAGTCCCAAATAACCTATAAGGTCAATATTGCCGGTTCTCAACCAGCCGGAGTCTACACAAATCTGGTTACTTACCTTGCGAGCCCGGGATTTTAGAATGAAGAAAGTACTTTTATTCTTATTGATTTTATTTTTTCTGCCCTTAAACAAAGCCTGGGCGGCAAGCGTTTCTTTGGGGATTTATCCTCCGATAATCCAGGTAAACGCTGTTCCACCAGCCGATATTGCTTCTCCCCTGTCAATTCAAAACAACGGAGACGAAAGCCTAAGTGTCAAGATTGAATTAAGGCCTTTCGTTTCCTCCGATCAGGAAAACGGTCAAATCCGTTATATCGGGCAGGAAGAAGCAAATTTTGCCGATCCGTTGATCCTGCAGAGGGTAAAAATCTATGACGGGGACTTAGAAACCACCCAGCTTGATATTGCTCCGGGGCAAAAAAAGGACCTCAACCTTAGGATTACAATTCCAAAGGATTCGCCCCAAGCAGATTACTATTTTTCGATTGTTTTTCTTTCCGGCCCAAAGAGTTTTGGAGATATGAGTTCTTCCCAAAGCCTAACGGGGATAGCTAGCAACGTACTTTTAGCCGTCGGCGGAGGAAAAATCACGGGAAATGTGCAGGAGTTTTCTGTTCCTTTTCTTGTTGAAAATGCTCCAGTACCCTTTACCGTAAGAATCAAGAATACAAGCAACCACTTCATAACTCCAAAAGGGGAAATTGTCATTTCAAACATCTTTGGACAAAAAGTTGGACATATAAATCTGCTTGAAACTAATATCCTTGCACAAAGCGTGCGCAATATCCCGTCTACTGAATTCATCGACGAGGGTAAAAATCTGCCGGATACAGTTGCTGCTTATTGGTCCAATAAATTCGTTATTGGGCCTTATAAAGCAACGCTTAACATGGCTCTTTCCGACCAAGGCCCGGTGTTTAGCCAAACAATTATTTTCTTTGCATTCCCCTTTAGACTTGCCGGCGGCCTCATAATCGCAACGCTTTTATTAATTTACGTTATAGTTAAGGTAAAAAGTAGAACTTAACAAAATTCGAAAATGCGATTTAACACTTTCCGGTAATTCCCGCTCGGGGGTTATGGCATTCGGTAAAAGCTACAAGGATAAAATCTTGCCCATCAAAAGTTTTCCTTATCAAGAAGAGTTTAAATCGAAAGAGTTACGTATCTTTAACCTCATTTTTATTAGCAGTCAAAGCCTTTAACTGATTTTGGCTTACATGTTCTTTACATAAATCTTAAGTTCAGCCTACCACGCCATACAATTTTCATTTTAAAAAATCCCTATCACTCGATAAGTTTTGTTGCTATCTATAAAGCTAACAAAAGTAAAATAAACAATGATTGAGGCGTTAACGCACACTCCAAGAACAAAAATAAGACCCGGAAACGTATTAAACAGAGAATTTCCACAAAATATATATATCAGAACATATCGAAATGTATAAGTAATTCTGACTACAAACAACAGGCTCACGGAAAAGATTAATGATATCTTTTGATACCTTATGATTTTATTATTCTGTTGAACGAAAATAGAACATATCGTTCTCCTATATTGCTTCAAAATTTCTTCGCTTTTTTTCGCTGGTTTTGGTAATCAAGTCTTAATGCATCATCGGATTATTTTCCCTCTTGACAAAGCCTAGTAAAAATCCCTATTCTAATAGTGCAGGTCAAAATAATCCGTATAATCCGTATAATCTCAAGGCTAAAGTTCCTTCAGGCAGGAAACTATCCCGGGAATCGAAAAGATGAGTTTTCTGTCCGACTTCAAAAATTACTTACTTTCACAAAGGGAACCGTCGTCGAAATTAACGGTCAAGAATTATCTTGCAGACGTCTCCAAATTTGTCCGCTGGTTTGAGTCAAAGTTCGGTGAATTTTCAGCTGAAGCAGTTACCCCACAGATCGTAGCCCAATTCCGGGCTTCCCAAACACTATCCCCCGCTTCTACAGAACGTTACCTTTCGTCTTTAAGAAAATTCTTTAATTTTCTGAAGTTAGAAGGAGTAATCTCGACTTCCCCTTTCGACCAGGCAGCGTCAAGCAAAAAATCGGCAGATGATCCTTGGCGCCTCAAGGACTTTAAAAATTATCTTTACGTCTACAACGCTTCGAGGCTAACGATTAAGAATTACTTGATTGACGTTAAACACTTTCTCTCCTGGGCCGAAAAGGTGCTTAACCTCGGCGACGAATGGGAAATAGGAAAAAGAAACCTTTTTTCACGAATCAATAACGAGCTCATCGAAGAATATAAAAACCGATTGATTCACCCTTCAATCCACGAACCCGGTTTCTCTCCAGCAACGGTAAACCGAAAACTTTCTTCGCTCCGAAGATATTTGTCGTGGGCTGCCCAAGAAGGCCTTATAGCCTCGGAGGAAGATTTAGAAACAGCAAATGTAGAGGAGAAAAGTACAAAAGTAGAAGTACCGCTGGCTAAAGCCAAGCAAAAAACACAATCAGCTCCTGTCTCGTATTCGAAGTTTCCTCCGATAAGGCTTGCCCAGAGGACTTTTTACTTAGCCTCCTTCCTTTTTGATTTGATATTCATTACGCCTCATGTTTATGCAATAAATGCCTTCAAACGAATCGTTTGGAACTTCCAGGGGAAACCCGTCTTTTCGGAGAAGAAAGCTAAGCTTTCGAATGCAATAAAAAATCTTCCAAAAGGATTTTATGCTCCGCTTGCTATCTCAACAGCCGGCCTCCCATTCTATAAACGAGCTTATTTAATACTACGTCATAAAAGACCAAAATGGTACAAAACATATCACTCTTACCCTCTTTCTCAGTATTTCCACTATGCAATTTTGATAGTCTTTATGTCTGCGCTTGGCTTTGGACTGTACCAAAATTTCTATAAAAAGGCCGGGGAGCAAGGAGTGTTGGCCGCCGTCCCTCCAACCGGCAACCCGAGAATATTATCTTTTCAGGGTAAACTCACAGACAATTCCGACAATCCAATAACAACTCCTACAGCCCTTAGATTTACAATCTACGACCACGTTACAGCCTCGGGATCCGCCCTTAAATGGCAGGAAGTAGATACCGTTACGCCAGACCAGGACGGAATATTTTCCTTAATTTTGGGTAATAACACACAGCTTACTCAGGATCTTTTTGCCCAACACGCCGGGCTTTGGCTTGGAGTAACGGTTGGAACTACTCCCGAACTTACTCCGAGACAGCAATTAGCGACAGTCGCTTACGCTGAGAATGCCGACACATTACAGGGACTTCCTCCTATTACTCAACCGGCTGCCGATACCAAAAACGTGGTTTTAGCTTTGGATTCTTCCGGGAATCTAACAATCGGTGGCACGGCGACTCCTACTTTCCAAGCAACAGGCGGCCAGTTCACGCTTTCGGGAAGTTCTCTACTCTTAACAACTACCGCGGGAAGCAACTCGGACATAATCGCAAGCCCAAGCGGACTTGGAAAAATCGACCTCAATAAACCAATTCAAAATACATCAAACAACAACAACCTTCTCACGGCCAAGGGCGCAGTAGAAGTAGACGATTTATTCGCAATTCTTGCAACCTCCTCCGGACAATCGGCGCTTACTATCAATCAAAACGGCTCGGGTCCAATCATTAGCGCTTCATCATCAGGGATTGCCAAATTTACCGTAGACAACGTTGGGAATACTACGATAGCCGGAAATGTATCGCTAACGGGAACCAACCCTACCCTTTCTGTTGCCGGAACAAATAGTTTATCAATCGACGCGGGAGGAAGCGGCGCGGTTAACATAGCAGGAAATTCAACAGGGGACGTAAATCTAGCCGGCGGTTCGGGGAACACCGGTTGTACTATAGCAAATGCCACTGGAAGCTTAACCTGCACAGGCAGCCTTTCGGGAGGTTCATCAGGATCTGTAAGCGCAGGGACTTTTCTGGCTGGAGATGGTTCCGCCGCTGTCCCATCTTATTCATTTACCAATTCTCAAGCTACGGGGCTTTATAGGGTTGGCGCCGATATTTTGGGAATCTCAACAGCCGGGACTCAACGGGCAACTTACGATGCCTCGGGAAATTACACCCTGACCGGAGGAAACACGAGCCTAACCTCAACAACTGCAACCGGGAATTCTTTTTCCCTAACCGATACAGCTCTGACTTCGGGGACTTTAGGAAGCCTAAACTTTACCACCGTTGCCGGAAACGGACAGTCAACAAAGGGCGTCGACCTTGAAATCACAGACTCAACGACCGCCGGCGGCGGATATTCTGCTTTCTTGGTAAATGTTTCGGGCGCAGGGACAGGCTCAGGAAATAAATTCCTTGTAGACCTTAACCCGGGGGATGTAAATAAAGAAATAGTCGTTGATTCAACCGGAGCCCTTCGACCCACCCAATCGGTTGCAACAAATACGACCACAATTGGAAGCCCTTCTTTTTACTGGAAACACGGATACTTCGACCAAATAACCGCGAACAATTTTTCGGGAAACATTGGAGGAGGAGGAACTTCCTCGACTACTTGGACAATTGGAGACACCCAGACAGGCGATGTTAACGAAGCCCTCGTATTCCAAAGGCTCTCGGGTGTCGGGAACGCAACACTCCAGTGGAATGCAGGAACGGGTGATTTAAGGTATCTAACTGCAAACTACCCATTCAATGCAACCTATACGGTAAGCGACACTTCAATCGGAACGGCGGTAGATTTGTATTCGGGAACGCTCACAAATAACACAACTTCCGGGACTCAAACGCTACTTTCCCTAACGAATACGGGTACGGGAACCACAGAGAACGGAATTTATGTAAATAACACCGGAACAGGAACAACAGGGATCGAAGTTGCAGGAACTTGGGGAACCGGTATTTTAACCAACAGTAACTCTATAAATGCAGGAACAGGCGCGATTACTTCGGGAGCGATAACGACCTCTGGGAATTTCCTGCAGACCGGAGCAAGTACTTTTACAACCGGCAGCGGCGCTGTAGCCCTAAATGGAGATACAACTGTAGCTGCAAATAAGTCCCTGGCAGTCTCGGGAACTGGAACAATTACCGATTCTTACCTAAATACTTCAGGAAGCGCTATCAATTCCGCGGTTACTAACACCGCAACGACCGGATTAAACAACACTACGAATGCATACAACGTCTCCCTAACCGGAACAAATAATTTAGCAGGGTCAAATATTCTTAACGGGATTAATTTTGTTACTCCGACTGCCGCAACCAACAATACATTTGTCGGGTTGAACTTCGCTACAGGCTACACAACCCTAATTTCGAGCCCCAACTTTACCGTAACCGGCGCCGGCGCAGTAACAGCGGCTTCGCTTTCTCTTACGGGAACCGGAACGGCAGTCTCCGGAGGTTTTTGGACCAGAAATACATCATCCGGTTTCCTCTTCCCCACTACTCTTACCGACAACGTCGGGATTGGAATTTCTTCGCCTCAATACCCTCTTGATGTTTCACGAAGCACCGGAGCAAGCTACGCCGCGAGAATCGATAATTCTGCTGCTGCAGGAAGCTCTTTTGGGCTTTTAATCGACGCCGGAGGGAATTCTTCGGATACTTCCTTGAACGTTCGCGATCGTTCAGGAGCTTCCAATTACTTATATGTTAGAGGTGATGGGAATGTGGGAATTGGGACAACTCCTTCCTCTCTTCTTCATGTTTTTTCATCTGCTTCCGGAAGAATTACACAAGAAAATGATGGCACAAGTCTTCTTCTTAAGAGAACTACAAGCGGCATAGACGGAGCTCAGATTGGAGGAACAACGTTTCAAGTTGGAAACAATTCCATAGCAAATATTTTTGCAAACCAAGTTGGATCAACCGATTCCACTGCGGGCGGAATCATAGCTTTCCAAACAAAACCAAACGGAGGATCAATTGCGGAACGTATGAGAATTGATTCCAGCGGTAATGTCGGAATTGGAACAACAGGTCCCTCTACTCTTTTAGACGTAAATGGCGCGTCAACTTTTAGAGGAAATATCACCCAAACCACAGGAGTAGATTCGCTGACCCTCTCCTCCTCCCCGACTGCCCTTACAGTACAAACAAATCTTTTGGTTTTGGATACGTCCAACTTTAGGGTTGGAATTAATAATGGCGCGCCCGGAACAAGCCTTGATATTGGCAGCGGAACAAAAACAGCAGCAGCACCTGCCGACGCCAACATCGGAAGATTGGAGTCAAGATTTATAACAAGCGATACCGCAAATTATCATCTTGGCGGGCTTTCTTATGCAGAACTCCAGGCTGCCTCAATCAATGCAATCCAAGGATTCGAAGGGTATGGAGTTACTTCAAATTCTTCAGGAACCGCAAGCCAATCAAACGGATTAATAGGAGCGGTTGAACACAACGGCGCAGGAACAGTTACTTCTGCCCGTGCAATCCAATCAAATATAACGGCAACTGCCGGAACTATAACAAACGGCTACGGACTATATATCGCCTCGCCCACCGGAGCCGGAACTATAACAAATAAGTACGCCTTAGTTACCGAAGCCAATGCTGGTAATGTTGGAATTGGAACAACTACTCCAACAGCAAATTTGCATGTTAACTCAAATGGTAACACTAATCTTCTGGTCGATGCTCCGGATGGAGGCTATGCCTCACTCACTTTTGCCAAGGCTGGAACAACCCAGTTCTACTGGACCAAAGCTCCATCGAGAACCGACCTGTCTCTTTTCAACGCCTCCAACCAGGAGAAAGTGACTATTCAGCAAGGCGGAACTGTATTGATTGGAACAACAAGTGCCGGCGTTAACGGGCTTCTTCAGATAAACGGAGACTTAGGCTTTACCGGAAACAGAACAATTAGAATGAGCACTAATGCCGATGGAAATACCCTGACCTTCCTAGGCACACAGGTCGTTGCTGCAAATACGAACGCGAATGGATACGGTTATACAGATGGTTATCAATTGGCATCTCTCGGCACCGCGGCTAACCAAAAACTTTTGGATGCAGGCGGAGCTGCAGCGACATCTGGAGCCTTTCGAGTCACTCTAGACCCTTTTGGCACTTCTGCTATCGTGAACCTTCTATCTAATAAAAATACCGGCGCTTCCACTTTTTATGCCAATACGGCAACAAATAATGTCGGAATAAACACCAATTCTCTTGGCTCATCAACTAGGTTTGCTGTTCTAGGAGCAACAGATGACATTGCGGGTTATTTCCAAACTTCAAGCGGAGCGCAAGATTATATTGCCATAACTCCAAGAAACAGCGGACAAGGGAATGTACCAATCATTGACATAAATAACCAGGAAACAAACGGAAAAAGAAATATAATCATGGGAACAACTAATGGCCTGGAGTTTAATGATGTTACGGGAACTTCAAGCTGGATTTTTAGGACCAATGGAGGAGGACAACGTCTCAGAATTACATCGAGCACAACTCCTGCAACGAATGGAGTCGCGTACAGCACAGACAATCTCGGATCACTTCAATTTACTGCGCAAGGAGGAGCAGGAACTTTATGTCTAACTTCAACAGCCGGTGCTGCGCCTATCTGGGGTGCTTGTTCCGGTTCCGCAGCAACGGCGTGGTCTTCCCTGACCGCTCCTGTCGGAAATACCACTATAAATATGGGAAATTTAGCTACAGCCTTTAATTGGAGCACGGCAACAGGATCAAACGACATGTTTACTTTCACAGATGGTGTAAGTAATACTGGAACAGGACGATTGGTAAATATTGCAACTTCGACGGGTTCCACCGAAAAACCTTTCAGAGTTGCAGCAGCGGGAACTGAAGCTTTGTTTGTAGACCAAACCGGAAAAGTCGGGATTGGGACAACGAGTCCTAAACAAGTATTAGATGTTGTTGGAAACTTGGACGTTGGATCGACCGTAGTAGGCGGAGTTGCTTCGTCAGCATTTGTAGCCAGGGGTGATTCGACAAGAACTATTACTGATGGCACTTCATATATTGTCGGAATGAAAATGTCCAATGACACCAGCAATAACGGGTCTTTAGATTTTTACACCTCGAGCCTAGGGGCTGCAGGCGCATCAAGAATGACTATTCTAGGGAATGGCAATGTCGGAATTGGAACAGCAGGTCCAGCGACAAGATTGGATGTTAATGGCGGATCTCTTTTTGAATCAACCGCTGGCGGCACAACTGGACAGACTAAGATTTTGTCGTCTCCATCCGTAGCCGGAACTGGCGGGTTGCTTCTAACCCAGGTTGCTGGTTATACAGCCGGTACAGGAGCTTACAAGCTATACAATACTGGTACTGGAGTAACTGCTAATAGCACTTTAAAGATTGCCTTGGTCGATCAGGGAACACCGGACACTGTTACCGATCTAGTAACGTTGCTTGCCGGAGGTAATGTGGGAATTGGGACAGCTGCCCCAACCAATAAATTACAGGTAGCTGCAGGGAACATTGCAATTGATGCCGGCCAGCAAGTTATTGTTAATATGGGAGCAGGAGGCAATAACTATCTAAATTCCGCAAATATTGCAACTCCCAACTTCGATTTATATGCCGGAAATGTCAAAAAACTTTCTCTAGGGTATGGAACTGGTGCGACTAACACTTTTAGTGACGGTCAGGTCATAATTTCCGCACTTAATACGGCAAATGGAGCTGTATACACCGACTCAGGCGGCCAGTTACATACAACGGCAACGGGCGGAGCAGGGACTTTGTGTTTAGTTTCGACATCCGGTGGAGTGCCGAGCTGGGGATCCTGTGCAGGATCTGCTGCTACATCATGGTCAGCACTCACTGCTCCATCGGCAAATCTTGCGCTTTCTATGGCAAACAATACGACAACATTCACCTGGGGAGCTGCAACAGGAGCAAACAATTTATTCACCTTAAATGACACGACTGGCAATACAGGAACGGGCTATTTAATCAATCTTGCAACAGCCAGCAGCTCAACCCTTAAACCTCTCCACGTTAATGCGGCGGGCACGGAAGCTATTGTAGTTGACCAGACCGCGAAAGTTAATATTGCCGGGAATAATCCAAAGACAAAATTCCAAGTTGGAGGAGAATCAAATTCCACGACCCCAGCACAGACGTATTTGAGTGATTACAGCACAACAACGGCATATCCACAATTAGTTGGCGCTTGGCCAACCGGCGGCGCCCTTTGGGCAATTGGACAGGCAACAACCTCGGCAGATAATACGCTTAGAATCGGAAGCGTTGGTTTGTACGGCCAAACTTGGGCGGCCGATACTAACTTCAAGCTCGTAACTTTGGGAAGTGTTGGAATTGGGACAATAAGTCCCGATATTTCCGGTTGGGCCAGAACCCCAACTGTAACAATTCTCGGTTCAACCGGATCACCTCTGGAACTTGGGTCAAGCGCCGCAGACGCATCAGGCAACTTACTCGGAGCGCTTGATTTTGTCAGCACCACAAATACCCTTGGCAAAGAAATGGCCCAAATTAGTTCCTTCTCGAGTGGGTCAACTGCTACTAACCGGGGAAGCTATCTTAAATTCAGCACTAAAGCGGATGGCGGATCTCTGACCGAAAGGGTGAGAATTGATAATGCTGGAAATGTCGGAATAGGAGACACAAACCCAAGCTCTCTTCTCTCCATTAGCGGAGGAAGAGTTAGAATTTCCGGAACAAATTCAGCGGTTAATGGAACTGCCATGCTGATCGATCAAGGTTTGTCTAATGGTGCCGGAACCGACGTAGGAATAGAACTTGACCCAACCTTTAGCGCCACGACCGGAAATGTCCACGGATTGCATATTGCGCCAGTTGCAGGCGCCGGAATTACCCTAACAAATCTCTATGGAACTTATATCGCCGCTCCAACCGGCACAGGAACTATAACCAACAAATATGCTTTAGTTACAGAATCCGGAGCCGGCAATGTTGGGATTGGGACAACTGCTCCATCTCAGCAATTGGATGTGAACGGAAATATAAGAGTCAGAAATCTTTCAAACGCAAATGGAGTCTTGTACTCCGATTCAACCGGGCTTATTGCTCAAACTGCAACCGGTGGCGCAGGAACACTTTGTCTTGTTTCAACAGCCGGAGGAGCGCCGACTTTCTCTTCCTGCTCGGGATCAACTTCAACATCTTGGTCTTCCCTATCCAATCCATCTGCGGACCTTTCGCTTTCGATGGGGAATAACCACACGACATTTACGTATGGCGCTGCAACCGGCGCAAGCACCAACACTTTTGCACTTACCGATACTACTAATAATACCGGCACGGGTTATCTTTTGGACCTTACAACAGCAACCGGATCTTTGCTCAAACCCTTCCACATTAAAGCAGCCGGGACCGAAGCTCTGGCAATAAATTCCGCAGG
>Ga0070741_10009408_pt1 | contig 19001 bp, 16 predicted proteins | sample Coa_R1_4_FD_66440 | JGI IMG/M metagenome (GOLD analysis project Ga0070741, IMG submission 66440) | Surface soil microbial communities from Centralia Pennsylvania, which are recovering from an underground coalmine fire - Coalmine... | ecosystem: Environmental > Terrestrial > Soil > Unclassified ...
GGAGGCCGGGCGTGGCCTCACCCCCCGACCCCCTCTCCATGCCATGGAGAGGGGGAGGCTGTGGAAGGGTGATTGGATTGGCCTTCAGCCTCGCACCATCGCGCCACCGTCTCCCCTTTCCCTCAACGCTCGCCATCGCGTGGAGCGCGATGTGAGAGAGCGGAAAGGGGCCGGGGGATAGGGGGCCGGCCGCGGAGCACACTCCTATGGACACCGCCGTACGTTCCCACTTCGCTCACGACCTCAAGGGGCTTGAGCAGGCGACCATCGCGCTCGGGGAGGAGGCGCAGCGGGCGATCCGCCGTGCGATGGAGTCGCTGCGCTGGCGCGATCTCGCGCTCGCACGCGGCGTGGTGGAGCACGACCGCGCGATCGACGAGCGGCGCTGGCAGATCGAGGAGCGGGCGACGGCGCTGATCGCGACCCAGCAACCGGCCGCCTCCGACCTGCGCACCGTGCTCGCGATCGTACACATCGTCACCGAGCTGGAGCGGATCGCCGATCACGGCGAAGGGATCGCCCGCATTAGCCTGCTGCTGGACGGCGGCACGCTGCCGCAGCCGATCAGCCGGCTGGAGGAGATGGCCGCGCTCGGTATCGAGATGACGCGGCGCAGCCTCAAGGCGTTCCTCACGCGCGACGTGGCGCTGGCGCGCGAGGTCTGCGCCCAGGACGATACGCTGGACGCCCTGTACGAGGCGAACCACGCCGAGGTCTTCGGCCGCATGCTGCTGGAGCCGCAGCAGGCGAAGCCGCTCACCTATCAGCTCTGGACCTCGCACAACCTGGAGCGGATCGGCGATCGCGCCACCAACATCTGCGAGCGGGTCGCCTATCTCGTCAGCGGCCGCATGATCGAGCTGAACGGCTCGCGCTACTGAGCGGCCGCCGGTGTGGGCGAGGCGGTCGGCGGCCGCAGCGGCGTGGGCGTGGCGATCGTCAGATCGCCGGGCAGCACCAGGATCGCGGTCGGGTTGCCCGCGCCGTCCAGGGCGATCGCCAGATGGTCGCCGCCGTGAATCTGATCGATCCCGACCGACGTGAGCTGCCGTAACGGGCTCTGCCCGTCCAGCGAGACGGTGACGGTGCCCGTGGGACCGGCGAGCTGCACCTTGCCGTTCGCCACACTGCTGACGATGCCGTACACCTCGGGCGACTGCTGTGCCGAGGGGTACGCCTCCCAGCCCGTGAAGCCGGCGGCGCTCTCGGGTGGCATCGCGCCTGAGCGGCCGAGCTGCGCGGCGGGGATCCGTACCACCAGCTTGATCGCGAACGAGTTGACCAGGTTCGGCACGCCGCCCACCGTGAGGCCGTCGCCGGGGGCGATCTCCTCGGGCTTCGCCGGCTGCAGCGCCTCGATGCGCGTGTTCGCGCCGAGTGTGAGCTGGCGCGGCTTGGCGCCGGCTACGGGCGCCAGCGTCAGCGTGTTGCCGGCGACCTCCTGCACGTCGCCCTTGAGCAGGTCGGGGCGGTACTGCAGCGCGGGCAGGGGCGGGAGCTTCGTCGCGACGTTCGAGCCGCCACCGCGCAACGTTAGCACCGCGATCAACGCCGCGACCGCCACCAGCACGACGGCGATGCCTGCGATGAGCGTCCGTGAACCCGGTCTGGCTCTACCGAAGCCGTTGCGCGAGGTGACCGCCACTCTTCCCCTCCACTCCGATCAGCCGTATTCGGACCCTTCGGCCGCGGGTGCGGGCGTTCGGCTCACACCGTCGGCAGAGGCCCTTCGTGAAGCGCCCGTCGCGGCGCCCGCCACCAGCAATCGCACCCGCCCGAAGCAAGAACGGCGCGCGTGCGCTGCCCTGGTCCGCTCGGTGCCTTCCCCTGCGGCGACTCGCGCACGCTCCACGATAGCAGCGTGCGGGACCGTTATCGAAGCGGTACGGCCGCCGCTCAGTGCAGATAGGCGCCGCCGTCGCAGAGGATCGTCTGGCCGGTGATCAGCTCGGCGTCGTCGCTGGCCAGAAAGGCGATCAGGCCGGCGAGGTGCTCCGGCGTGCCGCGCTTCTTGATCGACTGGTTCTGCATCGTGCGGTAGAACGCCTCCTCGTCGTTGTACTGGCGTGTGCCCTCCGTCGCCACCTGGCCGGGCATCACCGCGTTGACGCAGATGTTGTCCGCCCCCAGCTCGCGCGCCAGCACCCGCGTCATCCCCAGCACCGCGCCCTTGCTCGCCACGTAGGCCATCTGCCCAGGATTGGCGAGGAAGTACGTGCGCGAAGCGACGTTGATGATGCGGCCGTGCTCGCTCTGCTTGAGCAGCGGATAGGCCGCCTTCGTCACCACGAAGTAGCCGACGTAGTTGACCTCGATGTACTTCTCGACTTCGGCCTTCGACAGCTCCAGCGAGATGCTGCGCCCCTGCAGGATGCCGGCGTTGTTCACCAGGATGTCGAGCGCGCCGAAGCGCTGGCGCACCCCGTCGAACGCCGCGGCGACCTGCGCCTCGTCGGTGGTGTCGCACTGCCAGGTTTCGCAGACGCCGCCCGCCGCGCGGATCTGGTCGCGCGTCTCGACCGCCTGGCGCAGGTCCAGCACGCCGACCTGCGCGCCTTCCACCGCCAGCCGCCGCGCCGCGGCCGCACCGAGCCCGCGCGCCCCGCCCGTCACCACCGCGATTCGGCCGTCCAGCTTGCCCATCGCTCGCCCCCTGGCAGAAAGTGCTGTCAGCACAGCGTATGCCGAGATCCGCTCGTGGATCGACGGCAACGCGCTATGCGCCAGGGCGGCGCCGTCCGCGCTGCGGCGTCAGGGGAGGAATCGGCGATGGAACAGGCAGGAGGCGGGCCGCTCGCGGGCGTACGGGTGCTCGATTTCACCCGATATCAGCAGGGGCCGTACGCCACCTCGTTGCTGGCGGACCTCGGCGCGGAGGTGCTCAAGGTCGAGCCGCGGCTCAACGGCGAGCTGGGCCGCCAGATGGAAGGTGGCACCGAGGGGTTCTCTCCCTATTTCGAAACGTATAACCGCGGCAAACGCTCGATCACGCTCGATATTCGCAGTCCGGAGGCGCACGAGATCGTCGAGCAGCTACTGCCGCGCATCGACGTGCTGGCCGAGAACTTCCGTCCCGGCGTGATGGACCGGCTCGGCTACGGCTACGAGGCGCTCCGTCCGCTCAACCCGCGGCTGATCTACGCCTCGGCCTCGGCCTTCGGGCCGCGCGGACCGGAGCGGGAACGGCCCGGCTACGATCACATCGCCCAGGCGGTGAGCGGGCTGATGGTGGAGCAGGCGGGCGGGCCGGGCAACGAGCCGCCGCAGCCGGCGCTGCCCGGCGCCGCCGACGAGATCAGCGCCATGCTCTTCGCCCTGGGCATCGTCTCCGCGCTCTTCGCGCGGCAGCAGACCGGCGAGGGGCAGCTGGTCGAGGTCTCCCTGTTCGGCTCGATGCTCGCCTTTCAGGGCCGGCAGCTCATGCGTTACCTGCGTACGGGCAAGCAGGGCCGAGCCCGCTGGCGGCGCAGTCCAACCTACAGCCACTACCGCTGCGCCGACGGCTGGGTGGCGATCGCGGCGGTGGATCCGAAGATGTGGCCGCGCCTCTGCCGGGCACTCGACCGGCCGGACTTGGAGCACGATCCCCGTTTCGCCGGCCCATGGGACCGCGACCGCAACGCTGCCGAACTGGAGGCGCTGCTGGAGGAGATCTTCGCGGCGCGTCCGGTCGCCGAGTGGCTTGAGCGGCTGATCGTCGAGGACGTGCCCTGCGGCCCGGTGAACGACTACCGCGCCGTGGAGCGGAGCGAGCAGGCGCTCGCTAACGGCTATCTGACCACCGTGGAGCATCCGAACCTCGGCACGCTGCGCACGGCCGGCATCCCCATCCACCTCTCCGGCACGCCGCCGCCGCCGCTACGCCCCGCCCCGGAGCTGGGCATGGACACCGAGTCCGTCCTGCTCGATCTGGGCTACGACTGGCCGCAGATCGAGGCGCTGCGTCGCGCCGAAGTTATCTAAGCCACAGCGCGGCCAGCGCCCCGTTTCGTGCATCGAACAAAAGTGTGGCAACTCGCCGGGAGCTTCGCTAGCATTCGGGGGGAAATCAACCGGGCCGCGGCGCGCTCATGGCCATCGGCGCCCGCCCGTCGAGGTGTTTCGTCATGGCGGTCTCTCTCCGGCCGGCGGAGCGTCGCGCCGTTGTCATATGTCTGTTCGCCCTGCTGCTGCCGTTGGCCGCGGCCTGCGGCGGCAAGAAGTCCAGCAAGCCGACGCCCACGCCCACGGCGCAGCCCGGCGTGCCGCCAAGCGGCCAGGTCTTGCAGGATCTGCAGCAGCTCGTCGGCCAGGGCAAGCTCGATAAGTCCGTGCTCGACACGCTGCAGGCGAAGGGCGCGGCCGACGGCATCGTGGTGCTGAACGAGGATCTGGTCACGCAGCGGGTAAAGCAAGCGGCCGCTGCGATCGGCGTCACCGTCACCGACCAGCAGCTCGCCGACCTGCGCACCACGCAGTACGACCAGATCAAGCAGCAGGTGGTGGCGCTCTTCCCCGGCACCGCGAGCATTGTGCAGAACTTCAAGAGCTTCGGCTCGGTGCTGGTGCACTTCACCAGCGGCGACACGCTGCTGGCGCTGCTCAAGCGGCCCGAAGTTTCCGCCGTCACCGCCAACGAGCAGTACGCCGCGCCGACGCCGATCTCCGCCGTGCCGGGCCAGCCCGCCGCCAGCAGTGCGGCGCTGGCCGAGGGCGCGCGCGGCATCGACGGGATCGACGGGATCGACCAGTCGAATCCGCGTCCGCCGCTCAGCCAGAGCCTGGCGCTGATCAATCAGCCCGCGGCCGCGGCGGCAGGCTTCACCGGCGAAGGGGCCGCCGTTGCCATTCTCGACACCGGCGTGGACTACCGGCGCGATGCCTTCGGCAGTTGCACCGCGCCAGGCCAGCCTTCCGCCTGCCGCGTCGCCGTCTTGCAGCACATCGGTCCCGACGACGGCCGCATCGACTCCGACACGCAAAGTATGCACGGCACCAACGTCGCCGGCATCGTCGCCGGCGTTGCACCCGGAGCCAGGATCGTCTCGCTCGATATCTTCGACCACGATCGCACCAGTTCATCCCTGGAGCTGGCCGGACTCGACTGGGTGATGCAGCATCGGGCGCAATACAACATCGTCTCCGTGAACATGAGCGTGGGCTCCTCGCGCGACTACCACACTACGCCTTGCAGCGAGTCGCCCCTCACCGGCGCCTACGCCCAGTTGCGCCGTGCGGGCATCCTGCCGCTGGTTGCCGCCGGAAACGACGCGATGGCGACCGGCGCCTTCGTCAACGGCATCGAGAAGCCCGCCTGCGCCCCGGGCGCGGTGAGCGTCGGCGCCGTCTACGTCGGCGACATCGGCCGCACTGACTTCGGCGACTGCGGCGACCAGGCGACCAGGGCCGATCTGGTCGCCTGCTTCTCGCAGTCGGGGCCGAACCTCGGTCTGCTGGCGCCCGGCAGCCGCATCACCGCTGCCGGCGTGACCGAGTCCGGTACCTCGCAGGCCACGCCGCACGTGGCGGCGGCAGTCGCCGCGATCGTGACGCGGTGCAAGGGCGCCACGGCGGATAACGTCGAGAAGGCGCTGACCACCAGCGGGCCGCAGATCGTCGACAAACGCAACAACGTGAGCAAGCACCGGCTCGACGTCGCGGCGGCAGGGCAGGCGCTGCTCGCGCTCGGCTGCCAGGGCGTAACGCCCGCGAACCAGCCGCAACCGCGCCCCTCGGCCGGACCGACGCAAGCGCCGCCCACGCGCACCGCGACGCCGCCGGCGCTGTATCAAGCGCTGCTCACGACGGCGTTCAGCACCAACGAGCTGCCCTCCGGCTTCGCCAACGCGCAGCCGGCGGCAGGCACGCCGAGCAACAGCGAACAGCAGCACGGCGCCACCGGCGCCGTCGACGTGGGCCTGCACGGCCCCGACGACATCGACCTGCTCTACTACACCTTCTTCCCCAGCGACGACGACGCGAAGGCACTGTTCTCCGCCCAGGAAGGCGCGCCGGACACGAAGCCGGGCGGCTTCGGCAAGCCGGTGGGCTGCAGCGGTGGCACGGTAACCACCGACGGCGGCCAGACCATCGGCATCACCCGCTGCGTGGTGTTGGTCGGGAACGTCACGGTCACGGCCGTCTCCGGCGTGACGCGCACAGGCGCCAGCCGTGGGGACGACAAGGCGACGATCGCGCTCGCCAAAGCCGGCCTCCAGCATCTGCAGAAAGTACAAAGCGGGAAGTAGCGGGGGTGGCGGGCAGGCCCTTCTCCCCCGTCCCCTTCTCCCATGAGGTACGAATGGGAGAAGGGGCGATCCGGCGGCGGCCATTCCGTGCGATGTATGGTTGTTCCGGCACTGTCTGATTCCGGCACCGCGGGATCGCCCCTCTCGCACGACACCCGCCATCGCGCAGAGCGCGGTCTCAGCACGAGTGGGAGAGGGGATGGGGTGAGGGCGAAACGGGGGTGAGGGCCACGATGCAGACGAGCGGTCCCTACGACCTGGTGATCCGCGGCGGCACGGTGTACGACGGCAGCGGTGGGCCGGGTGTTGCCGCCGACGTGGCCGTGCGCGGCGACCGCATCGTCGCGGTGGGCGCGGTGCGCGAGCGTGGCGGCAGCGAGCTGGATGCGCGCGGCCTCGCCGTCTGCCCCGGCTTCATCGACGTGCACGCGCACGACGATATGGCCGTGCTGCTCGACCCGGAGTTCGCCTGCAAGACGCTGCAGGGCGTCACCACCGACATCGTCGGCAACTGCGGCGTCGGCGTCGCGCCGTTCGAGGCCGCGCTCTCCGCCTGGCGCGACTTCGCCCCCGGTGCGCAGCCGGAGGCGTGGCGCGGCTTCGGCGGCTATCTGCGTCGCCTCGACGCACAGCCCCCAAGCCTCAACGTCGCGGTGCTGATGGGCCAGGGTACGATCCGCCGCGCTGTGATGGGCGTCGAAAACCGGCCAGCAACGGCGGCTGAGATCGCGCGGATGCAGGAGGTCGTGCGTGAGGGGCGCGACGCCGGCTGCATCGGGCTCTCCACCGGCCTGATCTACGAGCCGGGCCGCTATACACCGACGGAGGAGATCGTCGCTCTCGCGCGCGCTGGGTCCGGACGGCGGGCTGTACGCCACGCACATGCGCAACGAGGCGGCGGGGCTGCTCGACTCGGTGCGCGAGGCGATCCGCATCGGCGAGGAGGCGGGGGTACCGGTGCAGATCTCGCACCACAAGGCCGCCGGCGCTGAGAACGCGGGCAAGGTGCGCGACTCGATCGCGCTGATCGAGCAGGCGCGGGCGCGCGGTCTCGACGTGACCGCCGACCAGTACCCCTACACCGCCGGCAGCACCTACTTCTTCGCCGTCGTGCAGAACGGCAACTTTCTCAGGGACGGCAACCCGGAGGCGGGCGGCGTTGGGCGTGCTCGCGCCGAGGATGTCCTGTTCGCCGCGGCGCCGAGCCATCCGGAGTGGGAGGGGCAGACGCTGGCGCAGATCGCCGAGCGGCTGGACCTGCCCATCGAAGACGCGGCGGCGCGCATCCTCGACGAGGAGGGGAAGAACGCTTTCGTGGTGCTGTTCATGATGGACGAGGCGGACGTGCGCACGGTGATGGCGCACCCAACGACGATGATCGGTTCGGACGGCGTGCCGGCAGGCGAGAAACCGCACCCGCGCCTCTACGGCTGCTTTCCGCGGGTGCTCGGTCGCTACACCCGCGACGAGCGCGTGCTCGAGCTGCCCACGGCGATTCACAAGATGACCGGCCTGCCGGCGCGGAAGTTCAGGCTCGCCGGCCGCGGCAGCCTCACGCCCGGCGCTTTCGCCGATCTTGTCGTCTTCGACCCACGCACCATCGCCGACACCGCGACGTACGAGCAGCCGAAGCAGCACCCCACCGGAATCAAGGCGGTCTACGTGAACGGCGCCTGCGTGGCTCGCGACGGCCAGCACACCCATGCGCGCCCCGGCCGGGCGCTGCGGCGCGGCGTCGAGTAGAGCGCTCGGCGATGCGCGTGCTGATCCTCGGCGGCGGCGGGTTGGGCACCGTGATCGCCGGCTATTTAGGCCGCGCGGGGCACGAGGTCACCCTGTTCGTGAAGCCGCAGCAGGCGGAGCGGTTCGCCGGCGACGAGGTGCAGATCTCGGGCCTGAGCAGATTCAGCGCGCCGGTGCGCGTCGCCGTATCCACGGCGGGGCTCGGTTCGTTCGACTATCTCGTCGTTTGCGTGAAGACGCGCGACAGCGAGGTCGCGCTGGCCGCGGTTGCAGATGTCGAAGCCGGCTGCGCGCTCTCCTTCCAGAACGGCGTGCGCAAGGACGAGGCACTCTGCCGCGCCTTTGGCCGCGATCGGGTGCTCGGCGCCGTCTCCTCGATCGGCGGGCAGGTGCTGCAGCCGGGCGTGGCGGCGCATACGCTGAACGGCGCCTCGCAGGTGGGGGAGCTGGACGGCGGCTCCTCGCCGCGCGGCGAGCGCTTCGCGGCGGCGATGGACGGAGCGGGGCTGCCGGCCGTCTGCGTGCCGGACATCGTCTCGCGCGAGTGGTACAAGCTTGCCGGCTTCCTGCGCACGTCGCTGATCTGTGCCCTGACGCGGCTCGACGTCGGCGCCGCGACCCAGGATCCGGCGCTGCTGCGCATCGGTGCGGAGGTCGTGCGCGAGGTCGCCGCCGTGGCCGAGGTGGAGGGGCATCCGCTCTGGGAGCTGCCGCCGACCTTCCCCGACCTGGGCGGTGGCGCCCCACCGCAGCGCATGGCGCCCGGCCACGTCTGGACGGAAGCCGAGCTGCTCGCCGGTGTGGCGCAGATGGGCGAGCGCCAGCGCGCGGCCGGCCTCGTGCTCTACCCGTCGCTGGCGCAGGACATCATCGCCGGCCGCCCGACCGAGCTTGAAGACACCGCCGGCGACGCGCTGGCTCGCGCCGCCGTGCACGGCCTGCAAGCGCCGACGCTGGCGCTGCTCGTCGCCTTCCTGCGCGGCGTCGAGCGTTCGAACGCGCGTCGGGCCTGACGCCGCATTGATCTGGACATCGCCACGTTCCGGCGAGATCTCGACATAATCCTGGAGAAGGCATGGTTGGCGAACTGCCGCGCGACTACCTGGAGATGCTGCAGGCAGACTACCTGAAGCCACATGAGCCGGGCCTCAGCGATGCCGAAGTGGCTGGTATCGAGACGCGCTACGGCTTCGTCCTTCCGCCTGACCTGCGCTCGCGCCTGCAAACGTTCGTGCCTGTGGGAAAGAACTTCTACGACTGGCGGCGTGGTATACGCGTCGGTATTGACGATGACGTGAGATGCTCCGTCGATTGGTGGCTGAAATTTCCGCTCGACGGAATGGCGGAATGGGTGGCGATCGAACATGGCTGGCCCGAGGCTTGGGGGCCAAAGCCAGAATCTACCAAGGATGCGCTGGTCATCGCGCGTGAACGCGTCTCCCGTGCGCCGCGGCCAATCCCGATCTTCAGCCATCGCTATATGCCGGACACGCCGTGCGAGGCGGGCAATCCCGTCTATTCGACGGTTCAGACCGACACGATTTACTACGGCTACGATCTGGCCGATTACCTGAGCAAAGAGTTCGGCGTGCCGCGGCCGGCCTGGGCGGCGATGGCACCGAAACCGATCCCCTTCTGGGACGAACTCGTCGCCGTATCCGGCTGATCATCGTCGGTGAGCGCTGCCGCGCGAACCCGTCTCCACAGGAACGGTGAGAGACGGTACCTCCTGCGCCACGGAATGTCACCTGATGGTTCCACATAGCTAAAGTCGGGCACTGCCCCACACGACACGTAGGCTATGAAGGTGCCGCTGGTTAGCCTCGCCCTGGCAACGTTGCTGCTGGCCGGCTGCGCCGGAACCCCGGCTGTGCCCGATCAGCCGGAGGTGCTTTCAGCGGACCGCGCGGCAGCCGGCGCCGTATCGATCTCTCAGCACGAATTTCGCTTCGATTCGACCCAGGATGCTGTGCGCCGCGGAGTCGTGGACTTCGCAATCACCAACCAGGGGAACGAGCACCACGAGTTCGTGATCGTGCCGTATAGCGACGGCCGCTTCGGCGAACCGGTCGCCGAGCACGAGGCACTGGATCCGGGCGAGAGCGGCGTGCTGCGCGTCTCCCTCAATCCCGGACGCTACCGGCTCGTCTGCCTGCTGGTGACGGTCAAGCCAGAGGGGCCGGTGTCGCATATCGCCCTCGGTATGGACCGCGCCCTCGAGGTCACGCCGTGATCCGGCGTATGGGCCGTGGGCTCGCGCACAGTGCGCTCGCCAGGACGCTGCGCCTACTGGTGCGACACGGCGGCGGCGCGCGGCAGACACTGCGCCTGGCAACCCGCTTCAGCGCCGTCTGGGTTCAGGTTGCCTGCGTGTTCTTCGGCTCGGCGGCCATCGTCGCGCTATCGCATCTGGCGCTCAGCAATATCCGCGATCGTGCCGGCAGCTCCAGCGCCAGCTCGCGCGCCTCGGGGCTCGCAGCATCGGTCACCCGGTCGGTCAGCGAGATCGACCGGCTGTTGATCGTGGCGCAACCGACACCGTCGCCAAACAGCGGCCCGGTCGCAACGCCGGCCCTCGGTCCGGGCACCGCAGTCGCGATCTCGCGGCAGTTGGCAACAGCGTCGGCTGCGGCCGAGGAGCTGCACAAGCTCGTCGGCTCGGAGAGCACGTTAGAGCTGGAAGGCGCAACCGGCGACGCCGACGACTTTCTCGATCGCTATCTCGACAGCGGTAAGCCGGACGATCTGGACGCCTTCCGCTACCGGCTTACCGCCCTGCGCCTGATGGTGGACCGGGTGGCCCCGCAACTCTCGAGCACCACGAACCTGACACAGGCCTCGCTGGTGAGCCTGGCTGGAGAGGCGCGCACCGCTCTGGTGGGCGCCGCGCTCCTCGTCGGTCTGACGATGGCGGCGACGACGTGGGTGATCAGCCGGCGGCTACGGCGCGCCCTGCGCGCCGCGCAGGTAGAACAGCAGCGGCTCACCCGGACCACGGAGGCGATGCAGCGCCGCAACGAGCAGTTCCAGGCGCTCTACCAGATCGTCTCCGAGGTCACCGAAACGCTCAGCATGAAGTACGTCGTGCAGACGGCGGTGCGCCAGGCGCGCCGGCTCGTATCCGCCGACATGGTTGCGCTGCGGCTGATCCGCGAAGCGATGCTCGTCCCCGTCGGCTCGGATCTGGAGGCGGGGGTGAACGCGGATGCATCGGCCAGCGTTGAGCTCGGCGCCGGTGTCGTCGGCCGCGCCGCGAAGCGGGGGAAGACCGTCCGCATCGATGCCGGCGCCGCCGCTTCGCCGCAGGCGACCGAAGGACTCGCCGGGGCGCGGTCCGGCATCGTCGTCCCGCTGATCGTCGGCGCCCGCGTCGTCGGTACGCTGGAATGCTGGTCGCGGCGGGCCGACTGCTTCTCGGCGGACGACGAACGTATCCTTGAGTTGATGGCCTCGCAACTGGCGACGGCGGTGGTGGCCGCCGATCCACACGCGTTCGGCGAGCACGATGCGCATCACGATCCGCTCACCAACCTGCCGAATCGCCGGCAGCTAGAGCGCGACTTTCGTGAGCAACACGGCCCGGCGCTGCAAGAGGGGCGCAGCGTCGTCTTCGCGATGCTCGACATCGACCACTTCAAGCGCTTCAACGACGAGCACGGACATAAAATTGGCGACATCACTCTGCAGCGGGTGGCTGAGGTCGTGCGTGCGGGCTTACGGGATCACGACTTCGTCTACCGTTACGGCGGCGAGGAGTTCGTCGGCGTTAGCTATGACGTGAACGACGAGAGCGCCAGCGATCTGCTGGAACGCATCCGCAACGCGGTCGGCCGCATGCTCCTAACCGACGAAGACCTGCAACCGCTGGGGCCGGTGACGATCTCGGTGGGGCTCGCACTCGCGCCCGAGCACGGCAACGAGCCGGGCCCGCTGCTCACGCTTGCCGACCGTGCCCTCTATCAGTCCAAGCGTGCCGGCCGCAACTGCGTCACGCTCTACCGGCCGGAGCTGCTCGAACTGCTGCCCGCGGTGTGAGCAACAGCCGTCCCTCCCCGCTTGCGGACCGCCGCGGCAGATACATGCAGCGGCAGTAACGCGTGCCAGCCGGCGGGTCCCCGGCGGTTGACGGGGATGCCGCACCGTCCCGGCCGTGTGGCTACGGTTGCCGCCACCTGCCTCCGGCGCGGTACACTGCGGTGCAATGCGGTGATCCGCGCACGCCGGGAGGGCGGCCGATGGTGGCGCTGAACGACCGACCGCTGGGCGAGACGCTGGACCGACGCCAGCGCTGGCTACTCCTCGTCAGCCTGATGTGCGCCATGTTCATGGGCGCCCTCGACCAAACGATCATGGCGACGGCGGCGCCGAAGATCGTCGCCAACCTGGGCGGCTTCTCGCTGCTCTCCTGGATCTTCACGACCTACATGCTCACGTCCACCGTCGTCGGGCCGCTCGTCGGCAAGCTTTCCGACATCTACGGCCGCAAGCCGTTCCTGCTCGCCGGCATGGTCGTCTTTCTCGTCGCCTCGGCCGGCTGCGGCGCCGCGCCGAGCATGGGCCTGCTGATCGTCTGCCGCGGCCTGCAGGGGATCGGCGGCGGCATGGTCTTCGCCAGCATCTTTGCGACCATCGGCGATATCTTCCCGCCGGCCGAGCGCGGCAAGTACATGGGGCTGTTCACGGGCACGTTCAGTCTCGCCAGTGTGCTGGGCCCGGCCTTCGGCGGGCTGCTCACCGATCACGCCGGCTGGCGCTGGGTGTTCTTCATCAACGTGCCCGTCGGCGCGGTGGCGTTCCCGGCGATCTGGCGCAACCTGCCGCTGGTGCACAGTGATCGCCGGCCGCGGATCGACTTCGCCGGCGCGGCGCTGCTCTCGCTCGCGACGAGCTGCGGTCTGCTGGCGCTGGCCTGGTCGGGCAGCGAGTACGGCTGGGGCAGCCTGCCGACGGTCGGCCTGTTCGCCATCGCGGCGCTCTTCACCGCCGGGTTCGTCGCGCAGGAGGTGCGTCACCCGGAACCGATCATCCCCTTCCACCTCTTCCGCAACCGCGAGTTTTTGCTCGGCAACCTGATGGTGCTGTGCATCGGCTTCGCAATGATGGGCAGCGTGCCCTACCTGCCGACCTTCCTGCAGGTCGCGCTGGATGCCTCGGCCACGGCCTCGGGGCTGATTACCACGCCACAGTCGTTGGGGCTGCTCGTCACCAGCGTCGTCGGCGGGCAGTTGCTCTCGCGCACAGGCAGGTATAAGCCGCTGACCGTTACGGGTAGCGTGATGATGCTCGCTGCGATGGCGTTGATGCTGACCCTCTCGACCGAAACGCGCACGTGGCAGCTCGCGCTCTACGTCGTGCTGCTCGGCCTGGGCGGCGGCCTGGTGATGCCAACGCTCTCCGTCGTCATCCAGAACGCGGTCTCCCACGCCTATCTGGGCGTGGCGACGAGCGCCCGGCAGTTCTTCATGCAGATCGGTGGGGTAGTCGGCACGGCGCTCTTCGGCGTGCTGCTCACCACGACCTTCCAGACGCAGTTCCATCAGCACGTGCCGCCGGAGACGCGCGCCGCGGTCGCCGCGCCGACGCTCGCTCGCTTCGAGGATCCGACGCTGGCGCTCGACCTGGACACGTTCGGAAGGGTACAAAGCGAGATCCTCGCGCAGCCGGACGGCGGCACGCACCTGGCGAACGCCCGCGCCGCGCAGCGCACCGCGATCGCGGCGGCGATCCGGCGCGTGTTTGCGCTGGCGCTGGGCATGGTCGCGATCGCGCTGGCGCTGGCACTGCTGATGAAGGAGCGGCCGCTGCGCCGCACGCTCGGCCCCGCCGGATCGGGTGAGGCGCCCGGCGAACTGCTCGGCGCCGCCGCGCTCAGTCCGCACTGACTACGCCCGCATCGCTGCCAGCCACCTGCGCCCCGCCGGCCAGCTGCTGAGCCGCAGGGGCTGTACCTGGCCGGCGGCGGTCGCTTCCCTGCCGGCGTGTGGGCGCGTCGGCGCGGCCCTCTCACCGTTTCCTCATCGGCCGATGCTTAGCGTGAGTACGATAGCCTCACAGCGGCGCGACGGCGCCGCGCCGGTGATGCGCGCATGCCCGATCAGCCTCGCGTCCTCGTGGTGGACGACGACGCCCGCATCGTCGCCTCGCTGCGCCGCGCCTTGATTTATGAGGGCTACGCGGTCGAAACGGCGACGGATGGTCCGGCCGCGCTCGCCAGCGCCCGCGAGCGACTGCCCGACCTCGTCGTGCTCGACGTGATGCTGCCCGGCATCGACGGCGTCGAAGTCTGCCGAAGGCTGCGCGAGGACGGCGACGTGCCGATCCTGATGCTCACCGCCCGCGACGCCACCGCCGACCGGGTGCGCGGCCTCGACAGCGGCGCCGACGACTACCTGGCCAAACCGTTCGCCTACGAGGAGTTCTTGGCCCGCGTGCGCGCCCTGCTGCGCCGGCGGGCACCGAAAGCGAACGCCGTGCTGCACTACGCCGACCTCACCCTCGACGCGGATGGGCACGAGGTGCGCCGTGGCGAGCGCAGGATCGCGCTCACCGCGCAGGAGTTCGAGCTGCTGCGCCTGTTCATGCGCCATCCGCGCCAGGTGCTCTCGCGCGACCAGATACTCGAAGCGGCCTGGGGGTACGACTCCGACGCGGTGAGCAACGTCGTGGACGTCTACGTCGGCTACCTGCGACAGAAGCTGGAGACGGCAGGCGAGCCGCGCCTGCTGCAGACGGTGCGCGGCGTCGGCTACGTGCTGCGGGAAGAGCCCGGATGACCATCCGCCTGCGCATCGCCCTGTTTGCGGCTGGCGTTGTCTTCGTCGCGGTGGCGCTGTTCGGCCTGCTGATCTACGTGCTCGCCGCCGCGGGCGAGCGGTCCTCGCAGGACCAGGCGCTCGCGCTGCGCGGGCAGCAGGTCGTGACATTTCTGACGCTCGCCCCGTTGGACGATCTGGCGGCGAGTCGCAGCGGGCCGCCGCTCGACCTCGCCACGAGCGAGGATACCTTCACCGAGGTGCTCTCGATCACCGGCTCGTTGCTCTACAGCAACGGCCAGCTCGGCGGCGCCACGCCGGCCGTGCCGCAAAGCGCCATCGCCGCGGCCACGGCGCACGGCTTCACCTTCGCGACGGTCACGCCCCAGAAGGGCGTGACGCTGCGGCTGTACGTTCAGAGGTACACCCGGCCGGGCGGGCTGCTCGGCGGCTACGCCGTCGTCGGTCAGTCGCTGCGACTGCGCGACAAGCAGCTCCGCGGCCTGCGCGGCCTGCTGCTGATCGCGGCCTTGCTCACCCTGATCGCGGCGCTCTCCGCCTGCTGGTTCGTCGCCGGACGGGCGCTCAAGCCGCTGGACACGCTCGCCGCCGCCGCGAACGCGATCGGCGCGACGGAAGACCTCTCGCGCCGCATGCCGCCGCGCCGCGCCTGGGACGAGGTCGGCCGCCTCTCGGCCAGCTTCGACCGCATGCTGCACCGGCTCGAAGAGGCGCAGGGGCGGCTCAAAGACGCCTACACGAAGCTGGCGCACGCGCTGGAGGCGCAAAAACGGTTCGTTGCAGACGCCTCGCATGAGCTGCGCACGCCGCTCACTACGATCCGCAACAACGCCGGCTTCTTGAAGCAGCACCCGGAGGGCGATCCTGCCGACCGCAGCGCCGCGATCGACGACATCGCCGCCGAGGCGGAGCGGATGAGCCGGTTGGTGCAGGACCTCCTGACGCTGGCCCGCGCGGACGCGGGCTACCACCTGGAGAAGGCGCCGATCGACCTCACCGCGATCGCCGCCGGCGTATACCGCCAGGCACAGCGTCTACATCCGTCGCGGCCGATCGGGCTGCAAGCTGCCGCCCCGCTCTGCATCGAAGGCAACGCCGACGCGATCACACAACTGCTCTGGATCTTCATCGACAACGCGGTGAAGCATACGCCGGACGGCAGCCCGATCACCGTAATCGTGGAGCGGTCGGCCGCGGGAGCACGGTTGGCCGTCAGCGATCGAGGAGCGGGCGTGCCGGAGGGCGAGCAGGCGCGCATCTTCGAGCGCTTCATCCAGGCCGACCCGGCGCGGGCGAAGGGCGGTGCCGGCCTCGGCCTCGCCATCGCCCGCTGGATCGCCGAAGAGCACGGCGGGAGCATCTCTGCCCGCAACAACCCCGACGGCGGCGCCACGTTCAGCGCCGAGCTGCCCGCGGGCGGTCGGACCTGACCCCAGCTTTCGGCCCTCACCCCCGGCCCCTCTCCCAATCCTGGGCGAGGGGAGAGCGGCATCGCCATGCCGAAAGGGTGACTGGTTAACCGTACCGGCCACGGAACGCCCGACCACGGATCGCCCTTCCCCCAGGATTGGGGGAAGGGACGGGGATGAGGGCCGAATCGCCCCGCCCCATCTCTCATCAACCTCTCATCGTTCGCTTAAGGCGCACTCACGGGCCGGCTCGACAGTGAGGGTGTGAGCCGCGGCGCTGCCCGGCGACCACCCACCGAGGAGCGAGAGCGATGAACGATGAGGCTCCGCTGCAGCCTGAGCAAGGAAGCCACGCTGCCGGACGCGCGCCGCTGATCTTCGTGCTGCTGCTGCTACAGGCGGCGATCGGCCTGCTGGAGACGCTGGTGACGCTGACGCTGGCCGGTGCGGCCCCGCTCGGCGCGGGGCTGGGGGTGCTGTCGGCGGCGCTGACCGTCTCGCTGGCGGCCGTTGCCGCGGGCGTTGTCTGCGGCCGGCGCTGGGCGCGGATCGGGGCGACGGCGTTCGAGGCGCTGGTGCTCGGCGGTGCGGCGCTGCGGCTGCTGGTGCGGCACGGTGCGCTGCCCGGCCTCGTCTGGCTGCTGAGCGACGTCGCCCTGCCGATCGCGGTGATCGACCTGCTCTGGATTCACCTCTCGCCGGTAGCACGCCCGCTTGAGGGTGCGGTCCTGCGCGACTCCGCGTCACGCCGGATGCCAGCCGCCGGTGGCTCGCGGCCGGCGCCGCAGGCGTAGGTGTCGATCGCGCAAGATCACGGCCGGTGCCCGCTGAACCGCCGGCCAGGGAGGCATGAACGATGGATGGAGCAAGCAGCGGCGGTTTGCTCTGGAACGTCGCGCCGGAGCATCTGCCGGCGCTCGTCTGGCCGCTCTTCGTCCCGCTGGCGATCTGGCTCTTTCTCGCGCTGGTGCGGCGGCTCGCCGCGAACGGCAATCGCCTCGCCCGCCGCTTCGTGGAAGGCTACGCTGCCTCGTCTTTCGCCACGCGCGCGGCCGCCGTGCTGATGCTGATTACCGCGGCGGTCCACCTGGCGCTGGTGTCCACGCACGCGCAGGACGAGCCGCAGCTCGCCAGGCTGTTCGCGATCAACGGCGTGCTGTTCGTGGCCGCGGCCATCGCGGCGGTCACCTGGCGCTGGTGGCGGCCGGCCGCGGCGACGCTGCTCGTGCTTACCATCCTGGCCTACATCTCGTACATCGCCAGGGGCAAGGAGGACGCCGACCAGGTGGGACTCGCCACCAAGCTGATCGAGGTCACGGCGCTCGGCCTCGTGCTGGCGCCGGCGGTCGGTACGGTATCCGTCTGGGTGCGGCGGCTGCGCTGGACGGCGGCGGGTGCGGCGGTGGTGCTGCTCACCGTGCTCACCGGCGCCACGGTCTGGGCGGCGCAGTACCGGCAGGCAGGTGACGGCGGTGCGCTGGGTGCGATGGGTGCGCTGGGTGCGATGAGCGACAACGCCCCCGCGCACCGGCCCGACGCCCACGAGGCGATACCCGCGACGTCGGGCATGGGCGGATCGGCCAGCGGTCACGCGGCGCAGACCATAGCGCACGGCGGCCACGGCGTGGGCGACGATATCGACGCGGGCGCTACCATGCCCGGCGGCTCGATGCACCGGATGGAACCCGGCATGGTCATGCAGCCGGTGCCCGACACGCCGCCCACGCCGCAGCAGGTCGCCGCGGCGAACCAGCTCGCGGCCGCCACCGCTGCAGGCATCGCCAGGTATCAGGATCTCGGCGTTGCGATCGCCGACGGCTACCGGGCGACGACCAGTCCCCGCGCCGCCACCGTGCACTATCTCAACCCGAAGTACATGCACGACGGCACGATCCTCGACCCACGGGCACCGCAGGCGCTGGTCTACGCCAACACCCGCTCGGGTCCGTTGCTGCTGGGGGCGATGTACGTGATGCCGAAGCCGGGCGAGTACGGCCCCGACCCCGGCGGCGCGATCACGCAGTGGCACATGCACGACAACATCTGCTTCACGGCCGGTGGCTTCGTCCTCGGGGTGCTCTCACCGTTCGGCACCTGCCCGGCCGGCTCGTTCAACGCGCCCACGGCCTACATGATGCACGTCTGGACCGCCGGCAACCCGAACGGGCCGTTCGGCGACCTGGATTCGGCCTGGGTCGCGCGGCTGGTGGCGCAGTAGATCGCAACCGCGGAGGGTGTGGCCGTGCTGCGCTTGCTCAACGCCCATCGCCTGCTCGTGCTGGTTGCGGTCGTCATGGCCTCGTTCGTGCTCGGCATCGCCTGCGGTGCGGCGAACGACCGCGGCGGCACGGCCGAACCAGCCGTGCCGATCGCTGCCACGGCCGCCTCGGCGGTGGCAGCGGCCCAGGCCAGCGCCTTCGCCGTCGCTAGCCCGATTGCTCCGTCGCGCTCGCCCGCGCCGGCGAACGCGCCCAACGTTGGCGCGTCGCCGCCGCCAGCGCGGGCGAACGGGGCCGGCGCCGCGCGGCGAGGCGCGGCCGGTCGCGGTGCGCAACCCGCCTCCTGCAGCGCGGTGAGCTACGAGTCGAATGGAGCGCCGGTGAGCGCGTATCTGTGCCTGCCGGACGGCGCGGGGCCCTGGCCGGCGGTGATCGTGCTGCACGGTGCCGAAGGGCCGAAGATCAACCCGGGCTACCGGCTGATCGCGCAGGGGCTGGCCGATGCCGGCTTCGCCGCGCTGCAGGTCGACTACTTCTCGCAGACGAAGGGCAGCGGACCCTTCGGCAACCCGGCAGCCGCGGACTATGCGCATGACGCCCCGGTTTGGCTACGGGAGATCGGCGATGGCG
>Ga0070741_10009410_pt1 | contig 19000 bp, 17 predicted proteins | sample Coa_R1_4_FD_66440 | JGI IMG/M metagenome (GOLD analysis project Ga0070741, IMG submission 66440) | Surface soil microbial communities from Centralia Pennsylvania, which are recovering from an underground coalmine fire - Coalmine... | ecosystem: Environmental > Terrestrial > Soil > Unclassified ...
TCCATAAATCTCTTCACGAGGGAATCCGCGTGAAACCCGATAGAGCTGAAGTGTCAGATTGTGAGCTTTGTTCCAAACCTGCAAGTCCCGGTAATTCCTCACGCATTCCTCCGAGATGCAGCTTTACCCTAAATACTAAATACTAAGTACTAAATACTTTTTGCAGGTATCTTACTTTGCAACATCTCCAGCGCTCGCTCCAGTTTTACTCCGCGCGAAGCTTTCAGCAGCACGGCGTCTCCAGCACGAAGGTTGTGAACGAGCCATTCGCCGGCCTGCTCCGGCGTTTCCATAAATTGCGCTTGCGAGCCGGCGCCGCAGGCGGCTTCAGCCAGGCTTTTAGCCATGCCGCGCACACCGATCACCATTTCAATCTTCTTTTTCGCAGCATGGAGCCCGCATTCGCGGTGCAGTAAGTCCGCCGTTGGGCCAAGCTCAAGCATCTCTCCGGCTATCAGAATGTGCCGCTGCGCCTTCATGCTGGCCAGCGTATCAATCATGGCTTCCAGCGCCCGTGGGTTGGAGTTGTACGCATCATTAATAATGGTGGCGCCGCTAATCTGCACAACCTGCCCGCGCTTGTCTGGAGGTCGCATACCGGAAAGCGCCCCAGCCGCCTGCGAAGGGGTAATCCCGCGGTCCATGGCGGCCGCGGCAGCCGCAAGCGCGTTGTAAATGTTGTGCTCGCCCACCAGAGGAAACTTCACCGGCTCACGCACGCTGCCGGCCACCAGCTCAAAGGTAGAACCTTCCGCTCCATTCAACTGGATCTTTTGCGCGCTGACGTCAGCCGAGCGGCGAATGCCAAACGTCACTACACGTCCTTTGAAGTCACGGCCAAACTGGCAGACGTAATCATCATCGGCATTCAAGACGGCTGTGCCGCCGGGATGAAGGGTTTCAATAATCTCGTATTTTGCCCGCGCAATCCCTCTGAGCGAATCAAAAAACTCCAGGTGCACCGGAGCAACCGCTGTGACAACAGCCAAGTCATGGTGCGCCAGCTTGCCCAGAGCGCTGATCTCACCAGCATGGTTCATGCCCATTTCCACCACGGCAAGATCATGCTCGGCTTCCAGCTTCAGCAATTGCAGCGGCAGCCCCAGATGGTTGTTCAAATTGCCCGAGCTTTTCATCACGCGGTAGCGCGTAGACAGAAGCTCAGCCAGGATTTCTTTGGTGGTGGTCTTGCCCGCCGATCCAGTCACCGCCAGCAGCGGCTTGCCCCAGAGCCTTCGCGCGGCAGCGCCCAGCGATTGCAAGGCCTTGACGGTATCTTCCACATGCAATAGTCGTCGAGAATCGCCGTTCACGCGCTTGCCGGTTTGCACCAGCGCTCCGGCCGCACCTTTTTCCAGCGCTTCTTCTACGTATTCATGGCCGTCAAATCGCTCACCAGGAATTGCAATAAACAGGTCGCCATGGCTGAGAGTGCGCGAATCAATGGAATACCCCATGGCGACCACTTCCTGGTCAAAGTCGCCCCTGGCTCCGGCAAATTCGGCTACCCGCCACAATGGCAGCTTCATCGCGCTTCCCCCTCTTTAGCGTAGCTCATCTGTTGTAACGCTTCTCGCGCCACAAGTACATCATCGAAAGGGAAAACACCTTCGCGCGTGATTTGAACTTTCTCATGTCCTTTGCCGGCGATCAAAACCACGTCTCCGGGCATGGCCTCAATCAGTGCTAACCGGATGGCACTTTTGCGATCCGGCTCAACCGCAAAACGCGTATTGGCCTTGCGCAGGCCGGGCAACGCATCTTCAATGATGTGGAGCGGGTCTTCACTCCGCGGATTGTCAGAGGTGAGGACCACAAAATCACTGCCCTGGCCGGCAGCCTCGCCCATGAGCGGCCGCTTGGTGCGATCACGATCACCGCCGCAGCCAAACAAGGTAATCACTCTCGCGGCTCCGCCGGCTCGATGCACAAAGTCGCGGGCAATGGCGGTCAGGTTGCGCAGAGCATCGTCAGTGTGGGCGTAATCCACCACCACAGTAAAAGGCTGGCCGCAATCCACTTTTTCAAATCGTCCCGGGACCTGTTTAAAACAGCGGATGGCCTCAGCGATCTGCTCAAGTGTGCAGCCGCAAGCATACGTGGCTGCCGCTGCTGCCAGAATGTTGTAAACGTTAATACCGCCGATGAGAGCGGTCTCAATCCTGACGCTCCCCGCAGGAGTGGCCAGGCCAAAGGCCGTTCCGTCTTGGTTCAGGTCTAGATTGACAGCGCGAAAGTCGCCGCTCTCAATTCCATAGAGCATCACTTCTTCCTCGGCGCTTTTTCTGGCTTGGGCCAGCTTCTTGCCGTATTCGTCTTCCGCATTGATCACCGCCATGCGTGGCGGCCTTGTGCCGCAGCCGGTAAAAAGCATGCTCTTGGCGGCAAAGTAAGCCCCCATATCTTTGTGGTAGTCCAGGTGGTCGCGAGTGAGATTAGTGAAGACCGCCACTTCATAAGGAATACCCCAAACCCGCTCCTGAGCCAGCGCGTGTGAAGAGACCTCCATCACTGCGTTTGTTGCGCCGCCTTCGACGGCCTGGGCAAAGACCTGGTTCAACTCCAACGCTTCCGGTGTTGTGTGCGGCGAAGGCAAAACCTTGAATGGTGCGTTTGAATCGGCCTGCCCAGTGCTTCTGGCGGCTGGGCGCACCGGCACGTGATATTCAATGGTCCCAATCAGGGCTGATGGCCGTCCGCAGTGACGAAGAATGGATTCGCATAAAAAGCTGGTTGTGGTCTTGCCGTTTGTCCCGGTAATGCCGATGATCTTCAGCTTCTCCGCCGGATGACCATAAAAGTTGGCGCTCAGCTGCGCCAGCGCCCTTCGCCCGTGTGAGGCCACTGCCCACGGAACGTCCTGACGCCGAGGCTCTGTTGCCGAATCCGTCACCACGGCTACGGCTCCCTGCTTGAGCGCGGCATCAATATAGCGATTGCCATTACTGCTCCCGCCCTGCATGGCCACAAATACCCATCCCGGCTGTATGCGACGAGAGTTGTAATCGAGGCCGGAAATTTCGGGATTGCCGCCGTTATGTGAGACGCCTGTGCCCCGCAGGAGTTCAGAGAAGTTCATTGGTTGCCATTATAAGCAAAACCCTATATTTACCAGGGAAGCACGGAAAACCAAGTTAGCCGCAGATTTGCGCTGATGGCCGCAGATTACATGAGAGCTTATGCAAGAAATGGATTGATCAGCGTTTACCCGCGGAAATCAGCGGCGAAACTTGGCTTTTGAATTTTTCTGGAAATGTTCGCAGCCTCCGGCAAGCCTCTGCCAGCTCCGCATCAGTCTTGGCGAAACAGAACCGGATCAGGTTCTCGCCGCCTTCCCCGTGATAGAACGCCGAACCTGCCACTGAAGCCACGCCGGTTTCATGCAGCAGATACATGGCTTTATCGCGGCTGGTTTTACCCGGCAAAATCGAGGCGTCAGCAAGCACATAATATGCGCCATTCGGCACGGAAGGCGTCAGTCCAATTTCGCGCAGAGTGTTACAGAGCAGGTCGCGCTTCTGGATATACTCTTTTCCGATTTCCTGGTAAAAACTTTCCGGTAGCTGGCGGATGCCTTCGGCTACGCCAATCTGCAGCGGCGCAGGCGCGCACACATAAATAAGGTCGTGGAAATAGGTGATACCTTGCGCCCAGCGGCGGTCGCACACCGTATAGCCGATGCGCCAGCCGGTAATGCTGAAGGTCTTTGAATAACCGGACATGGTGATAGTTCGCTCACGCATTCCCGGCAGCGTGGCGATGCTGATGTGCTGGCCTTCATAAACGAAGTATTCGTAAATCTCGTCAGTAAAGACGAACAGATCATGCCGCTTGGCGAAGGCGGCGATCCACTCCATCTCTTCGCGGGTAAAAATCTTGCCTGAGGGATTGGCCGGCGAGTTCAGCACAATCGCCCGCGTCCTCAACGTGACCGTGCGTTCCAGGTCTTCACGGCTGAACTTCCAGTCCGGCGCGCGCAAGGTCACATAGAGCGGCACCGCTTCCACGGCAACCAGCGTGTTCAGGTGGTAGCCATAATAAGGTTCAAACAGGATGACCTCATCGCCGGGATTGAACAGAGCCAGGCACGCCGCATAAAACGCGCCGGTGGCTCCAGAGCCGACAATGACTTCGGTCTCCGGATCGCACTCAATCCCGTTGAAGCGCCGCATCTTTTCTGCGATGGCCTGCCGGATCGGCGCCAGTCCTTCTGCGCGCGTGTAACTGTTGATGCCCTGGTCCATGGCCTGATTCGCCCCTTCGCGGACAGGCGCGGGAACTTCAGTATCGCAAACGCCCTGGGCCAGGTTGATGCCTTGCACTTTTTCGCAGGCTACAGACATGGCACGAATTTCAGATTGGACGGTGCGGGCAGCGCGTTTGCTAAGAGAAAGAGGCATGAGACTCCTTCGCCATTGTAAATCTTTGAAGCAAAGCAAACCTACCACGAACCGCGAGAACTGCCAGAATCGCCGTAATTGCCAAAGAATCCAAATTGAGAATCATCGCAGCCAAATCCATTTCGGCGATCTTTGGCAATTTTGGCATTACTGGCAATTCTCTTGATCTGTTTTATTCGGGCTGAGGCTTGATCTCGGGAAAGGCTACAAATATCTTCGATTAGTAAACTCCACCAGCGCGCCCAGCTTGGCTTTGGCTGCGCCGGAATCAATGGATTGGATCGCCAGCGGCATGGCTTCAGAGAGAGAATCGGCGCGGCCAGCGGCCACCAGAGCTGCGGCTGCATTTATCAGCACAATGTCGCGTCGAGGAGATTTCTCGCCTTCCAGAATTTTCCAGATAATGTCGGCGTTGGTTTTGAGATCGCCGCCCAGAATCGCCGTCATGGGAGCGCGCTCCAGGCCAAACTGCTCCGGCATTACTTCATAGCCGCGCACCCACTCGCCGCGTACTTCGCCAATACGCGTAGGCCCGCTGATGGAAATTTCGTCCAGGCCGTCTTTGCCGTGCACCACCAGCGCGCGGCGCAGCCCCAGCATCTTGAGCGCCTGCGCCAGCTTTTCTACCAAGTCTTCAGAGTAAACGCCCACCACCTGCGCTGACGCGCCGGCCGGATTGGTAAGCGGTCCCAACAGGTTGAACACAGAGCGCAGAGGACGCAGGTCTTTGCGCGCGGGCTGCACGTGCTTGGTGGCTGAGTGCATGACCGGCGCAAACATGAAAGCAATACCCACCTCACGCAGGCAATCGGCAATGCGCGGCGGCGGAATGGTGATGTTGACGCCCAGCGCCTCCATCACATCGGCAGAGCCGCACTTGGAAGTGATGCCGCGATTGCCGTGCTTGGCCACACGCACTCCCGCGCCGGCAATGGTCAGCGCCGTTGCTGTGGAAATATTGAAGGTGTCGCTGGCATCGCCACCGGTGCCGCAGGTATCCACCAGGGCGTCGCGCTCGGTGCCGCTGACGTCGAGGGCAGTTCCATCTGCATTGGAGAGAGGTTGCGCTGCCGCGCGGATCGCTTCGGCAAAGCCTACGATCTCTTCTACCGTCTCACCCTTCATGTGCAGCGCGACCAGCAGCGCCGCGACTTGCGCATCCGTGGCCTTTCCGGCGAGCAGTTCGCCCATCACGGTGCGCGATTCCTCACGGCCCAGTGAGGCGCGGTGGTTCGCAATTTTGCAGATGGCGTCAGTGATCATGGGGTATGGATAGCTTAGCAGGAGAGGTCAAGGAAATCGTCCGATGAGGTTGTGATTACGGCGATGTCGGGGGCGCCTCCGGTTTGCCCATTCGCTCTGTCGTCTTATAAAATCAAAGGTTCGCTTACGCACGTTGCACCCGCTGTAGAACCCCAATCATGAAAATTCACGAGTACCAGGCAAAGACAATTCTTTCTAAATATGGCGTGGCCGTGCCCCGTGGTGAGGTGGCCCTGACACGCGCTGAAGCGGAAAAGGCCGCGCACCGGCTGTTTGAAGAAGGCGCAAAAGGCGTGGTGGTGAAGGCGCAGATCCATGCCGGCGGACGCGGCAAGGGCGGCGGCGTGAAAGTGGCCAAAAACCTGGAAGAAGCCAAGGCGTGGGCGGACAAGATTCTGGGAATGAGGCTGGTGACGCACCAGACTGGGCCGGAAGGAAAGATTGTCCAGCGCTTGCTGATTGAAGAGACGCTGCCGATTGAGCGCGAACTTTATCTTGGCATTGTGGTAGATCGCGCCAGCGCGCGCCCTGTGTTCATGGCATCGGCAGCGGGCGGCATGGAGATTGAAGAGGTCGCAGCCAAAGATCCGAACGCAATTTTGAAAGAGACCATTGATCCAACCATCGGGTTCCAGGCTTTTCATGCGCGCAAGCTGGCTTTTGGCCTGGGACTGAAGGCGGAGCAGGTGAATGAAGCAGTCAAGCTGATGACGGGTTTGTATCGCGCGTTTGTCGATACCGATGCTTCACTCTGCGAGATCAATCCATTTATCACCACGACTGATGGACGCGTCTTCGCACTCGACGCCAAGTTTGGCTTTGACGATAACGCGCTTTATCGCCACAAAGATTTGAAAGAGCTGCGAGACATTAGCGAAGAAGATCCGCTGGAAGTGGAAGCGTCAAAGTACAACCTGAACTATATCAAGCTGGATGGCAACATTGCCTGCCTGGTGAACGGCGCGGGCCTGGCTATGGCGACGATGGACATTATCAAGTATGCAGGTGGTTCGCCGGCAAATTTTCTTGACGTTGGCGGCGGCGCTAACGCGCAGCAGATTGGCCATGCGTTTGAGATCCTGCTGAGTGACAAGAACGTGAAAGCGATTTTGATCAACATTTTTGGCGGCATTCTTCGCGTGGACACCCTGGCCGATGGTGTAGTGCAAGCTGCAAAAGCTACAAACTTGAAACTGCCATTGGTCCTGAGACTGGAAGGAACAAACGTTGAGCAGGGGCGCGAGATCCTGCAGAAATCGGGCCTCAACTTTCAGGTGGCAGAGACAATGAAAGACGCAGCGGAAAAAGTGGTCGCAGCCGCAGGAGGCAGATAAGGTGGCGATTCTAGTTGATAAATCCACGCGGCTGATGATCCAGGGCATAACCGGACGTGAAGGCACGTTCCACGCCAAGACTTGTGCGGCTTATGGTACCAACATCGTGGGCGGTGTTACGCCGGGCAAAGGCGGTACCACGCATGAAGGCTGGCCCATCTTCAACACAGTGGCTGAATGCAAAGAGAAGACCGGAGCCAACACCACTATTATTTTTGTTCCACCTCAGTTTGCGGCTGACGCCCTTTTGGAGGCCATTGACGCTGAAGTTCCGTTGATTATCAGCATCACGGAAGGTATTCCCGTGCTGGATATGGTGCGCGCCTATGACTTTCTAAAGATCAAAGGCAAGTCGCGGCTGATTGGGCCTAACTGTCCTGGAATTATTTCTCCCGGCAAGGCCAAGGTCGGCATCATGCCTGGCCACATACATAAAGAAGGGAACATCGGCATTGTTTCCCGTTCGGGCACGTTGACCTACGAAGCTGTGTACCAGCTTACGCGGCGCGGCATTGGACAATCTACTGCCATCGGCATCGGCGGCGATCCCATCATCGGCACAAGCTTTGTCGATGCCCTCAAGCTTTTCAATGAAGATCCGGAAACGCATGCCATCATCATGATTGGCGAAATCGGCGGCAACGCGGAAGAAACTGCGGCGGAGTACGTGAAGAAGCACGTTAAGAAGCCGGTGGTCTCGTTCATCGCCGGGCAGACTGCGCCACCGGGGCGTCGCATGGGCCACGCAGGAGCAATCATCTCCGGTGGGCATGGCACAGCAAGCGAAAAGATCAAAGCACTGGAAGCAGCGGGAATTGCAGTGGCCAAGTCGCCAGCCGTGATGGCGCAGACGCTGCTCGACAGGATTGGAACAACCAAGGTATAGAGGCGCATTTGCTGCGGCTCCACTCAACAAAACATTGAAATTAGGAGACACTAACCAGGAATGCAAACACTGCAACGCACATTTTCCATCGTGAAGCCAGACGCGGTAGCCAAAGGCGCCACCGGCGATATTCTCCACATGATTCAGGAGAAGGGTTTCCGTATTATCGGCATAAAGATGCTGGAGATCACCAAACAGCAAGCCGAGGGCTTTTACGCGGTCCACGCCAGCCGTCCATTTTTTGGTTCGCTGACTGATTTTATGTCCAGCGGCCCGATCGTGGTTCTGGCTCTGGAAAAAGATAATGCCATCGCCGACCTGCGCAAGCTCATGGGCGCTACCAACCCTGCGAACGCCGAACCCGGAACCGTCCGTAAGAAGTGGGCTTCCAGCATCGAGCAAAACGCTATTCACGGCTCTGACGCCGATGACACAGCGCGCTTTGAACTGAGTTATTTCTTTGCCGGCTATGAGCTGACTCGGTAAGCGTAAGAATCTATTCCAGCGGGCGGCAGGACCTTTTAGGCTTCCGCCGTCCGTTTTGTTTTTGCGCCCCGGGATATCTTCCCTCAAAAGAACGTGTCACGCCTCCACCAGCATTGATCTGCATCCTTCGCCTTCCCTTGTTCAGTCGGACCCTCCGGATAGTGGGGAATAAGAATTGTTTTCATGGTCAAACCTTTTACAGGAGAATGCTTGGGAAAGTGCTGTTTTGCACGGCGCTCTTTTATTAGCACTTTTTAACAATACTAGAACATTTCCATAAAACTGCTTTTATAGTTCCATAATGGAACTATTCCGGTACCAAAGTAATAGCGGCTTAGAATCAGCATATATATGTATCTTATATAAGCAGCTAATAATGCAGTGGCTGTGGGAAGTTTCAGAACCCACAACGGGAAGAGGAAAGACAAAACTGCATGAAAGCATTGACTCGCTCTTTAGCTGTCCTACTGGTTTCTCTCGTTGCTGTGTCGGCTTTTGGAGGAGACAACAGCATTACCCTGGCATTGGTGCCGGATGGATTGTCCCCGGAACAAAGATTACCCCTGCAAAACTATTTGAAACAACATATGGGTCGCGATGTGAAACTAGTCACGTTTGACTCGTATACGGCCACGATAGATGCCATGGCCAGCGGATCTGTCGACTTTGCCTGCCTGGGAGGAGTCTCCTACGTGCGAGGCCGGGCGAAGATAGGGGTTGTGCCCCTGGTACAACGAACCAGCGACTTGCAGTTTCATTCCATTATCATTGCCAATGCCAGCAAGCCGATCTACTCCCTGGCTGATCTCAAGGGGAAGCGCTTTGCTTTTGGCGATATGAACTCAACAAGCGGGCATGTCATCCCCTATATCGAAATGAAACGCGCAGGAATTAACGCGGACACCGACCTTGAGGTCCGCTATACCGGAGAGCACCCGGCAACAGTGAAACTGGTGGAAATGGGACTTGCGGATGCAGGCGCCGTTGATGAAAGCGTTCTCAATGCCATGCTCAAAGACGGCCGGGCAGACCGGAGTAAGCTGCGCGTGATCTATACCTCCAAGCCGTTCATGGACTACGTGTATGTCTCCCGCCGCGGGGTATCCGATGCCGAGCGGGAAAAATTTGCGGCAGCATTGCTGGGACTACAAGAAGGAAAGAATGATGATGTGCTGAGGATTCTGCGTGCCACCAAATTCGTGAGAGCGAATGACGAGGAATACGCCACTATTCGCGAGGCGGCGCAGGAACTGAAAATGGTCGAAACAGCTCGCCGTTAGTTATCGCTGGGCCAGCAGTTCGGCAACCATTACCGCAGGATTACTGGCGCGGGCATTGCGCAGGGTGCGCAGGAATCGTGCCTGGGTAAAACCCGCCTGGAGAAATTCATCAAGGAAGGCCCCGCCTTCCTTGGCTCCTGCAATTCAGGCAAACCAGTTGCTTTCACTGGCGTGATCGGCTTCAGGCAGTGGTTTGGCTAGAACCAACTCGGCCACATACGCATGTCCATGGGGACGAAGCACGCGAGCAAGCTCAGAAAAGACTTCTTTTCGTTTTGGATTTAAATTAAAAATCCCATTCACCAGGGCCACATCAATACTTTTATCTGCCAGGGGAAGATATTCCGCATCGCTTTGCTGAAATTGAAGATAAGGAAGATTGACCAGTTCTTTAGCAGCGCGCGCGCGAACTAACATAGCTTCACTAAAGTCGATTCCTATGACCCGCCCTGCTGGTCCTACTCGCCGCGCAGCAATGATCGAGTCCATGCCTCCGCCGCATCCGAGATCGAGAACAGTGGCGCCGGCAGGCAAGTCTGCGAACAAAGAGACATTGGATACACCTGCAAACGCTTCTACTGAAGACGGCGGCACGCCATCCAGCACTTCAGATGGATATCCCAGGTTCTCTGCCAGCTTACGGCCTACTGGAAATGGGTGCTTCTGCTCCGGATGAGTAGCTGCCGCCGAATAAGCTTCATTGACTTTATCGCGAAGTAGATCTGTTTTTGCGGCTAGTGACTGAGAAGCGCCCATACTGCAATTTCCTTTTTACGTAGCAACTATAGATCTGGTATTTGCGAAGCACTCGCAAATAGTATGCTGTCCAATCTTGTGGGTCAACCTATTCCGCAGAGCTATCCTAAACCAAGATCCATCTGTTCCAAAATGGAACAGATGGATAAGGTTATCTTCCTAGAAGATTACTATGATTGCTAATCATAAGAAATTCTAAGAATAGTTTCTGATTTCGTAAATTTTGTATTGGTTAATGCACATTATGGAACACGAACACCTATACTTGGCTTCCTTATTGGGAGGAAAAGGCTAGATGCTCAAGAGTTCTCGGGTTGTGATTGGATTCATAGCGCTGTTTTTCTTGTTTCAAGTAGCTGGTGAGGCCCAAAGTGGTGAGACGATCAATGTAGGCATGGTTCCGGATGCCGGCGCAACACAGATTTCCATCAAGGAAAAAGCGCCACTCAAAGCCTACCTAGAGCAAAAATTAGGGCGGCCCGTAAACCTGGTTATCCCTACAAGCTACAACGCCACCGTTGAAGCTCTAGGCAATGGCTCACTGGATTTTGCCTATCTTGGCGGCCTTACCTACATCAAGGCGCACGCCCGGTACGGAGTAGTGCCGCTGGTACAACGCAGTGCTGATTTGCAGTTTCGCGCTTTCTTTATCACCTCTCGCCAGTCCGGGATTCATTCGCTGGCTGACCTGAAAGGTAAGACCTTTGCCTTTGGCGATATTAATTCCACAAGCGGCCATTTGATGCCGTACATGGAGATGCGTCAAGCAGGCATCGATCCTAATACCAGCTTGAAGTTTCGCTATACAGGCAGTCACCCTGCCACGGCAAAGGCGGTTGAATCGGGCGCTGTTGATGCCGGCGCTATGGATGAGACGGTCTATAACTCAATGGTATCGGAAGGCAAGCTCGATCCCACCAAGATACGTGTTTTCTATATGTCAAAACCCTTTGTGGATTATGTGTGGGTAGCCCGCAAGGACATTGGCCAGGCAGTGCAGGAAAAGTTTGCGCAAGCCTTCACCGATCTAAAAGAAGGTCAGGACGATGAAGTCCTCAAGATTGTTCGCGGCAAGAACTTTGTTCGCGCCAACAATGAGGAATATACGATTTTGCGGCTGGTTGCCCAGGACCTGCAGATGTTTTAGGTACGGCAACCATAGGTTCATTTTTGCAGTAGCTTGGTTCCATTCATCCCCCATGCTTGAGATAAATGATCTGGTTGTTTCGCGGGACCGTAAAAGTCCACCTGTGCTTAATGAAATTTCCTTGAGCATTCGCCGCGGCGAAAAGATTGCCATTCTTGGCCCCAGCGGCGCGGGTAAGACAACGCTCTTTCGCGCCATCAGCGGGTTTCTTCCCATTCTCTCGGGAAGCATTATCGTGGATGGAGTTGAAGTGAATGGCCTAGGTGGCCGGCAGTTGCGAAACTTACGTTCACGAGTAAGCGTGGTCTCCCAAAGGCACGATTTGGTGGACAGGCTGGGCGTGCACCAAAACGTAATGGCCGGAGCGCTAGGACGCTGGACAACGGTTCACGCCTTGAGATTTTTGTTATGGCCAAAGCCTGCCGAATTGGAGGAAGCCAGATGCGCGCTTTCCCGCGTCGCCCTGGAACGCAAGCTGCGCTCCCGCACCTCTGACCTTTCTGGAGGTGAACACCAGCGGGTCGCAATCGCCCGGGCCCTTGTTCAACAGCCTTTGGTATTGCTAGCTGATGAGCCTGTGGCCTCTCTGGATCCCGTTTTAAGCAGGCAAATACTTTCTCTTCTTTGCAGCCTGGCCAACGAGAACGGATTTACTTTTTTGTGCTCGCTACACCAGACTGACCTTGCCTATGAATACTTCGATCGTGTCGTGAAAATTGAAGCAGGCAAGATTGCTTTTGACGAACTGCGGCAGCCTGCAACTACCTCTGCAGTAGCAATAGGGGCCTGATGCCTGGACTGGAAAGCGTCATCTCTCTGTTGCGCCAATTTTTCCCGCCTGATCTCTCCCTTTCCTATATCAGGGCAGAGAGTGTTCCCTTATTTGAAACTCTGGAGATCGCGGCGGGAGCTATGTTCCTGGCCCTCATTATTGGATTGCTGTTTTCGCTGATCATCGGCGCGCGATTGCCTGGCTCACGGGCGCTTTACGCCCTGCTTACCACATTTCGCTCCATCCCTGACCTGACCCTGGCCATCTTGTGTGTCGTCATGGTAGGCCTTGGGCCGGCGGCCGGAATCCTGGCGCTGGCGCTCTTCTATTCTGCTGCTATTGGTAAGATCTTTGCAGATCTTTTTTCTTCGGCAGATCCTGGTCCTATTGAGGCACTGCGCGCAACCGGTGCTACTCGCAGCATGATCGCATTCTATGGCCTCTTACCTTTGCGCTTGAAGGATCTGCTTACCTATGGCGGCTACGAGTTTGAAAGCGCTGTTCGCGCTTCAGTCATTGTGGGCGCGGTCGGCGCCGGAGGTATTGGAACGGAACTCGTCGGATCTCTTAATATGACCGACTACCATCGCGCTACCACCTTGATCATCATGCTGGTGGCGCTGGTTGCCTCGGTTGACCAGTTTGTCTGGTATGTGCGCAAGCATCCAAGGCTCTTGTTGGTGGTGGCAGCATTTGGTGCTGCTGCCGCCTGGCATCATTGGCCGCATCTGATCGTAGTATCACATGCCTTGGAAACCTTTGGAACCATGGTTCCCCCGCAGCTTCCGGCAGAAGCTCTGCATCAGGTTCCTGCTCTGATTGGCGAAACCCTGTTGATTGCAGGCGGCGGTACTTTCATGGCAATGATCTGCGCCCTGCCGCTGGGAGTGGCTGCTGCCAGAAATGTTTCGCCCGCATTCATCTCTTTTCCTGTTCGGCGCGCGCTGGAGGCGTTGCGCGCTGTGCCTGAAGTAGTTTGGGGCCTGGTACTGGTGGGTATTGCCGGCTTGGGGCCGCGAGTGGGCATTCTGGCGCTTGGCCTTCACGGCGCCGGCGCTCTGGGAAAGCTTTATGCCGAGTCGCTGGAAAATGTTGCTTCTGAACCAGTCATTGCCATGGCATCTACGGGTGGCTCGACCCTGTCAATCGCCGGTTTTGCGGTGCTGCCGCTCGCATTTGCACCGATGACTGTTCATACCCTTTTTCGTTTTGAATGGAACATGCGCGTAGCGACGATTGTGGGCATGATTGGCGCCGGTGGAATTGGCGAAGCTCTCTTTAATGCGCAACAACTCTTCTTCTATCGCCAGATGATGGCCTATGTGTTGATCACATGGGGCATGATCATGATGACTGACGCAGTGAATGTTCGCCTTCGCAAACATTGGCGCGTTTCTGAGGATTTGTGATTGTGATGAGCAAGCGAAGACATTGCACTGCTACACATCAGGCGTGGCAGCAATGCCTTTTCCGAATACATGGATTTTGCGTTACAACGGGGCCTATAACTACATGACTGCACACGCTTCCTCTTCCAAGACAATTGTTGCCAGCCATCGTGTTTTTCCAGAGACTTTAGCTGCTCTGGGAGAAATAGGCAACGTGAACGCGCCCAATCCCCGGCAACAATTTGCGAAGCCCCAGCTTCATAAGCTGGCGAAGAACGCCGATGCTTTTCTTGCTTTCATGCCGGATAAGATTGATGATGCCTGGTTGTTGAGAGCGCCCAGGCTGCGCATGATCGCCGCTGCCCTGAAAGGCTACGACAATTTTGACCTGGATGCCTGCACGCGTCGTGGCATATGGGTATCCAATGTCCCCGATCTGCTGACGGCCCCAACCAGCGAACTCACCATTGGCCTGATGATCAGCCTGGCTCGAAAGATCAGGGCTGGTGACAGCCGCATTCGAAAATCCGGACAATCAAAGTGGCAGCCCGACCTGTATGGGACAGGAATCTGCGGGAGTACAGTCGGTCTCATCGGAATGGGGATGATTGGCATCGCGATCGCTGAGCGGTTGCAAGGTTTTGGCGCTACATTGCTCTACTTTGAGAAGAGGCCCATCGAGAAAAATTTGGAGACGAAACTCAAACTGACACGCTGCGCTCTGCCGGAATTGCTTCCCCGATGTGATTTCCTGGTCATAGCCGTGCCCTTGAACACGGGCACATATCACCTGCTGAATGATGAGGCGCTGGCTACTTGCAAGCCGGGTGCCCTGCTCATCAATCCCGCGCGCGGCTCAGTTGTGGATGAAGCTGCTGTAATCCGCGCACTGGAGAGCGGGCAGCTGAGCGGATACGCCGCAGATGTTTTCGCATGTGAGGATTTGTCCCTGGCAGGACATCCAAAGAGCATTCCATCACGCCTGCTGAAACATCCGGCAACGTTGTTCACCCCGCATTTGGGATCGGCGGTGGCATCTGTTCGCCGTGACATTGAACTGCGTGCGGCTGCAAATATCGCAGACTGGGCCTGTGGGCGTCCGCCACGCGATGCAATAAATCATCCCATGCAACGGAAGATCACGATAGCAAGCGTGAGCAGCAAATCTGCAGCGGGATGAATTGCAGATCATAGAAGAAGGATAGTAAGCCTCGAGTCAGCAGAATGAGGCGCTTTGCTTTTGTACATCTACTTCCAGTGACATGCATAATGGCTGCATCGCCGCGCTGTGGCGGAGTTGTGGAATTCTGGTTGACGAAGCGATTGTCAGCCTGGAAAACATCCACCCACGCTTTAACGGCCAGCTATTGGAAAATCCACGAGGTACAATCGGCGCTTGGACACTATTGCCGCCAAGTCGCAAAAACTGCCGCACAATCGGCCCGTGGGTGGTCCGTCCTCGTGGCGAGAGCGTGCTCGTGCCCTGCGCTCGATTCCCGCATTTCTCCGCCTTGTGTGGGAAACGCATCGCGGCTATACCGTTGCTACAGTCGGGCTGCGATTGCTACGGGCCGGCGTTCCCATTGCCACGCTTTGGGTGGCTAAGTTGATTATCGATGCTGTAGTTTCGGCCCGGATGGGGCGACCGAATCTCTCCCGTCTCTGGCTCTTAGTTGGCCTGGAGTTGACGATTGTCGCCGTCGGCGAAGTGCTCGACAAAGCTTCCACTGCCGTGGAAGGTCTCTTTGGCGATCTTTGCTCCCATCACATCAGCGAAAAAATTATCAGCCACGCATCGCAACTCGACTTGCGGCATTTTGAAGATCCGGCATTTTACGATCAGCTTGAGCGCGCTCAACGCCAGACAACCGGACGTATTGGACTGCTGGCACAACTGCTCTCGATTGGCCAGGATTTTGCCACCCTGGTTTCCCTGGCCGCAGCTGTCTTTGTCTATGGACCTTGGTTGATGGTCCTGCTGCTGATTGCTGTGCTGCCTGGGTTTTTTGCTGAAACCCATTTCAGTTCCCTTGAATACGCCCTTCTCAATCGCATGACCCCGGAGCGCAGGCAACTGGACTATCTTCGCCTTCTAAGCGCGAGTGACCGCACAGCCAAAGAAATTCAAATGTTCGGACTGGCCGATTGGCTGGTCGAACGGTATCGCTTGCTTGCACATCGCTTCTATGAGGCAAACCGGCGTCTGGCGCTCCGCAAAGGTTTTGTTGCCTCGGTCCTTTCTCTTCTGGGGATCGCAGGATATTACGCGGCATACGTGGTTATTCTGCGCCGGGGCTTCTACGGGGTGATCAGCATCGGCACAATGACATTTCTGGCAGCATCGTTTCTCCGCAGCCGAACCACTGCTGAACGCATGCTCCTGAGCGCCGGAAACATCTACGAGCAGTGCCTTTACATTCAAGACCTGCTTGATTTCTTTGAGATGCAGCCCTCGATTGTTTCGCGTTCAGGCGCTCTCGCAGTTCCAGCACCGATGAAGAATGGGATCGTCTTTGAAGATGTCGGGTTCCAGTACCCCGGTAGCGAAATCTGGGCCGTTCGCAATGTGAACTTGCGCATCACGCCGGGAGAAAAAATCGCCCTGGTAGGCGAGAATGGCGCCGGCAAGACGACTCTCATCAAGCTGCTCACGCGCCTTTATGATCCCACCGAAGGACGTATCCTTCTCGATGGGACAGATCTGCGTCAATATGATCTGCAATCCCTGCGCCAGGCATTCGGCGTCATTTTTCAGGATTTTGTTCGTTATGACCTGTTTCTGGATGAAAACATCGGAGTAGGTGAAATCAGCGACCTTCGCGAATATCTGCGACGGTTGCTTGCGCAAACGGGCAACGGGGCCGACAAGTTTTCCAGCCATCCAATGATCATCGGCGCGGCAGAGAAATCCCAAGCCGACTTGCTGGTGAGCCACCTTCCTGCTGGTTATCGACAGATGCTGGGCCGGCGTTTTGAAGGCGGCATTGATCTCTCCGGAGGTGAGTGGCAAAAGATTGCCCTGGCCCGCGCGTACATTCGCAAGTCTCAGATGATCATTCTGGATGAGCCGACTGCCGCGCTGGACGCGCGTTCTGAGTATGAAACCTTCAAACGCTTTGCAGAATTGGCTACGGGACAAATGGTTTTCCTTATCTCACATCGTTTTTCAACCGTACGCATGGCAGACCACATTGTGGTGCTCGCGCAAGGATCGGTCCGCGAAGAAGGAACGCACGATGAATTGCTACGGCGTAATGGCATCTATGCCGAGCTTTTCCAACTTCAGGCAGAAGGGTATCGCTGAGTTTTTATGTCCACCTTTGATCGTAATGCTGCCAGCTTCGAGCGATACCGCGCAATGCCCAGCAGCGTGTTGGAGGCCATTCGAAAAGCCGTGTGGGAATGCACGGGGCTCACGCCATCCGCCTGTGTGCTGGACCTTGGGGCCGGAAGTGGGAGGTTCGGAAGAGTTTTTGTGGACGCAAACGATACATATATAGGAGTCGATTTTTCATTGCCGATGCTGCACGAATTTCGTGCCCGAAATTCCGCTGCTTGCCTGATCCAGGCAGACGGTGGGCAATTACCCTTCTCGGACGCCTCCTTTGATCTGGTAATGCTGATGCAGGTTTTGAGCGGTACGCACAATTGGCGTGACTTGCTTAACGAAACAGTCCGCGTGCTTGCGCCGGGAGGATCTGTAGTGGTTGGCCACACTGTGACTCCGCCTACAGGCATTGATGCCCGAATGAAAGCACAACTCTCTCTTATCCTGGAGGAAATGGGTGTTGCCTCTGATTTATCCGGCAAGTCCCGCGAAAAATCTTTCGACTGGCTGCAAGCGGCCTCAAGCAAGCGAATGCAAACCACTGCTGCATCATGGACTGTGAAACGTACACCGCGTGAATTCCTGGATCGCCACAGTAGCGGGGCACGATTCTCAAAATTGCCCCAGGATGTACAAACCCAGGCCTTGCAAAAGCTGAGTGCCTGGGCCGCCAAATCATGCGGTTCGCTGGACGAAGTTTTTTCTGAAACACATACCTTTGAGTTGCACATTTTCAAAATCACTGATCCAGTGATTCACAGGAAGGTAAAGACCGGATGACTACCAGAGACAACAATCCGCTGCTTACTCCATTGGGAGAGCAACTCATCACAGGCTCTCTCAGCGATGCCGCTCTTATGCAGGCCACAGAAGCTACGCCCAACTTTCAGATTCTGCCCTGGGTGAACGTGGTAAAGATCGGTGGGCAGAGCATTATGGATCGTGGACGCGCGGCTGTTTATCCCCTGGTGGATGAGATCGTCGCTAACCTAAAACATCACAAGATGATTCTCGGCACTGGCGCTGGCACTCGCGCTCGCCACATTTATAGCCTGGCCATTGATTTTGGTCTTCCCAGCGGCGTCCTTACAGTGCTTGGGACGGCCGTCGCGTGGCAAAACGCCCAGATGTTGCATTATCTTCTGGCGAAGCACGGCATTCCCTTCATTGAGCCGGAAGGATTCAACACCATGCCTCATTACCTTATGGAACGCAACGCCATCATCTGCCAGGGTATGCCGCCCTATAAATTGTGGGAGCCGAATCCAGCCAAAGGGCGGATTCCGCCACAGCGCACCGATACAGGATGCTTTCTGATCGCAGAGGTTTTCGCGGCGCGCAAGATGATTTACGTAAAGGATGAAGACGGTCTCTTTACCGCCGATCCCAAAAAAGACCCCAAGTGCGAGCACATCCCACGGATCAGCGTGGAAGAGCTTTTGGCCCGCGACCTTGACGATCTCATCGTTGAACGCGCGGTATTGGACTTTTTGGCCCGCGCGCGGAACATCAAAGAGATTCAATTTGTGAACGGGTTGAAACCAGGCCAACTTACCGCTGCCCTGAACGGCGAGCCTGTGGGAACGATCATCTATCGCAAGGGAGGAACACAATGAGCACAGTACGAGGCGGCGCGCAGCACGTCCAGTCAAGTCTCATGCGCGAATCACTGATCGACAAAAATGTGATCGCCCGCACCGAGTCACAGGTGTTTCCCATTCTGCCTGACGTCAATATCATCCAAATTGGGGGGCGATCCATCATTGACCGCGGCTACTCTGCCTTGAAGCCGCTGCTCGATGAGATTCTGGAGAACCAGCCGAAGCACCGTATGGTGATTGGCACAGGTTCAGGCGTGCGTTCACGGCACATCTACTCCGTTGGCCTTGACCTGGGATTGCCCACCGGCGCACTCGCTACGCTCAGCGCGAAAGATTCGGCGCAAAATGCGTACATGGTT
>Ga0070741_10009411_pt1 | contig 18998 bp, 16 predicted proteins | sample Coa_R1_4_FD_66440 | JGI IMG/M metagenome (GOLD analysis project Ga0070741, IMG submission 66440) | Surface soil microbial communities from Centralia Pennsylvania, which are recovering from an underground coalmine fire - Coalmine... | ecosystem: Environmental > Terrestrial > Soil > Unclassified ...
CGCGCGCCGCGCGGACGCGCTGGAGGCGGCCGCGGCGGCGCTGGCCGGGGGCGCGCCGGGGCGGGTGCTGGCGGTCGCGGCGGACCTGTCCCGCCCCGATGACGTGCCGCGCGTGGTGGCGGCAACGCTGGCGCGCTGGGGCCGCGTGGACATCGCGGTGAACAACGTGGGCGGCCCCCCGCCGGGGCAGCCGCTCGGCCTGACCGACGCCCAGTGGCGCGAGGCGTTCGAGCTGAACTTCTTCAGCGTCGTGCGGCTGTGCCGCGAGGTCGTGCCGGGCATGCGCGAGCGCGGCTGGGGGCGCGTCGTGAACCTGCTGTCGCTGTCGGTGCGGCAGCCTGAGGCGAACCTGGCGCTGTCCACCGCGGCGCGCCTGGCCGTGGTCGCCTACGCCCGCTCGCTGGCCGACGAGGTGGCGCGCGACGGCGTCACGGTGAACAACGTGCTGCCCGGCTCGGTGGCCACCGAGCGCCTGCAGGCCGTGGCCGAGATGCAGGCACGCTTCCATGGCCGCGACGTGGCCCGCGCGATGGACGACCGGCTGGCGCTGGTGCCGCTGGGCCGCTTCGGGCAGCCGGAGGAGGTGGCCGACCTCGTCTGCTACCTGGCCTCGGAGCGAGCGGGCTTCCTGACGGGGCTGAGCATCCCCTTCGACGGCGGCCAACTGCGCGCCACGCTGTAGGACCGGAGCATGACCAGCCGCGACATCGCGCCGATCGTCGAGAGCTTCTGGCAGAGCCGCCAGCGCGGCGTCTACTTCCCGCCCGAGTGGTTCGACCGCCTGAGCCTGGAGGAGGGCTACCAGGTGCAGCTCGGGCTGCTGGCGCGGCGGCTCGCGGCCGGGGCGCGGCTGATCGGCTGGAAGGTGGGGCTCACGTCACGGGCGATGCAGGAGCAGTTCCGCGTGCCCGAGCCGCTATTCGGCTACCTGCTGGACGACGCGCCCCACCCCAGCGGCGCGCGCTTCCAGGCCGCGGCGCTCATCCAGCCCGGCGTCGAGAACGAGCTGTGCCTGTGCCTGGGCACCGACCTGGCCGGCCCCGGCGTGGACGAGGCGGCCGCGCGCGCGGCGGTGGCGGCGGTGTGCCCGGCGCTGGAGATCGCCGAGACGCGGGGCGACTTCACGGGCCAGCTTGCCGTGGCCATCGCGGACAACATCCAGCAGCGCTACATCGTGCTCGGGCCGGAGACGGCCCCGCTGCCGCCCGACTTCGACCTGGCCGCGGTCCAGGCGCGGGTGGTCATCAACGGCGCCGAGGTGGCGACCGCGACGGGCGCGGCGGTGCTCGGCCAGCCGCTGCGCTCCCTCGCCTGGCTGGCGAACAAGCTCGTGCAGCACGGCTACTTGCTGCGCGCGGGCGACCTGGTGATGACCGGCTCGCTCACGCGGCAGTTCCCGCTCGCCGCCGGCACGCACGTCGCCACGACCGTCGCCCCGCTCGGCACGGTCGAGGCCTACTTCGACTGAGCGGCGAGCCCCCCGGCCCCCCAATAATGGGGGGAGACGGCGGAGCCGCCGACACGAGCCCGGGGGCCGGATCTGGTGTCAGACGGGCCACGCTTCCAGCCGGTACGAGGCGTCCCAGAACAGGTACTCGTAGCGGCTGGAGATCAGGAACGCGGCTTCCAGCCGCGCCCGCTGCGTCGGCGGGGCGCCGGCGGCGAGCCGGTCGAGCAGGTCGCGGCACCAGGCGGCGAGCGCGGCGAACTCCGGGTCGGCGTAGGTGGCGATCCACTGCGCGTAGGCGGGCGGGGCCGGCGCCCCGCGCGCCGCGAGCGCCTGGCCCAGCTCGCTGAAGCCCCACATGCACGGCAGCAGGGCGGCCACCAGCTCCGCGAAGTCGCCCGTCGCGGCGACGCGCAGGAGGAAGTCGGTGTAGGCGCGCGTCGTCGGGCCGGGGGCGGTGCGCTCCAGGGCGGCCGCGTCGACGCCGCAGGAGTGGGCATAGGCGCGGTGCAGCTCCATCTCGCCGTGCGCGGTGGCCTGCAACAGGTCGGCGAAGCGCTCGAGCGTGGCGAGGTCCGGCGCCCGTGCGGCCGCCAGCCCGAACAGGCGGCAGTACTCGATCAGGAAGCAATAGTCCTGCTCGATCCAGTGGCGGAAGCGGTCCTCGCGCAGCGTGCCGTCGCCGATGCCGCGGACGAACGGGTGCTCGTGCTGGGCGCGCCAGATCGGGTCGGCCAGCGCCCGCAGGTGGTCGGTGAAGCGCGCGGCCACGCGGCGCCTCGTCTACTGTCCGGCGCCGGGGCGCATCTGCTCCCAGGCGGCCAGGCCGGCCTCGATGGCCTCGTCGTCCACGCCGCGCGGCAGGCCCGACACGCCGACCGCGCCGACGACCACGCCGTTGACGCGCAGCGGCACGCCGCCCGGCGCGAGGTAGACCTGCCCCGGGAACATGTTCAGGAGCCCGAACCAGCGGTCGGGCTCGTTCTGCGGCCAGTCGCCCGTCTCGGCCGTGGGGCGGCGGAGCACGAGGGCGGCCATGGCCTTGCCCTGGGCGCCGTGGACGCCGAGGATGGAGGCCCCGTCCATGCGGTCCTGCGAGATGAGCGTGCCGCCGGCGTCGAGCACGGCGACCGACATCGCCAGGCCGCGCGCCCGCGCGAAGGCCGTCGCGCCCTCGATGATGGTGCGCGCCTCGGCCAGCGTGAGCACGGGCGCGGTCGCGCCCTGCGCCGCCGGCTGCTCGGCCACCGCAGCGGCCGGGGCGACTTCCTGTGACTGCGGCGCGGCCAGCCCGGTCGACCCAGGCCACGCGCTCGCCGCGCCGCTCAACAACGCTGCCAGCGCTATCGCCAGAACGCCTCGTCCTCGTCGTGTCATGCTCTCCTCCCGCACGTGCTACGGCGGCCATCTTCGGCCACCGGGATGCCGCTCGCCAGGATGCCACTCGCGCGCGGCGCTGTCAATAGCGTGGGGTCTTCCCCATTCCGCGAGCCCGGGTTGGAAAGCTTCACCCAACGGGTGAAGCTCTTGCGACTCGAACCTATGGCTCCGGGATCTCCTCTGGCCGCGCGAGCGGGCCGGCGGGCGGAATATTGACGGCGAGCGGTGGGCGCGCCCACAATGCAGGGGAGGCTCGACCCGGCCAAGCTCCCCAGGCCGGGGCCGACGCCGCCGCGGCCGTGGGGGCGCGAGAGCCGCGCGAGACGAGAGCAGGATGCTGCGTCGCCTTGTCTTCTGGCTGCTAGCCGTCGGGCTTGTGCTGCCGCTGGCCGGGAGCGGCGTCGATGCGGCGACGAGCAGGCCGACCGCGGCGCCGGGGCAGGTCGGGGGGCCGCGCTCCGTCCCCCGCGGTCCCGTCTGGGCGGAAAACCGGCGCCCGGGCACCACGAGCTGGAAGTCGGCGGCGCTCGCCCGGGCGGCTGCCGCCCGCGGGCCGCTGCGGCGAGATGAGCGCCCCCGCGCCGGCTGGCCCAGCCCGCTGGCCCCCGCCGCGCCCGCGGCCGCGACCTGGGTGGACTCCGGCATCCGCGGTTATGCGGATCAGACCGCCATCAATCATGGCGGCAGTGTCCGCTTCATGGTGAGCACCGCGCGGCCCAGCTACCGCATCGACGTGTACCGCATGGGCTGGTATGGCGGCACGGGCGCCAGCCTGAAGCGGAGCGTGCCCAACCTGCCTGGCCAGAACCAGCCCGTGCCGTCGCCCGACCCGCAGACCGGCCTGATCGCCGCCAACTGGGCGCCCTCCTACACGCTGCAGACCGACGCGAGCTGGGTGAGCGGCTTCTACCTGGCGAAGCTCACGTCCGATGTCGGCGAGGAGAGCTACATTGACTTCGTGGTGCGCGACGACAGCCAGCAGGCCGACGTCCTGTACCAGATCGCCTTCACCACCTACCAGGCGTACAACAACTGGGGCGGGAAGAGCCTGTACGACTACCAGTCCACGGGCGGCCGCGCCTATAAGGTGTCGTTCGACCGTCCCTACGCCGACTGGAGTGGCGCCGGCATGTTCTTCGACGGCGACTACAACATGATCCGCTTCCTGGAGTCGCAGGGCTACGACCTCACGTATGCGACCAGCACTGACGTCGAGGCGAGCCCCAATCTGCTGAACGGCCGCAAGGTATTCCTGTCGAACTGGCACGACGAGTATTGGTCGAAGACGATGCGCGACCACCTGACGGCCGCGCGCAACGCCGGCAAGCACCTGGCGTTCTTCGACTCGAACAACGTCTACTGGCAGATCCGCTTCGAAAGCGCGGCGGGCGGCGCGCCCAACCGTGTCATCGTCTGCTACAAGGACGACCCCGACGTGGGGCCGCCGCAAGACCCGATCGCGGCGACGAACCCGAGCCTGGACACGACGCAGTGGCGGCTGGCGCCCGTGAACCAGCCGGAGAACGCGCTGCTCGGGGTGATGTTCGAGTCGCTGTTCGACTACGGCGCGAGCTTCCCATGGGTCGTGGCGAACGCGAGCCACTGGGTCTACGCGGCCACCGGCCTGCAAAACGGGCAGGCGATCCCCGGCCTGATCGGCTACGAGTACGACAAGGTCTGGAACAACGGCCAGTCGCCGCCCGGCCTGCAGGTTCTGGCCGCCTCGCCGGTGACCGACGCCGACGGCATCCACTCTACCGCGCATGCGACCATCTACCAGGCCGCCAGCGGCGCGCTGGTGTTTTCGGCCGGCACGAATTACTTCCCCTGGAAGGTGGACGAGAACGACTACCAGCAGCATGGTGTGGATGCGCGCGCGCAGCAGATCGTGCGCAACGTGCTGAACGGGATGCTGGGCACGACGCCCCCGCCGACCGCGGTAACGGCCACGGCCACGCCCGTCTCGCCGACGGCCACGCGGACGCCCGGCCCGATGAGCACGCCCACCCGCACGGCCACGCCGGCGCCCGCGCCCGCGTGCAGCCCGCGACCCCCGGTCAGCGTCACCACCACGGTCGGCAGCCCCGGCCGGCTGGCGGTGAGCGTGGCTAGCTCGGCCGCGGCCCACGACTACCTGGCGAGTATCCAGTTCGGCAGCGCGACGAACGCGCTCATCGACGCCGGCCCGCTGGTGGGCATCACGGGCAACGCGACGCTCAGCCTGCCGCCGGGCACCTACCAGTACGTCTTCACGGTGCGGCGCGCGGCCGGCGGCCAGGCGGCGACAGTGCCGCTGACGGTGGTCACGGCCTGCGGGAGCTGGCCGACGTTCGTGGGCGGCGGGCCGAACGCCTTCCAGTCGCCGTCGTAGCCCGCGGTTCGGGCTGGAGACGCGGCGGGGGCGCCCCGCCGGGCGCCCCCGCATGACTGGCGTAAAGTGGCCGCGGCTAGGCCGAGGCGCGCTCGTAGCGGTCTTCATAGCTGGCGACGACGGGCTGGTGGCCGCCGTGCTCCGGGTACGGCTCCTCGCGGTAGAGGTTGATCCCCTCGAAGAGGGGGATGTCGTTCGTCGAGAAGAGCACGACCTCCTCGCTCGCCGAGCCGTTCACGTGCTCGTGCCAGGCCCACGGCGGCAGCGCGAAGAAGTCGCCCTGCTCCCAGTCGATCTGCACACCGTCGACGATGGTCGAGCCGCGGCCGCGGAACACCTGGTAGACGGCGACGGTGCTGTGGCGGTGGGCCTGCGTGTGCACGCCGGGGCGCAGCATCTGCACCCAGCAGCCGATCGTCGGCAGCACGTGGCCGCCCGTGGTGGGGTTGGTGTACTGGAACGCCACGTCGTCGTAGGGGCTGGCCTCGACGCGCGCCAGGTCGTGCAGCGCCCGCTCGGTCTGCGCCCAGGGGAACGACAGCAGGGGCGAGACGCGCGCGGCGCCGCGGTCCCAGGTGGGCCGCAGGTGGCCGGCGCCGTAGCGGCTGAGCGACTCGTCGGTCTGCCGCGTCGTCTCCTGGAAGTCGCCCGGATACTCCTCGTACAGCCCGGCGCGCAGCGTGCGCACCAGCGGCACGTCGAGGCTGTCCATCCAGAGCATGGGCGAGCTGGTCTCGTTCAGGTGGCCGTGCCAGCACCAGGCGGGCGTGAGGATCAGGTCGCCGGGGTGCATCGAGCAGGGCTCGCCGTCCACAAACGTCATGGCGCCGTCGCCCTCGAGCACCCAGCGGATCGCCGCCATGGTGTGGCGGTGCGACGGCGCGCGCTCGCCGGGCAGGACGAGCTGCACGGCGGCGGAGATCGTGTGCGTGGCGGCCTGCATGGGCTGGGCCGTGGGGTTGTTCAGGGTGAGCACGCGGCGCTCGGCGTCGGCGCCCGGGCGCACCAGGTCGGCGGTGCGCTGCATGTAGGGCCGTACCACGGACCAGCGCCAGAGGTACGGCGCGAACGGCGCGCGTGGGCCGCTCGGTCCGGGCGCGCCCTCGTGCCGCCAGAGCGCGTCCAGGCCCTTCGCGTTGATCTCCGCGTAGAAGGCGTTCATCTCGTCGGCACGGCTCAGGGGCTCCACTGCCATGAGTTGCCTCCACATTCCGCCAGACGCGCTGGCGCTGCGCTCTGCGCCGGTAGCGCAGGCCGCCACGGGCGGCGAGCGACGGGCGCGTCCCCCGCGCCCATGAGTTAGCGTGAGTATACCCGAGGCGCGCACGCGCGCCTAGGGGCGCGGCGTGCCGGCGCGGGCACGTGCCGCGCGGGGAGCGCGGGGCACGTCAGGCGGGCTGGGCCAGCAGCGCGGCGGCAGGCTCGGGCAGCAGCAGCGTGCGGGTGACGGCGAGCCCGGCCGCGCCGATGGCGTCGGCCACCTGGGCGACCGTGGGGCACCAGCCGGGGCCGCCGGCAGCCAGCTCCAGGAGCGCGAGGAGCGGCGCCAGCGGGCGCCCCGCGCCGGCGCGGAACGGCCCGACGACGGCCAGGGTGGCCCCCGGCGCGAGGTAGCGGGCCAGCTCGCCGAGCCGTGTCCGCATCGTGCCGAGGGGCAGGGTGCGCGTCGCCTGTGCCAGCACCGCGAGCGCCGCTCGCTCGTCGCCGAGCGCCGCGAGCGCCGCGAGCGCGCGCACGCGCCCGGTGCCGCCCGCCGGCCCGCCGGCTATATCGCCCGTGGCCCACGGCGCCAGGTCCACGAGCACGGCCTGGAGGCGCGCGTCGCGCTCCAGGCACGCGGCCGCGTAGACCCCCTGCCCGCCGCTCTCCAGGAGCAGGCCACCGCGTGGCGGCGGCAGCGCAGCCGCGAGCGCCGCGGCGGCCGGGCCGTGCAGGGCCTGGAGCGCCGCCCGGGCGCGCGCCGCGTCGAGTGGCGGGGCCGCCGGGTGGGGCAGGCCGAGCGCCGCCACGGCGGCCGCGCCGGGCCCCGTATCGCCTGTCGTCGCGGGCGCCTCGCCGAGGCGTGGCTGATGGAGGGCGTCCCAGACCGCGTCGCGCACGCGCGCGTCGGCCGCGGCCGCTGTCCAGTCGGCCAGTGCGGCGGTGGCGCTCGCGCGTAGCGCCTGGCCCAGCGGCCCGAGGCGGTATTCGCCGTCGCGCTCGGCGACGAGGGCCAGGCCCTCGCAGGCGGCGAGGAAGAGCTGGGTGGGCTGGCGGCCGGTGCCGAGGCTGTAGCAGACCTCTTCCAGGTCGGCGGCGCGCGCGCCCAGCATCGCGGCCAGATCGAGGCGCAGGGCGATGGCCAGCACGGCCTGACGCCAGCCGCTCGTGGCGAGCGTGAGGAGCGCGGCGGCAGCGTCCGCTCCGGCGGCGCTCGCTGGCTGCTGCTCGGACTCTCCTCCCGTCATGGCGTGTGCCGCTCTCGCTCCTCGCCCGTGCTGGGGGACGGGGCGGCCGCCGGGCGCCCCGCTGGCGCCAAAGCGACCGCTAGCGTCTGGTATAATCTCGGCGCGGCGCTGGCGCCCCGCCCGGCCCGTGCGCACAGCATCGTTGCCGCGGGGCGGTCCCCGATCCGGAGTGGTGAAGTGGTATCACAGCGGACTTTGGATCCGTTATCCCTGGTTCGAATCCAGGCTCCGGAGCCCTCGCCTTCCGAGTAATCCCGCCAAGGCTCGTCCATCACGTGTCGCTTCACGGCGGCGTTGAGACCAACCGCGGCCACCTGCTTAGCGTGGCCGCTCCGCCGCAAACCCGGCCTCTGGCCGCCGCGAGGGCGGCCTGCTAACCGAGGCGCTCGCGTCAGCCTACCGCGCGACGGGACGTCCAGGGTCAATCAGGCGGAGCCCAGGACGGCAGACCGGTATAGGAGACGCAAAGGCGTCCCACGAAGTGGGCATAACGGATCCGGTACTGGTGGTAGAGCTGCACGAAGGTCGGCCAGGTCTCGCGCTGAAAGCGCTCCCAGTGGGCCTCGGAGGCCCAGCCCTGCAATCGCAGGAGGGAGGCGGGATCATCCATGCTCATGTACGTGTAGCGCAATACGCGCTCCGGATACGTGGGCCGCAGCGAGCTGGTCGTCAGCGCTCCCGGGGCGACGGCCGGTACCGTGGGCAACCGCAGCAACGTGGCGTCGAGCACCTTGATGCGCCGCCCCATCGCCTCGGAGATGGCCGGGTGGTGAAACAACAGCGGTTGCGACATTGGTGACCATCCCGGCGTCCCCCGCTCCCTCCCACCGCCCGATGCGCCCTTGCTCTCGAACGCGCCCCGGCTAGTCCAGACTTCAATATGGAGAAACTGGTCGGCATTGGCGATGTTCTGGAAGAGCCAGGCCTGTTCCAGCCCGACTCTGTCGTCCGGAAGGAGCGGCATGCGTGCGCTCGCTAAGAGGGCCGGTACTTCTTCGGCGGCCGCTCGCAGGTGTTGGACCACCAGGACGCTCAACCTTTGTCTCCCGACTCTGCTGGCATTCTTGGCCGGAGGCTGCGACGGCGACGATACGGCTCGCGCGCCGGCTGCCGCAGTCTAGCATGGTTCAGGCGCTCTCACCTCTAACCATACAGCGCGCCGCTCGTTTCGGGGGCCGGTGCAGTCCCGCTCCGATACCGAGAAACCCAGCAGCAGCGGGAAGCCACGTCGCTGGCACGAGAATTGCGGGGGCCTCCGCCTCGCTTGCCGCAGCAGCAACCGCTCATTCCAGGCAGGGGGTACGTCGAGGCGGCAAGGCCCGGGCACTAGGCGGCAGACGTCGTCCTGGAGCGCCTGCCGCGGGAGGCGCGCCGCGGCCACGACCGAGTTGGCCCCTGCGACCGGCCAGGGGGTGCAGGGGCGCAGCCAGGAGGGTTCGATGGACAGACACTCCGCGCGCTCGATCCGGATGATGGCCAGCCTTGCAGCGGTCGGGTTCGTGCTCCTCGCTTGTGGTCGCGGCGCTGGCGGCTCGGCAGCCGCCCAGCCGGCCAGCGCGCCTCCCGCCCAGCCGGGGCGCGCGGCCCCGCCTGCCCAGGCCAGCACGCCGCGCGAGCTCATCCCCGCGAAGGTTGCCTACACTACGATCGCGGCGTCGCAGGCGCCGATCTGGCTGGCCGACGCGGCCGGCTACTTCACGGAGCAGGGCCTGGATGTGGGCGACATGAACCGGGTGGACCCCGGCGCCACCTTGTTGGCGGCTCTCCACAACGGCGACCTCGACGTCGCGGCCGCGGGTGGCACGTCCCTCATGCTCGGCAATCTGCAGGGCCTGGAGACGATGATCGTGGGCTCCTCCCTGGACGTGTTCGAGGACGCGATCGTGGCCGATCCGGCGATCACATCCGTGGAGGGGCTGCGCGGGAAGACCGTAGGCGTCTCCCGGCTCAAGGCGATCAGTGACACGGCCGCGCGGATCGGGCTGGAGAAGCTCGGGCTCAAGCCGGACGAGGACGTCAGTTTCCGGGGCACCGGCGGCAACGCGGAGTCCCTGGCGGCCCTCCAGCAAGGGGCCGTGGATGCGGCCAGCCTCAGCGTGCCCGCGCTGTTCAAGGCCGAGAGCCTCGGCTTCCCCGTGCTCGTGGACATCACGGCGATGCACGTCCCGTACGCGACGGGAACCTATGGGGCCACCAAGAGCACGATCGCCAGCCGCCCCGACGTGGTCGCGCGAGTGCTGAGGGCCGTCGCGCAGGGCACGGCGCGGTTCAAGAGCGATCCCGAGTACGCGGCCCAGGTGGTGAAGGAGTACACCCAGATCCAGGATCCCACCGCGCTGACCAAGACCGTCGAGGTCTACCGGCCGATCTTCAAGGTGGACCTGTATCCCGACCGCGAGGCGGTCCAGGCGCTGCTGGACAATGAAGAGAATCCGGCCGCGCGGACAGCGACCGTGAACGACATCGTCGACTATCAGTTCGTCGAGCAGATGCGGCAGAGCGGCTTCATCAACAGCCTGCCACAGTAGCGGCCAGGGGAGCACCCCGACTGCAAGCCTCGCCTGACCCCGGTCCCGTGGCCCTGGGTCGCGCGGGATGCGCGGGACCCAACCGGGGCCAGGCGCCGCATGCGGTGAAGAGCGCAGTGCGCCGCTGAGCGTACGTCCTGGCCCCGGCACTTGCGCCTATCGAGTGGCCGCGCCTACGGAGGAGGATGAATCGTATCCGGCGCATTGACTGGGATGCCGCGGCGGGCGTGATCGCCGCGGTGGTGGCCCTCGTGCTCCACCTGCTGCACGTCGTAGACGAAGGCGTGCTCTTGAGCATCACGCTGGTGCTCCTCGCCCTCATGCTGGTGCGTGACCTGCGGCGGGAGGACCGCGAGGAGCATACCGCCGACACCGTCGAGCAGACCGCGGCGAGTCTCGTCCACTTGCAGCGGACGCTCACGCCCCCTGACTCCATCCTCATCGGCCCCCAGCGGCTGCGAGCCGAGAGCGAACGGTTCGCACGCGGCGCGCGGGGAGACATGATCTGGTTCAATGTTTGTCTGCTGATGTTTGTGCCGCAGTCGTTGTTCGACGTGCTGCTCCGACCGGCGGTCGAGAATCCCAACGTGACGTCCATCCAGTTCATCCTGGACGAGGGCGAGCGCGAGCGCTGGCAGACCGTGGTGCTGCCGAAGGTGGCCCAGTGCGCGGGCCGCGAGAAGGTCTGGGAGCCTCACTGGACCGCGCTCCAGGAGAGCGTATCGTTCATTCTGGCGGAACAGGCCCTCTCTGGTGCGCTGGAGGCCCACCTGAGCTTCTGGGGTGAGCCCTTCATGGCGCGGACTCCCGGCCACGACGTGCCGCGGTATATCTTTCACGTGCAGGCGCACTCCGAGCTGATCGCCCGGCTCGTTGAGCTGCAGCGCCTCTACCGCGTGGGCGGCCGTCCGTAGCCGGCCAGGCGAAGGCGGCGCCGCGGCTGCCTGGCGCCGCGGATCGTCGCGCGGCCCCGGCGGGCTGGCCTGGCTCCCACGGCTGGTGCGGATGCGAGCCGCCGCGACGACCTGTCTGGCCGACCCGATCACAGGGCGCGATCGGTTGAGTTGGCGGCGACCGGCCGCGACCCCGGCACGGGCGCCAAGGCACGCGGCACGGACGGCTTCCAGGTGATCCGGACCCGAATCGCGGAACGGCCCGCGGAGAGCGGCTCGGTGCTGCGGGAGGGGAGGTGGCCGCTAACTCCACCGGCGCGCGGCTTGTGGTGCGATTTGCGCCGGCCAGCCCCCCCGATCCGACTGCTCGGCGGGCCGATCCTCGGTCATGAGCGCGATACGCGCTTCGCGCTCGGCCTTCCGCCGCTGGCAGATGGCCGCCCAGCGGTCCACGATATAGAGTAGCTCGGTGACGTCCAACGGCTTCGTCAGGTACACGTCCGCGCCCGCGGCGACGGCATTGCGGCGGTGCGGCTCGCCACTGAGGGCGGTCACCATGATGATCGGCAGGTAGCTGTCCGAGCGCTGCCCGCGGATCAGACGACATAGCTCCAGGCCGTGCACGAGTGGCAGCATTTGATCGAGCACCACCACGTCAATGCCCCCAGCCGCCAGGTAGGTGAGCGCCATGGCTCCGTCGGGTGCCGTTTCGACCAGGTAGCCCGCCGCCTCCAGCAGGTCCTGGATCATCCCGCAGGTGGCGGGATCGTCTTCGACCACGAGGACCGTTGACCGTACAGACACCATCTGCTCGCCTCACCGGGAGAATCTCGCCTGGTAAGTGGGGCTATCATGCCGCCGCGCCGGCAGCCGGTCAAGGCCCACGGTAGGGCCGAGCGCGTGCCCGGACCGATTGTGACCTGCCTGTAACGCGTTCGTAATGGCCCCGTAAGTAACGAGTGGCGCGCTCATTCGCCCGCGCCGTTAAGCGCGGGCGTCGAAGAGCGAGGGCTGCAGCTCGCTCGCGGCGGTGTCTCTGGGGTCGGCAAAGATCGTGGCCAGGACGTCCTCGCCGAGGGCGTTAGCGAGGCGCTGCGCGTAGGTCTTGCGCAGCTTCTTCACGTAAGGCTCAGGGTCGTAGTCGTCGGCGTAGTGCTCGGCGAGCTTCTTCTTGCCGCCGACCGCCTGGTAGTAGCGGACGCGCTCACCGGCGCGCCAGCTCGTGCGCCCGGAGCCGAGCAGTACCTCATAGGCTTCTTCGCGCCGCTTGGCCGCGCGGTAGCGCTCGGGCGTCTTGGTGAGCGGCATGGTGACGCACAGGTCGTGGACGGCGACGGCCCGGCCGCGCAGCCGCTCGACGAGATCCACGTACAGGGCGCGCAGGCCGGCGAGGTCTTCGGCGAGGATGTAGGGCATGGCGTCGGTCAGGAAGCGCTCGCCGTAGGGCTCGCTGCGGCTGGAGCGGAAGGCGACGCCGACGAAGCGGATGCGTCCCTCGTAGTCGCGCAGCACGTAGTTCTTCGCGGCGTGGCTGTACATGCGCTCGTAGCGGCCGTCGTGCTCGACCTGGATGCCGGCCGGCAGGGCGGCCGCCACCTCGTCCACCAGGCGCAGCTCGTCCTCGTGCGTCCAGCCCTCGGGCACGCTGAACAGCACGCCGTCGGTGTCGGCCTCGATGAGGGTCACGCCGCGCTGCTCCAGCTCGCGGAGCATGAGGCGCAGGATCTCGCGGCCGCGCTCGGTAACTTTGGCAGCCGCGTCCAGGTCGCCGAACAGCGCGAAGCTGGTGCCCAGGCTGCCGTAGAACGAGTTGATGAGCACCTTCATGGCGGCCTGCACGGCGTCGTGGTGGGCGCGCGCGGGGTCGGCGGGCGGCAGGCGGCGCGCGGCGGCCTTGTGGTGCAGGCGGAGCGTCGTCAGCTCGCGGAGCAGCAGCAGGAAGACGCCCAGCTCATCGGTGCGCGGCCGAATGTCGAAGGACAGCATGATGCTGGGATACAGGGAGGCCACGTCGGCCTTCACGATGCGCTGCAGCACGCCCGTGCGGAACAGCTCGGTGTGGGCGCCGGCGTAGGTGCCGCCGGCGCCCGGCGGGCGCGGCAGCGAGTGGCCGAGCGTCACGTAGGCGCGCACCAGCAGCGGCTCGATGAGCCCCTGGCCGGTGCCGGCGGTGGCGACGCGCTCGTAGGGCTTCGGCACCATCGACGCCAGCGCGAACGACGGCGCGAGCAGCAGCCGCGCCAGCGCGTCCACCTCGCGCACGTCGTCGAGCGCGTAGCGGCGCACGCGGTCGGGGTCGTCCTGGTAAGTCTGCCAGATCTCGGGGCCGGGCACGTACTCGCGCGCGTCGTGGGCGAAGCCGAAGTGGACCGCGACCTGCTTCAGGCCGTGGCTGCGCAGGTCGCGGTTGATGGCGCTGTAGCGGCGCACGGCGTGCAGCGTGTCGATCAGCTCGCGCCCGGCCAGGCACCAGCGGGTGAAGCGCTCGCTCTTCTCGCCGATCTTCAGCGAGTCCTCGTACTTGGTGAACTCGCTGCCGTCGCGGCCGAGCGGCAGCGCCACGCCGTGCTTGCTCGCGCGGTGGACCAGGAAGCTCACGTCGAAGTCAAACAGGTTGTGGTTCTCGATCACGTCGGGGTCGCGCGCGAGAACCAGCGCGACGAACCGGCGCAGTAGCTCCGCCTCGTCGGTCCCGTCCAGCACCTCTTCGAAGCCGCTGCTGTCGCGCACGGCGATCATGAAGATCCTGTCACGGTACTTGTTCAGGCCAGTGGTCTCCAGGTCGAACTGGAGCCGCCGCAGATCAGCGAACGCCATGCCCTTGTAGTAGGTGCGGCCCGTCCAGGTGAGGTACTGCTCGACCGGCGGGCGCAGGTAGGCCACGTCCCGCAGGTCGTAGAGGGCGCGCGCGGTGCCGCCGTGGCGGGCGTTGTGGGCGTCGATCACGGCCTCCTCGACGGGGCCGAGGCTGGCGGCTACGACCAGGTAGCGGTAGTGCAGGTCGCCGGCCAGCTCCACGAGCCCAACCTGGTCGGGGCCGAGCGCGGTCGCTTGCGCGGCCCAGGCCGCGAGGTCGCCGCCCGCCAGGCGCTCGACGGCAAGGCTGTCCAGCAGGCTGGCGTCGGTGAGGAGAAACCAGTTGGGGAAGCGTACGTCCTCGCAGAGCGTCGCGTCGCCGTCGCGCCGCCACACGCGCGCCCGCCCATCGCGGCCGGCGGTGACGGAGACGATGCCGGGGGTGTCGTCGCGGCCGTAGAGCAGCGCGCGGGGCGAGGCTTCCATCGGCGGGGGCGTCCTCCTGGGAGTGGCTTGCGACCGGAGTATACCGCAGGCGGCCGCTGGCTAGCGTGCGGCGGGGCGCGGCGGCCAGCGGCCGATGTCGTCGATGACGAGGAAGGCATCGTCTTCGACGTGGAACGCGATGCGCCAGCCACGGCAGCGGTAGGCTTCCGCGTACACTCTTTGACCGGGAATTACGAGCGGGCCGAGCAGAGCTGGCGGAGGAAACGGGTCCCCCTCCAACTGCGCAATGCAGCGGACTATGTGCGAGTAATCTACGGGTAGGGTGTGGCGCAGACGCTCCAACTGCCAGCGCGCCCGGTCGGTAAGCAGCGCTTCAAACCGGATGTTCACGCACGTAGTCGCGGAAGCGCACCCAGCCCGGTGGCAAACCGCTGTTTCCCGCCTCGCGCCAGGCACGGAGTTGCGCCTTACTCTCCCGGACGCCTTCGACGAACTCTTCCCAGTCGGCGACGTTCTCACGCGCCCAGGCGCGGAACTCCGCCTCGGTGCCGAACTGGACAATCTCGTTTTCCCCGTCCAGCGCTTCGTTGGGTTCGGGACGTGGCGCTTGCATGATCTGTCCCCCATCTGTACCGGCGGTGGCCCTCGGACTCAATGTAGCGCGCCCACGACGGCGCGACAAGCAGGAGCGTAGTCTCTAGGCCGCGCGCGCTTCATCACTTGTACAGGCCGGCGATGAAGCCGCTGTCGATCAGGCGCTTGAGGGGCGCTAGCTCCAGGAAGTCGTCGGGGTTGGCGGTCGCGGCCTTCGGGTTGGTGCTCGCTAGCTCCTCCATCGCGCCGCGCATGCCCTCCGGCGTGGGCAGCATGTCGCGCGCCGTGCGGCTGCGCTCGAAGGCGAGCGCCTCGTCCAGCATGGCGGGATCGTCGGCGTCGGTGTAGTGCGTGAGCACCTTGCGCGTGACCTCGGGGTTGGTCAGCATGACGGCCACCCCCTCAGCCGAGGCGCGCAGGAAGCGGTCGACGACGTCCGGCTTTTCCTGCAGGAAGCGCCGCGTGGTGACGGCGCCGACATTGGCGAAGTCGAGGCTGTAGTCGCGGTAGCTCAGCAGCTCCTTGAAGCCCATCTGGCGGGCGACGAGGTTCGTGGGCGGCGTGAGGATGGCGGCGTCTAGCGCGCCGTTCTGCAGCGCCGCGAGCTGCTCGGCCTGGCCGCCGACAGAGAGCACGGTGTAGTCGCGGTCGGGCTGCAGGCCGAACTTGGCGAGCACCGCGGTCGACCAGATCTCGCTGTTCGAGCCACGCCGCGTTACGCCAATGCGCTTGTCGCGCAGGTCGGTCGCGGCCTGGATGCTCGCCTGCACGAGCGCCGAGAAGGCTAGCTTGCTGGTCCAGGAGGCGAGCATCACGGTGTCCACGCCCTCGAGGCCCGGGCCGATGGCCGACGAGGCGGGTGCCACGCCGAAGTCTAGCTCGCCGGCGATCAGCGCCTCGGAGATCTTCGCCGCGCCGGCGATGTAGCTCAGCTCCACGTCGAGGCCGTACTTCTGGTAGATGCCCTCGTCGGCGTCGATCCACGCCGGCAGCATGTTGCTGGCGATCGCGACGTAGGCCGCCCGCACGCGCGCCGGCGGTGGGGGCGCCGCGGTCGCGCCACTGCTCTGGGCGCTCGGGCCGCCGCGCGCCGGCGGCGCGCTGGCGGGCCCCGTGGGCGCGCTCGGCGTGGCGCAGGCCGCCAGCAGGCTGCCGAACAGCACGAGGGCGCCCAGACTTGCTTGCCAGCCCCTTGGTCGTCGCATCATCGGCTCCTCATTTCGGCTCGCGTCGGGTGAGCGCCCGCGCGAGGTTCCAGAGCGCCGCCAGCGCCCAGACGCTCTCCAGGATCGCGAAGACCCAGACGCCAAGCTGTACCGAGTACCAGGCCAGCGTGCCGGCGCCGAGCGCGTTCAGCAGGTGGTAGGGCGCGCCGCTCGCCGAGAGCCGGCCGGTCGCGTTGGCCAGGAACGCGCCCAGCAGCAAGAGCATGCCGACCGTGCCGATTACGTCCATTGCGCTCCGGGGGGCGCGGCCGCGCCGCTCAGCGGGCGAGGCCCTGGATGAAGCCGCTGTCGTTGAGCTGGCGCACGCCAGTCAGATCCACGAAGTCCTCGGGTCTGGCGTTGGCCGCCGCGGGATTGCTGCGGGCCAGCTCTTCCATTGCCCGCCGCAGGCCGGCCTCGGTGGGCAGCATCGTGCGGGTCGTGCGCAACTGCTGGAAGCGCAGGGTCTCCTCGAGCTGGGCACGGTCGTGGATCTCGTTGTAGCGCTCGATCGTGGCGAGGGTCTGCTCGGGCTCGTCGAAGATCATGGCCACCGTCTCGGCGGCCGCGCGCAACAGGCGGTCGACGACATCGGGCTGCGCGGCGAGGTAGCGCCGGGTGGTGACCAGCCCCACGTCGGCGAAGTCGATCACCGACTGCTCCAGCGGGATCACCTCGTGGAACCCCAGCTCGCGGCCCTTCAGGTTAGCGGGGATGCCGACGACGCCCACGTCGATGGAGCCGGCCTGCAGGGCGGCGATCTGCTCGAAGAGCCCGCCCACGGCGACCACCGTGTAGTCGCGGTCGGCCTCCAGCCCCTGGGGCGCGAGCACCGCGCTGGCCCATACCTCGCTGTTCGACCCGCGGCGGGTCACGCCGAGCCGCTTGCCGCGGATGTCGGCCAGCGTGCGGATGGTCGGCTGGCCCATCAGCGCGAAGCCCATCTTGTCGGCCCAGGAGGCGATCATCACCGTGTCGGCGCCCTGCACGCCCGGGCCCATCGCCACCTCGGCCGGGCCGGAGGCGAGGTCGATCTCGCCGGCCACGAGGGCGCCGGCGATCCGGGCCGCGCCCTCGATGTACAGCAGCTCGACATCGAGGCCGTACCTGTCGAAAACGCCGTAGTCGGCCGCCATCCACATGGGCAGGGTGTTGGCGGCTCTTGTGACGTAGGCGATGCGCACCTTGGCGGGCGCAGGCGCTGGCGAGGGCGCGGCGCTGGCCGGGGCGACCGGAGCGCTGGCCGGCGCCGCCGTGGGGGCAGGCGCCGCACAGGCCACGAGGAGCAGCGCGAGCCCCACCCAGGGGCCGAGTCGAGTCGCCCGCATGGTCCTCCTCCGTGAGTCTCGGCGATGCTTGGTGGGCGGGACGCGGCGCTCCGACGCCCCGGTCCCGCCGGTGGCGAAGCCCTTGCCTAGACGGTGGGCGCCGGCGGGTTGGTGCCGCGGCCCAGAAGCTGCACGGCCTCGTTGGCGAAGTCCTGGTTGATGAACGGCGTGGGATCCACGACGCGCTGCATGACGCCCTCGCGCACCCAGAACTCTTGCTGAGCGCGAATGCGATCGGGCTGCACCTCGCCGTTCACGTCCACCGACGTCGGCGTGGCGCGCCGGATCATGCTCTGGTCCACGCCCGAGTATTGCTGCAAGATCGCCAGCACGTCGGGATCGCTCTTCTGGCCCGCCATGAAATCGCGTACGCCGCGCAGGTAGGCATGGAGCACGGCCACGCCGAGCGCGCGATCGCTGGCCACCTGCTCGGACATGAGCAGCGCCGAATACTGCTCGCCCGGCGTGACTTCCGAGCCGTTCTTCCACTTCACGGCCAGGCCGAGATCGGTGATCTGGGTGGCGAACGCCTCGGCGGTGCCGCCCGCGTCGAGCGCGCCGCCCTGGAAGGCGGAGAGCATGTCGGGCGAGGCCAGGCGCACGAGGTCCACGTCGTTGAGCGTCATGCCGTGCTGGCGCAGGGCGTTGCGCACCATGTAGTCGATGACGCTGCCCTCGACCGAGGCGCTCACCTTGCGGCCGCGCAGGTCGGTCCAGTCTTTGATCTGGTCGGCGATGCCCGAGCGGACCATCATCCACGAGCTGCCGTAGCCGGGGCGGAGGGAGCCGCCATCGGCCGTTACCAGGATGCGGATGTCGCGGCCCCAGGCGTTGTACAGCCCGGGGCTGAGCGCGCCGTTGCCGACGCCGAGCTCGCCGGTGCCGAGCGAGGCGACCATCTCGGCGCCCGACTGGAACAGCACCGACTCGACGTTGATGCCGGCTTCCTTGAAGTAGCCGCGCTCGATCGCGAGGAAGACGGGGCCGCTGCCGATGTTGCGCAGGTAGCCGACCTTCATCGAGGCGTTGACCCGCGGCGCCCGGGCGGCGATCGTGGCCGCCGGCGCCGGGGCGCCGCCCGCGGCCGGTGGGACGGCGGGCGCCGGCGCGCTGGTGGCGGCAGGCGCGGGCGCGGCCCCGCCGCGGGCGCAGGCCAGGGTCGTGCCCGCCGCGCTGAGTAGGGCGGCTTTCAGCCAATCGCGTCGAGACCAGCGGGCATCGCCGCGCGCTGCCATTCGGGGCCTCCTCCGCTCCGCTGCGCGCGGGGCCGCACCGCCCAGGGGCCAGCGGCGGCCGCGCGTGGCTTAATCATGCCGGCGCGCGCGCCGCCGCGCAAGAGGTAACGCGCCGACCTACCCCCCCGGCCCCCCTCCCGATGCGGGAAGGAGGAGAGGACCGGTGGCAGCCTGCACCGGCTCCCCCCTTCCTTCAGAGGGAAGGGGGGCCGGGGGGGTTAGGTCACTCGGCCGGCGGATAGCCGGGGTAGCCGCGCTCCTCGATGAGGCCGGGCTCGCCGCGGGTGACGAGGCGCTCCAGCGCATCGCGGAGGACCTGGCGCTGTA
>Ga0070741_10009412_pt1 | contig 18997 bp, 13 predicted proteins | sample Coa_R1_4_FD_66440 | JGI IMG/M metagenome (GOLD analysis project Ga0070741, IMG submission 66440) | Surface soil microbial communities from Centralia Pennsylvania, which are recovering from an underground coalmine fire - Coalmine... | ecosystem: Environmental > Terrestrial > Soil > Unclassified ...
GGGTCGCTCCAGTAGAGCAGGGCGGCCGGGTCCCGGCCGCGGCGGCGCAGCCAGTACTCGAGGATCGCGTCTGCGGGCGGGGCGACGAGCACCTTGTCGCCGATCCGCAGCCGCGAGTCGAGCAGCGCCGCGACGTCCTCGCCGTCCCGGAACGTCGACGTGTCCTCGGAGCGGTAGACCGCCCGCGAGGCGACCGCGTTCCCGCCCAGGCCACCGGCCAGGGCGAGCGCGAGCGCGACGGCGAGCACGTCCGGGCCGCCGGCGCGCGCCGCCAGCGGCCGCAGGACGAACACGAGTCCCGCGGCCGCGGTGGTCAGGTACAGCGGCAGCAGGAACAGCCACACCCGCTCGAACGGCACCACGCGTTGCGCCGCGACGAGCGGGACGATGCCGACCACGGCAGCGAGCGCCGGGGGGAACCACACCCGGCCGACGCGCCGGTGCGCGACGAGCGCGACGGCGAACGCCGCCCCCAGCATCGCGGCAAGGGGGAGCGGGAGATCCCGGTGCCACTGCCGCACCACCGACGCGAGCGCGTGCGGAAGGTGGCCGCCCACGTAGCCCCAGGAGCGCGAGCCGACGAACTGGTTGCCGACGAGCGAGTGCAGCCCCGAGGCGGCGACGACGGGCGCGTAGAGGAGCGCGGTGAGGAGCGCGGCGGCCACGAGCGCGGGCACGAGCCGCCGCGCGAGCAGGCGGCTTTCGCCCGCTCGCACGACCGAGACGACGAGCCAGACGACGACGGCGCCGAGACCGTAGAGCAGCACCGGCACCGTCCACAGGCCCACGGCTGCCAGGAGCGCGAAGGCGAGCCATGCGGCCGGCGTCGCGCCTGCGCACAGCCGCGGGGCGAGCGCGAGCAGGAGCAGGAAGACGAGCGCGACGATCGTGTAGCCGCGCGCGTTCGTCGAGTACTCGACGAGCGCCGAGGACGCGGCGACGAGCGCCGCCGCGACGAGCGCCGCCTGGCGGCCGTAGAAGACCCGCGCCGCGAGGTACGTCGCCGGGACGAGCAGCACGCCCGCCGCGAAGGCGGGCAGCCTGATCGCCCACGGCGCGCCGCCGAGCAGCGCCGTCGAGACGTGCACGAGCAGCGAATGGAAGACGTGGTTGTTCGGCGCCGTGTAGGTGCTGAGCGCGATGTACCAGGGCCGCGACGCGTAGTGGACGTACGTGACGGACTCGTCGTAGCGCATCGGCTGGAAGAGGAAGTCGAGCCGGACGAGCGCCGCTCCGACGACGAGCAGCCCGAGCGTGGCGACGTGCAGCCGCGACTCCGTCGCCACCCACGAGCGCAGCCCCCGCCAGAGCGCGGCGAGCGCGGCCGGGATCGAGCCGAGCAGCGCGGCCAGCGCCCCACCCGCCCGCCGGCGCGCGCCGTACAGCCCCACGGCGACGACACCCGCCAGCGCGGCGGCCAGCCGCAGGCGCAGCACGATCGCATCGAAGTCGGCACGGCTGACGTCCGCGTCGCCGTCCGACGCGAACCCGTCGAGGCGCGCCTTGACGGACGCGTAGGAGGCGAGCGAGGCGAGCGCCAGCGCCACCGCGACGAGCGCGACGAGCAGCGCCCCGGCGACGACGGCGAGCTCGCCGCGACGGCGGCCGTCCGGAGCGTGCGCGGAGCCGTCGGGCACCGCGTCCGCGGCCCGTGTCGCAGGTCCGCCCGTCACGCGGCCGACCGGGCCGCGCGCGTCTCGACGCGGCCGGCTCGCGCACCCGCGCCGTACGCCGTCTCCGGCCTGTCGCGATCCACCGCAGTCACTACGCTGACATCGTGGCCATCGTGTCGGCGGGTGCCAAGCGGGGGAGCGCCAGCCGGTGGAGCGAGCACCCCGCACGCCCGGCGCGCCGTCTCGTCGCGGCCCAGCCGCTGCTGCCGCTGCTCGTCCTGCTCGTCGTCGTCACCTTCGTCTTCCCCGACCGGCAAGACGACGAGGCGGGCTACCTCGAGCTCGCCCGCAACATCACGCACGGCCACTACGTGACCGGGCGGCCGGACGCGCTCCTCGACGCCGACCCCTCCTACCCGGATCTCTGGTTCGGACCGGGTCTGCCGCTCCTGCTCGCGGCACCCGTCGCGCTCGGGCTGCCGCTCGGGCTGATCCGCCTCGTCGGGCCGCTGGCGCTCTTCGGCGCGCTCGCGCTCGTCTTCCGGCTGCTGCAACGGTACCTCTCGCGCCGGGCGGCGCTCGCGTGGACGTACGCCCTCGGCGTCTACCTTCCCTTCTACACGCTGCTCCCGAACCTGCACAGCGAGCCGCTCGCCATCCTGTTCGCCGTCGCGGCGCTCGCGGCGCTCGCCCGCGTGGCCGAAGGCGACGCCCGACGCTGGCAGCTGCTCGGCGGAGCCGCCCTCGCCGGCCTCGCGCTCACGCGAGTCGACTACGGCTGGGTGGTCACGGTCGCGGCGATCGTCTTCCTCGCCTGGTGGGCGCTGTCGCGCCGGCGCGAGGCGCTCCGGCTGGCGCTCACCTGCGCGGTCGCCCTCGTGCTCTGCCTCCCGTGGCTCGCCTACACGTACGCGAAGACCGACCGGGCGTTCCAGTGGGGAAACTCGGGGAGCCTGTCGCTGTACTGGATGAGCTCCCCCTACAGCGGCGACCTCGGCGACTGGCAGCAGGCGAGCGCAGTCTTCACCGACCCGCACCTGGCGCGTCACCGCCCGTTCTTCGAGACGCTGCGGGGGCTTCCGCTCGGCGAGCAGAACGCGCGCCTCGAGCGCCGGGCGCTCAGCAACATCGTCCACCACCCGGTCGCGTACGCGGAGAACGTGGCTGCGAACGTCTCTCGACTGCTCTTCGACACGCCCTACAGCTACGCTCCGCAGCGACTGAGCGCGCTCTACTTCGCCCTGCCGAACGCGCTCGTGCTCGCGGTGGCGCTGCTCGCCGCCGCGGTCGCCGTGCGGATCGGGTCGCAGCTCGTTCCGCTCGTGCCGCCGCTCGCCGTCCTCGTCGCCGTCGCGTTCGGGCTGCACGCGCTCGTGGCCGCCTACCCGCGCATGCTCACTCCGATCGTGCCGATGGTCGTGATGCTCGCGGCGCTGACCGCGGGCAGGCACCTGCGGCTCGCGTCCGCGCTCCCTCACGCGAGGGAGGCGCGGTGCCGATGAGGAGGTCCGTGGCCGCCATGACGAGCGAGCGCGTCGACGTCGTCCTGGGCGCCGGCCTGGCCGGGCTCACCGCCGCCTACACGCTGCGCGAGCTGGGCGAGCGAGACTGGCTCGTGTACGAGCGCGAGGCGCGCGTGGGCGGGCACGCCCGCTCGGTCGAGCTCGACGGCTACGTGTTCGACTTCGGTCCGCACATCCTGTTCGCCGCCGATCCGGAGATGGCGGCGCTCATCCGCGACCTGCTCGGCGACAACCTCACGGCCCAGTCGCGGCAGGCGTTCATCTACCACGCCGAGCACGACCGCTACACGCGCTTTCCGTTCCAGGCGCACCTGCACGGCCTGCCGCCGGCGCTCGTGCTCGACTGCCTCTCCGGGCTCGTGCGCGCGATCGAGCGGCAGGCGCGCGGGGAGTTCCGGCCGCGCACCTACGAGGAGTGGATGCGCGGCATGTTCGGCGACGGCATCGCCGACCGGCTGATGATCCCGTACGCCCGCAAGGTGTGGACGGTGGAGCCGGCCGAGATGGACTTCAACTGGATCGGCCGCCGCGTGCCCACCCCCGACGTCGACCGCATCCTCATGGGCGCGCTGACGGACGACGTCGAGCAGGTCGGCGCGACGGCGAGCTTCTGGTACCCGCAGCGGGGCGGCATCGAGGCGCTCCCGCGCGCGCTCGGCGAGCGCGTCGACAACGTGCAGCTCGGGAAGGAGGTCGAGCGGATCGAGGTCGGGCGCCGCCGGATCGCGTTCGCGGACGGGGAGCGGGTGTCGTTCGACCGCATGATCTACACCCTGCCGCTCTGCCACCTCCCGGCGCTCGTCGCCGACCTGCCGGGGCGGGTGTGCGAGGCGTGCCGCTCGCTGCGCTACCAGGGCATCTTCTGCGTCAACCTCGGCGTCGGCCGGCCGGGCATCTCCGACAAGCACTGGGTCTACTTCTACGAGGACGGTTTTCCGTTCCACCGGCTCTCCTTCCCGGCCAACTTCACCCCGCACAACGTCCCGGCCGGCAAGAGCTCGATCTCGATGGAGATCGCGTACTCGGAGCGCCGGCCGCTCGAGCGCGAGCGCATGGTCGAGGAGGCGATCGAGGCGCTGCGGCGGGCGGGGATCCTCCAGCCCGGCGACTCGATCGAGCTCGTGCACGCCGAGGAGATCCTGCCCGCGTACGTGATCTACGACCTCGACCACGGCCGCAACGTGACGTTGATCCGGTCGTGGCTGGCCGAGCACGGCATCCTGCTCGCAGGGCGCTTCGGAGAGTGGGAGTACTTCAACATGGACCACGCGATGGCCAGCGGCAGGCAGGCGGCGCGGACGGCCGCGGCCTGGCGGAGCGGGTCGGCCCGCCGCGGCGCGCGCGCGAGCCGGGGCCGCTAGTGCCGGGGACGATGGCGCCCCCGCAGCTCCGCGACTCGCCGGCCGGGTTCCTGCGCCTCCTCGCCGTCTTCCACGAGTCGGAGGCGCTCGGCGCGGGACGGTCGCTCCTGTGCGCGCTCCCCGCTCTCGAGCGCTTCGGCTGGACGGCGACCGGATGGTTCCCCGGCGAGGGGCCGCTCGTCGAGGAGGCAGACGGCCTCCTCGCCGCGCACGCGGCTGCGGAGAAGCCGCTCCGCTACAGCGTGCGCGGCTGGCGCTCGGGCCCCGGCGTGGCCGCCAGGCTGCGCGGCACGCCCGCCTACCTGCGCTCGTTCCGTCAGGCGCTGCTGCGCGCCCGCCCGCACGTCGTGCACGCGAACACGCTGCGGACGCTGCCCGAGGCGAGCGTCGCCCGCTCGCTCGGCCTGCCCGTCGTCGTGCACGTGCACGAGCTGCCCGAGCCGGGTGGCAAGCGCGCGGCCGCGCTGCGCTGGGCCGCCTCCGTGGCCGACGTGCTCGTCGCCGTCTCGGACGCGGTCGCCGAGGTCGTGCGCCCGCACGCCCGCAGGACGCCGCTGCTCGTCGCGTACAACGGCGTCGTCGCGACCGGGCTCGCGCGCAGGCGCGAGCCGGCCGGTGCGATCGTCGGCTCGGTCGGCACCATCTGCCGGACGAAGGGCACCGACGTGTTCCTGGAGGCGGCCGCGCTCGCCCGCGCCCGCTCCCCCGAGCTTCGCTTCGAGCACGTCGGCCAGCTCGGCCTCGACGAGGACGTCGCCTTCGCCGAACGGGTGCGCTCCCTCGCGGCGTCCGCAGAGCTGCGCGACGGCGTCGAGCTGCTGGGGCGCCGGCCGGCCGCCGAGGGCCTCGAGCGGTGGGAGCTGTTCGTGCTCGCCTCGCGCCAGGACGCGTTCCCCCTCGCGACGCTGGAGGCGATGGCCGCCGGCCTGCCGGTGATCGCAACCGCGGTCGGGGGCCTGCCCGAACAGGTGGTCCACCTCGAGACGGGGGTGCTCGTACCGCCGGAGCGGCCGGACGCGCTCGCCGACTGGATCGTGCGCCTGCACGGCGACCCCGGGCTGCGGATGCGCCTCGCGCGTGCCGCAGCAGAGCGCGTCGCCGAGCGGTTCACGCCGGAGCGTCAGGCGGCCGTGCTGCACGAGGCGTACCTCGCCGCGCTCAACCTGCGCCACGGCCCGCCGCAGGTGCGCCGGCGCATACGGGAGGCAGCGTGACGCAGTCATGCCGGGCTGGCGCATGACTGACCCGCAGATCACGGCGGTGATCGTCGCCTGGAACTCGGCCGACTCGCTCGCCGGCTCGCTCGCCGCGCTGCGACGCTCGGCGGACGCGGCCGGCGCGGCGGTCGAGATCGTCGTCGTCGACAACGCCTCCACGGACAGCTCCGTGGCCGTCTGCCGCGACGGCGGCGCCGACCTGATCGTCGAGAACCCGGTCAATGCGGGCTACGTCGTCGCCGCCTCCCAGGGCATCGCCCGGGCGCGGGGAGCCTGGATCATGCTCGCCAACCCGGACCTGACGGTCTGCGACGGCTTCGTCGCGGCCATGCTCGCCGCCGCGGCGGAGGCGCCGCCCGACGTCGCCTGTCTCGTGCCCGACATCCGCTACGCGGCCGACCCGTCGGTCGTCAACAGCCGCGGCATCGAGGTCGACGTCGCCGGCATCCCGGCGGAGAGGGACGCCGGCCGCCGGGCTGACGGCGCAGCCGCGACGACCGAGGTGTTCGGGCCGAGCACGAGCGGCTGCCTGATCCGCCGCGACGCGCTCGCCGCCGTCGGCGGCCTGGAGCCGCTCTACTTCGCCTACCTCGAGGACGTCGACGTCGGCTGGCGGCTGCGCAAGAAGGGCTATCGCGCGATCGTCGTGCCCCGGGCGGTGGCGCTGCACGAGGGCTCGGCGTCCACCGGAGAAGGCTCGTGGCTGAAGACGTTCCTCGTCGCGCGCAACCGCCGCGCGCTCTTCCGCCTGCACGGACCGCGAGGCGCTCGCGCCCGTCCGCTCCGCGCGATCACCGAGATCGGGCACGCCATCGTGCCGGCGCTCTCGGGCAGCGGCACCGCGTCGGTCCGCGGCCGCCTGGCCGCGCTGCGGACCCGCCGCTACACGCGTTTCCTGCGCGCGTCGAACGAGGTGATCGGCATCCCGGCGACCGCGACCGTGGAGCTGGCGCCGCGCCAGACGATGACCGAGGCGCTGCGCCGCAAGCGCGCGGCGGCGGCGCTGATGCGCCGCGACGAGCAGGTCGCTCCGGCGCCGGGCCCCGCCCGGCGCGCGAGGCGTCGCGGCGCCTTCGCCGGCGGGCCCGTGCGCGTGCTCGTGGACGCGACGAACCTGAAGCCCGGACAGGGCGGCATCCGCACGTACACGATCGGGCTGATCCAGGCGCTCGCGGCTCGGCCCGAGCTCTCGCTCGCGGTCGCCACCAGCGTCGGCGACGTCGCCTCGCTCGGCCCCGTCGAGCTGATCGAGGTCTCGCCCCGCACACAGGAGGTCGTGGCGCGGGCGCTCTGGCGCGAGCGGAACCTCCCCGGCCTTGCCCGCTCGCTGGGCGCGGAGGTGGTGCTGACCCCGGTGCCCGAGCTGCCGCTGCGACGCCTGCCCATCCCCTCGGTCGTCGTCGTGCACGACGTGGGCCCGCTCGTCGCGCCCGCGTTCTACTCCCTTCCGAAGAAGCTCCGCTACGAGGCGGCGCTGCGCCGCACCTGCCGAGTCGCGTCGGCGATCGTCTGCGTCTCCCGCACCACGCTGCTCGGCCTGCACGCCGCGACGGCGATCGACCCGGCGCGCTGCGAGGTGATCGGCGAGGGCCCGCAGCTGCTCGCCCAGCCGGCGGCTTCGGCGGGCGTGGACGGGCCGTTCGTCCTCTACGTCGGCTCGCTCGACCCGCGCAAGAACGTGGAGACGCTCGTCGACGCCGTCCTCGACGCCGACCCGCCGCTGCCCGCGCGCCTCTGCATCGTGGGGCCGATCGACAGCCGGAGCCCCGCCGTGCTCGACGGCCTCCTCGAGCGGCACCCCGCGCGCGAACGCGTCGGGCATCTCGGTTTCGTGCCCGCGGACCGGCTCGCCGCGCTGTACCGCGACGCGGCGGTGCTGGCCCTGCCGAGCCTGTACGAGGGCTTCGGGCTCCCCGTGCTCGAGGCGCTCGTCGCCGGGGTTCCGGTCGTCGCCAGCGACATCCCCTCCCTGCGCGAGGTCGCCGGCGACGCTGCGCTCTACGTCAGCAGGCCGTTCGCTGCGGCCTCGTGGCGAGAGGCGCTGCGGCGTGCCTGCGAGGATGCGGCGCTGCGGCGCTCGCTGGTCGCGCGCGGTCGCGAGACCGCCGCTGCGTTCTCGTGGGAGCGCGTCGGCGCCGAGTTCGCGACGCTGCTGCACAGGGTGGCCCGCGGCGAGGCGGCCGCGACGGCGCACGCCGTCGACCCGGAGCCCGCGGACGTCGGCGCGCCGCTCGACGCCGGGGCGGTCGTCGCCGGCGGCGACCTCGGCTGACGGCGGCAGCGACGTGTCGCGCTCCCCGCAGACGGACTACGAGGCGCCGCGCACAGGCGAGAGCGTCTGGGGCCTGCTCGACCAGGGCCTCGTATCGGGCGTCAACTTCTTCACGATCGTCCTGCTGGCACGCAGCCTCGCACCGGAGCCGTTCGGCTACTTCGTGCTCGCCTTCACGGTGCTCCAGTCCGCCGGAACGCTTCAGTCCGCCCTCGTCACCCGCCCGCACAACGTGCTGGGCGCGGTGCGCCGCGGCCGCGACTACGCCGACTTCTCGGCCGCCACGGCGGCGGCCCAAACCGCGTTCTCCGGCCTGCTCACGGTCGCCGCCCTGATCGCCGCGCTCGCGGTCGCGCTGGCGGGCTCGCCGCGCGCAGGCCTGGTCGCCGCCACCGCCCCCGCGCTGCTCGCCTGGCAGCTCCAGGAGCTCGGCCGCCGCATGCTGTACACGGAGAACCGCCTGCGGGCGGCCTGCGCCAACGACGCGCTCGCGTACGGCGGCCAGACGGCGGCGCTCGTCGTGCTGTGGCGACTCGACCTGCTGACGGGAACGAGAGCCCTGCTGACGCTCGCGGCTGCGTTCGCCGTCGCCGCTGCCCTGCTCGCCTGGCAGCTGCGCGGGACGCTCGCAGGCTCGGTGCGCCGCGTCGACCTCGCAGCCGCCTGGGGGTTCGGCAAGTGGCTGGGCGTCGCGGAGGTCGCGCAGTGGCTGTCCACGCAGCTCTACGTCTACCTGGCCGCCGCCGTGGTCGGCCCGGTCGCGAGCGGCGCCATCAAGGCGGGCCAGACGCTGCTCGGCCCGATGAGCGTCTTCCTCACGTTCGTCACCAGCTACCTCCCCATCGTGCTGACCCGCGAGCTCGAGGCAACCGGCTCGATCGCCGGCAAGCTGCGCGAGAGCATGACCAGGGTCCTCCCCCTCGTCGTCTGCTACTGCGCGGCGATGGCGCTGATCGCGTCGCCGGCGCTGCGGGCGGTCTACGGCCCCGCGTACCGGCCGTACGCGGACGTGGTGCAGCTGTTCGCCCTCTACTACGTCCTGCTCGCGTTCTCGACGGTTGCGGTGGCGGCGCTGAGCGCGCTCAGGGCGACGCGCGCCGTCTTCGTCGGCCAGGCCGCCGGCGCGGTCGTCTCGCTCGCGGTCGGCTGGCTGCTGCTCGACGCGTGGGGGCCGGCCGGCGGCGTGGCCGGCATGCTGGTGAGCTGGGCCGCCGCGATGGCGCTCTTCCTGCACGGCCTGCGCCACGCGCTGCGACTGCCCGCGCTGCGACCGCGTCCGCGCGCGGACCAGGCGTGACACGCCACGCCGAGCTCACCGGGTGCCCCGGCTCTAGCCCGCCGGGTCCGTCGCGGCGCGAACGCCGCTCGGCTCCGGCAGCGGGAGCGTGCGCTCGCGCCGGCGCAGCACGAGCCACGCGCCGAGGAAGACGAGGTACGCGGGGAAGACGCGCGTGCTGGTGAAGTAGAGGATCCGCATCAGCTCGAAGAGCCCCGCGAGCCACATCGCGTACAGCGCCCGGTGGAACGTGCTCTCGGCGCTGCGCGCGTACAGGCGGCCGGAGACGAGCCCGAGCAGGAGCATCGCGAGCAGCGCCGCCCAGCCGAAGTCCGCCGCGAGGAAGCCGGGCGCCGTGAAGACGTTGAACTCGTAGTCGAGATCCTGCTGCGCGAAGGCAACCGGCCAGAGCTCCTCCGGGTCGACGCCGAAGCTGTCGGCGTAGCGGAACGAGACGGTGCCCAGAGCGGGCACGTGCTCGACGCGGAGGTCGCGCAGGCCGGGGAAGCGCCAGAGGAAGTCTCCCGTCGAGTAGAGCGGGGTGCGCGCGGGGTAGTGGTCGACGACCGCCATCCCGTTGTTGATGCTCGTCAGGTAGTAGCCGAGGAAGCGGACCGTCGAGCGGCCGACGGAGAAGTCGTGCGTGTAGACGTACGTCCGCCGCAGCTCGGTCGCCGCGAAGAACCCCGCCGCGAGCGCGACGAAGGCCAGCGCGTAGACGACCACGCGCGGCACGGCGATTCGCCGCGGCGCGGCGGCGAGGAACAGTGCGGGCACGAACAGCTCGAGCAGCGCGAGCCGCTCGCTGTACAGCACCGACCGGACCGCGGCGAGCGCGAACGCGACGACGACGAGCGCGCGCAGCACCGAGCCGCGCCGCGCGAGCCCGTAGGCGAGCGCGAGCGGGACGGCGGCCACCGCGAGCTGGGTGAGCGTCGTCACGCCCGGCACGGTGGCGAGGATGTCCCCCTTGACGACGTGCGGGTTGCGCCGCCACAGGTCGAGCAGCTCGAGCGGCCCGCCCGCGCGCGCGATGCCGAGCCCGAACCAGACCGCGTAGGCGGCGAGCGAGATCACCAAGGCGGTCTCGAGCAGCACCGCGAGGCTCCGTCGCTTGGCGCCGGAGGGGAGCTCTACGGTCGGCGGGCGCGGTGGACGCCCGAAGCGTGGGCGTGGCCCTGCTCGACCGACCCAGGCTCCTGCCGCGAAGAGCGCGAGCGCCAGCGCGAAGAACGAGAACCCAGACCAGCTCAGCGTCTTGCGGCTGTCGAACTCGGTGACGAACACGCGCGGGCTCGCCAGCGCGTAGGCGAGCAGCAGCGGCAGGTAGAGGAAGGCGACGAGCGTCAGGGGCGAGAAGACCGACCGCAGCGCGATCACGCGGACGCCGCGCGGAGCGCGCAGGAAGACGCTCATCCCCGCCCCTCGACGCATGCCGCCACGGCCGCGCGCATCTCCCTCCGGAAGCGCTCCGAGGAGAAGCGCTGCGCTCGCCGCGCGATCTCGGCCGGATCCAGCTCGGCGGCCGCGGCGCGGCGGACGCCTGCGCGCACCGCGTCGACCGACTGCTCGGCGAGGAGCCAGCCGGTGACGCCGGGCTCGACGATGTCGGCGGCGCCCCCCGCCGCGAGCCCGACGACGGGCGTTCCGCACGCCTGCGCCTCGGCCATGGCGATGCCGAAGTCCTCCTCCACGGGATAGACGAGCGCGCGCGCGGCGCGGTACAGACGCCGCAGCTCGGCCTCGTCGACGCTTCGCAGGAAGGAGACGTTCGCCGGCGCGCGCGCCTGGAGGGCCGCGCGGGCGGGCCCGTCCCCCACGACGAGCAGCCGGTGCTCCGGCAGCCCCGCGAACGCATCGACGACGAGATCGGGGCGCTTGTAGCCGACGAGGCGCCCGACGTAGAGGAACGTGTCCTCGCGCTCGCCGCCGGGCGTGAAGAAATCCGTGCGCACGGGCGGGTGGATCACCTGCGCGGAGCGTCCGAACGCCCGCTCGATACGCCGTGCGACCGCGGTCGAGTTGGCGACGAACCGCGTCACGCGCCGTGCCGTCGCGCGATCCCAGCGCCGGAACCAAGCCATCGCGAGCCGCGCCGCCGGGCGCAGGGGAGCCGGGAAGCGATCGCGCTCGGCCTCGAAGTCCCACGCGTAGCGCATCGGCGTATGGCAGTAGCAGAGGTGCGGGATGCCGGGCTCCACGCGCACCGCCTTCGCGCAGGCGTGGCTGCTGGAGACGACGACGTCGACGTCCCGCACGGGCCGGCGCAACCGCCACGCGAGCGGCATCAGCGGCAGCAGCCACTCGTGGTGCCGCGTGGCGCCGGGAAGGCGCTGGAGCGCCGACGGCTGCGCGTGCGCGAACGCCGGCGGCAGCGCGGCCGCGTCGAAGACGGTCGTCAGCAACGTCGCCCCGGGAAAGGCCTCCAGCAGCTCCGCCACGCAGCGCTCCGAGCCTGCGTAGCTGACGAGCCACTCGTGCGCGAGCGCGACCCGCGGGACGCTCTCGCTCGCGAGAGCGTCCGCCGCGCGCTCGCGCGCTGCCCCGACGGTCACCGTCGCCTCCGTGTCCGACCTGGTGTCTTCACAACGGCTCCCCACCTCCTACTATGAAGAGGGGAGTGGAGGATCACGTACTAGGACGACAGCTCGCGCTGCTGGACGGCGCAGCGGCGCGCGCGCGCACGGTCGCGGTGGCGCTCGTCCCCGACACGCCGAGCCCGGTACGGGCGGCCGCCGTGTCGGGCGCCGCCGCCGCCGGTCTGCTGCTGCTCTGGGCCACGGGCGGGTCGGTGGCCGCGCTGCTCGGCCTGCTCGCGCTCGTCGCGGCAGCGGTCGCGTACGCGCGGCCGTTCCTGCTCGGGCCGGTCGTCGCGCTGGCGCTCCCCGCGGGTGGGCGCCTCGACGTGCTGCACGCGCAGGTCGCGCCCCTCGAGGCGGTCGTGGGCGGCGGCGCCATCGGCTACGCGCTCTCCCACGTCGTGCGCCGCGAGCGACCGACCCTGCGAGCCCACCACGTCCTGTTCGCGGCGCTCCCCGTCGCGCTCGCGCTGAGCGCCCTCGGTCCCGCCCGGGCCTCCGCCCAGATCCGGGAGTCGCTGCTCTGGCTGGCGCTCGGGGTCGCCTTCCACGCCGTCACCGCGCACGGCGCGACCCGCCGGAGGCTCCCGTACCTCCTCGTCGCGCTCGCCGTGCCGGCTGCGCTCGAGGCGACGCTGGCGCTCGTCGAGTACGTCTCGACGTGGTCGCAGCGCTTCTCCCTGCTCGACGGCGCGATCGTCTACCCCCTGCCCGAAGGAACCGTTCGCCACGCCAACGCGCTGGCCCAGTTCCTCGTCTTCTCGGGCCTCGCGGTCGTCACGCTGGCGCTCGCCGAGCGCGGCCGCCTGCGCAAGCTCGGGATCGCCGTCGCCGTCGTCGGGACGTTGGCGCTCGTCGTCACGTTCTCGCGGGGATCGTGGATCGCGCTCGTCGCGGCGGGGCTCGTGTTCCTCCTGCACCCGCAGGCGCGGAAGCCCCTGCTCGCCGGCGCGCTCGCCTGCGCCGCGGCCGCGGCAGGCCTGGCGGTGAGCGGGGGCGCCATCGGCGCGCGCATCACCTCGCTCTTCACGCCCGGGACCTTCGTCCGCTCCGACTTCCGGGTCGAGCTGGCAGAGCGGGCTGCGGGCATCGTCGCGGACCACCCGCTCACCGGGGCCGGCACGTTCCTCGAGCACGGCGTGTACGCCGGCCGGCCCGATGTCGCCACTCACCCGCACGACCTCTTCCTCGGCGTCGCCGTCTTCTTCGGCCTCCCGGCGGCCGTGGCGCTGGCGCTGCTCGTCCTGCTCGGGCTGCGCGCCTGCTGGCGGCGGACGCGCGGCCTCCCGGAGCGGCTCCGCCTCCCGGCGGTCGGCGGGCTCGCGCTCCTAGTCGCCCTCCTCGTCAACGGACTGTTCGAGTACCCGTTCTGGGAGCCGTCGCTGACCGGGATCGTCGTGCTCGCGCTCGCGCTGCCGTTCGCGCTCGACGAGTCGAGCCGCGAGGCGCTGGGCGACGCAGGCTGAGCTGCGCCGAAGCCGGCACGTACCTCGACGCGCTGCACGCAGCTCTCGCCGGCCCGTGGCCGTCCGATGCGGGCGCTATACACCGCTCGGTGAGCCGAGGCGCCGCTCGGAGGTTCGCGTTTGCCTGCGCGGCAGCGGCGTGCCTGGCGGCGACCGCGAGCGCGGCGGCCGCCCCGCCGAAGGGGTTCGCCCTGCGCACGATCGTGCGCGGCCTCGACGAGCCGACGGCGTTCGCCTGGGCGCCCGACGGCCGCATCTACATCGCGCAGAAGAAGGGCATGGTGCGCGTCTTCCACCATGGCGTGCTCGAGGACTTCCTCGACCTGCGCAAGGAGGTGAACGAGCACGCCGAGCGGGGTCTGGTGAACATCGCCCTCGATCCGCGCTTCGCGCGCAATCGGACGCTCTACCTCCTCTACACGGCGGAGCTGCGACCGGACGACCCCGACGAGCTGCATCCGGGCAACGGGACGCTCGTCTCCGTGCGCGTCTCGAAATCCGACCCCGACCGGCCGGAGACCGGCAGCCGTCGCACGATCCTCTCGGGCTTTCGCGTGATCGGCCCCTGGCACGCGGTCGCGGGGATGACGTTCGACGCGCGCGGGCGGCTGCTCGTCGGGTTCGGCGACGGCTCGCCGTACTACCCGAAGGACTTCAGCGCCGCTGCGCTGTGGACGTACGACCTCGGCGTGCTGAACGGGAAGATCGTCCGCATCGACCCGGCCACGGGCAAGGGCGTCCCCGGCAACCCGTTCTACGACCCCGCCCGGCCCAGCGCCGTCCGGTCGAAGGTGATCGCGTACGGATTCCGCAATCCGTTCAGCATCCGCTACGACCGGCCGACCGACCGCTTCTACGTCGGCGACGTCGGCACCGACCAGTGGGAGGAGATCGACGTCCTCGACGAGCCGTCGGTTCGTGCCGGGGTCGGTCTGGACTTCGGCTGGCCGTGCTACGAGGGAGGCGACGGCGAGGCGGTCCAGCAGACGGCCTACGCGACGCTCCCCGCGTGCCACGAGCTCTACCGGCGGGCGGCCGCCGGGCAGGAGCGGACGGTGGCGCCGATGTACGCGTACGGCGGTCAAGGCGGGGCGGCGATCGTCGTCGGCCCGGTGTACCGGGGCACGGCCTACCCTCAACGCTACCGAGGTCGGCTCTTCTTCGCCGATTTCGTCAAGGATCGCCTGTGGACGCTCGACGACGGCAAGGCCTCGGACTTCGGCGGCGCCGGCGGCTGGGGCGCCCCGGTCGACATCCAGGCCACGCCGCGCGGCTCGCTCGCGTACCTCGCGTTCGGCACCGGCAGGCTCAACGAGATCGTGTATGTCGGCGGGGAAGGCGGCGGCGGGGGCGCGCTCGTGTGGGGCCTCGTCGCCGGCGGCGTCGCGCTGGCCCTCACCACGGCCGGCTGGCTCGCCCACCGGCGGCACGCGGCCCGCGCCCGACCGAGCGGCTGACGCCCGCTGTCGGCCTACGCGAGCTCCGCGAGCGCCTGCCTCACCTTCGCGAGGCGGGCTTGCAGCTCGGTGGCGCGGGCGAGGTCGGCGCCGGCGTCGGCGAGGTCGCGGCGCAGCTTGCGCTCCCGCAGCTGCAGCAGCCGCTCGGCGCCGGTGCGCTCGCCGATCCGCTCGCGCTCGGCGCGCGCGTCCAGCTCGGCGCGCAGCGCGACGAGGTCGCTCCCGCCCGGCACGCCGTCGACGAGCTCGGCACGGAAGCGCCGGTGCGCCTCGTCGTCGAAGTGCTCGGGGGCGAGCTGGCGCAGCCCGTCGCGCACGCTCCGGTGCGCGAGCGCCGCCGCCAGCACGTCGCGCTCCAGCCGCATGCCGGCGTCGAGTAGCCGCTGCGGCGCCACCGCCTCCGACCGCCGCCGGCCCGCCCCCCGCGCCGGCGCCATCCCCACCAGCGTCTCCCGCGGCAGGTCGAGCGCGTCGCCGAGGATGCGCAGCGCCTCCTGCCGCTCCGGCGAGTCCTCCGCCCGCGCGAGCACCTCGCGCGCGCGCACGAACGCCTCCTGCCGGTCGGCGGCGCGAGCGAGCTCGAGCCGCACCCGGTGGACGAGGTAGCTCTCGGCCGAGCCGAGCCGCGCCTCGAACGCTGCCGGCGCGTCGGCGGGATCCTGCCCCGCGGGCAGCGTCACGACGCGCACGTCGAAGCCCTGCGCGACGGCGAGCTCCATGCCGCGCAGGGTCGCCTCCTCGCCCGCCGCGTCGGCGTCGAAGCAGAGGTACAGCCGCTTCGTCAGCCGCCCCAGCTCGCGCAGGTGCGCCTCCGTCAGCGCCGTCCCCATCGAGGCGACGACCGGCTCGAAGCCCGCCTGGCGGAGCGCGATCACGTCGGTGTTGCCCTCCACGACCGCGGCGCGGTCCTGCCTCGCGATCGCCGGCCGGGCGAGGTGCAGCCCGTAGAGCACGTGGCTCTTGTGGAACAGCTCGCCCTCGGGCGAGTTGACGTACTTGCCGCGCAGCGGGTCGTCGTCGTGCAGCTTGCGCGCCTGGAAGCCGATCACACGCCCGCGCGCGTCGGCGAGCGGGAACATCAGCCGCCTGGGGAAGTAGTCGTTGCCGCGCGCGTTGACGAGCCCGGCGGCACGCAGCTCCCGCTCGCTGAAGCCGCGCTCGCGTGCCTTCGCCGCGAGCCCCTGCCCGGGCGCCAGCCCGAGCCGGAACTCGCGCGCGACCGCCTCGCCCAGCCCGCGCGAGGCGAGGTAGGCGCGCACCGGCTCTCCCGCCGGGCTCTCCCACAGGAGCCGCTCGAAGTACGAGGCGGCCTGCTCGAGCAGCGCGAGCAACCGCTCCCGGCTGCGGCGGGCCTCCTCCGCCGCGGGCGACGTCTCCTCGTAGCGCAGCGGCACCCGGAACCGCTCCGCCAGCCACTCGATCGCGCCCACGAAGTCGAGGTTCTCGGTCTCGCGCACGAACGAGACGACGTCGCCGCCCTTGCCGCAGCCGAAGCAGTAGAAGAGCTTGTCGGCCGGGTTGACCGAGAAGCTGGGCGTGCGCTCCTCGTGGAAGGGACAGCGCCCCATGTAGCGGGTGCCGGACGCGCGCCGCAGCGCGGTGCGGGCCGACACCACCTCGAGCATGTCCGCGGCCGCGATCACCTCGCGGACGCAGCTCTCCTCGATGCGGGCCACTAGAGCGAGCGCGCGTACGCGAGCGCGAAGCGGTCGGTCATGCCGGCGAGGTAGTCGACGATCCGGTCGGCGAGCTCCCCCTCGCCGGGCGGCAGCCGCTCCGGCTCGGCGCGGAGCGCGTCGAAGATCGCGTGGACGGTCTCGCGGGCGCGCCGGTACTCCGGCTCGGCCTGCGGCCCCAGGTAGACGCGCTCGAACATGAAGGCGCGCAGCGACAGCATCGCCTCCCCCACCTCGGCGCTCTGCGCGATGTCGCCCTCGCGCTCGGACGCCTCGACGATGTCGTGCACGAGCGTGTCGATCCGCTCGGCGCCGCTGCGCCCGAGCAGCTCGAGCTCGCGGCGCGGCAGGTCCCGCTCCCGCAGCAGGCCGTAGCGGAGCGCGTCGTCGATGTCGTGGTTGATGTAGGCGACGCGGTCGACGAGCCGGACGATCCTGCCCTCGAGCGTCTCCGGCTCGAGGTCGCCCGTGTGCGTGAGGATGCCGTCGCAGACCTCGTGCGTCAGGTTGAGCGCGCGCGCGAGACGGTAGGACTGCTCGTTGTGGCGGAAGCGGCGGTCGAACGCCCGCCGCACCGCCTCGTCGAGCGCGTCCTCGCCGGCGTGCCCGAACGGTGTGTGGCCCGTGTCGTGGCCGAGACCGATCGCCTCGACGAGGTCCTCGTTCAGCCGCAGGGCCCGCGCCACGACGCGGGAGATGGCGGTCGTCTCGAGCGTGTGCGTCATGCGCGTGCGGTAGTGGTCGCCCTGCGGGTCGATGAAGACCTGGGTCTTGCCCTTCAGCCGGCGGAACGGCTTCGAGTGCACCAGCCGGTCGCGGTCGCGCTGGAACGGGGTGCGGACGCCGCAGGGCTGCTCGTCGCGCTCGCGGCCGCGCGTCTCGTACGAGCGCACCGCGAGCGGCGACAGCCACGTCTCCTCGTGCTCGCGAACCCTCTGCTCGAACGCCTGCGCGGCGCCGCCCAACACCTCCATCGCCTCAGCGTAGTCGCGCCGCCGGATCGGCCGCCTCCCGAGGCTAGAAGGCTCGCGACTGACCGCCGTCGACGGGGACGCAGGCGCCCGCGACCCACGACGCCCGCGGCGAGACGAGGAAGGCGACCACGTCCGCGATCTCGTCCACCGTGCCGAAGCGCCCCCAGGGGATCTCGCGCTCGACGAACGCGCTCGTTCCCTCGGGGTCGTCCAGCATGCGGCGGTCCCAGCTGCCGCCGGGGAAGCGCACCGACCCGGGGGCGACGCTGAAGACGCGGATCCGGTCGCGGGCCAGCTCGCGCGCCATCGCCTTGGCGAGGCTGATCTCCGCCGCCTTGGCGACGTTGTAGCTCGGAGCGCCACCCGCCTCGCGGCCGAAGACGGAGGCGACGATCGCGATCACGCCTCCGCCCCGCTCGCGCAGCCGCGGCAGCGCCGCACGCGACACGAGCAGCGCAGGGACGACGTTCTTGCCGAGCACGGCGTCGAGGTCGGCGGCGTCCATGTCGGCGAACGTGCGCGCGCCCGATCCGCCCACGTTGTTGACGACCACGTCGAGGCCGCCGAACACGTCGCGTGCGGCGTCGACGACGGCGGCCGCGCCCTCCTCGGTGGAGACGTCCGCGCGGACCGCGTGCGCCCGGCCCGGGCCGGGCGCCGCCGCGACCGCGTCCTCGAGCGCCTCGCGGCCGCGCGCGCAGAAGACGACGTCCGCCCCCTCCTCGACGAGGCGGGTGGCGATCCCGCGGCCGATCCCCCGGCTCGACCCGGTCACGAGCGCGACCTTCCCTGCCAGCCCCAGGTCCACGGGCGCCGAGTATAGGCGGCGTCCGGCCGGCTACCGTTGCGGTCGTGACGACGATCCTGCTCGCACGGCACGGCGAGACGGACTGGAACCGCGAGGGACGCTTCCAGGGCCACGCCGATCCGCCGCTCAACGACGCCGGCCGCGCCCAGGCGGCCGCGCTCGCGGACGCGCTCGCCGCCGACGGCATCGCGGCCGTCTACTCGTCGGACCTGCGCCGGGCGGCGCAGACGGCGGAGATCGTGGCGGCCCACCTCGGCCTGCCCGTGAGGCGCCACCGCGGGCTGCGGGAGATCGACGTCGGCTCCTGGTCGGGGCTCACACGCGCCGAGGTGGAGCAGCGCTTCCCGGACGGCTTCGCGCGCTGGCTGCACGGCGACGTCGGCCACGACGGCGAGACGCGCGAGCAGCTGACGCGCCGCGTGCACGCAGCGGTGCTCGAGATCGCGGGGGCGCACGCGGGCCAGCGCGTCCTCGTCGTCACGCACGGAGGAGCGATCCGCGCCCTGCAGCGGGTCGTCCTGGGCGAGCCGCTCGCCGCGCTCGGAAACTGCGCCACCACCACCTTCGTGCTCGTGGACGGCGCGCTGTCCCGGCTCGACTGACGGCCGTCGCGCCGCCGGCACGTGGCGCGGCGGGGCACGCCCGCCCGTCGGGTGCGACGGGGACGGCAAACCGGCTAGGCTCCGAGCGTGGAGGACTACACGAACAAGTACAAGGGCGAGCAGGTGGAGCTGGCGCTCTTCGGCGGCGAGTACCAGGAGGGCGTGCTGACCGC
>Ga0070741_10009413_pt1 | contig 18995 bp, 20 predicted proteins | sample Coa_R1_4_FD_66440 | JGI IMG/M metagenome (GOLD analysis project Ga0070741, IMG submission 66440) | Surface soil microbial communities from Centralia Pennsylvania, which are recovering from an underground coalmine fire - Coalmine... | ecosystem: Environmental > Terrestrial > Soil > Unclassified ...
GAATTTCGGCGTCGACGAAGAAGCCGTGCGGGTCGAGGAGTTCGCCGGCTACTGAAGCACGCCTGCCGGCCCGGTCGCGTGTGCGCGACGTCCCGATCGGCTACAATCGTGCCTTCGTACGTCCCGAGGAGCGTTGCAACCCGGCCCGCAAGGCGGCCGGGCCAGGCTCGGGACGGGAGTGCTCGCACGGCGCGAGCCTGCCTCGCGCGGCTTCGCCGGAACGTAAGCCCCTTTGCAACCGCGCTCGTTGAACCGTGGCTTCGGCCCGGGCTGACGAGCTTCCTTCTTCGACGCTCGTCGATCCGTCCGGAGTCACCTGATCGCATGTGATTGCATGCGGTTCTACGAGGAGACTTCATGAACGCCGCAACCGAAACCAAGGGCTTCGCCGATTTCAAGGTGGCCGACCTTGCGCTCGCCGACTGGGGACGCAAGGAGATCGCGATCGCCGAGACCGAAATGCCGGGTCTCATGGCCATCCGCGACGAGTTCGCGCCGGAGCAGCCGCTGCGCGGGGCCCGCATCGCGGGCTCGCTGCACATGACGATCCAGACCGCCGTGCTGATCGAGACGCTGCAGGCGCTCGGGGCCGAGGTGCGCTGGGCGTCGTGCAACATCTATTCGACCCAGGACCACGCCGCGGCAGCGATCGCCGTGCGCGGCACGCCGGTGTTCGCGTACAAGGGCGAATCGCTCACCGATTACTGGGAATACACCCATCGCATCCTGGAATGGCCGTCCGGCAAGGGTCCGAACATGATCCTGGACGACGGCGGCGACGCGACGCTGCTGGTGCATCTCGGTGCGCAGGCCGAGACCGATCGCTCGTGCATTCACCAGGCGACGAGCGAGGAAGAGACCGCGCTTTTCGCCGCCATCGAGGCGCGCCTCGACAAGGACCCGACCTTCTATTCGCGCACGAAGGCGGCCATTCGCGGCGTGACCGAAGAGACGACCACCGGCGTCAAGCGCCTGTACCAGATGCACAAGGAAGGCCGTCTCGCCTTCCCCGCCATCAACGTCAACGATTCGGTCACCAAGAGCAAGTTCGACAATCTCTACGGCTGTCGCGAGTCGCTGGTCGATGGCATCAAGCGCGCCACCGACGTGATGATCGCCGGCAAGGTCGCGCTCGTGAACGGCTACGGCGACGTAGGCAAGGGCTCGGCGCAGGCGCTGCGCGCGCTGTCGGCGCAGGTGTGGATCACCGAGATCGATCCGATCTGCGCGTTGCAGGCGGCGATGGAAGGCCATCGCGTCGTGACCATGGATTACGCCTGCGACAAGGCCGACATTTTCGTGACCGCGACGGGCAACATCGACGTGATCACGCACGAGCACATGAAGCGCATGAAGAACAACGCGATCGTGTGCAACATCGGCCACTTCGACAACGAGATCGACGTGGCGGCGCTGCGGCGCTACACCTGGGAGAACATCAAGCCGCAGGTCGATCACGTGATCTTCCCCGACGGCAAGCGCATCATCCTGCTCGCCGAAGGCCGGCTCGTGAACCTCGGCTGCGGCACGGGTCACCCGTCCTACGTGATGAGCTCCTCCTTCGCCAACCAGGTGATGGCGCAGATCGAGCTCTGGACCCATCCGGAGACCTATCCCGTCGGCGTGTACGTGCTGCCCAAGCACCTCGACGAGAAGGTGGCGCGCCTTCAGCTCACGAAGCTGGGCGCGATGCTGACGCCGCTTTCCGACAAGCAGGCGCGCTACATCGGCGTGGCCGCCGAAGGGCCGTACAAGCCCGAAACGTACCGCTATTAGAAGCGGCATGGCGGCGCGTGCAAGCGCGCCGCCGCTTGGGTTCGAACTGCGGCGGGGAGATCGATGCGCATCGCAATGATGGGGTCCGGCGGCGTCGGCGGCTATTTCGGCGCGCGGCTCGCCCACGCGGGCCATGACGTGGCCTTCATCGCGCGCGGCCGGCATCTCGCGGCGATGCGCGAGACAGGCTTGCGCCTGCGCAGCGGCAGCGGCGATCTGCACCTGCCGCATCCGGTTGTCACGGACGATCCTTCGTCGCTCGCGCCGGTCGACGCGATCTTCTTCGCCGTGAAGCTGTGGGACACCGAGCCTGCGGCGCGACAGATTGCGCCGTTGCTCGCCCAGGGCGGCGTGGTCATTCCGTTCCAGAACGGCGTCGAGAGCATGCAACGGATCGGCGCCATCGTGGGTCATGATCGCGTGCTCGGTGGCACGGCGCACATCGCGGCGTCGATCGGCGAGCCCGGGGTGATCGTGCATCTCGGGACGATGCAGCGCATACGCATCGGCGCAGCGAATGGCGAGGTGCCGGCGGTCGCACGTGAGCTCGTGCAGGCGCTCAAAAGCGTGGGAGTGGACGCCGACATCGCGTCCGACATCCAGCGCTCGCTCTGGGAAAAGTTCTGTTTTCTGGTGGCACTGGCCGGCATGACCGCGGCGACACGCCAGCCCGTAGGCGTGATCCGCGCCGACGAGGACATGCGCCGCGTGTTCGAAGCGGCGATTCGCGAGGCCTGGACCGTCGGACGCGCGCAGCGCATCGCGCTCGCCGACGATTACGTCGAAGGCCAGATGCAATTCGCCGACGGCTTGCCGCACGCGATGAAGGCGTCCATGCTGCATGATCTCGAGGCGGGCAACCGGCTCGAAGCGCCGTGGCTCTCGGGCGCGGTCGTGCGCATGGGACGCGAGCAGGGGATCGCGACGCCGGTGCACGCGACCTTGTATGCCGCGGTGAAGCCCTATGTCGATGGAGCCCCGCGGTGAGATCATTCTCGCCAGGCCGCAGCGAATCGGCGCGCGCCTCTCTCGTGCCCGTAAAACGATGCGCTTAGTGATCGTCTGGCTGATCAATGCGGCGGCGCTTTTCTTCCTGCCGTACGTGCTGCCCTTCGTGCACGTGGCGGACTTCGTATCGGCGCTCGTGGCCGCGTTGATCCTCGGCCTTGTCAACACCCTCATCCGTCCGGTGCTGGTGCTGCTCACGCTCCCAGTGACGATCCTCACGCTGGGCCTTTTCATCCTCGTGATCAACGGCCTCCTCTTCTGGCTGGTGGGATCGTGGGTGCAAGGCTTTCGGGTCGACGGCTTCTGGGCCGGGGTGTTCGGCGCGATCGTGTACAGCATCATCTCCTGGCTGCTCTCGGCGATCCTCCTGCGCGACCGTGACTGACGCGACCCCACCCGACATCAATCCGCGCTCGCGCTGCCTGTGCAGCTTCGAGTTCTTCCCGCCCCGCACCGCGGAGGGCGCGGAGAAGCTGCGCGCCGCGCGCCGGCAGCTCGCGCAGCTCGATCCCGCGTTCTTCTCGGTCACCTATGGCGCCGGCGGGTCCACGCGCGAAGGCACGCTCGGCACCGTGCTCGAGATCAGGCGCGAAGGCCTGCCGGCGGCGCCGCATCTCTCGTGCATCGGCTCGTCGCGCGAGAACGTGCGCGAGGTGCTCGCACAATATCGCGAGCACGGCATCCGCCACATCGTGGCGCTGCGCGGCGATCTGCCGTCGGGCAGCGTCGACGCCGGCGAATTCCGCTATGCGAGCGATCTCGTCGGCTTCATCCGCGCCGAGACCGGCGACTGGTTCCACATCGACGTCGCCGCGTACCCCGAATTCCATCCGCAGGCGCGCAACGCCGAGGAGGACCTCGAGGCATTCCGGCGCAAGATCGACGCCGGCGCGAATTCCGCGATCACGCAGTACTTCTTCAACGCCGACGCGTACTGGGAGTTCGTGGACCAGTGCGCGGCGCGCGGCATTCACGTGCCGATCGTGCCGGGCATCATGCCCATCGGCAGCTTCAGCAAGCTCGCGCGCTTCTCGGACGCGTGCGGCGCCGAGATCCCGCGCTGGATCAGGAGGCGCCTCGAGGGCTATGGCGACGATATCGCATCGGTCCGCGCGTTCGGCCTCGACGTGGTGACGGATCTTTGCGCCGGATTGCTCGCGCGCGGCGCGCCGGGCCTGCATTTCTACACCTTGAACCAGGCGGCGCTCACCACCACCATCTGGCAGCGCCTCGGCCTCTAGACCATGAAGAACTCGCCCGAGTACATCGCGCACGTCCTGGAGCTCATGCGTCCCACGGCCATCGCCACGACGCGCGCGATGTTCGGCGGTCATGGCGTCTACCTCGACGGCATCATCGTCGGCATCGTGGTCGACGACGTGCTGTATCTCAAGACCGACGAGGAGAATCGCGCATCCTTCGTCGAGCTCGGGCTCGAGCCGTTCCGCTACGTCACCAAGGAAGGCGAAGTGCACGTGATGAGCTATCACCGTGCGCCGGATGACGCGCTCGACGGTCCGCACGTCATGGCGCCGTGGCTCAAGTCCGCGCATGCCGCGGCGCTGCGGCGCAAGGGCGCGAGTCGCACCACGCCGAAGCGGCGCAGCGCGAAGGCGCTTCGCTGATCGCGGAATTCAGCCCTTGCCGGGCGTGAACGAGAGGAGCTCGAGCAGCGCGCTCTGGCTGCGGATCGCGGGGCTGTCCCGGCCCGATTTCTCGATGTACTGCGCTTCCTTTTCCTCGCGCACCATCGCCTTCACCGCCGGTGCGTACCAGATCCGGTAGGTGCAGTCGGTGTTGGTCCGCCAGAATTCGGCGTCGTCGAGATGCATCACCACTTCGACGGCGATCGCATCGAACGTGCCGGCAGGCGTCGCGATGCTGCGCCAGCCGCCGACGTGGGCCCAGCGATTGATCTCGCCGGCGCGCTTGGCGTCCTGGTCGTAGTTCTTCACCCACTGGTTCCAGGTCTTCCCGGGCGCGAGCGGAAAGTCGTAGCGGTCGAGGTCCTGCTCGAAGCGGCGCGTCTCGGCGTCGAAAAGGGCCCCCACCTTGACGCGTCCGGGCGCGCTCCATTGCTCGGTGCGCACGTTGTCGACACTGGGGCCATGCTGCGTGACGCGCACGACGTAACCATTCGGGCCCGCGCTCACGATCTCGCGCGTCTCCTCCCATACCACGGGTCGCATGAAGCCATCCTTCGCGCGATAGACCCAGCGGTCGCCGACGCGATACTGCGGGGCCTCGACGGCAGGGCCGCCGCCCATCACCGGCAGCATCGCGCAGGACGCGAGCAACGCCGCGCTACCGAACACGAGGCCGCGACGAACGCTGCAGATCGGTCGAGCGGACATGTGAGTTCTCCAGATCGGGCGCGCTGTCATCGGCGCGCATGCCCCCGGCATGCGGACCTCGCCGCGGTTGCGGGTCTCATGCAAACAGCCGCGGAGGCACTCGCCATCCGCGCGGCGCCGCGGTCAGGGTTGGGCGTCGGTGATCGCGCCGCGGCTCGCCGTCGACACGAGACGCATGTATTTCGCGAGCACGCCCCTGGTGTAGCGGGGGGCCGGCTGCTTCCACGCCGTCCGCCGCCGCGCGATCTCGTCCTCGCTCACATTGAGCTCGATGAGGAGCTTGTGCGCATCGATCGTGACGGAATCGCCTTCCTGCACGAGCGCGATCACCCCGCCCGCATACGCCTCGGGAGCGACGTGTCCCACCACCATGCCCCAGGTGCCGCCGGAGAACCGGCCATCGGTGATGAGGCCCACCGATTCGCCCAGGCCCTGGCCGATGAGGGCCGAGGTCGGCGCGAGCATCTCCTGCATACCGGGCCCGCCTTTCGGGCCTTCGTAGCGGATGACGATCACGTCGCCCGCCTTGATGCGCTTCGCCATGATCGCTTCCATGCACTGGTTCTCGGAGTCGAACACGCGCGCCGGACCGGTGATCGACGGGTTCTTGAGTCCCGTGATCTTGGCGACACACCCTTCCGGCGCGAGATTGCCCTTGAGGATCGCGAGATGGCCGTGCTCGTACATGGGGTTGCCCCACGGCCGGATCACTTCCTGGTCGCGGCGCGGCTCCTTCGGCACCTCGGCGAGCTCCTGCTCGAGCGTGCGACCGGTGATGGTCATGCAATCGCCGTGCAGCAGATCGTGATCGAGCAGCATGCGCAGCACTTGCGGCACGCCGCCGGCACGATGGAAATCGACGGCGACGAAGCGGCCCGACGGCTTCAAGTCGCAGATCACCGGCACGCGCCGGCGAATGCGCTCGAAGTCGTCGATCGTCCATTCGACTTCCGCCGCGGCGGCGATGGCGAGGTAATGCAGCACGGCATTGGTCGACCCGCCGGTCGCCATCACCAGCGAGATCGCATTCTCGAGCGCCTTGCGGGTGATGATGTCCCTCGGGCGGATGTTCTTCTTCACCGCTTCGAGCAGCACACGAGCGGATGCCGCGGCCGAGTCGGCCTTTTCCGGATCGGGCGAGGCCATTTGCGACGAGCCGAGGAGGCTCATGCCGAGCGCTTCGAACGACGACGACATCGTGTTCGCGGTGTACTGCCCACCGCAAGCGCCAACACTCGGACACGCGTTGCGCTCGATGCCGTCGTAGTCCTCCTTCGACATCTTGCCTGCGGTGTAGGCGCCGACCGCCTCGAACGGCGACACGATGGTGAGCTTCTCGCCTTTCCAGAAGCCGGGCTTGATGGTGCCGGCATAGACGAAGATGCCCGGAACGTTGATGCGCGCCATCGCCATCATGCTGCCGGGCATGTTCTTGTCGCAGCCACCCGCGCACAGCACGCCGTCCATCAACTGCCCGTTGACCGCGACCTCGATCGAATCGGCGATCACTTCGCGCGATACGAGCGAGTACTTCATGCCCTCGGTGCCCATGCCGATGCCGTCGGTGACGGTGGGAAACCCGAAGACCTGCGGCATCGCGCCCGCTTCGTGCAACGCGACCATCGCGCGATCGACGAGAGGCTGAATGCCGGCGTTGCACGGATTCATGTTGCTGTGGCCGTTCGCGACGCCGATGATCGGCTTCTCGAAATCCTGGTCGCCGAAGCCGACGGCGCGCAGCATGGCGCGATTGGGAGAGCGGGCGATGCCCTGCGTGATGATGTGCGAGCGGCGATTGAAAGCCATGGGGACTCCGTGGAAGACGGGCGCGGCGCGTTGCGCGATGCGCGTGGGGACCTTCGGCGCGATGTCATAATCGGGCCGCCCATGATTCTAGCCCACCGCACGAGGAGCACGCCGCTGCGCGGCGCGCCTTCCCGTCACCGCTGACTCCGCATGCTGGTGCACCCGGACTTCGACCCGATCGCGTTCACCATCGGGCCCGTGCACGTCGGCTCGCTCACGCTCGCGCTGCCGGTGCGCTGGTACGGCCTCATGTATCTTGTCGGCTTCGCGCTGTTCGTGATCCTCGGCAAGCTGCGCGCGCGACAGAACCTTCTCACGGGATGGCATCCGCGCGACATCGACGACATGCTGTGGTACGGCATCTTCGGCGTGATCCTCGGCGGGCGTCTCGGTTACGTGCTGTTCTACAAGCCGCTCTATTACCTCGCGCATCCGCTCGAGATCGTCCAGGTGTGGACCGGCGGGATGAGCTTTCACGGCGGCTTCCTGGGCGTGCTGATCGCGCTGTGGTTCTTCGCGCGGCGTCGTGGCAAGCCGTGGCTCGCCGTCACCGATTTCGTCGCCCCGCTTTGTCCGCTGGGACTGGCCGCGGGGCGCATGGGCAACTTCATCAACGGCGAGCTCTGGGGACGGGTCACCGACCTGCCGTGGGGCATGGTGTTCGCGCGCGGCGGGCCCGAGCCGCGGCATCCGTCGCAGCTCTACGAGTTCATGCTCGAGGGCGTGCTGCTGTTCATCGTGCTGTGGACCTACACGCGCCGGCGGCGGCCGCTCGGCGCGGCCTCGGGGCTCTTCCTCGCGGGCTATGGCGTGGCGCGGTTCGTGGTGGAGTTCGCGCGGGAGCCCGATGCCTTCCTGGGCTATCTCGCCCTCGGCCTCACGATGGGCCAGTGGCTGTCGTTGCCGATGATCGTCATCGGCCTCGGGATGATGGCGTGGGCGTATTGGCGCGCCGGCAAGGCGCAGCCGACCGTCATCGACCTGTCGAAGTAGCTTGCGGCCTCCGGCGTCAGTCGACGCGGGTGTATTCGCCTTCCATGGCGCGGCCGTTGCGCCTCGATCCGCCGGCCGTCTGCGCGCCGTACGAGCGCCCGACATTGAGCGGCAGGGCCAGGAGCAGGAGGGCCATGACGTCGCTCACCACGCCGGGCAGGATGAACAGGAATGCGGCGAGCACCTTGCGCCCGCTGTCGAGCAGGCCGCGCAGCAACGACTGCTCGCCATGCATCGCGGCAACGGTGGCGGCGCGAAACGCGGTGCGCTCGGCGCGCAGCAGGGAGAACCCGGCGAGCGTGGAGCAGGCAAGCCAGAGCCAGACCGGGATTCCCGTCCAGTGCGCGATGCGCACCGTGGTGTAAAGGTCCGCCACGGGGAATGCCAGTACAATTCCGAGCAACAGGTAACGCATGACAAGCTCCTTGGCCGCCGAGCCGATCCTCGTGCTCACGCAAATGCCGGACCAGGATGAGGCCCGGGCGCTCGCGCGCAGCCTCGTCGAGTCGCGGCTTGCAGCATGCGTGAACGTCGGCGCGCCGGTCGAATCACTCTATCACTGGCGGGGTCAAATCGAAACTGCCACGGAAGTGCCGGTCATGATCAAGACGCAGCGCGATCGTTACCGCGAACTCGAGGCGGCGATCCGCGCGCGCCATCCCTACGAACTTCCGGAGATCATCGCAGTCCCCGTAAGCGATGGTCTTCCTGCGTATCTCCAGTGGATTACGGCCGAGACTGCCGGAACATGAAGCAGTTCCCGCCGGCCGGCACTTTTTGAGCTCCGTCGCGCGAGGTGCAGGCGCCGCGCTGCTCGCGCTCGCGACGGCAGGGCTGGGCGAGCCGCCGGACCTGCTCGAGAACGAGCGTGCGTTTGCATTCGCCGCGCGTGGGGTCGATGCCCAGACCGTGGAAGCGCGCTTCGTGGTCGCACCGGGCTATTACCTTTATCGCGACAAGCTGCACTTTCGCATCGAGGGCGCCCCGGCAGGCGATGCGCCGAAGCTTCCGCGCGGCGAGATGAAGCACGACGACTTCTTCGGCGACAGCGAGACGCTGCGCGGCACCGTGTCCGTGCGCCTGCCGCTGGCACGTCCCGCGGCGGCGCGCGCGGTGAGCGTGATCGCGCAGTCGCAGGGCTGCGCCGACATCGGCGTGTGCTACCCGCCGCAGGAGCAGAAGGTGACGCTCACGATGCCCGCGGGCGCGGCGCGGCCGACGGCCTTCGTCGAGGCGGCGCCGGAAAGGAAGCGCTGGTTCCGATGACAACCGCCCGCGAAGAGGGCCAGGCCCTCTCCACGACTCCTCCCCCGCCGGTGCGGAGGTTCACCGCGCGCCGCGGGGTGCTCACCGCCCTCGTGCTCGCGGTCGTTGCCCTCGCGCTGGGCGTCTATTTCGGCGCGGTGCATCGCGGCGCGCCGACCCTCTCCGGCGACACGCTGTTCGCGCTGTCGCTGCCGGACGCGCAAGGCCGTGAGCAGAAGCTCGCGCAATGGCGAGGCAAGGTGCTGGTCGTGAATTTCTGGGCCACGTGGTGTGCGCCGTGTCGCGAGGAGATGCCCGAGTTCATCAAGGCGCAGAACGAGTTCGGCGCGCGCGGACTTCAGTTCGTCGGGATCGCGGTCGACGACGCGGCCAAGGTCAAGGCGTACGTGGAGGAGATCGGCCTCAACTATCCGGCCCTGGTGGGCGGCTTCGGCGCGATCGATCTTTCCAGGGGCTTCGGCAACGCCATCATGGCGCTGCCATACACCATCGTCATCGATCGCTCCGGCAAGATCGTGCATACCCAGCTCGGTCCCCTGCCGCCGGCCAAGCTCAAATCGCTGCTGCGCGACCTGCTCTGACCCGCTGCCCGGCGTCGAGCGACTTCGAACCGTCCTCGCGCCTATCTTCGCCGATTACTGGACAATCCGGCCCAAACTGCGGCAAACTCCGCGTTTTCGTCTGGGGAGGGGAGCATGGCAGGTCCGTTCCCCGTCCCGCCGAGGCTCCTGTACCGGGGCAGGTCAGCAGGCTTTGCAGGTGCTCGCGCGCTGCCGTCCCGGATGCGCGGAGCTCCCATTCTCCGGCTGCCCGGGAGGTGACTGTCGTGGACCTGCGCAAGCTCAAGACGCTGATCGAGCTCGTCGAAAGCTCGGGCATAGGCGAACTCGAGATCCAGGAAGGCGAGGAGCGCGTGCGCATCACCCGCGCTACCCCCGTCGCCGCCACGCCCGTGCTGGTGCAGGCCGCACCAGGACCGCTGACCGCGGCTGGCAGTGCGCTTCCGGGTGCGGCAATTCCGGCCGCCGCGGCTCCGGCCGAACCGGAAGGTCATGTCGTCAAGAGCCCCATGGTCGGCACCTTCTATCGCGCGGCGACCCCGGGCGCCAAGCCGTTCGTCGAGGTCGGCGACAGCGTACAGGTGGGCGACACGCTGTGCATCATCGAGGCCATGAAGCTCATGAACGAGATCGAGGCCGACAAGGCCGGCGTGGTGCGCGAAGTCCTGGTCGAGAACGGCCAGCCGGTGGAGTTCGGTCAGCCTCTGGTGCTGATCGCCTGAAACGCGCGCGTGGCCACCCGCAGTCCCAACCAGCTTTTCGGCAAGGTGCTGATCGCCAATCGCGGCGAGATCGCGTTGCGCGTGCAGCGCGCCTGTCGCGAGCTCGGCATCAAGACGGTGATGGTGCACTCGGAAGCCGACCGCGACGCCAAGTACGTGCGGCTCGCCGACGAGTCCGTGTGCATCGGCCCGCCCCCCTCGGCGCAGAGCTATCTCAACATTCCCGCGATCATCGCGGCAGCCGAGGTCACCGACGCGCAGGCGATCCATCCCGGGTACGGTTTCCTGTCCGAGAACGCCGATTTCGCGGAGAAGGTGGAGCGCTCCGGGTTCGTGTTCATCGGGCCCAAGCCCGAGACGATCCGGCTCATGGGCGACAAGGTGAGTGCCAAGGTGGCGATGGTGAAAGCCGGTGTTCCCTGCGTGCCCGGCTCCGAAGGTGCGCTGCCGGCCGACCCCAAGGAGATCGTGCGCATCGCGCGCGCCGTCGGCTATCCCGTGATCATCAAGGCGGCCGGCGGCGGCGGCGGCCGCGGGATGCGCGTGGTGCACACCGAGGCCGCGTTATTGTCCGCGGTGGCACTGACGCGATCGGAAGCCGAGGCTGCATTCGGCAATCCGACGCTCTACATGGAGAAGTTCCTGGGCAACCCGCGCCACATCGAGATCCAGGTGCTCGCCGATTCGTTCAAGGACGCCGTCTACCTCTTCGAGCGCGACTGCTCCATGCAGCGGCGGCATCAGAAGATCATCGAGGAAGCGCCGGCGCCGGGCATCCCCGCACGTGCGCTCGCGAAGATCGGCGAGCGCTGCGCCGAGGCGTGCCGCAAGATAGGCTATCGCGGCGCCGGCACGTTCGAGTTCCTGTACGAGGACGACGAATTCTTTTTCATCGAGATGAACACGCGCGTGCAGGTGGAGCATCCGGTGACGGAGCTCATCACCGGCGTCGACATCGTGCAGGAGCAGATCCGCATCGCCGCGGGGCAGAAGCTGCGCTTCCGGCAGAAGGACATCACTCGGCGCGGCCACGCGATCGAATGCCGGATCAATGCGGAAGACCCGTACAGCTTCGTCCCCTCGCCCGGGCGCATCACGTCCTGGCATGCGCCGGGCGGACCCGGCATTCGCGTCGACTCGCACGCGTACAGCAACTATTTCGTGCCGCCTTACTACGACTCGATGATCGGCAAGGTGATCGCGTACGGCGACACGCGCGAGCAGGCGATCGCGCGCATGCGGGTCGCGCTCTCGGAAATGGTCGTCGAAGGCATCAAGACCAACATCCCGCTGCATCAGGATCTGCTCACCGACGAGAAGTTCCTGCTGGGCGGCACGTCGATCCACTATCTCGAAGAGCGGCTCGCGAAGCGTCAGCTCGCCGCCTGACGCGCAGGCGTTCCACCGCATGGCTTATCGCGCAGTGCGCTTCGACACCGATGCGCCCTCGGCCGACGCGTGGTCCGATGCTCTGCTGGGCGCGGGTGCCTTGTCGGTCGACATGGCCGACCCGCACGCCGGGTCGCCGCATGAAAGCGCGATCTACGGCGAGCCCGGCATCGATCAGCCCGATGCCTGGCCGACGACGCGCCTGACCGCGCTCTTTGCCGCGCAGGTCGACATCGAGCGCGCGCTGCGTGAAGCGTGCGCGAGCATCGGCGACACCTTGCCGCCGCACGAGTGCTTCGAGGTGCCGGACCAGGACTGGGTGCGCGCAACGCAGTCGCAGTTCGCGCCGATTCGCATCACCGATCGACTGTGGGTCGTGCCGTCGTGGTCGACCGCGCTCGATCCGCACGCGCTCAATCTGGTGCTCGACCCGGGCCTCGCGTTCGGAACGGGCTCGCATCCCACCACGCGCTTGTGCCTGCGCTGGCTGGCGCAAGCCGATCTCGCGGGCCGCAGCGTGCTCGATTACGGCTGCGGCTCCGGCATTCTCGCCATCGCTGCCGCGCGTCTTGGCGCGGCGCAAGTGATCGGCACCGACATCGACCCGCAGGCGATCGCTGCAGCCACGGCCAACAGTGCGCGGAATGACGTGAGCCTCGCCTTTGTGCTGCCTGACGCGCTCGGCCCGTCCACGTTCGACATCGTGGTCGCGAACATCCTCGCCAATCCGCTCGCGCTGCTCGCGCCCGCGCTCGCGTCGCGCGTTCCCGCCGGCGGCGACATCGTGCTCTCGGGCATCCTCGATGCGCAGGCCGAGGAGGTCGCGGCCGCGTACGCCCCGTGGTTTAGAATCGCCGTCTGGCAACGCGAGGAAGGCTGGGTGGCGCTCGTAGGCAGGCGCCTTTCGGGCTGACGCATGGCGCATGGCCGAAGAACGATACACACGTTGTCCCGCCTGCAAGACGGTCTTTCGTGTGACTTTGCAGCAGCTCGCCATTCGCGCGGGCCAGGTTCGTTGCGGCCAGTGCCAGACCGTTTTCGACGGCAATGCCGAGCTCGTGCCGGTGATTCCGTCGAACCGTCGGCCCGAAGAGGCGGCGCAGGAGGACGCGCTCGGTCCGGCGACCATGACCCTGCGCGTGCCGCACGCCGCGAGCGTGGCACCGCTTGCGCCAAGCTCGGTCGCGAGCTACGACCAGCGTTTCGCATGGGCGGACCGGCAGCGTCGCCGGCGTCGCGGCGCCACCATCGCGTATGGGATCGGCGTGCCGTTGCTTTTGCTGCTGCTCGCGGGCCAGGCGATCTATCACTTTCGCGATCTCATCGCCGCGCGCTGGCCCGTCGCCAAGCCGCTGCTGGTTCGCGTGTGCGACGTCGCCGGGTGCAACGTCGAGCCGGTGCACGACATCGCGGGTCTTTCGATCGAGGCCTCCGATCTTCAGGCCGATCCGGCGCATCGCGGCTTGCTCGTCCTCACCGCGACCTTGCGCAACCGCTCTTCGTGGCCGCTTTCGTACCCCTATCTCGAGCTCACGCTCACCGACGCCCGCGATCAGCCGGTCGCGCGCCGGGCGCTGCCGCCCACCGAGTATGCCGGTGGCACGGCACCGCTCGACTCCGGGATCCCCGCCAACGCGGAGGTGCCGGTGAAGCTTTTCATCGATGCCTCGGCCACGAGCCAGGCCGGTTACCGGCTGTACCTGTTCTATCCATGAGCGCGGCACCGTTTTGGGGCGAATGGCATTCGCTGGTGCAATCATTTGAAATGGCTGAATTATTGCGTTTGCGCGGGCATCGCCGAGAGCGTCGTGAGGCGACCGCGAGGTCGTGCCGTTCCCCGGCGGACCAGTGCCTGCACCAAAGTGGCGCCTGGACGCGCTCCGCCGCTACACGATGGTGCAGAATGCCGGTCTCGCGCCCGAGCGCGGCCGCTAAGCCCTTGCCGTGCCGTGCCCTTTTCACCCCGGGCGATGGGCATGCTTCTCGCTAAACGAGGGGGTCCCCGCCGCGCCGCAGGGCCGCCCCCACGCGCGGTCTGCATTTGCGTGCCCGCGAACATTCCCGTAACGCTTCATTGAGGAGAACCCCACATGGCCACCCCCGCTGACGTGCTGAACATGCTGAAGGAGAAGGAGGTGAAGTTCGTCGACCTCCGCTTCACCGACACCCGCGGCAAGGAGCAGCACGTATCGGTGCCCGCCAAGGTATTCGACGCCGACAAGTTCGAGAACGGCCACGCCTTCGACGGCTCGTCGATCGCCGGCTGGAAAGGCATCCAGGCTTCGGACATGCTGCTCATGCCCGATCCGGAGTCCGCGTACATCGATCCCTTCACGGACGAGACGACGCTCAACATCACGTGCGACGTGATCGAGCCCTCGGACGGCAAGGGTTACGAGCGCGACCCGCGCTCGCTTGCCAAGCGCGCCGAGGCGTATCTCAAGTCGAGCGGCCTCGGCGACACCGCCTACTTCGGTCCCGAGCCCGAGTTCTTCATCTTCGACGCGGTCGAGTGGTCGGTCGACATGTCGGGCAGCTACGTCAAGATCTTCTCGCAGGAAGCGCCGTGGTCGACGGGCGAGAAATTCGAGGGCGGCAACATGGGTCATCGTCCGGCGGTGAAGGGCGGCTATTTCCCCGTGCCGCCGGTCGATTCGCTGCAGGACGTGCGCTCCGCGATGTGTCTGGCACTCGAGCAGATGGGCGTCGAGGTCGAAGTGCACCACCACGAGGTCGCGGCCGCCGGCCAGAACGAGATCGGCACCAAGTTCGAGAAGCTGGTCAAGCGCGCGGACTGGCTGCAGCGCCTCAAGTACGCGGTGCACAACACCGCGCACGCGTATGGCAAGACCGCGACCTTCATGCCGAAGCCGATCGTGGGCGACAACGGCTCGGGCATGCACGTGCATCAGTCGGTGTGGAAGGACGGCAAGAACCTGTTCGCCGGCGACGGCTACGCGGGCCTGTCGGAGTTCGCGCTCTATTACATCGGCGGCATCATCAAGCACGCCAAGTCGCTCAACGCGATCACGAACCCCGGAACCAACTCGTACAAGCGTCTCGTGCCCGGCTTCGAGGCGCCGATCAATCTCGCGTATTCCGCGCGCAATCGCTCGGCCGCCATCCGCATTCCATACGTGTCGAATCCCAAGGGTCGGCGCATCGAGGTGCGCTTCCCGGACCCGACGGCCAATCCGTATCTTGCGTTCGCCGCGATGCTGATGGCCGGCCTCGACGGCGTGCAGAACAAGATCCATCCGGGCGATCCGATGGACAAGAACCTGTACGATCTCGAGCCGGAAGAAGCCGCCAAGGTGCCGCATCCCTGCGCGTCGCTGGACGAGGCGCTCGATCACTTGAACAGCGATCGCGAGTTCCTGACCGCCGGCGGCGTCTTCACCAACGACATGATCGACGCGTACATCGCGCTCAAGATGGAGGAGGTCACGCGCTTCCGCATGACCACGCATCCCGTCGAGTTCGACATGTACTTCAGTCTCTGATGTCGCATTGCAGGTAAACCGCGCGCCATCCCGGCGCGTTGGAGTTGCTAGATTAGGGGGCGGGCCGTTTCGGTCCGCCCCTGTCGTTTCGTCCGACCTGTCGTTCTCCCCGTGGATTTTCACTACACTGCAAGGATGTGCACCAAACCGAGCACGTCCGCGCGCCATCCTCGTGCGTCGCGGCTCGTTGCGGCGCTCGCGTGTTGCGCGGCGGCGCTTGCCGCCATGCCGTCGGGAGCCGCAACGCTTGCCGAGCGCGTCAAGGAGATGCAATGCACCTCGCGGCCGCAACAGGTCGCAGGCACGGGGCTGTACAAATGCCAGACCGGTTCCACGACGGCGTTCTTCAGCGTGGAAGGCGCGACCGGCGCGGCCGCCGCGGGCTCTACGCCGCCGCGAGGGAGCTCCGGCACGACGCCGGTGCCGGCGCCGCCGCGCGCCACCAACGGGTTCCCGCGCGTGGACCCGGAAACGCAGAAGGGGCGTGACGACGTGCGCCGGCGCGTACTGGGGGACGAGCTCGCGGCAGAGGAAAAGCTCCTGGTCGAGGCACGCACCGCCTATGCCGACGGCGCGCCGCCGCCGTTGCCGGAAGAGCGCAACAGCGCGGACAAGTATCGCGAGCGCATCGGGCGGCTGCGCCAATCGGTCGTGCTGCACGAGCGCAACGTCGAAGCGCTGCGCAAGGAAATCGCCGGCTTGCGCTGACGCACCTCGGCTCGAGCATCGGCTGCTCCACGCGATCGATCAGGACGGTCGAGCGCCCGCATGGTTTGCGCCATCGCGAGGCGCGCCGCCGCGCGCGCTCGCGCCGCCATCCCTTGCCACCGCACGCACGGGCGCGGATATTGCTAAATCAGCTTGGCCGCCTTGCGCAGTCGCCGACGTGAACCTCGCCTTCCCTTCCGATCTCCTTGCCGAGCACGCCACCGAGGCCTATGCGGGACTCGAGCTCCTCGCCACCGCCGTGCTCGTGCTCGGGCAGGACGATCGCGTGGTCTACGCCAATCCCGCCGCCGAGAACCTGTTCCAGCTTTCGCAGAAGCAGCTCGTCGATCGCAAGCCGGCGGAGGTGTTCGGCGAGGCCGCCGGGCTCACCGCCGCGATCGCGAAGGCCGTCGCGAGCGGGGCGTCGTACACCGAGCAGGAGCTCGAGCTCGGCAACGGCCGCAGCACGCTGCATCTCGCCTGCACGGTATCGCCGGTGCGCACCGGGGAGGCCGAGCTCGTGCTCGAGTTCCGTCACATCGACCAGCAGTTGAAGATCGCACGCGAGGAGCGGCTGCTCGAGCAGCAGCAGGCCAATCGCGAGCTCATTCGCAGCCTCGCCCACGAGATCAAGAATCCGCTCGGCGGCGTTCGCGGCGCCGCGCAGTTGCTCGAGCGCGAGCTCGACCGTCCGCAGCTCATCGAGTACACGCAGGTGATCATCGGCGAGGCCGATCGCCTGCAATCGCTCGTCAATCGGCTGCTCACGCCGCATCGCCTGCCGCGCTATCGGTACGTCAACATCCACGAACCCCTGGTGCGGGTCAAGGGCGTGGTGCAGGCGGAATTCCCGAAGGTCGATGTCGTTTCCGATTTCGACATCAGCCTGCCCGAGATCGAGATCGATCCCGAGCAGATCATGCAGGCGCTGCTCAATGTCGTCCGCAACGCGGCGCAGGCGTTGACCGACACCACGGCCGATCCACGCATCCGCCTGACGACGCGTGTCGCAAGGTACGTGACGCTCGCGAAAAAGCGGCATCGGCTCGCGTTGTCGATCGCGGTTGAGGACAACGGGCCCGGCATTCCCGACAGCATCCGCGAGCGCATCTTCTATCCGCTCGTGTCGGGACGCGAAGGAGGCACGGGCCTCGGATTGACGCTCGCGCAAACGTTCATCGCCCAGCACAACGGCACGATCGAATGCGAGAGCGTGCCCGGCAACACGGTTTTCACCATCCTGCTGCCGCTTACAGCGCAAAACGACACGAGGGAGCGCGCGTGATGAACGCAGTCGAATACGAGCCGGTGCGCACCACGACGAGACCGGTATGGATCGTCGACGACGATCGCTCGATACGGTGGGTGCTGGAAAAGGCGCTCGCGCGCGAGTCGATCCCGCACAAGACGTTCGCGTCGGTCTACGAAGTGCTGCAGGCGCTCGCGCACAGCCAGCCGCAGGTGATCGTGTCGGACATTCGAATGCCGGGCGAATCGGGTCTCGAGCTCCTCAACAAGGTGAAGGAGCGCTATCCGCACATTCCGGTGATCATCATGACGGCGTATTCGGATCTGGACAGCGCGGTCGCGGCCTTCCAGGGCGGCGCGTTCGAGTATCTGCCGAAGCCGTTCGACGTCGATCACGCGCTCGCGCTCATCCGCCGTGCGATTGCGGAGCAGCAGGCGCCCGCGCCGATGATGACGAGCATGCCGGAAGCGCCGGAGATGCTGGGCCAGGCGCCGGCGATGCAGGAGGTGTTCCGGGCGATCGGCCGCCTGTCGCAGTCGAATGTGACGGTGCTCATCACCGGCGAGTCGGGCACCGGCAAGGAGCTCGTCGCGCGCGCGCTGCATCGACACAGCCCACGGGCTGCGGGGCCGTTCGTTGCCATCAACACGGCGGCCATTCCGAAGGATCTTCTCGAGTCCGAGCTGTTCGGTCACGAGCGCGGTGCCTTCACCGGTGCGCAGGCCTCGCGTCGCGGCCGGTTCGAGCAGGCCGAAGGCGGCACGCTGTTCCTCGACGAGATCGGCGACATGCCGCTGGATCTGCAGGTGCGCCTGCTGCGCGTGCTGGCCGATGGCGAGTACTACCGCGTCGGCGGGCACGCGCCTCTCAAGGCCAACGTGCGCGTGATCGCGGCCACGCACCAGAATCTCGAGGAACGCGTGCGCCAGGGACTATTCCGCGAGGATCTCATGCATCGCCTCAACGTCGTCCGCCTGCGCCTGCCGCCACTGCGCGAGCGCGCGGAGGACATCGCACCGCTTGCGCGGCACTTCCTGCAGAAGAGCGCGCGCGAACTGGCGGTCGAGCCCAAGCTGTTGTCGGAAGCGGCACTGAAGGTGATCCAGGGCTTTTCCTATCCGGGCAACGTGCGTCAGCTCGAGAACATCTGCCATTGGCTCACCGTCATGGCCCCGGGTCAGCGGGTGGAGGCGGCCGATCTTCCGCCGGAGTTGCGCGAGACGAAGCCGTCGCCCGACGATGCGGGTGATGGCTCGTGGCGCCAGGCGCTCGATCGCGAGCTCGCGCAGGCGCTCTCGCGCGGCGAGCGCGCCGTGGGCGATCGGCTCGAGAAGGAATTCGAGAAGATCCTGATCCTGCGCGCGCTCGCGCACACCGGCGGTCATCGCATGGAAGCCGCGCAATGGCTGGGCTGGGGCCGTAACACGCTCACGCGCAAGATCCAGGAGCTCGGGCTCGAGCCCGAGTTGCGCAAGGGGATGCGCCTGGGTTCCTCGATCGCGCAATGATGCGTGCGAGCTAGGCGCGCTTTCGAATCCAGAAGCTGCCGCCGCCCCAACCCGCCCCGTCGGGCCGGTTCAACGCCGCGATGACGAGCGCGCGGTAGCGGTGAAAGGCATACATGCTGCCGAACACCACCTCGTAGGCGTTCCCGCCCAGCA
>Ga0070741_10009414_pt1 | contig 18995 bp, 22 predicted proteins | sample Coa_R1_4_FD_66440 | JGI IMG/M metagenome (GOLD analysis project Ga0070741, IMG submission 66440) | Surface soil microbial communities from Centralia Pennsylvania, which are recovering from an underground coalmine fire - Coalmine... | ecosystem: Environmental > Terrestrial > Soil > Unclassified ...
GAAGCGCGCCCTGCTTGGGCACCGCGAACCCGATGATCACGCCGGTGAGCACCGACGCCGCCAGCACGCCGGTCCAGAAATACCAGCGCGCGTAGATCGGCGTGCGTCCGGCGCGGGCCAGCGCGCGCCGCGCCGCCACCGTCGTCGCGCTCTGCCGCACCACCACCTGCGTCGTCTTCTCGAAGCGCACCGGCACCTGCTCGGTGAACGGTGTGAAGCCCTCGCGCGTGACGTCGAGCGTGTGGATGCCGACCGACAGCTTGTCGAGCGCGCCGGCGAGCGGCGTCTGGCCGATCGGCTGCCCGTCGAGCGCCACCTGCGCGCCCGGCACGTCGGAGAGCACCGCGATCGCGCCGACCAGCCGCTCGGGCGCGACCAGCCGATAGGCGGCCACGCGCGTCTCGTCGATCAGCTCCTCGGGCGAGCCGCGCAAGGTGGCGCTCACGCGGCGCAGCTCGCGGCCGCCTTCGTCGACGAGCTTGAGGTTCACCACGTAGCTGTCGGCCAGGCCGCCGACGTTTCCGGCGATCACGCGCGAGGCCTTGAGCGCGCGCGCGAGCGGCGCCAGGCACGCGGGATCGGCGGTGCAGCCGGCGAGCTTGGGATTTTGCGCGGCGGCTTGATCGACCGCGGCGCGCGACGGCAGCGACTGGCCGAGCGCGCGCTCGACCTCGACGCGCAGGATGCGCTCGAGCTGCTCGACGATCTCGGGCGCGATGCCGAGCGCGTCCAAGCGAAACAGCGCGTACGTCGTCGACGGTGATTTCGCCACGTCGGCACGCGCGTTCACGGAGACTGAAGCGAGGAGGAGCGCCGCCGCCAACGCCGCGCGTGTCATTTATGGATAGAGCAGCGGCATCAGCTCCCGCTCGGGCTGGGGCAGCGGCTCGGCGGGCAGCGGCGCGCCGGAGCGCACCGGCTCGCACTCGGGTGGCACGTTCAGGCGCTCGGGGTTTGGCTCGTAGGCGGGACGCATCGCGCCCGCGTGCGGCGGCAGCGGCATGGTCGGCGGCATCCACGCGCCGTCGCCGTCGCCGTCGACGAACACCGGGTTGGTGATCGCCCACGGCAGCATCGCCGCGCCGTTGGCCAGCGAGTATTCGCCGACGACGTCGAGCGGCAGCGGCTCTTGCCCCGACGCGAACGCGACGATCCACGCGTCCTCGCCCGGCGTGAGCGCCTGCGCGAAGCTGGCGCTGAACACCGGCCGCTGCCCCGCGCCGACGGCGAAGCTGCGGCGAATCACGCCGTTCACGTACACGTTCACGGTGTCGACCTTCATCCACCCGGGCGCGTCGACGGTGACCGTCACCAGCACCTGGCCGCTCTGCGCCGGAATCACCGTGTCGCCGATCTGCGCGCCGTCGGCGGCGAGCGTGATGAACGGTCCGGTCGACGCGATCGCGCGCTGGTGGTGGATCGCGTCGGAGAGCAGCGCGCCGGTGATGTCGCTCGGCTTGTCGATCGGCAGCCGCAGCCACGTGCGCGGAAATCCCGCGCGCACCCAGTTGATGCGGTGCGAGTCCGAGTTGCCGAGCGCGGTCACGCGATAGCCGTGCCCGACGAGGTAGAACCAATCGGCGACCAGGTTGTTCAGCGCGTCGGGCAGCGTCCAGTAGCCGTTGAGCACCTCGAGCGCATCGAACGAGCCCGCCGTCGCGAGCGGGCCGAGCCCGTTGGCCGTGCCCGCGCCCCAGTGGATGTTGGTGAAGTAGCCGAGATCGGCCGTCGGCCAGTACGGGTGATTCACGGCGACGATGGTCTGGCCGGGCACCTGCTGCTTCATGGTGGCGAAGCCGGTGGCGGTGTCCATGCAGTTGATGCCGACGATCGGCGCGTCGCACATGCCGGTCATCGGGTTCGGCGACTGGTACGTCGTCGAGCCGCCGTCGGGCTTGGTGCCGTCGTAGAGCACGGGATACGCGCCGGCGTGGCCTTCGTGAAAGTTGAACTCGTTGCCGACCAGCGTGCCGGCGTACTGCCCGTAGCCGAGCGCGGCCAGCTCGGGCGCGAGGTCGGTGTTGATGTTGTGATCCGTCGGGACGATGATCTCGACGTCGTTGGTCACCAGCGAGATGATGCGCCGGTCGGCGGCGAGCTGCGAATCTTTGGATCGATTGACGTGCACGTGCAGGTCGGCCGACAGCCAGCCGCGCGTGTCGACCGAGCGCGTGAGCTGCGCGTTCACCGTCTGAGAATCGCCGGCGGCGATGGTCACCGTGGTCTCGACCGCCTCGTACTCGGGGCCGCGCGTGATGAACAGCGAGTAGGTCCCCGGCGGCACGGGCACGCGGCCCTGGCCGTTGACGAGCAGCACGCCCTCGGGCGAGCCGAGCACGCCGGGGCCGACCACCGCGCCCATCGCGCCGCCGGCGCTGTGCACGTCGAACGTGCCGCTGGTGATCGAGTCGGCGAAGCCGGCGGCGGGCGGCGGGCGGAAGATCACGCGCGAGGGAACCGCCGCCAGCGTGTCGCCGTCGGTGACGTTGAACCAGAGGTGGCCGAGACCGGCGTCACCGTCGGGGAGCGGCAACTTGTTGCCGGGCAGATCCTGCAACCGCGGCGGCGCGGCGTCGGTGCCGGCGTCGAACGTCGGGCCGCGCGCGAGATCGGGCGGGGGCGGCTGCGCGCCGGGCGGCAGATCGCAGCTCGCGGCGAGCGCGAGCAGCGAGAGCGCGGCACGGCGGAGCGGCACGGCCTTCATGCCGCGCATTATACGCCGTCAGCGTCGCGTGCGAAGCCAGTCGGCGAGCGCCGCCGCTTCGGCGCGAAAGTTGGTCTCCACCTCGGCGCGCAGCATGCGCTCGACGCGCCGGCCGAACAGCGGCACGCGCACGTGGATCTCGCCGTCGACGCGCCGCTCGAGCCCGCGCGCGTTCGCCGCCGCCGCCGTCGGCCGCAGCGTGTATTCGCCGTGCGAGTCGAAGCGGTCGCGCCACGCCGCCGGCAGGTTGGGCACGATGCGGTAGCGGAACCGGTGCGCCGCCTTGTCGTAGGTCGACTCCTCGATCCAGCTCAGCATCGACGGCTTGACGAACGCGCGGCCGAACGCCGGGATCTTGCCCTCGACGTTGGGCAGGTAGCGCACGCGGCGGCGGATCTCGCGCTCGTCCTCGTCGCGCTCGAGCGGCTCGATGCGCTCGATGCCCGGCATGCTGCGCTGCAAATGATCGTAGAAGTCGGCGTGGTGCAGGAGCGCCTCGAACTCCTCGACGGTGGCGTCGAAGCGATCCTCGATGCTGAAGCGCTCCACTATTTCTCGCCCACCGCCGCCGCCGTCACCTCCGGCGCCGCCGCCACCTGACCTTCGAGCCGCCGCGACAACTCTTCCAGCGCCGCGTAGTCGAAGCGCGGCGTGAACAGGTACGGCAGGTGGACCTGCGGCAGCGGCACGTCGCGCTTGAGCCGCTCGAGGTAGCGATCGTTGAGCGCGCGCCGTCGCTGCGCCGTGCGCGCGCTCGACACCAGCGGCTGCAGCTCGGGATCGCCGACGTCCTCGGGCAGCGACTGCACCGCGCGCGCCGACGGGCCGGTGGCGAAGCGCGGCGGGTAGAGCAGGTTCACCACCAGCGGGCCCCACGGCATCTTCACGGTCGCGTCGATCTTGCGCTTGAGCTCGACCGCTTCGTTCGACGGCAGATCCTCGGCGAGCGTGACCAGCACCAGCGCCGAGCGTAGCGGATCGCGCAGGAGCGAGAGCGTCGACGCCGCCGGGCGCGTGAGCGGCCCCTCGGGGATCGCGTCGAGGATCGACTGCGGGATGGCCAGCATCGTCACCAGGTGCCCGGTGGCCGGCCCGTCGAGGATCACCAGATCCCATTTCGCGCGCCCGCCGTCGTCCTCTTCGGTGGTGTGGAACCAGGTCTTGCCGAGCATCGCGTAGTCCTCGAGGCCGGGCACCGCGCGCAGGAACGATCGCGACACCTTGTTCTCGAGCACCTGCTTGGCGATGAACTCGGAGCGCAGCACCATCGCGCCGTACTCGCGCAGCGCCGCCTGCGGCGTCATGTTCACGCCCCACAGGCGATCGCGCAGCCGCACCAGGTCGGTTCCCACGCGGGGAACATCGAACAGCGACGAGAGCCGCTCCTTCGACTTGGTCTGGCAGAGCAGCACGCGCTTGCCCTTGCGCACCGCCGCGACGGCGAGCGCGGCGGCGACGGTGGTGCGCCCCACTCCGCCCTTGCCGCCGACCACGACCAATCTTTTGTCAAAAAGGCTCATATATTGTCAGCGTCTTTTCAGGCGGCCAGCCGGGCGGCGACGGCGTCGATCACGCGCGGCGACAGTAGCATCGAGAGGTGACCGAGGTCGTCGAAGATTTGATCCTGCCCCGCGGGCGCGATGCACGCCGACTCGGGCGGGATGATGATCGCGTCGGCGCGCGACCACACCGACGTGTACTGCACGTTCGGATCGGGCGTGCCCAGCTCGTCGAGCAGCGGCGAGCCCGCCTGGAGATCGCGCGCCGACGGCACCAGCCCGAGCCGCCCGAGCAGCGTCCCGCGGTGCGGCGAGCCGATGGTCACCAGCCGCCCGACGCGCCGCGCGCCGCCCAGCCGCTCGATGTAGTAGCGCGCCACCACGCCGCCGAGCGAGTGCGCCACGATGTCGACGCGCGCCGCGTCCTCGCGCGCGATCACGCGCTCGACGAAGTTCTTCAGGTGCTGCGCGCTCACGCGCACCGACTGCGGCGAAAAATAGCTGGTGCCGTAGAGCGGCCCGACGCCGCGCGCCGCCAGCCGCGAGCCGACCCACAGCCAGTTGGTGCGGTTCATGGCGAAGCCGTGCAGCAGGATCACCGGGTGGCGCGGGCCGCGCGCGCGGCCTTCGCCCTCGTGCGCGACCTTGTAGCTCTCGCCGATCAGCATCCACAACGGCCAGAGCGGCATCAGCACCAGCGTCGCGCCCAGCTCGACCAGCGCCGCGCGGAGGATGTGCGCCCGCCGCGTGTTGGGCGCGTTCGGCCGCAGGATGGCGAACGCGTAGACGTAGCTGAGCGCGACGTACAGCGCGCAGCCGCCGAGCAGCAAGGCGCCGGCGACGAGCAGCACGAACCTCACGGCCGACGGCACGCTCGCAAAGTAATGTTGCGCACCCGTCGCTGTCAACGCGCCAGGCACCAGCGCAGGCCGAGCACGCCGAACGCCAGCGCCAGCACCAGCGACAAGTAGATGATGCCGGAGATGTAGCGGCGGCCCGGCGTGGCGATGCTCGAGCGAGGCGGTTTCACGTCGCGGGCCATGGCGGCAAGTATGGTATATACGGTGGCCCGATGGACCTGCCAAAGCAGAAAAACTTCTACGACAACCGCCGTCCGTTTCAGGGCAAGGACAATCCCACCGACGTGCATCCGGATCCGAAGCTCGCGGGCGCGCCGATTCCGCGCGGGCAGCTGATCTTCGGCGTCGTCTTCTTTGCGTTCGTGGCGGCGCTGTTCTGGCTGCGCGTGCGCTCCGAGGCCGCTCCGTCGCCGTCGCAGATCTTGCCGCCGAAGGCGAGCGCGCCCGCCGCGCCCGCGAAGCCTTAAAAGCGAAAGCCGAGATCGAGCGTCAGGCCGACCAGGCCGGGCGAGAACACGCCGCGCCGCGGGACGCCCGCCGCCTGCGACGAGAACGTCAGATCGAAATCGGCGCGCAGCCCCAGCTCGAAGCCGGCGTACAGGCGCACGGCGACGCCCGCGGCCACCGTCACCAGCGGCACCACCGAGAGAAAATCGACGCGCATCGGCGGCGGAGCGGCCGGCTGATCGAGCCCTTGATAGTCGGCGAGGCTGAACCCGCCGCCGACGCCGAGCCACGGCCGCACGCGCCCGAACAAGCCGTCGATGACCGCCAGCACCGCGAACGTCGAGTGCGCGACCGTGGTCGCGCCGGCGCCCGAGAAGCGATCGTGCGCGAAGTGGAATCCCGCGCCGAGGCGCAGCGGGCCCAGCTTCAAGAACGAGAAGTGCAGCCGCAGGGTGACGCCGTAGCCGACCTGCGGCACGCCGGCCGCCGAGTCGCCGAGCAGGATCGACAGCCGCGGGCCGACGCCGAGGTTCCACTTCGGCGGCTCCTGGCTCTCGCCGCTCTCGCTCGGCGGCACCGGCAGGTTGGCCTCTTCCTCTTCGCGCGCGCGCTGGCGCTCCTCGGCCTCGCGCGCGCGCCGTTCGCGCAGCTCGCGCCGCTCCTGCTGCTCGGGCGATTCGGGCGCCTGCTCCGCCTGCGCGAACGCGCCGCCCGCGGCGAAGAGCGCCGCGAGCGCCGACGCGAGCGCCGCCGCGCGGGTCACGCGTGCTCGACGGCGCCGGTGATGCGCGGCACGACCACCATCACGGTGCACGGCGCCTCCTCGACGATCCGCTCCACGTCGTAGCCGACGCTCAAGCGGTGCTGCACCGCGCGGTTCTCGGCGCCGATCACCACGAGTTGGTACAGCCCGGTGCGCGCCTCGACGATCACCGGCCCGGTCGGGTGCGCCTCCTCGCGCACGATCACGTTCACGCGCGCGGTGGTCTTGGACAGCACCGGCGAGAGCGTGGTGAGCAGCGTGGTGGCCATCATGCGGCGAAACCCCTCTTCGATGACGCTGGTCCCCGCGCGATGGTTGCCGCCGTGCGATTCGCCGTCGGGCTCCATCGAGTACAGAACGGTCACGGTCGCGCCCACCTGCTCGGCGTAGAGGATCGCCAGCTCGAGCGCCGCCTGCGAGAACAGGCTGCCGTTGGTCGCCACCAGCACCTGCTTGTAATCCTCGACGGGGCCGCGCGCGCGCACGATCGCCACGTGGCACGGCGCGCGCTCGAGGATGGCGCTGTTCACCGACGAGCGCAGCGGGTTGCGCGCGCCCGCGCCGAGCAAGAGCAGGTCGAAGCCGTGCGCCGCCTCCTTGCAGATGTACGCCACCGCGTCGTGCTCGGTCGCGCGCCTGAGCTCGACGCGCGCCTGCCGCACGTCGGCGAACGTCTTGATGAGGTCGACGTGCTCCTGCAGATTCTTGCCCGCTTGATCCGGCACCAGCCGGCGCACGAGGCGGCTCCAGATCGACTCCGCCGCCGACTGCACGTACAGCAGCGTGAAGCCCGCGCCCTCGCCGCGCACGAACGCCGCCGCGAACTTTCCCGCCACCAGCGCGTTCGGTCCGCCCGCCGTCGGGATCAGCGCCTTGATGCGCTCCGACGAGAACAGCCGCTGCTGCGTCTCGGGCTGAAGGCGCGCCTCCTCGTCGGGCGTGAGCTTCACCTTGCGCAGTGTCAGGCGCAGCCCGAGCGGCGCGATGAACGAGGTGGCGATCGCCATGACGACGATGATGGCGAACATCGACGGGCTGATGATGCCGAGCGTGAGCCCGATGAGCGCCACCACCAGCTCCATCGCGCCGCGCGCGTTCATGGCGATGCCGATGGAGAACGACTCCCAGAACGTCATGCGCCCGAGCAGCCCGCCCCAGGTGCAGCCGATCAGCTTGCCCGCCGTCGCCACCGCGAGCACCACCAGCAGCATGCGCGGCGACGAGAGCGCGTGCAGATCGACCTTCAAGCCGACCAGCCCGAAGAACACCGGCGCGAAGATCGCCACCGCCACCGCCTCGAGCCGGTGCAGCGTGGCCGGCCGCAGGTGCGGCACCTGGCGCAGGATGCAGCCGGCGACGAACGCGCCGAACACGGCGTGGATGCCGATCTTCTCGGTGATCGCCGAGAGCACGAACGCGAAGCCGACGATCAGCGTCAGGTCGGCGTTGGCGGTGCGCGCGCGATCGTCGACGACGCGGAACATCCAGCGCATGGCCGGCAGGAACAGGAAGCGCGACGCCGCCAGGAACAGCGCCGTCAGCGCCAGCGTCTTGAAGAAGTGCAGCAGCACCCAGTCCTGCGCGCGCGCGATGCCGGCGATCAGCGACAGGATCAGCCAGCCGGTGGTGTCGTCGACGACGCCGGCCGAGAGGATGACGATGCCGATGTTGCGCTTGGTCAGCTCGAGGTCGAGCAGGATCTTGGCGATCACCGGCATCGCCGAGATCGACATCGCGGTGGCGAGGAACGCGGCGAACAGGTAGCGCGGCGCGTGCTCGCCGATGTAGCTCGACGGCGTGAGCAGCCCGAGCGCGAAGCCGCTGACGAAAGGTATGACCATTCCCATCGCCGACGACGTGAGCGCCGAGCGGCCGAGGTGGCGCAACAGGCGGACGTCGGTCTCGAGGCCGGTGAGCAGCAGCAGCAGCACCATGCCGATCCACGCCACCACCTCGAGCAGGTGCGCCTGCGTCGCCTCCTGCGGGAACATCAGGTTGAACGCGCCCGGCCACAGCCAGCCGAGCAGCGACGGGCCGAGCACCACGCCCGCCATGAGCTCGCCGATCACCGCCGGCTGGCCGAGCCGCTTCATCAGCTCGGCGAGCACGCGCGACACCGTCAGGATCAGCGTGATCTGCAACAGCAGCAGGAACAGCGCGTGACCCGGCAGCGCGGGGACCTGCGTCATGAGCCGCGGCTCCGCATCGTCGGCGAGCGTATCACGGCGAGGGATCCGTGCTAGCTTGCGCGCGCGATGGCGAAATTAATTTTGAAGCGCGGGCGCGCGAATCCTTTGTGGCACGGACATCCGTGGGTGTACTCGGGCGCGATCCTGCGCGAGGAGGGCGGGTACGAGCCGGGCGACTCCGTCGAGGTGAGCGACTTCGAGGGGCGGCCGATCGGGCGAGGGCTCGCCAATCCGCGCTCGCAGATCCGCGTGCGCATGATGACCTGGCGCGACGAGCCGATCGACGCCGCGCTGATCGCGGCGCGCGTGCGCGAGGCGCGGGCGCTGCGCGAGCGGCTCGGTTTCCCGTCGGAGGCGACCACCGCGTACCGGCTGATCAACTCGGAGGGCGACGGGCTGCCCGGGCTCACCGTCGACGTCTACGGCGACGTGCACGCGGTGCAGTTCAGCGCGCTCGGCCTCAAGCGCCGCGAGGACGAGGTCTACGACGCGCTGGCGCAGCTTCAGCCGCGCGCGATCGTCGAGGTCTCGGCGGGCGGCTTCGCGCAGGTGGAGGGCTTCGCGTCGGCGACGCGCGTGGTGCGCGGGCCCGACGATCTCGCGAGCGTGCGCTGCCGCGAGAACGGCATCGAGCTTGAGGTCGAGCCGCTCAAGGGGCAGAAGACCGGCATGTTCCTCGATCAGCGCGACAACCGCCGCCGCGTCGGAGAATTGTCGCGCGGCGCGCGCGTGCTCGACGTCTACACCTACGCCGGCGGCTTCGCGCTCAACGCGCTGAAAGGCGGCGCGGTGCACGCCACGTGCGTCGACTCGTCGGCGCGCGCGCTCGAGCGCGTGCAGGCGCACGCGGCGCTCAATGGTTTGACCAATGTCGAGACCGTCGAGGCGGACGCGTTCCGCTACCTCGAGACCGCGCGGCCGCGCTCGTACGACTTCGTGATCGTCGATCCGCCGAAGTTCGCGCGCGCGCGCAAGGACCTCGACGCGGCGATCAAGGGCTACCAGCGGCTCAACACGCTGGCGATGACCGCGTGCGCCGAGGGCGGGCTCTTGGCCACGTCGAGCTGCTCGCAGCTCGTCGACGAGGAGACGTTCGAGCGCATGCTCGCCGCCGCCGCCAAGGACGCCGGCCGCCGCGTGCAGGTGCTCGAGGTGCGCTCGCAAGGCGCCGACCACCCCATCCCGCCCGCGTTCCCCGAGGGCCGCTACCTCAAGTTCCTGCTCTGCCGATTGGTTTAACGGGAACTATGCACTTGACAAACCCAAGCATCAGGGTTAGATTAGCAGCATGGGAACGAAGGACAAGGCCAGCGACCTGACGCTGATGGAAATCATGCGCCGCTTCTCGACGGAGGAAGCCGCGCGCGAGTACCTGGAAAAACTGCGCTGGCCGAACGGGCCGACCTGCCCCCACTGCGGGAACGCGAACTCGGCGCGCATCTACAAAATCGAAGCGAACCCCGCGAAGAAAATCCGCGCCGGGCTCTACAAGTGCGCCGAGTGCAAAGGCCAGTTCACCGTCACCGTCGACACGGTCATGGAGGACAGCCACATTCCGCTGAACAAATGGTTGATCGCGTTCTACCTGATGATGGCGAGCAAGAAGTCGGTGAGCGCGCTCCAGCTCCAGCGCGTGCTTGAAATCGGCTCGTACCGCTCGGCGTGGTTCATGTGCCACCGCATTCGCCATGCGCTGCGTCCCACGCCGTCGCAGGGCGGTGGCCCGCTCAAAGGCACCGTCGAGGCTGACGAGACGTATATCGGCGGCAAGCGGCGCGGCGTGGGGCGTGGCTACCGCTCGGAGAAGGCGCCCGTGGTCGCGATGGTGCAGCGTGGCGGGCGCGTGCGCTCCGTCGGCGTTGACGTGGTGGATAAAGACTCGCTCGCGGAGGTGCTGCTCAAGCATGTCGCCACGACGGCGAAGCTGAACACCGACGAGCTACCCGCTTACGTTGGCGTCGGCAAGAAGTTCGCGCACCACGACACGGTGAACCACCGTCGCGACGAGTACGTGCGCCACGGCGCCCGCGTCGCCACCACCAACACCGTCGAGGGTTACTTCTCGCTCGTGAAGCGCGCCGTCTACGGCACGTATCATCAGATCGGCCGCAAGTACCTGCGCTTCTACTTGGCCGAGTTCGACCACCGCTACAATCTGCGCGACACCACCGACGGCGCGCGCACCGACGCGGCGATCAAATGCATCGAGGGCAAGCGCCTCATGCTGTACCCGTCGCTCGGCAAGCCGCGCACCCATCAATGAAGCGCGGAAGTTGCTGAACGCCGATTACCTCGTCGGCAATCCGGCAAACGTGCGAATGAAGCGCGCGCCGAGGAAGCCACGCCGCCCTTGATGGGCCGGCTTTTGAAAAGCCATTTCAAGGCAACGAAATGATTGCTGATTAAGATCGACCAAACTATTGGTTTGACAGCGGTCTTTGACTGTTGCAGACTACAAAAAACGGTATAGAGCGGAGCCCAACCCCGACGGGGTTCTCACGGTGCCGCCCCTCAGAAGGGTGGACAACCGCCGGCCCTCAGAAGGCCACCCGCCGTTGCCCGCACAAGCAAGTTAGGCCCCGCTCTATACCGTCCTTCTCAGTTGGCGGGCGACCCGCCGTCGCGCTCGGCACCTCCTACCAGGATCGACGCGACGGCGGGGCTGGTTGCCAGAACGGCAGAGCCGGGGAGGACCGGATGCCGTCTGCATTCGCCCAAAGCTCTCCTGGAAACGTTTCCCAGGCTCAAACCTCCATCTCGCGCAGCAGCGAGCCCGCGCTGTAACTCACGACGTCCTGCCGCTCGTCGTACACGCGCACGAGAACGGTTTCGGGATCGAGGCCCGCCTTCGAGGCGTTCCTTTTCACGCTCGTCAGTACGCCGCTCAGCACATTGTTGTTCTCGACGCCGATCATGGTGCGAAGCTCGTCGACCGGCATTGAGCCCGCGCCCTTGAGGGCTCTCAAGGCGCCGCGCTGCGCGTCACCAAGCATCTCGAGGTAGCGGCGCCAGATATTCAGGCGCTCCTGCATGCTCACCGTCGGTGGAGTCCGCTCAGCCCTGGCCACACCGTTCTGACCTTCGACGCGGCCCTTGTATGCGACCGCCTCGTCGACGGTGTCGAACTCGACCGTGCCATCAGGGCGGAACCGAACGGGCATGGGTAGACGGTAGTCGACATGGGTACCCATGTCAAGACGATCTGCCGGGACGGCCTACTCGCGGCCCAAGCACTGAACAGATTAAGGGACTAATTAGATAATGTACGAATAGAATAATAGGTTTAATAGACTAATGATACATAGGTATATCGAGATATAGCTACCTGTATTAGTCACAATATAGAGCCATATGACTATCCACAGTTGTGGATGGGTTGGTATGCGTCTAGTGAAATCAGGTACTTGTGACGACCGCGGCCTGTGGATAACTACTTCGATGGCGGAAGAAGGGCACGAATGGAGGCTTCGAGCACGGTGGCAATCTTGCCCGGGCGTCGCGAGCGAGGGCGACGACTCGGCGCTATTTGCTCGCGCGAGGCGTCTTCGCGACGAGTTCGGCCGCGTCGCAGTCGAGCGCATCGGCGACCTTCGCCATCCACTTGAGTGTCGGCGAATTGCCGCCGTTGAGCACCGTCCACAAGTTCGCGCGGCTCACGCCAGCGCGATCCGCGAGGTGCGTGAGCGGTATCCCAAGCGCGCGAGCGCGGGCCCGGATGTTCTGCGCGAGCCGCTTATGTAGCGCGTCCATGCTCGCCGCCGACCGTACCGCTTGTCTGATTCGTCGGACTCTGATAAATCAGGATGCGAAGTAAAGCGGCCCGCCCGAGTGGTGAGACACCCGGACGGGCCTAACCCTCACGATGGAGCAAGCCACCATGAAGGCTGAAAACAGCAGACCACCGACGAGAACGCGGAGCAATTTTTTGCGGGCGGTGTGCCCATGAGTCGCCACGTCTACCGCAGCTTCGAGTTCGCGGTCGTCGCCGACGGCAAGACCGTGATCCGCACATGCCTGAACGGTCGCCCGACCGTCGGCGAAGAAATCGAGATCGACGGCGCTAACTATCGGGTGACGCGCGTGCGGCACGGGCAAGACGAGCGGCGCACCGCCGACCGCGTGTACGTGACGCCGACGGTCTACGCGCGCGCCGTGCGCCGCAGGCGTGCATGACCATCGAGGCTCGTCGAGCGCGCTTCGCACGTTGGCTCCGCGAGCGCCGCCACATGCGCGACCTGACGGCGCGAGACGTAGCCGTTCATCTCGGCGTGCATGTGACCACGATCTACAACGCCGAGCGTGCGGTCCCGGTACAGACGCCGCGCTTCGAGTTGCTCGACCGCTGGCTGACGCTGCTCGGCGTCGATTTCCTCGACCTGATAGGTGCCGTTGAGTGACCTTGCGCGCGGCTATCACTGGCTCTAGGCTGCGAGCATGAGCAAGGCCCCGGCGAAGTCGCGCGCCGATGATTTGCGCGAGCTAGAGCGCGAGCTACCCAAGGTGCCTGCAAGCGCGTTCGACGATGCCATGCGACGCGCGCTACAGGTTCCGCCTGAGCCCGACGAGAAACCGAAAGCCAAGTCCAAGAGCAAGGCGAAGAAGGCGAAGCGCTGATGTGGCGCGTGGTCGCGCTCGCGGTGGTTATGCTCGTGGGTTGCGGCGGTTCCAACTACTGCCCTCAAAACGGGCACGTGCTTCCGCCTGCCTGCCAATGCCCACCTGTCGATCTCGCCGGCACGCCTTTACAGATTTGTGGCCGCCCCGACGCCGCCTATTTTCCCGACAGTTGCCGGTGCGAACCGACAGGGTTTTGAAATGTCAGGTTTTGTGAAGTGCATAGTTCCCGTTTAACCATTCCGCGAATGGTTTAACCAATGACTACGAGCGCGGCTTGGGCTTGTCGGGCTTGGGCTTGGCCGACTGCTTGGCGTCGTCGGCGTGGCCGGGGCACACGCAGCTCTGCTGCGCGGAGCCGCACTCGCACGGCTGCTGCTTCTTCTGGCAGTCGCACGCGCGCGCGGCGGGCGCCGTCCACGCGACCGCGCCGAGCGCCAGCGCCGAGACGAACAGCAGCCGCTTCATGCCGCTTGCGGCGCCGCGGGAACGGGACGATGGAACGTGAGCCGGTAGACGCTGTTCTCGGTCTCGACGTACACCGACTCGCCGTCGGGATCGGTGAGCACGCGGCGGACCGGCGTGGTGATCATGCGGTGCCCATTCGGGTCGCGGAAGATCACCATCCCGCGTCCGACGACGGGGTAGCTCACGAGGAAGCCGTTGTACACCCGGCCAACCCCGACGGCAGGACGCTCACGACCATGGTCGCGGATCTTCCGCGCGGTCACGTTCGTCATGGCGCTCAGACCACCTCTCGCTCGAATAATATTCTACGCTGTGCGAGCGCGCCCGTCACGAGCAAAAATAGTCGCGAGGAGCACCCTTGACGCGAGCTGTCATCTCGCCCCGAATTCCGCAAGCGCTCGACGGTGCGCCGTGGATCCGCATCTTCCCGGTGCGCACGCCGACCTTGCCGCCGGCCACGCACACCAACGTGTACCTCGCGGGCGAGCGCGCGCTCACCGTGTTCGATCCGGCGAGCCCGTACGACGACGAGCAGGCGGCGCTCGACGAGGCGCTCGACGCGCTGGCGAATGACGGCCACCCGGTCGCCGAGATCGTGCTCACGCATCACCACGTCGATCACGTCTCGGGAGCGGCGCATCTCGCCGAGCGGCTCGGCGTCGGCGTGGCGGCGCACCGCGAGACCGCTGCGCGCGTCGCCGGCCGCGTGAACGTGACCCGCTTGCTCGACGAGGGCGCGCGGCTCGACTGCGGTCCGCGCGGCGCCACCGCGCTCTTCACGCCCGGCCACGCGCCCGGCCACCTGTGTTTTCTCGACGAGGAGTCGCGCGCGGTGATCGCCGGCGACATGGTGGCGTCGACCGGCACCATCATCATCGAGCCCGACGACGCGGGCGACATGATCGCCTACCTCGCGTCGCTCGGGCGGCTGCGCGGGCTCGGCGCGCGCTGGCTCCTGCCGGCGCACGGCCCGCCGATCGCCGACGCCGACGCGCTGCTCGACTTCTACGTCGCGCACCGCCTCGAGCGCGAGCGCCGCGTGCTCGCCGCGCTCTCCGCCGAGCCGCGCACCGTCGAGGAGCTGGTGCCGCCCGCCTACCCCGACGTGGCGCCGGCGATCTACGGCCTGGCCGCGCGCTCGCTGCTCGCGCACCTGCACAAGCTCGAGCGCGAAGGCCGCGCGCGCAAGATTTCGAGCAGCGACGGTAGCGGCGATCGCTGGACGCTGTGATACAAGCGCCGCATGGCGTACGTCGAAGAGCGCGAGCTCACGTTCCGCATCGAGGCCCGCTGCACGTTCCCCGACGACTACGAGGGCGAGTCGGACGGCTTCGCGTGGGTGCCCGAGTTCCAGCAGCTCGCCGGCGAGATGCTGCGCAGCCTGGTCGCCGCCGTGCGCGCGCACCCGCAGTGGAAGGTGCACCCCGCCAACCGCGGCCGCTCGTCGGAGGACGAGGTCACGCTCGTCGTCGAGCGCGCGCTAGGTGCGACGGAGTAGCCGCCGCACGTCGTCGAGCAGCAGCAGGAGCCCGCCGATGGTGAGCAGCGCGGTGATCGGCGTGATCGCCAGATCGACCACCGCGAGGTTTCGCATCCAGCGCCCGAAGTCGGCCGGCCCGGCGCTGCGGATCAGCGTCTGCGCGTACAGCCGCGGCAGCACGTCGACGACGCGAATCACCGACGCGATCGCCATCAGCCGCCAGCCGCGCAGCCGCGTCTCCGACCAACCATAGAAGCAGATGCCCGCCAGCACGCCGTTGATGATCATGCCGATCAGGTACGGCATCCACGACGCCAGCACCGCGAAGATCTCCATGGGCGAAGTCTACGACTAAAGCCGCCCGAGATCGCGCTCGCGCAGCCAGCCCTCGAGGCCGTTGGCCAGGCGCACGCGCACCCAATCCTGCTCGCGCTCGGTGACGCGCACGCGCAGGCCCGCGTGCAACCCGAACACCGTCTGGTACGTCGCGTCGGGCCCCTCCTTCGCCTGCACCGAGTCGGGCAGCACGATCGCCTCCTCGACGCGCTCGGCGAGATACAGCCGCCCGGCGAGCAGCACGCCCGAAATCGTGGTCGCGATGGCGAGGAACGCGAAGCCGGCCCACAGCCCGACGCGCAAGAAGCCCGGCTGCGTGAAGTGCAGCGTGATCAAGAACCCGAACACCACCGTGTAGAGCGCGAGGAACAGCCAGGCCAGCGCGCCGACGGAGTACGGCTGCACGGCGCGCATCCACAGCGGCGTGCCCTCGGCGCCGACCAGGCGATCCTCGCCCTTGCGCTTGGCCGCCTCGCGCGCGGCGCGCAGGTTGAACTGCACGTCGTCCTGCGCCGGGTCGAGCTCGAGCGCGCGCTCGTAATTATAGATGGCCGGGCCGAGCTGCCCCGCCTTCGCGTAGGCGTTCCCCAGGTTGTAGAACAGGTCCTCCGAGCGCACGCCGAGCGCGGCCACCTGCTCGTAGGCGGCCACCGCCTCGGCGTAGCGGCCGTGGAAGTACTCGTCGTTGCCGCGCTTGAACGTGGCGTCCTTCGACGCCGCGATCTCGCCGTCGCCCGCGCGCGCGTCGGCGGCGGCGCCCAGGATTGCTGCACCGCAAAATAAAGCCGCCAGCGCCGCGCCGTAATGGTTTAACCATTTGCGCAATGGTTTGACCATTCGCCGGCGCGCGCCGATTGCGTCGACCATCGCCGCGCTCACGCCGCCACCTCCTTCCCGCTCTCGCTCGGCTTGACCTTCTCGATCCAGCCGAGCAGCGTGCGCACGCGCCGCAGCGCCGCGCGCATCTCGCCCGGCCCCGACGCCGACGGCGCGAAGCGCGCGAAGTCGCAGTTCTCCAGCTCGCGCACCACCGCGTCGGCCGTCTCCTTGCTGAACGCGCGCGCCTCGAGGTGCGCGCGCAGCTCGGCGAGCGTCAGCGCCTCCACCTTCGAGCCGAGCCGATATTCGAGGTGCTCGTAGATCACGCGCGCGCACTCGCCGAAGAACGCCGACGGCCGCTGCGCCTTGATGTGGTACTCGGCCACGCGCAGCCGCCGCCGCGCCGTGCGCCGCGCGCGCCGCCGCTTGGAGCGCGCGGTCTCGCGCATCAGCCGCCGCCTCAGCGCGTCGATGATCAGCACCAGCAGCCACGACGCCGGCGGCGTCGCCAGCAGCGCCAGCGCCAGCCGCCCGCGGAACAGCCGCTCGCCGATCCGCGAGCGCACCGACGAGCGGTTGCGGATCGGCCGGATCTGCTGCGCCAGCACGTTCTCCTCCGGCGCCGCCGACGGGCTCTGCGCCTGCACCTTGCTCGGATCGCCCTCGACGGTGATGGCGATCGGCTGCGTGCGCGCGACCTCGTACTTCGCCGCCGCCGGATCGAAGTACGGCAGCTCGATCGCCGGCAGCGTCAGCGCGCCGCCCTTGAGCGGCATCAACAGATAGGTGAACGTCTTCTCGCCGCGGATGACGTCGGCGCGCTCGATGTTCTCGCGCGTCGCCGGCTCGTACGCCTTGAAGCCCGGCAGGTCGAGCTTCGCCACCTTCACGTTGCGCAGGTTGCCGACGCCCTTGACCACCAGCTTGAGCGTCACCGCCTCGCCCGCCTTCACGCTCGCGCGATCCACCGACGCCGTCATCGAGAGCTGCCCGACGTTGGCCGCGTCGAAGCCCGGCGGCCGCCCGGCCACCGGCAGCGGCAGCACCTCGACGACGATCGGCGCCGAGCGCCGCGCCGCCGACGCGTTGGCGTAGAACGCGCTCTGCATCGTGGTGCTCTCCGCCTCGAGCGGCGTGATGGTCAGCTTGCCCGCCTTGAGCGGAAACAGCGCCTTCTTGAGCAGCACCGCCACCGCGTACTCGTGCCCCTTGACGATCTGCCGATCCCACGCCAGGTGTCCCGTCGGCACGAACAGGTCCTCGCACCAGAAGTCCTCGTGCTTCGGCTCGGCCAGCGGCCGATATTTCAGGATCTCGCTCTGCGTGTAGAGCCGCCACGTCGCCGTGAGCTGCTCGCCGACGTACACCTTCTCCTTGTCGGCCCGCGCGTCGACGAACAGGTCCTCGTCGCCGCGCAGCGTGTCGGGCGCCGGCGCGAGCTGCGGCTGCGCATTGGTTTGACCACTCGGCGTCACCGTCGACATCGCGTTCTTCGGCACCGGCGCGACGTGGATGGTGATCGGCCGCGTCGAGAGCTGCGTCCCCGCCACGCGCACCGCCGCCGGCCCGATGGTGAGCGCGCCCTTCTTCTTCGGCTTGAGCAGGTAGTTGTGCTGCTCGACCATGTGCACCGACTGCCGCCCGTGGATCATCGAGAACTGCATCTGGTCGGTGGTGCCCGAGTGCAGGATGTCGAAGTCGGGCGCCGCCGGCGCGCGATAGCCCTCGAACACCTGCCCGCCCTCGCGGTCGAGCGTCACCGTCAGCTCCACCGCTTGATCGAGCGTGATGTTCTCCTGCGCCACGTGCGCGTCGAAGCGGACTCCGCCGGCGCCGGACGACTGCGCGCGCGCGATCCCCGCCGCGCCGACCACCATCAGCGCCGCGGCGCAATGGTTTAACCATTTGTGCATTGGTTTAACCAATTCCTCCCTCACCAGTCTTTCGTCGGCCGGCGCCCGCCGGCGCGGCGGCGCGCGAGATCTTTCTGCACCGTCGGCTCGACGCGCTCGAGCGCATCGAGCACCGCCTCGGCGTCCTGCTTGTCGATCTCGCGCGGCTGCTCGCGGCGCGCCTGCTGCTTCTTCTCGTCGCTGCCTTCGCCCTGCTGCGGCCGCTGATCTTTCCCCTGCGGCGCCTGACTCGGCTCCTGCTGCGCCTGCTGCTGCTGTTGTTGCTGCTCCTGTTTTTGCTGCTGCTGCTGCTGCGCCTGCTGTTGTTGCTGCTGCTGTTGTTGCTGATCCTTTTGCTGCTGCTGCTGCTGCTGCTGCTGCTGTTGCTGCTGCGCCTGCTGTTGTTGCTGTTGTTGCTGCTGCTGATCCTGCTTTTGATTCTGCTGCTGCTGCTGCTTCTGCTGCTGCATCCGCCGCAGCGCCAGCTCGAGGTTCCACTTGGCGCGCCGATCCTCCGGCCGCAGCCCGAGCGCGTGCTTGTACGCGTCGAGCGACTCCTTGAAGCGCTCCTGCTTGAACAGCGCGTTCCCCATGTTGTACCAGGCGTCCGCCTTCACCTGCGCGTCGTGCCCCTCGGTGGCGCGCTGAAATTCTTTTTGCGCCTCGGGAAACTTCCCCAGCTCGTAGAGCGCCGCGCCGCGATCGAAGTGCGCGATCGGCTCGTCGGGCAGCGCCTCGACCGCGCGGTCGTATGCGTCCAGCGCCTCCTGCGCCTTGCCCGCCTGCAGCAGCCGATTTCCCTCCTCGACGTTGGGATCGCGCCGCTGGAACAGATCGAACCCGCTCAAGAACGGCAAGAGCAGGATCAGCGCCGCCGCCAGGTTGCGTTTCCCCGTCGGAGGTGCGCCGCCGCTCGCCGCCCCG
>Ga0070741_10009415_pt1 | contig 18989 bp, 17 predicted proteins | sample Coa_R1_4_FD_66440 | JGI IMG/M metagenome (GOLD analysis project Ga0070741, IMG submission 66440) | Surface soil microbial communities from Centralia Pennsylvania, which are recovering from an underground coalmine fire - Coalmine... | ecosystem: Environmental > Terrestrial > Soil > Unclassified ...
TGGCGAACGCCTGATGTACCGCCGCTCGGCGCCGCTCACGTCGCTGGTGCCGCTGGAGCGCACGCGGGTCGCGGCGCGCTCGATGGCGGAGGCGCTGAGCATGCGGCTGCTGCTGAACGTGAAGGCGAACACGCCGGTCGGGCCGGTGATCGACATGCCGGGGTTCACGCAGACGCGCAAGCCGGGGACGCTGCGGGAGGCGATCTACGCGCTGCCGCCGCTGCCGATCATGGAGGGCTGGAGCATCGTCGTGGCGACGGACGACCCGATCGCGCCGTACGTGGAGTGGGATACGCAGCCGCACATGATCTACCCGCGCTACGCGTCGGTGCTGGCGTGGGCGGACGTGAAGGCGGGCGGGATGGCGTTCGCGTCGGCGGTGCATCATCCGGGCACGTCGGGGCAGCACATGTTCGCGATCGGGGTGCTGATCACGGAGGCGGAGATGGAGGCGGTCTGCAGGCCGATCATGGACGCGTGGGCGTCGAGCGACGTGCTCTTCGCGGAAGGTGAGGGCGGCGTCTCGACGCTGTCGATGCAGCAGGCGGTGTTCGCGTGAGGACGGCGCTTGACGTCGTGAGGTCGGTGCAGCGCTACACCGCGTCGATGCTGGCGGCGCCGTGGGATGTGCGGATCGCGCTGGAGAACGAGACGCCGCAGCGGCCGTTCGTGCTGGTGACTCAGAACGGGCCCGACACGACGATCGGCCAGTTCGGCGGGCACTCGGTGCGCAGGCAGATATCGGTCACGGTGCACTGCTACCTGGAGGAGGCCGACGACCGCGCGAGCGCGGAGACGGCCGCGGCAGGGATCGAGGAGACGCTGTTCATGGGCTTCCGGGCGTGGGGCGTGGCGCCTGCGGTGCGAGGCGGTCTGGTGCCGCTGTGGGACTTCGTCAATGACACGACGGGCGGGGTGAACCCGCCGCGTCAGCCGCCCGACTACGCGATGGTCAGGGCGTGGGCGACACGGACGCTGCCGGACGCCGCGAACCCGCGGCGGATGATGGTCGTGGCGGACATGCAGCTCGCGTGGTGGCGGGCCGGGGCGGTCGCTGATCCGGGGCACACGCCGTGGACGCAGATCCGCGCGCACCCGCTCGTGCCGTAGATGTAGGTGGGCCTCCCGAGTGCGGCTAGGATGAGTTCGTGTCGCCCGACGATGCTGTGGAAGAGAAGGCGAGCCACCCTCGCGCCAGCGAGAGCGACGAGCCGCAGTTCACGCTCGCGCGGCTCCTGGACATGCGTGAAGGTCCCGAGATCCTCCGCCACGAGCACTACGTCATCGCGGGCGCGCTCGCGGCCGAGCACGAGAAGCTGAAGGCCAACCCGAAGGCCGGTGAGAAGACGATGACCCTGGCTGCCGCGAAGGACCGGATCGAGAAGTGGCTGGCGCGGCCGGTCGAGGTGGACAACTCGCTGGCAGAGCAGGGGGACGAGTAGATGGCGGGCACTTTCGTCGGCGGCGCGCGGCCCGTTCTCCCGGGCGAGTACACCGACTTCATCGCGCTGGGCACGCCGACGGTGCAGCCGTCGCCGGGCCAGATCGTCGCCATCGCGGGCGTCCACGACTGGGGCCCCTACAACGTGCCGACGCTGTGCGTGAGCTACGCCGACTTCGTCGCGAAGTTCGGCGGCAGCGACACCGATCTGCGGCGCGCGGTGTTCCAGGCGTTCTTCGGCGAGGGCGTCGGCGGCAAGGGCGGCGCCAGCGGTGTCGTGGCGTGCCGGATGGGGCTCTCTTCGGGGATCGCGGCCGCGACGGTGAACCTGCAGAACACGACCCCGGCCGCGGCGCTGACGCTGACCGCGATCTACCGCGGCACGAAGGGGAACAACATCACCGTCACGACGCAGGCCGCGGCGATCTCGGGGTACATGCAGCTCCTCGTGCTCCTGAACGGCGCGGTGGTCGAGAAGTACCAGTATCCGCAGACCAACATCGCGAACCTGGCGTCGCAGATCAACTCGGCGTCGTCGTATCTGACGGCGACGTCCACGATCACGGGCGTCGCGCTGGCGGCGGTGTCGGGCACCGCGCTCACGGGCGGCAATGACGGCACGGCGATCGTCGGCGCGGACTACACCGCGACGATGGCGGCGCTCGCGGCCGCTCCGGGTGGCGTCGCGAACCCGGCGCTCGGCTGGATCTCGGGTGGCGCGTTCCGGGTCGTCGCGTTCGCGAACCTGACCGATCCGACGATCACGACGGCGGTGGTCGCGTGGACGGCGCTGAACAACACGTCGGGTCTGCGCCACACGCTGGTCCTCGGCGGCGCGGCCGGTGAGTCGGTCAGCGCGGCGGAGACGGCGGCGGCGGGCCTGAACAACGAGAACGTGGTGCGGCTCGGGGTCGGCACGATCACCGACTCGAACCTGCTGCCGAGCGCGAGCGTGTCGATCTCGACGGCGCAGGGCGCGCCGCGGGTGGCGGGCGTGATCGCGGCGCGCGGCGAGCGGATGGATCTCGTGATGGCGCGGTTCGCTGGGTGGTCGCTGCAGAGCGACGCGGCGGGCCCGTCCGATCAGGCCGCGGCGCCGGGGTTCGGCCTCACGGTTCTCAGCCAGGACGGCCGCTTCGACGCGCCCGTGCGCATCGCGCAGGGCTGCACGACCTTCACGATCCCGACCGGCTCGGGCGATCCTCGCAACCCGGTCAACTACCGCGGCGTGAACGTCTACGGCGTCGTGAAGTACATGTCGATCATGCACGGGTTCGAGATGGACCTGCAGGCGTCGCTGGAGCAGGCGGACGGCAACATCGGCGAGCTGAACGTGAACGATCACACGCGGCTGTACCTGATCGGCCGCGGCCGCGCGCTCGCGACGGATCGCGCGAAGGCGGGCATCATCCAGCCCGATCCGACCGTGATCATCGACACGTCAACCTTCGGGCCGCCGAGTGACGACCAGGACTTCATCGCCGTGCTCTACGGCTTCCAGTTCTCGCCGTCGCTGCGGCAGGTCTTCAACTCCGTGGCGGTGAACGTCTGATGGCCGACCAGATCAACCAGGGCAGCTTCCGCATCTCGGGCCGCTACGGCGAGGCGTGGCGCGACGGGCGCCAGCTCTTCGAGTGCACGGGCGTGACGGCGCCGCTGGTGATCGCGCAGATCGACGTGCCGCTGGCGGGCTCGGATCGGATCGGCGTGAAGGACGGCCAGTGGACGCGCACGGGCGGCCAGCTCGTGATGCAGAAGGTGGACTCGCGGTGGATGAACGAGCTGCTGAAGGCGAAGAAGGACCTCGCGACGTTGCGCGCGCTGCGCGACGCGGGGACGCCGATCTCGCGCACGTTCAGCCTGCAGGTGCACCTGGACGACCCGCAGGCGCTCGGCGCTGAGGTCGTGGAGTTCAAGGGCGTCCGGCTGTTCAACTATCCCTTCGGCTTCCAGACCGCGAACGATCTGGAGGGCACCACGCTCGACTTCCGGTGGGAGGACGAGGAGGTGCTCGAAGCGTTCGAGATCCAGGCGGGCCCGGTCGATCCGGTTACGGGCCTCCCGAAGATCACCTACACCGCCTCGATGACGCAGTAGGCGGCGGCCGCGATGCTCGTGGACGCCGAGCGCGTGGTCGTGGAGATGAAGGCTCTCATCGCGAGCAAGCCGTCGCACGGGTCGAGGGACCTGCTCGCGGCGATCGCGACGCTGGAGGCCAGGCACCGCATCGCGGAGGACGACTGGGAGTCGTGGGTGCGCAGGCTCTCGCACCACTTCGTGGACAGCTTCATGGGGCTCTTGCCCGTGAATCAAGAGGACGACGGTCCGCTCACGGACGCTGCCGCGTCGGCGCCCGCGATGGCTGGAGATCCTCACCTTCGTAGCGCTACAGACTCGGAGGAGTCATGTCAGAAGAAGCAGCAGCCGCTAGTGGCGGCAACGCCGTAGAGCAGCTCGATCCGCCGCGTCTCGCGCCGGAGCCGGGGTCGCCGGAGCGCTCGATCGAGCGGGTCGCGGAGGGTCAGACGCTCTCGGAGCCCGAGGTCGATGCGCTGACCGCGTTCTTCCTCGGGGAGCGCAAGCAGCGGCCGGGCGAGACGGGCACGAAGGACTTCACCGTCGAGCTGGTCCCGGACGCGATGGAGGGCCAGGGCGAGACGATGCGGGTGACGCTGCGCTCGATCACGTGGGAGCAGTGGCAGGAGGCTCAGCGCCTCGCGGGGACGGTGAAGGACTCCGCGGGGGACGACATGCCCAATCAGTACGCGCAGGCGAGCTACGTCGTCGCGTACGGGATGGTGAGGCCGGATCTGGGGGCGTTGCGCGCTCAGTTCGATGAGGCGGTGCGGCCGAAGGACACGGCGCTGATGCTCCGTGACTTCTTCCGCCACGAGCCGGGGGTGCTGCTGAACCTGCAGACGGAGATCCTGCGGATGTCGCGCCTGCTGCTGACGCAGTCGGCGGTGAAGGAAGTGGATGCGGGAAAGTCCTGATCGGGGCCAGGCGCGAGGCGTGGCTGGCGTACCACGTCTGGCGCTTCGGCGGCGGCGACTGGCTGGAGCCGTTCCGGGTCTACAACGGACTCGGGGCGGATCTCCGGCCGCTCGGCCGACCGGAGCAGGAGCCCCTGTTCCCCCGCATGCCGCACTATCGCCACTTCCTGTACGCGTGCGCGCGCGTGGCGGGACTGGACGCGGAGGGCCTGGTGGAGTCGCAGCGGCCGCCGGAGCCGCTGGCCGGGCGTTCGCGGCCGTCGAAGCGCAAGGGGTGAGGTCGTGAGCCCGACGGTCACTGGCGAGCTGATCCTGAACACCGCGCAGCCGATGACGGCGCTGCGCGAGCTGGAGACGCAGGCCGGTCGCACGGATGCGGCGTTCATGGCGCTGGGCACGAAGATGGACGCGCAGATGACCGTCGGGTCGCGGGCGGTGACGGCGTCGGGCGCCGCGGCGACGCGCGCGGCGGGGGTGCACGAGTCGAGCGCGAAGCGGGTCGCGAAGGCGTGGTACGACTCGGGCTCGGCGATGGTCAGGATGGGCCAGGCGACGACGCTCGCGCTGGCGGGCGGCGCCGCGGCGTCGGTCGATCTGGCGATGAAGTTCCAGAAGGCGACGTTGCAGTTCCAGACGCAGGCGGGCGTGTCGGCGGACGCGGCCGCGAAGCTGAAGCGGGGCATCCTCGACATGGCCGCGAGCGTCGGGCAGACGCCGGACGAGCTGGCGGGCGGCATGTATCACATCGTCTCCTCGATGAACGCGGTGCTGCCGCCCGTGCATCGCGCGCGCGTGGAGCTGGGCATCTTGCGCGAGGCAGCGAAGGGCGCCGCGATCGGCGGCGCGAACCTGACGGACACGGCCTACGTGCTGTCGAGCGCGATGAACGCGCTGGGCGAGAAGGGGATCAGGGGCGCCTCGCACGACATGGCGGTGCTGAACGCGATCGTCGGCACCGGGGACATGCACATGCAGGACCTCATGGGCGCGATGCGGACGGGCTTCGTGTCGGCCGCCAGGACGTTCGGGCTCTCGCTGCAGTCGGCGGGCGCGGCGCTGGCGTACATGACCGACCGCGGTGTCCCGGCGGAGCAGGCAGCGACGCGGCTGCGGATGACGTTCTCGCTGATGGGCGCGCCGACGATGCAGTCGGCGAAGCTGCTGACGTCGCTGGGGATGAGCAGCGCGGACACGAAGGCGCGGACCGAGGCGATGACGATGGCGCTGGAGAAGGCGGGGCTGCGCACGACGACGCTCGCGCGGGACATGCGCAAGCCGGACGGCATCTTCGTGGCGCTGCGCGATCTGAAGGATCACCTGACGGCGTCGGGCCTTGACCCGGAGGGCCAGACGGCGCTGATCTCGCGCGCGTTCGGCGGTGGCCGGTCGGGGGCGACGATCATGGCGATGTACAACAACATCGACGTCGTCCGCACGAAGTATGCGCAGCAGACGAAGGCGATCAACGCGTACGACTCGGACTGGGCGAAGACGCAGCGCACGCTGGCGTTCCAGCTCAATCAGGCGAAGGCGGGGGCGGAGACGCTGGGGACGGAGCTGGGGACGAAGCTGATTCCCTACATCGAGAAGGCCATCACCGGGGCCGAGAAGCTCTACCACTGGTTCACGATGCACCATCAGGCGGCGCAGGCGCTCGCGGGCGTGATCGGCGGAGTGCTGGTCGCGTCGGTGGTGGCGTTCGGGTTCAACGTGGCGCGGCGGATCGGCGGCGCCGCGCGCGACTTCTACAACCTCGGCAAGTCGATCGCGAGCCTGCCGTTCCAGCTCGCGTCGAAGATCGAGGCGCTGGGGCAGCGCGGGTCGCCGGGCGCCTCGACGGGTGTGGGCGGCATGCCGTCGATGGGCCTGAAGTCGGTGACGGGGCCGGGGTCGGAGTTCAACCCGCTGGTGGTGACGATGATGGGCGCGGGCGGCGCGCTGGGCGCGGCGGGTGCCGCGGAGTCGGTGGCGGCGCGGGACGCGACGGTGCTGCAGGACGCGACGGCGCCGACGGGGTTCATGGCGCGCGCGCGCAGTGCGGGCTCGACGGTGCTGGGCGCGGGCACGAAGGTGCTGGGCGGTGCGCTGCGCTTCGCGGGTGCGGCGGCGATCGGGTACGCCGCGACGCAGATCCTCGGGTCGATCGTGCCGGGCGAGGTCGGGCGCGATATCAAGTCGTCGGGGATCGGTGCGGCCGCGGGCGCCGGGCTGGGCGCGCTGGCGGGCGGGGTGCCGGGCGCGATCGTCGGCGCGGTCGCGGGGGTGCTGCTGCAGACGGTCGGGAAGGTCGTCGCGAACAAGGGCGAGGTGGACCGGATCGTGGCGGCGTCCACGACGCCGGGGCTGCCGTCGATCGGGTTCAAGCTGCCGGGCGTGCTGGGCGCGGCGTCGCCGCTGCAGGAGAACCCGGTGAACGGGCTGATCGCGCTGGTGAACTCGATCACCTCGAAGGGCTCGAAGACGGCGGAGGCGGGCATCCTGATGCCGGAGTGGCAGCAGGCGCGCCGGGCGTTGCAGAGCGGCAACTGGCGCGCCGCGGAGGCGTCGGCGAGGCAGATCAGCCGGTTCTACGGGGCGCCGCAGTCGCAGGCGCAGGTCAACGCGCAGGCGCGCGAGGCGATGGGTGATCCGCACGCGTCGCAGGCGGAGATCAACCAGTACGTGGGCGGCAGCCAGCAGGTCGTGATGAAGCTGTGGCGCGACGCGGGACGGATCGAGAGCGCTGCAATCAAGGAACAGGCGTTGAAGGCCGCGCACGACTGGACGCAGTCGTTCGTGCAGGGCCTCGCGGGCACCGATCCGACGAGTGCTCAGGGCAAGCAGAAGGTGACCGAGAAGACCGCGGCGCTGACCTCGGGGGTCAAGGACGCGCTCGCGAAGCTGCTGCCGAGCGGCCGTCTGCAGCTCGCGCAGGCGCTCGACGCGTGGGCTCAGCAGATGGAGCAGAAGAACCCGGCGCTGAAGAAGCCGATGGAGGATTTCAAGTCGTCGGTCACGAGCGACATGCACGCGCTCGGCCAGAACATCCAGGACGTCAACGGCCAGGTGCTCACCGACTCGACGCAGCAGTGGCAGAAGATCGCGACGAGCCTGACCGATCCGACCGACAAGGCGCTCGAACATCTCGCGGGGACGTGGAGCACGATCAAGCAGGAGGCGGTCGGTGCTCTGGAGGCGATGGGCTGGTCGGCGGGGCAGGCGGCGCAGATCGTCTCGGCGATGGTGTCGGGGACGGGGTTCAGTGCGGCGGCGGCAGCAGCGAATCGCAGCGTGGAGCCGTCCCACGTGTTCCACCGGGCCGCTACGGGCGCGCGCGTGCCGGGGCCGGTGTCGGGGGACTCGTGGACGCTGCTCGATCCTGGTGGGCGTCCTGCGGGCTTCGTGGGCGGCGGGGAGCTGTTGATCGCGAACCGGCACACGGAGGCGCGCGCGAGCCGCGCGACGATGGCGGCGTACGGGAAGACGCTCGGGCAGATGGTCGCGGGGGAGACGACACCGCACACGGCGGGGTTCGCGACGGGCGGCGTGATCGGCGAGATCGGCCGCGGCAGCGGAATCGCGGGCGCGCTGTGGAACTCGCCGCTGATGCAGGCGGTCGCGAAGATGCTGGGCCAGGTGCCGGGCATGCTGGGCGGGATGGGCGGCCTCGGCGGCGGTCCGGCGGGCCCGACGGCGACGGGGTCACCGCAGCAGGCGCGCGTGACGGCGCTGGTGCGTCAGCTCGCGTCGCGGTTCGGGTGGGGGTCGCCCGCGGAGATCAACGCGTGGCTGGGGATCATCTCGCGCGAGTCGGGCTTCAACCCGACGATCCAGAACCCGACGACGACAGCGGCGTACGGGCTCGGCCAGTTCTTCAACCCGGCACCGGGCAACCCGGTGCTGCCGCGGGCGGAGCAGCTCGCGCGCAACTACCAGAAGTACCGGGACTACGGCGGCGACCCGAACACGATCATGGGCCAGTTGATCGGGATGGCGAACTACATAAAGCAGAACTGGGGCGATCCGATCAACGCCGGGATTCACGAGCAGACGAGCACGTACGCGCGCGGCGGCCGCGTGCGCTGGGGCGGCTGGCATGCGGCGGGCGGCGACTTCATCGCGTCGAGGCCGACGCTGATCGGTGTGGGTGACCGGCCGGGCGGTGAGCGCGTGACGATCGGCGCGCCGTCGAGCGGCGGCGGCGGCGGGATCAACATCCAGGTGACGGTGCACCGGATCGACAACTACCAGCAGGGCGACATCCGCAAGATCATCGAGGCGGAGCTGGAGCAGTTCGCTCGCGAGGTCGAGGCGGAGCACCGCTACGTGGCGCACGAGAACGAACTGAGCCTGCTGCGATGAGCCAGACGATCCCCGGGAAGGGCCTCACGACGGGCATCAGCGCGGTCGAGACGGGCATCGCGGACGTTCTCACTGGGCCGGACTACTTCTTCTCTGCGGACGGGTCGTGGCGGCCGGACGTCCCGTTCGACACGCAGGAGGGCATCCGGGTGACGCTGCGCGCGGAGAAGGGCGTGACCGACCCGGACTACCTGAAGGTGCCGTTCCGGTTCCAGTGCCCGCCGCTGTCGGCGTTCACGCGGCCGCTGTCGGTGCCGTGGCCGACGTTCGAGACGCTCTCGGCGATGGAGCGCTCGCGGCCGCAGGGCGCGGCTCTGCGCATCTGGCAGTTCGACACGATGTTCGTCTGGGATCACGAGGAGTGGGTGATCTGGACGGGCGCGCAGCACGCGCACGGGCACGGCAAGAACCGTGTGAACGCGCGCTCGGGCGTGTTCGAGCCGCAGCTCTTCCTGCGCGAGCTGGAGGAGATCGCGACGCACAACGTGATCTTCCGGCTGGTGGTGGACGAGCCGGTCGTGTGGGCCCAATCGCTGATCAACTCGCTCGCGGTGATCACCGGGGTGACGCCGACGATCAAGAGCGGCGAATCGACCACGGAGTACGTGACGATGGTGCTGCAGGAGTTCCGGGACCTGACGGTCGGGCAGCCGGGGCGCTCGGCGGCGACGTCGGTCGGGAACCCGAGCACGGTGAAGGTGTCGAGCACCGACACGCTGTACGAGCTGGCGCGCAAGCTGCTCGGGAAGCCGTCGGACTGGCGGCGCTTCGCGGCGATCAACGGGATCTCGAACGTGAACCCGAACGATCCGGGCGCGCTGTCGGCGTGGATGGCGGCGCACCATAAGGCGACGCTGAAGGTGCCGCCGCAGCAGAAGCACGCGAAGATGCCGTCGGCGGCGGCGATGACGTCGAAGAGCATCGGGGCGGCGCTGCGCTGATGGCGACAGTGACGAAGCCGAAGCCCGCGAAGTTCACGGACACGACGTCGGGCGCCAAGCATGGGAGCCCGTTCCCGCCGACGACGGCGCAGGACTACTGGACGCCGATCATGGGCCGGATGCACTTCGGGCGCGAGGCGTTCCGCATCACGGCGTACCGGAAGGATCGTCCGACGCTGAACCTCGACTCGCTCGTGGACGCGCTCGGGTGGGAGCGCCAGGGCGCGGGGCCTCGCACGGGCTCGCTGACGTTCTACCGGCCGCTGGGCAGCGACCAGGCGGACCAGGTCGGCCAGTCCGACCAGATCGGGATCGACGTGTCGCTGACGGGTCCGAAGGGTCCGTGGTTCCAGCTCATGCGCCTGGCGGTGGACTCGCCGCAGGAGGCGATCGTGGCGGGCACGACGTACCTGACGCTGCGCACGATCAACATCTCGCAGCTCACGCTGAGCAAGGCGTCGTGGCTGTTCACGCCCGACCACGCGCACCCGAAGGGCTGGACGGCGGGCCAGATCACGGAGTACGCGTGCAGGCGCTTCGACGCGCCGATCGGGCGGATCGCGCCGTCGAGCACGCCGCTGGCGGCGATCAAGGACCCGCACGCGTCGGCGTACGACGTGATCTTGAAGGCGTGGCAGCAGGAGCGCATCCAGACGGGCCGCCGGTTCGTGGTGGACGACGATCAGGGCTCACTGACGGTGTCGGAGATCGCGCTGCCGCGGTACATGCTGCCGCTCGGCCCGGCGCTCGCGGAGGCGGTCCTGAACTCGTTCGTGGCGTCGAACTACTGCAACGCGGTGGTGGTGCACGGGCATGTCGCGAAGACGGGCACGACGAAGTCGGGCAAGCCGCGGAAGGGCACGAACGCGCTGCAGGTGACGGTCGTCAACGATGCCGGGGTCGCGCGCTACGGGTACGTGCAGCGCAACATCACGGCGCCGTCGAACGTCACGACTGCGGCGGGGCTCTCGGACTTCGGGATGAAGTACCTGGCGAACTACGCGACGCCGAAGCCGACGGTCGAGTTCACGCACCCGGGCATTCCGTGGGTGGATGTGGGTGACGCGATCATGCTCGCGATCCCGCAGATCGGGTTCCTGAATCTCGTCTACGTGCAGGCGGTGACGCATGCGGTCGCGGCCGGTCAGTACACGATGGACGTGACCGTCGGCTACAAGGACCCGTGGCTGGAGGACCAGTCCTCGAAGGTCGTCTCGGCTCGCATTCGTGGCCTGAAGAACCAGAAGGGCTCGCACTACCTGGTGGTGAGCGCGCGGCCGCGGACGCCGAAGGCGGTGAAGCATCACTGATGCTGATGGGGCTCCCGCAGGCAGGCTCGACGGTCGTGCCGGTGACGACGACGACGGCGTGGGGCGTGGTGACGTCGCTGCCGCCGACGGTCGCTCCGCAGGCGCTCTCGAAGCTGTCGGCGTACCTGGACGGCGGTGGCGGCAACCAGGACTCGCAGGTCGTGATGGTGCTGCTGCAGGGCGCGACGGTGGTGGGCATCTCCGAGCCGGTGACGGTCCCGGGCGGCGCCGCGGCGGGCTGGTGGGACTTCACGTCCGAGGATCACGATCTGGACGGTGTTGGCGCGAGCGTGCCGGGCCAGCTCGGCGGGTCGCTGCTGAATCCGGGCTCGACCTTCACGCTGGTGCTGTACTCGACGCAGGGCAACGCGGCGCGCATCCTGGCGGTGCCGAGCGGGATGGTCCCGTCGGTGTGGGCGTCGCAGGACACGTTCGGCCAGCAGCCGGTGCCCGGGTCGTGGTCGTCGCTGGGCGCGTGGACGCTGACGCCGTACGGGCTGCCGTTCTACGCGACGCTGTTCCCGCAGTGGTCGGCGCCGGAGCAGGAGAGCGACACCTATCTGGGGCGGCTGCCGTTCGAGATGAGCCAGCGCGCGTTCGGGGTCGGGGTGCAGCAGATCCCGCGCGGCAACACGGGCATCACGCCCGAGGTCACGGTCGGCTGGCATGGCGTGAACTTCGATGTGGAGACAGGCGCGTTCGCGATCGCGCGGACGGGCGGCGCGGTCGAGGGCCTGGTGGGCGAGCGGGTGCTGGTGATCCGCCGCGCCGGGGTCTACCAGAAGAGCGTCGCGGTGACGCTGTACGCGGCGCGCAACTTCCCGCAGGTGGCGCTGGACGAGGACCTGTCGCTGACGCGCCGCGCGTTCCTGCAGATCAGCGGGTGGGAGCAGGACACCGTCGAGTGCGATGTGCTGCCGCTCCCGGCGACGCCGCCGGTGGTCAACCCGGCGCTGCAGGACCCGCCGATCCTGAAGCCGGTGAACCTGTCGCCGCCGGTCATCTCGGGCAGCACGCAGGAGTTCTCGACGCTGACGACGACACCGGGCGCGTGGATGAACGCGCCGACGCAGGTGGACCTGCAGTGGATCTGGGCGGACACGCTCGCGCCGATCGTGGGCGCCATCGGCACGAGCTACACGTCGCAGGCGAGCGATGTGGGCCATCCGCTCGCGGTGATCGCGACGGCGCGCAACCTGGCGGGCGCGACGGCGAAGCAGTCCGCGGCGACGGCGACGATCCAGGTGCACTCCTACGCGCGCACGGCGACGGACATCGCCTACTCGTCGGACTCGGCGTCGCGTCACGGCGTGTTCCCGGGCCGTTCGGCGGCGGACTCGTCCTCGACGGCGGTGCACGTCTGATGCCGCGCCGGGCTGCCCGCATGCTGGTCCGCTCGCTGCGGCCGGTGATCGACTCGCACTTCGAGCGTCGCGGGCCGCAGAACATCCGTGCGGACATCCTGGTGCTCGACGGGAGCCCGGGCGATCGCACGTTCACGCTGGACCCCCACGGCGCCGACTACGTGCTGGACGAGTCGCACGTGACGCTCGGGCAGACCGTCGCGACCTACGACATGCACATAGGGCTCGCGGTAGGCGACACACTGCTCCTATGCGAGATCGACGTCGCCGACTGGGTCGCGTTCGAGGTCCAATCCGACACGGACGTCGTCTGAGATGAGCACGCCCGCCTCGACCGGCTACCCGCTGATCCCGACGGTCAGCGATCCCGCGCTGCCCGCGGATCAGCTCACGCTGCTGGACCAGCTCGCCGACCCGAACGTCACGGAGCCGCAGGCGCCAGAGCCGCAGCCGATCGGGCGCAGCTACCTCTACGACTTTCAGCTCCGCCAGCTCGTGCCGTCGCCTGCGGGCGGCCCGGTGATGACGTACGGCCTCGACTCGCTGCGCGCGTGGATCGCGAAGACGCTGCTCACCGATCGCGCGGCCGCGCCCGTGCACATGAACAACGATTACGGCCTCGACGGCGCGAACGAGTTCCTGGACGGCTCGACGTTCGACTCGGGCGCGTCGGCGGCGCTGGAGGCGCGCGTGCGGGACGCGCTGATGATGCACCCGAAGATCAGCGAGGTCCGCGACTGGCACGCGACGTACACGCCCGGGGATGACGCGCTGTTCGTGAGCTTCACGGTGGTCCCGGAGGGCGACGACGGCGATCCGCTGCAGGTGACGCGCTACCCGCTGACGGCCCCGGGCCCGGCGGCTGAGGGAGGCTGATCGCATGTCGAGCCTGGACTTCTTCCAGCAGGCCGCTCCGCCGCTCTCTGTCGATACCGTCGAGACGATCCTCGCGCGTCTGATCGCGGACGCGAACGCGGGGGTGGACCCGTCCGATCCGGCGTTCCTCGACCTCGTGGCGGGCGCGATCGCGAACGACTTCTTCGTGGCGTTCGCGATCGAGGTGGACCGGGTCCGTGACTTCGCGGCGAACGAGGTCGTGCGCGCGGGCATCCCGACGCTGAGCTACGGCCCGTACCTGGACGCGTGGGCGGAGGCGCTGGGGATTGGGCGCAAGGCCGCGAACGCGGCGACGGGCACCGCAACGTTCACGGGCGCGACGGGCTCGATCGTGAACACGGGCGCGCTCGCGGCGACGCTGGCGCCCGCGCCGGACGTGCCGGGCCAGGTGTTCGAGACGACCGCGGGGGGCGTGGTCGATGCGAGCCTCGGCGCCGGGCAGGGCGTGGTGACGCTGCCGATCGTGGCGCAGGTCGCGGGTCGTGCGGGTAACGTGCTGTCGGGGACGATCTCGCAGCTCGGCTCGGTGGTGCCCGGGATCGCGTCGGTGACGAATACGGCGCCGACGGCGGGCGGCGCTGACGTGGAGTCCGACAACGCGCTGCAGGGCCGCGTCGGGGCGGCGCTGTCGGGAACGGAGGGCGCGGGCACCGTGAGCGACTACCAGCGGTGGTTCCTGCAGGTTCCCGGGGTCGGCTTCGTGACGGTGCAGCCGCACTGGAACGGCATCTGCACGGTCCGCGTGTTGCTCACCGATGAGAACAACAATCCGTTCACGGACCCGACGTTCATCGCGAATCTGCAGGCGCTCTGGGACCCGAACCAGGACGGCGACGGCTCGGCGGCCGGGCCGATCGGGCACATCATCACGATCGCGACGCCGTCGTCGCAGACGGTGGACATCGCGCTGTCGCTGGGCCCGAACGGGTTCGAGGACGGCTACTCCTACGACGGCGACGTCGGCACGCGCGCGCTGCGCGGACCGATCACGAACGCGCTGCAGGCGTACATCACGTCGCTGCCCGCCGGGGCGCCGGTCGTGCTCTACAAGGCGCTGGCGGCGGTCATGGACGTCGAGGGCGTCGCGAACATCGTGTCGCTGACGCTGAACGGCGTCTCGGGCGACCTGGTAATCCCGACGGGCGACGTCGCGGTGCTGAACTCGGTCGTGCTCTCGTGATCGTAGAGGCGCTCTCACCGACGGCGGAGCGCATCTTCGACTCGCTGCCGCCGTACTACCAGGGCGAGCCGACGCTGTCGCGGATCACGCAGGCGGTCGCGAACGAGCTGGACCGGCTGCAGGCGTATCTGCAGGCCGTGGCGTCGGGGCTGGTGCCGAAGCTCTCGGACGACACGCTGAGCATGCTGGGGATCTGGGAGAACATCCTGAAGCTGCCGGTCGAGCCCGCGGGCGTGTCGGTCGAGCAGCGTCAGCAGGCGCTCCAGGCGGCGTTCACGGCGCGCCAGTGCCGCACGACGGCAGAGTGGGTGAACGCGATGAACATCGCGCTGGGCGGCGCGACGTGGCGTCACCAGGTCGGGGTCCCGGCGCCGGGGTGGATCACGATCACGATGGCGACGACGCCGAGCAGCTACGTGCTCGGGATCTTGCAGACGCTTATGGACCGGCTGGTCCCCGCGAACTACCAGGTCGTGTTCGCGACGCAGGCGGGGTTCATCGTGGGGGTGTCACGTGTCGGGGACCTGATCGGGTCGGGCAGCGTCGGCGGCGGGCGCTCCGCGGCGGACGTGTCGCTGACCTCGGATAGCGGGTCGCGGCACAACGCGGGCCGCACCGCGTCGGACATCTCGCTCAGCTCGGACGCGCTGACGGGCACCGGGCAGCCGGTGGGCCCGCCGCTGCAGAGTTCGACGGTGCCGCTGGGGACAGGCACCACGACGACGGTGACGCTGCCGAACGTGACGGCGGGGCACACGCTGACGATGATGATCTTCAACGGCGTCCACGCGAACGGTGCGACGTCGATCACCGGGGGCGGGACGTGGACGCATCGCGGGACGGCGCTGAGCGGCTCGGGGACGGGCACGATCGAGCTGTGGGATTGCACGGCAACCGGAGGCGCGACGTCGGCACTGATCACGTTCCCGACCGCGATCGGGTCGGCGTCGGGCGACGCGACGCTGAGCGAGTTCACGCCGATGGTCTTCGACCAGTTCCAGAGCGGCACGGGGACGGGCAGCACGAGCTACTCGGTGTCGGTGACTCCGGCGGTGGCGAAGGAGCTGTTCCTGGCAGGCGCGGCGACGCAGCGCTACGGCGCGAACTTTGTCTCGGGGTCGTGGGTGGAGCTGGACCAGTTCGCGTCGAACAGCGGCGGCTACGGCGACGCGGTCTACCTGGTCGCGACGGATAACAGCGTCCAGACCGCGAGCGGCACGCAGGGCTCGGGCTCGGGGGAGGGCTGGGCGGCTGGCGTGTGGGCGTACAAGCCTGCTGCGGGCACCCCGGCGGGCGGCGTGCCCGCGAACTCGACGCCGCCGACGATCAGCGGCGGGACGGTCGTCGGGAACACGCTGACGGCGTCGCCGGGCACGTGGACGAACAACCCGTCGAGCTTCAGCTACCAATGGCTTCGCGGCGGCGTCGCGATCGCGGGCGCGACCGGGTCGCTGTACACGACGACGCAGGCCGACATCGGGTCCACGATCGCGGTGACGGTCACGGCGCACAACTCGACGGGCACCTCGAACTCGGTGACGTCGGCCTCGACCACGGCGATCATGGCGTCGGGGGGGAGCACGAACCCGCATGCGCCGATCAACTGGGGGCCGCTGGCGTTCGAGTCGATCTTCAGCGGCGGGAACTTCCCGTCGAGCCAGTGGACGATCGAGAGCGGCAACGCGCGGAACAGCGCGACGATGGACCCGGCGTTCTGCCAGATGCTCCTCGCGAACCACCCGGACGCGCACGGCTTCGACTGCGTCGCGATGGTCTACGACCCGTCCTCGAATCACGGGGCGGAGATCGTCACGAACAACATCTTCGCGGTCGGCGACTACATCGAGGCGCTCGTGTACTTCCCGGGCAGCTCGAATGCCAGCTCCAGCAGCTACAACTGGGGCGCGTGGTGGACGTCGGGCCCGAACTGGCCTGCGGCCGGGGAGATCGACATCGTGGAGAGCCTCGGCGGCGGGATCTCCTCGAACTACCACGGGTCGTCCAACTCGCTGAACGGCCCGGCGGGGAACGGCCTCCCGGCGCCGCTGCAGAACATGTGCAACCAGTGGTTCGTCGCGGGGGTGCTGCGCACCGCGAATCGCGACTACGTCTACTGGACGCCCGCGGCGGGGAACGGCACGACGACGAAGGTGTGGGATGTCGCGACCGGCGACAACGGCGTGGCGGAGAACATCCTCCTGAACAGCGGCAACGGCAGCCGCGACCTCGGCGGCACGCCGGGCTCGGTGCGGTGCGCGTGGGTGCGGATGTGGAGCGGCTGCTCGCTGGCGTCCGGCGGCGGCGGTGGCGGCGGCGGCGGGGTGGGCACGGGCGTGCCGACGGTGACGACGCAGGCGGCGACGGGGGTCAGCGCGATCGGTGCGACGCTGAACGCGTCGGTGAACCCGAACGGCGTCGCGACGAGCGTCTACTTCAACTACGGGCCGACGACGGCGTACGGCAGCTCGACGCCGCCGCAGTCGATCGGATCGGGTGTCGGGGCGGTGGCTGTTAGTGCGGCGGTCACCGGCCTCACGGCCGGGCAGACCTACCACTTCCAGGCGGTAGCGACCTACTGATGTCGGATCTGTGGCTGCCGAACCGTCGCATCGTTCGCCCGTGGTGGCGCGTCTACGAGTACCCGTCGGTGCTGGGCACGGACGCGACGTTCCAGACGACGTCGAGCGGCGGCCCGGCGCCGAACGCGCCGATCACCTACGGGTCGCTGATCCTCGACACGGAGTTCACGGGCGCGTTCCCGGCGAGCACGTGGTCGAAGGATCGCGGGAGCCCGAGCGGCAACATGAACGGCGTCTCGACCGACCCGAACAACGTGTCGATGGTGACGGCGCAGGGCAGCGCCGCGGTGCAGCTCCAGCTCTCCAGCGGCAGCGTCGGGTCCTACATCTCGACCATCTCCGGCGACGGCGGCGGCGGGTTCATGGTGAACGACGGCACCTACATCGAGGCGCGCTGCTACTTCCCGGGCAGCTCGTCGGCGCAGGGCAACCTCTACAACTGGGGCGCGTTCTGGCTGGTCGTCGGCGCGAGCTACTCGACCTACGACGAGATCGACATCGTGGAGATCCTCTCGGGGAGCGCGACGACGAACTCGCACGGCCCGGGCGGCTCGAACTCGGGGCCGATCAGCGGGACGTGGGGCAACGGCTGGCACACCTACGGGTGCCTGAAGGCGAGCCCGCACGCCTACATCTACTGGGACAACACGCTGGTGCACACCCACCCGGTGACGAACAACGCGCTGGGCGCGATCTACAACGTCGGCAATGGTCAGGGCAGCCCGCTCCACACCGGGGCGTCGGGCGCGCTGCTGTCGAGCTACTGCCGCGCGTGGTCGGGCTGTCACACTTAGCCGATGCCGAGCCATGTGCGGATCGGGCCGAAGGACACGGTCGTCGCGAAGCGCGACGGCCGCCTGGTGAGCAGCGACCCGGTGGTGCTGCGGGTGCTGGAGGACGGGTCGATCGACGCGCATCACGGCCCGGCGAGCGTGCACATCCATCTGCACGACGAGGACGGGAACGACATCGGCGACCCGCTGCATGTGAGGGTCGAGCCCGAGGCGGAGCCGGGGAAGCGGCTGCGTGTTCACGAAAGCGGTTAGGCTGAGCGCGTGACTCAAGACGTCCCGCTGAACTTCGGCGACCAGGCGGACGTGCGGTTCTTCCAGGCGGTGCAGGAGATGCTGTCTGGGTCGGCCCCGAGCTTCAAGCTCACGGTGGGTCCGGCGGCGAACCAGATCCAGGTGCTCAACCAGTCGGGCGGCGCGCTCGGCAACGGGGACGCGCAGGCGTCGATCTCGATCGCGGGGCTGTACCGCTGGGCGCGCACGGCGGTGACGTGCACCGTGAGCGGCCCGGCGGGCAACTACGACATCTACGCGTGCACGTCGGGCCCGAACGTCTACACGCCCTCGACGGACTCCTCGCCGACGGGCTTCACGCTCGTGTCGGTGGCGTCGGGGCAGACGCCGTCGGGGCCGTATGCGTCGAGGAAGGTCGCGACGTGCGTGTTCGACGGCACGAACGTGACGAGCCTGCACCAGCTCGTGGGCCAGGCGGACGTGCAGGCGCAGACGGGGATCACGCTGCCGTCGGGGCTGATGCTGCCGTTCGGTGGCGCGACGCCTCCGGCGGGGTGGCTGACGTGCGACGGGTCGCTGGTGGCGACGGCGACCTACCCGGGCCTGTACGCGGCGATCGGGACGGCCTACAACGCGGATCACATCGCGACCTTCGGCGGCTCGATCGCGTCGGATCACTTCGCGCTGCCGGACTCGCGCGGCCGGGTGATGATGGCGCCGGACAACCTCGGCTCGACGGGCGCCGCGGGGCGCGTGCTCGCCGCGAACACGCTCGGGCAGGCGGACGGCGCGGAGACGCACACGCTGACGGTCGCGGAGATGCCGAGCCATGCCCACACCGACACGGGCCACACGCACATCGAGAACTCCCACAACCATGCGGACGCGGGGCACACCCACCACGTGATCGGCGTCGAT
>Ga0070741_10009416_pt1 | contig 18985 bp, 16 predicted proteins | sample Coa_R1_4_FD_66440 | JGI IMG/M metagenome (GOLD analysis project Ga0070741, IMG submission 66440) | Surface soil microbial communities from Centralia Pennsylvania, which are recovering from an underground coalmine fire - Coalmine... | ecosystem: Environmental > Terrestrial > Soil > Unclassified ...
TCGTGAAGGCGAAGTCGAAATCATCGCCACGCTGGTAAGCTCAGCCGTTGAGCCTAACGAGTTAGATGCTGTCGTCATGGAACTAAAAAGCCTCCCGGAAATGCATCATGCTTCCTGGGACGTTACGACGATGGGATAAGAACTCGGGATAGAAGCGTCGTTCGAATTAGGTTCTCAGGAATTAACAAGCGATCGATAGTGATCGATCTCGGGACAGCAAGAGCCGTCCGATATCGTCAGCTGTTATCGGGCGGCTAAACAGAAAGCCTTGCATTTCGTCGCATTTAAGCTGGCGGAGCATATCTCGTTGCTCTTCCGTCTCTACTCCCTCGGCCGTTATGGCCATCTTATGTGCCGCCGCCATCTCGACTACGGCTCTTACGATACCAGAGGAACCATCGTTCGCTGTAAGACAGCTGATGAAGGACCTGTCGACCTTTATTTTGTCAAAGGGAAAGCGATGAAGATAACTGAGCGACGAATAGCCAGTTCCAAAATCATCAAGCGCTACTCGGACACCTATCGCTCGCAATTCATGCAGAATTCTAAGCGCAGCTTCATCATCGCCAATCAGCACGGCCTCGGTAATCTCTAGCTCTAGGCGGGGCGCCCCTAATCCCGATTCCGCTAGAGCAGAAATCACTTTCAGTGCAAAGACGCCGCTCTTGAATTGCACTGGAGAAACATTCACGGCAATCTTGATGTTCTCCGGCCACATTGCCGCAGTCACACATGCCTTACGAAGAACGAACTCACCAAGTAAATCAATAAATCCTGACTGCTCTGCGATAGGGATAAACTCTGCGGGGGACACGAAACCTCGCTCCGGATGTTTCCAGCGGGCCAGAGCTTCACATCCCACAATTTCGTTGCGATCGAGATTGACGATGGGTTGATAATAAACTTCGATTTGGTCTTCGTCTAACGCCTTTCGCAAATCGACTTCTAAAACCTGCCGTTCCTTTGCTTTTCGCTCCATTGCCTTTTCGAAAAATCGATAAGTTCTACGACCTGAAGATTTTGCTTGGTACATCGCCAAATCTGCATTCTGTAGAATTTCGTCACAGGAAGTCCCATCCGTAGGGGCCAATGCTATACCGATGCTTGAATCGATCCTCAGCTGGTGGCTGCCGCATTCATGAGGTTGGCGTACAGCTTTGTACATGCGCTCGACGATGGCCCTAACATCCTCCTCGTTTTGAATGCCAGATACCACAATAGCAAACTCGTCTCCGCCGAGCCGAGCGACAAATTCGTTAGTGCGAGCGGATGCCTGAAGAGCCAAAGCCATCGATCTCAAGAGCTCGTCGCCGGTTGGATGGCCAAGCGAGTCGTTGACCGTCTTGAACTCGTCAGTGTCAAGAAAGAGAACGGCTACCTTGCTTGTCTCGCTACACCGATCTAATTGTTGGCGAAGATGTTCCTGAAGTGACGCACGGTTAGGCAAGCCCGTGAGGCTATCATACAAGGCAAGCTGAAGATTTCGCTCCTCCGATCTGCGCTGCTCAGTTACGTCTTCAATCGTTGAGACCCAACCACCTTCAACGAGAGGATGATTGACAATCTGGAGCGACCGGCCGTCGGTCGCCGTCACAATAATTTGTGTCCGATTTCCTGCCTTTGCAGCTTCTCTGATCTGTTCGCAATACTTTTCAACGTCTTCAGAAAGAGAGCCCGTGTCCTTCCTGTACTTGATGATTTCCTTAAGTGTGCAGCCGGGCTTAACAACCTCGGTTGAAAGATTGAACATCTCAAGGTAGCGCTTGTTGCAAATGACAAGGCGTTCTGACTTATCAAACAGCAGAAGGGCTTGGGTCATATTATTTACGGCCACATCGAGCCGCCGGTGCTGTGCTTTGAGATGCCTGATGATCAGAAACAGCATTAAGCAGATGATGGCCGCTACTAAGCTGGCCGCTACAGTCAAACTGCGTGAAGCCTCACGCCAGTCTGTCAGTGCTTCAGAAAGAGTTGTGGTGGCGACCACTGACAACGGGTAGCGGGTAAGACGAGCTAATGAAACTAGACGCTCTTCACCGTCGACCGGACTAACAAGCTGCATTGATGACAAGGCATCTGTAGGCGTCGTAGCAACATTCGGGGTCGAAGCGGAGAAATGTTGGCCGATTGCACTTTCGACATGGGGAAACCTGGCCAACATCGTTCCGTCTTGGTGCAGCAGTGCGATAGTGCCATGTGGAAGCACCACTGAAGAAAAGAACGTCTCGAAGCTCTGCGGTGCAATGCTTCTGGTAATCATACCCAAGAACTGACCGTTGGGACCTGAAATCTTGCGTGCGAGGACCAGCGTTCGTCCATTGGATATTCGACTCTGTACCAGCTCAATTAGTAAGGGACCACTACCTGAGTCAGTCTTGAAATTCCTAAAAAAGTTGCGATCGGAAAGATTGATAGAAGGCACTGGCCAACGTTCAGACGAATTGATGTATCTTCCGTCTGAATCGAACAGGTTGACGCCGGCAAAATCAGTGGAATCACTGATCTTGCTTTTCAAAAGGCGGTGAGTGGCTTCGGTAGATAGGTTGGTCTTGAACTCTTCGGCGCTTTTGACGCTGCGCTCCATCTCGGCCGCAAGCGACCTTTGTACCGCTTCAAAGTCTCCGATCTGACGATCAAAGTGCCGAGCCAAAAGCTGCGCTGTGTTTGAGAGCTCACGTTGACCTCTGCGTATCTCTTGGTCTCGAAAGCTACTCTCAATAAGGATTGTACCAGCGACGATAGCGCAAATGAGCGCTGAACCGCATGCTACCACCCAAGAAACAGCGCTTGCACCAGCCAACATTCCGGTACGTCTGTCATTTGTGAAGTATGCCAACGTCTGGGTGGACCGGGCACAGTCGAGGCCTTGATAATGAGTTTGCATTCTGCCCTCCGAACGGAGAGGCTACGCTGCATATCGTGGAATCTCAGTTATCAAGCGTCGTTACCGGGAGATTAATCAACGGCAGAACGGAGTTGCCCTATGTTCGGAATGCACTTGCCGCCGCCACAGCCGGAAATGGTGGTATAGGCCGCCAACTGAGCGCCTTACTCGGCTGGAGACCGACGAAGAGGAAACCGACCGCGCTGCGACCGTTCGCGCGTTGCTCCAAGGCCATACCACGCGTCGGTTCGCGTCATCGCGTTCAATCCCGCGGAGGGTTGCCCGAGCACCTCAAGAAAACGCAGAGACCGCCAACCCCAGATATTGGGACCAGCTTTTCTGAAAGCACGCCGCGCTGGCAAATCCGAGCCGATATCGAGATCGTGCCGCTCCGGATTTTCTTGCTCGGGGCGCTAAACTGGATGATCGAATGGTTCAGACCCGACAGTAGGATGCTGTGCCCAAGCTCCCCAAGAGTAGACACCTGCGCAGCGGGGTGGTGCCGCCGCCATTCCATAACCGGTCATTCCGAGAATGCCGGCCATACCTCAACTGATAAGCTTTGTACTCAAACCTTATCAGTCGGCAAACTGACTCCGTTTGTGTAATTTCCTTATCAGTCTCTGAACTGACTCATGCTGCTTAAGACCACCGACTGACTCCGCGCACTATGTGTCCCTCGCCCGCCTCGCGCCGGCGATGACTGGATCGCCTTTTGAGGCCCACGACGGGCCCAAGCGCACCCCGAAACCCTGCCAGCCGCAGATCCTAAAATCTAGGTTGACGCGGTTGACAGGTTGACGCGATAGCCATGGTTAATTGACAAGCAAATCCAGCTCTAGGCCCTAGGACACAGACGTTTTCAAAGCGGCCGTTGAACGATCCACAATCTCAAACTTACAGCCGTTCCATAGTTCTTCGGCACATTTCTTGTCGATCTTCCGCGACTCTTCAAACGAGATGCTGACGCCGTTCACCCACGAGTGGAGCAACTGGATGATCGCCAGCGATCCATCGAGGATGGGCTTTTCGTCACCCACTTTCATCGGCGCAATCGTATTCCCGCTCCGCTCGGCGTTGGATTGCGTCAAGTAATGGGCAATATGCTTATCGCGCAAATTCTTGAGCGACTTGAGCCCTTCGGATGATTTTATCTTGCGGGCAGCAGCTATTGCGCTGCGGAGCCCCTGAGCTGCATTGGCTGCATGCTCTTCGCCGCGCTGTTTATTTGCTTCTTTCAGCAACTCTAAGGTGGCATCATCAATTTTCTTGCCTGAAATCGGCTCGGGCAGACCGATGTACTGGGCTCGGGCGTTCTCAGCCAACGCCTCGATGACCTTATCGTTATCGATGAACTCCACCACGGTCATGATCGATTCTTTGTCGACGTGGGCTTGATCCCAGAGCGCGCACAGTCGCACCATCTCGATCTGGTGCATGGCTTCCCGAAACACGTTGAACGCGTTTGCGGCGTAGGATCGCGGTATCTGCTTTGACAGCTGATCGGAGTACACGACTATCGCGTTGTTTTCTCGGATATCGAGCAGGTAGTGGGCATGATCGACCAAGCGCTCAGTGAGTCGCTTCGCCTCGGCAACCCGCTCGTTGGTATCTCGCGTTTCGTACATGCGTCAGCCTTTCTTGGCGTACCGGCCGTGCTTGACACCTGATTATCGCAAATGCGATTTCACGAGCCTGCGCTTCTAAAACAGCTTGGTCTTGCGCGGTACAAAGAGGTCGTCGAGCTTTCGGGTCGCCGGCACGACAACCAGATAGCCCAACGTCATCGTCATCGATGTCTTGTTGGCCCAGTTCTCGCCAACGAATTTGCGGTCGTGCTTGGCGGTATAGACGATCGCCCCCTCGGCTTTGAGCGACTTAAGCATATCGTCAAGCTTGTTCGCGAACCCCTGACGGTCGGCCACGGACACGTCGCCAACCTCCCCCACATCGCGCAGATAATCAGAGAACGCGGTCGCGATCTCTTTGGTCTCGCGATTCAGCTCGGGGCTGATGTCGAACAAGGCCGCGTCGTTACCCTGCGTGAACTGGATGGCCTCCTCGCCACAGCTGATCAGCCGTGCCGGGAGACGCATCTGGTCGGGATGCTCGTCGTCAACCTGCTTTTGCTGGAAGGCCTTGATATCCTCGAAGAAGCCCAGCACGGTCGTGGCGAATTTTGGGTCGTCGAAGATGTCCTGATCTTCGTAGCCCAGCGCCTTGGCCAGGCTGCGGCGCGAGCCGATTTGAACGCCCTCGCCGGCCTCGAAGCGCTGCACCGTCCGCACGGTTATGCCGGCAGCCGCGGCCAGCGCCTCTTGTGAGAGATGCTGCGCTTCGCGCACGCAGCGAGTCCAGAAGCCTAACAGTTTGGGGGCAAGCAAAGTCGTTGTCATAAAGTCCTCCTCTGCGGCACAACATAGGCGGCCATCGGCCGGTCGAACACGACAGAATGCCGACAGCTCGCTGACACCTGCTGTAATAGACTGTTTTTGCTGCCTTTTTATGCACTGCCACCAATCGCCGTCGTTGACTTCAAGGCACCAGCTCATATCTTGAGGGTGAGCACGGGGGTGCTCGAACGGCGCAGGGCCTCGGTAAATGATCGGGGCCCTTCGCATTTTGCGGCAGCGCGCCCACAACTTGAACGATTTTTTAGGCCGGCACTGCTGAAAGTTGTGCCTTCCGCTCGACGGCCGGGTTAGAATCCGACCGAGGCAAATGAGATGGCGAAGAGCGTAAAAGCCCTGATCAATCCGAGCATGCTGGCATGGGCTCGGGAGCAGGCCGGGTTTAGCCCGGACGAGGTCGCGCGCCGTCTTCATATCGAGGACGAGCGCCTTGCCGCGCTTGAGAAAGGCGACGAGACCCCGACCTTTGCCAAGCTGCTGGACATCGCAGACCTCTACAAGCGGCCTGTGAGCCTCTTCTATCTCAAAACCCCGCCCAAGGGCTGGCAGCCGATCCAGGATTTTCGGCGCCTGCCCGACGTCGACGAAGGGTTTTCCCCGCAGCTGACCTACGCGATTCGGCAAGCGCGAGAACGCCGTGAGGTCGCGCTCGCGGTACGCGACGAACTCGGCGAAGAGGTCAAGCCGTTCACGCTCAAGGCCACGCTCAAAACCGACGTGGAGGAGCTGGCCGGACAGATTCGCGAATATCTTGGCGTCAAGCCGGCCGACCAACAGAAGTTCAGGCGCAAGGCCTTTGACGGCTGGCGGCTAGCGGTCGAAGCCAAAGACATCCTCGTCTTCGTTGTGCCCCGCCTTAAAATCCGTGAGATGCGGGGCACAGCTCTCGCCGAGCAAACGATGCCGGTGATCTTGATCAACGGTAAGGATCGCGGTAACGGCCGCGTGTTCACCCTGCTTCATGAGTTTTGCCACTTGGCGCTCCGGCAGAGCGGCGTGAGCAACCTCGGTGGCGATCGCCCTGACGCGCCACATCCCGATGTCGAGAAATTCTGCAACGCGGTCGCTGCGGCGACCCTGATGCCGCGCGATTGGCTATTGTCCGAAGCGCTGGTGGCGCAGAAGGGCGCGCAGAAGAGCTGGCGCGATGACGAACTTGAAGCGTTGGCAATGAACTTTGGTGTCAGCCAAGAAGCTGTATTACGTCGTCTGCTGACGTTGGGCCGCACCACGCAGGCGTTTTACGACAGCAAGCGCGCTGAGTTTCAGAAGATTTACGCGCAATTGGATGAGAAGAAAGAAGCGTCCGAAGGCGGGCCCAAGTATCATTATGTCGTGCTCAGCCAGCTCGGCCGCACGTTCACGCAGCTGATTTTCCAAGGCTACCACGATCGATATTTCACCCTGCGCGATGTCGCGGGTCTATTGAACATGAAGGTCACGACCGTTCCGGTCATGGAAAAAGCGGCCTTCGGCATGGCGGGCTAACCCGGCATGCCGAAGAAAATCTATTGCATCGACACAAGCGCGCTGATTGCGGCCTGGTACGAGCGCTACAAACCCAACCGTTTCCCGAAATTGTGGGAACAGCTTGACCAGCTAATTACCGAGGGCCGGCTGGTGTCGTCGACGCTGGTGTTGCGCGAATGCAGCAAGCAGCGATCGGAAGAGCTTCATGGCTGGTTAAAACCACGCGAGGCAATGTTCATCACGCCCGACGAGACAGTGCAGGGCCAAGTCGACCATATCGTCAACACGTACACAGGTCTCGTCTCTGCCGGTAGAGAGAAGTTCCAAGCCGATCCGTTCGTGATCGCGCAAGCCAAGGTCAACAGCTACACCGTCATTACCGAGGAGACCGGCATCGGCAGCCTCGCCAAGATTCCCGGCGTCTGCAATGCCTTGAAGGTCGAGTGCATCAACCTGATGCAGCTAATCGACGAAGAAGACTGGGTTCTGGGATAGTCCGTCGCCGAAAATATTCGAGCTACTGCCGTGGTCAAATCTGCTCAGACGCTTCATCGCTTCACCAATCTCGCGGCCGCCATTCACATGCTGCGGACGAGAAAGATTACGCTGCTCGATCCCAATACCTGGGACGACAAGAACGACGCCTATTTCATGGCCGAGTACAAGCGGCAAAAGGGTTTAACGACACTATTAGCCCTCTGCTTTGCTGATTGCGACGAGACTTACCATCACTGGCGCGTCTTTTCGCACGGCGCCGATGGCGTGCGTATTGATTTCGAGAAGCGCGCTCTGTTGAGCGCCTTTGTCGGCGACAATCAGGTTCTACACGGTGACATGCGCTACCGGCTCATCAAAGACCTTCGTACACCGCGAGACTACGCTGTTGATGATTTGCCCTTTTTGAAAAGGTACCCATTCAGGGACGAGAAGGAATTTCGGATCATCTTCGCTGATCGTAGCGGCGTTGCCTTGACTAGAGACTACCTTCGATCTTTCGGCCATTCGGCGTGTCACGCTAAGCCCGTGGATCGTGAGAGATTTGGATGATTCGATAATCAAGACGCTCCGTCAAATTGACGGTTGCAAACAGCTCAAAATCTATCGTTCCACGCTCATTGATAATGCGGAGTGGAAGAAGTTCGCGCTCGCGCTTGATCACCCCAAAAGCGAACAAACGTAACGACCGATACGAGGCCAGATGATCGATCCTCTCCGTGCCCTTGCTTTCTCGGTCTACGAAAACCCCGGCGTCTATTGCGTGCTGTTGGGCAGCGGCGTCTCCCGTGCGGCCGAAATCCCGACGGGTTGGGAGGTTACGCTCGATCTGGTCAGACGAGTAGCGGCGCTCGACGGGGTGAAGGATCAGACCGATTGGGCTGCTTGGTACAAGCGCACCCACGGCAACGAGCCCGGCTATTCGGAACTGCTCGATCAGCTGGCCGCCACGCCTGACGAGCGGCGATCGATATTGCACAGCTATATTGAGCCAACGCCCGAGGAACAGGAAGCCAGCAAGAAGGTTCCGACTAAGGCACACCGCGCCATAGCCAGCTTGGCACAAGCTGGCTATATCAAAGTGATCGTAACAACCAACTTCGACCGCCTGATTGAAAACGCGTTGCGCGAAGTCGGCGTGGAGCCAACGGTGATCGGATCGGAAGACGCGCTAAAAGGCGCCGTTCCCTTGATTCACAGCCGTTGCTACGTGGTCAGACCCACACCTTCATGACGATCATCGCCCAGTACAAGGCCGCACCTGAATTCACGGGTTTGGCCACGTCCACCCGGCGCGCATATCTGACCTATATCAAGCTCATCGAAATCGAGTTCGGCGACTTGCCCTTGGCGGCACTAGCTGACCGCCGCGTGCGTGGCGACTTCAAGACTTGGCGCGACTCGTTTGCAGCAACGCCGCGGAAAGCGGACTATGCCTGGACGACGCTGGCGCGGGTCATGTCGTTCGCGAAGGATCGGGGCATCATCTCGACGAACCCCTGTGAGCGCGGTGGCCGTCTCTACGTCGCAAACCGAAGAGACAAGATCTGGACAGAGCAAGACATTGCCGCGGTGCTGGCCGTCGCGTCCGAGGAGATCCAGCTAGCGCTCATCCTGGCCTTGTGGACCGGCCAAAGGCAGGGTGACCTGTTGCGGCTGTCGTGGTCTGCTTACGAAAGCCCCAACATCCGCCTTCGCCAATCGAAGGGGGGTCGCCGCGTAGCTATGCCCGCCGGAGCGCCATTGAGAGCGCTCTTGGACGCGACGGCGCGGCGCGGGCCGCTTATCTTGACGAATACGCGCGGCTTGGCCTGGACGTCGGACGGGTTCCGCACGTCATGGGCCAAGACTTGCGAGCGTGCCGGCATCGATGGCCTTACATTTCACGACTTGAGAGGCACCGCGGTTGTTCGGTTGGCGATCGCAGGCGCGACGGTGCCTCAGATCGCCGCCGTGACCGGTCACTCGTTAAAGGACGTTGAGGCAATTCTCGATGCGCACTATCTCGGCCGCGACATTCGGCTTGCTGAGGCTGCAGTGCTAAAGCTCGAAGCGAGAACAAAACTGTAAACGGCGCTGTAAACCGTGGCAGCTTGTTCTGGTTTCAGTTTGGCTAAGTCTCTGAAAAGCTTGGTGGGCGCACCAGGGCTCGAACCTGGGACCCGCTGATTAAGAGTCAGCTGCTCTACCAACTGAGCTATGCGCCCGAAAAACTTTCGATCGGGAAAGCCTTTGCAAGGCCGGTCGTTTAGCAAAGCGACCCCCTGATGTCCAGCAAACGGGGCGGATTTTTCCCCGGCTCCAGCCGCGCCCGAGAACAGCAAAAAGCCGCCGGATTCCGGCGGCTTGGCTCTTGCCCGTCGGGGCGCGATGCGCGGACTTCAGAGCCGCTCGCCGCGGCTGCTGCCGCCATCTCCGTCACGGCCCATGCCGCGTTCCATCCAGCGATGACGCCAGCCCTCGCCTCCGCCGAAGCGGCCGTGGTGGGTCAGCAGCGTGAGCCGCCGCTTCTGGCCCTCGTCGAGCGTCTTGTAGAGCGGGTCGGCCGCATCCGCGATCTTCTTCAGCGCGGCGGACGACGCCGCCATGTTGTCGGCGCGCTCGCGCAGCCGCGCGATCGGGTCTTCCGGCTTTTGCTGACCGCTCTGGTCGTCCTGCGCCTTCATCCGCGCATTGGCGCGATCGATGCGCAGTTTCGCGAAGTCGCGCACCGCGGCTTCGACCGGCGGCCACAGCTTCTCCTGATCGGCGTTGAGCTTCAGCCCGGCGTGCACGGCGGCGATCCGCGCATCGACGAAGGCGGCCCGGTCCTCCGGGTTCATGCGCATCTGGCGCATGTGATCGTGGAACCAGGGACGATACTGGGCATAGACCGCGGTCGTGCCGGCGAGCGCAAGCACGGCGACGGCGGCGATGGCAAACCTTCTCATGTGAACCTCCTCGGCAGGTTGGCCGTGAGGATGAGGGCGAGGCGACATGCAATCAACTTACAGTTTGGAAAGAGAGGGCTTTCTTGCCAAGATGTAACCGAGATTAATCAAGATGAACGCTTTCGGCTAACCCTTCAGATCATCCCGAGCAGCTTCGGCAGCCACAGCGAAATCTCCGGCACATAGGTGATCAGCGCGAGAAATGCCAGCATCGCGCACAGCCATGGCAGCACCGCGATGGTGATCTCGCTGATGCCCATCTTGGCGATACTCGAGGCGATGTAGAGGTTCAGTCCGACCGGCGGATGACACAGCCCGACCTCGGTGTTGACGATCATCAGCACGCCGAGATGCACAGGATTGACGCCGAGCTTGGTCGCGAGCGGATACAGGATCGGCGCCATGATCAGCAGGATCGACGACGGGTCCATGACGTTGCCGGCGGCGAGCAGGATCAGGTTGACCACCAGCAGGAACACCCAGATCGAGAAATTCTTGTCGATGATCCAGGCCGCCATCGCCTGCGGGATCTGTTCGTGCGTCATCAGGAACGAGAACAGCACCGCGTTGGTGATGATGTAAAGCAGCATCGAGCTCATGCTCGCGGCCTGCAGCAGCACCTTGGGCACGTCGACGAGCCTCAGCTCCTTGTAGACGAAGACGGTGATGATGAAGGCATAGACCGCGGCGCAGGCGGCGGCTTCGGTCGGCGTGAAGATGCCGCCATAGATGCCGCCGAGCACGATGCCGATCAAAAGCAGGCCCCACAGGCTTTCGCGGAACGCCTTGAACTGCAGGCCGAACGTCGCCCGCTGCATCTTCGGGTAATTGTTGCGACGGGCAACGAACCAGGTCACTGCGGCCAGCATCAGCGCGAGGATCACGCCGGGCACGATGCCGGCCATGAACAGCGCGCCGATCGAGGTGTTGGTGGAGACGCCGTACAGCACCAGGATGATCGAGGGCGGCACCAGGATGCCGAGCGCGCCGGAGGTCGAGATCACGCCGACGCCGAAGCGGCGCGGATAGCCGTATTCGACCATCGCCGGCATCATGATCGAGCCGATCGCCACCACGGTGGCGACGCTCGAGCCCGAGATCGCCGCGAACATCGCGCAGGCCGCCACGCCGGCGAGGCCGAGGCCGCCGGGGAGATGCCCGACCAGCGACGTCGTGAACGCGATCATCCGTCGCGCCACCCCGCCGCGCGTCAGGAAGGTGCCGGCGAGGATGAAGAACGGGATCGCCATGATGCCGAAATTGTCGAGGCCGGAAAACAATTTCAGGCCGACGCTCTCGATCGGCACTTCCGTCATGGTGAACAGGAACATCAGCACGGTGAGGCCGAGCGAAATCGAGATCGGCATGCCCGTCAGCATCAGCGCGAACAGCAGCCCGAAGATGAGAAGCGCGCTCATCAGGCTTCTCCGAGCGCGATCGGCGCCTCTCTGCTGGTCTCGATGCCCTCGACATGGGCCTGATCATGATGCGGCAGCTCGCCGCTGCGGTAGTAGGCCCACATCACCTGCAGGAAGCGGAAGCACATCAGATAGGAGCCGAGCGGGATGCAGGCGTAGACGATCCAGCTCGGAATCTCGAGGTCGGGAGAGACCTGGTCGGTGTGCATCAGCTCGAAGACGAACTTGGCGCCCATGGTGCCGACGATGGCAGTGAACAGCGCGCCGCCGAACAGGCCGAACAGGATGACCCATTTGCGCGGGCCTTCCTTGAGGCGCTTGATCAGCACGTCGACGCCGACATGGATGCCGGTCCGCACGCCATAGGCGGCGCCGAACTTCGCCATCCAGATGAACATGTAGATGCAGAGTTCCTGCGACCAGGCGAGATTGATGCCGAACAAATAGGGATAGAGAACGGGCACGTCGACCAGGTAACGATGCACGACCGTGATGAAGGTGATCACGGTCGCCAGCCCCATCAGGCTCGCGATGATGATCTCCTCAAGCCGGTCAAGTATGCGCAGAAACATCGTATCCCCGTTGCGGCCGCCCCAACGGCCGTTGTCTCCCTCTCCCCGTTTTTACGGGGAGAGAGTCGGGGTGAGGGGCTTCATCCGCTCGGACGGCACTCGCGGAGACTCCCCCTCACCCGCGCCTTCGGCGCGACCTCTCCCCGCACGCGGGGCGAGGTTAAGAGAGCGCTAGTTCATCGGACCGCGGCCGGTCTCCTTCAGGAACTCGTCGATCAGCGGCTGACCGACGCGCGAGGCCACCTCCTTGTAGACCGGCATCATCGCCTTGCGCATCGCTTCGTCCTGATCGGCGGTCAGCGTGATGATCTCGGTCTTGCCGGCCTTCTTGATCAGGTCCAGCGCCTCGTCGTTTTCCTTCTGCGACTGGCTGTTGCCGAACTCGGTGGCTTCCTTCATCGCCTTTTCGAGCTGCGGACGGACATCCGCCGGCAGGCCGTCCCAGAACTTCTTGTTCACGACCACGACGTAACCGATGTAGCCGTGATTGGTGACGGTCGCGTATTTCTGCACCTCGTGCATTTTCTGGGTGTAGATGTTCGACCAGGTATTCTCCTGCCCGTCGACCACGCCGGTCTGCAGCGCCTGATAGACATCCGAGAACGCCATCACCTGCGGGATCGAGCCGAGTGCGCGGAACTGGGCTTCCAGCACCTTCGACGACTGGATGCGGAATTTCAGCCCTTTGTAGTCGGCCGGCGCGATCAGCTTCTTGTTGGCCGTCATCTGCTTGAAACCGTTGTCCCAGTAGGCGAGACCAGTCATGCCCTTGGAATCGAGCAGCTTGAGCAGCTTGGCGCCGAGCGGGCCGTCGGTAACCTTCCGCAGCGTCTTCAGGTCGGGAAGGATGTAGGGCAGGTCGAACACCTCGAATTCCTTGATCCCGATCGGGCCGAATTTCGAGTTCGACGGCGCCAGCATCTGCACCGCGCCGAGCTGGAGCGCTTCCAGCTCTTCCTTGTCCTTGTAGAGGGTCGAGTTCGGATAGACCTCAACCTTCACCTTGCCGTTGGTGTATTTCTCGGCAAGTTCCTTGAACTTGTCGGCGGCCTTGCCCTTGGGCGTATCCGCGGCCACCACATGGCTGAACTTGATGACGATCGGCTGATCGGCGGCCGACGCCGGACCGACGAAGGCCAGCACCGCGATCGATGCCGCGGCCAGAATGATGTTACGCATGTTTCCTCCCACGCTTTCGGGGAGCGCGCGAACATCTCGCCCCCGTGTCTTTGAACCTGCGGCATCCATACAGAGGCGCAGGATGGAACGCTATTGCCTCTTTAGCAGGGGCTTATGCAGTGTTTGTGCGATGCAATATCTCCGCTGTGTAGCGTGGGCTAAGCGGCTACATTCTCCGAAGCTTCCACGAACGAGTGCGGAAGCGAGCCCACCATCACGAGCAGAGGGTTGAAGGTGGGCACGGCACAATTGCGCCTTTGCCCACCCTACACTTCTCGCAACGACGACGGTTCTTACCCCGCGGCCGCCGTCGAGACGCTGTCGCGCTGGCGCTTCATGACGATCTTGTTGAGCGCGCCGAGATAGGCTTTTGCCGAGGCCACCAGCGTATCCGGATCCGCCGCACGCGAGGTCATCGACCTCCCCTCATGGCTGAGCCGCACCGAGACTTCGGCCTGGGCGTCGGTTCCCTGGGTCACCGCATGCACCTGATACAGCTCGAGCTTGGCCTCGTGCGGCACCAGCGCCTTGATGGCGTTGAAGACCGCATCGACCGGGCCGTTGCCTTCGGCCTCCTCGATTCTCATCTGGCCGTCGACATCGAGCTTCATGGTGGCGCGCTGCGGACCGCGGGTGCCCGCGATCACCGTGAGCGACACCAGCTTGATGCGATCATGCGAGGCCGCCATCTCGCCTTCGACCAGGGCCTCGATGTCCTCGTCATAGATGTCCTTCTTGCGGTCGGCGAGCGCCTTCATCCGCGCGAAGGCATCTTCCAGCTGGTTCTGGCCGAGCTTGTAGCCCATCTCCTCCAGCTTGTGCACGAAGGCGTGGCGGCCGGAATGCTTGCCGAGCACCAGCGAGGACTGCTTCAGCCCGACCATCTCGGGCCGCATGATCTCGTAGGTCGAGGCGTCCTTCAGCACGCCGTCCTGATGGATGCCGCTTTCATGCGCGAACGCGTTGCGGCCGACGATGGCCTTGTTGTACTGCACCGGAAACGAAGTCGCGGCCGACACCATCTTGGAGGCGCGGGTCAACTGCGTGGTGTCGATCTTGTTCCACCACGGAAACTTGTCATTGCGCACGTTGATCGCCATCACGATCTCTTCCAGCGCCGCGTTGCCGGCGCGCTCGCCGATGCCGTTGACCGTGCACTCGACCTGGCGCGCGCCGCCGGCGATGCCGGCCAGCGAATTGGCCACGGCCATGCCGAGGTCGTTATGGCAATGCACCGAGAACACCGCCTTGTCGGAGTTCGGCACACGCTCGATCAGCGTCTTCATGAAGTGGGTATATTCCTCGGGCACGGTGTAGCCGACCGTGTCGGGAATATTGACCGTGGTGGCGCCGGCCTTGATCACGGCCTCGACGATGCGGCAGAGGAAATCCATCTCGCTGCGGGTGCCGTCTTCGGCCGACCATTCGACGTCGTCGATGTGGTTGCGGGCACGGGTGACGTTGGCGATCGAGGTCTCGATCACCTGCTCCGGCGTCATGTTCAGCTTGACGCGCATGTGCAGGGGCGAGGTCGCAATCACCGTGTGCACGCGGCCGCGCCGGGCGAACTTCACCGCCTCGGCGCAGCGGTCGATGTCCTTGGGATGCACGCGGGACAGGCCGGCGATGACCGAGTTCCTGGAACGGCGGGCGATCTCGCTCACCGCCTGGAAATCGCCTTCCGAGGTGATGGGAAAGCCGGCCTCGATCACATCGACGCCCATGTCGTCGAGCATCTCGGCGATCTCGAGCTTCTCCTCATAGGTCATGGTGGCGCCGGGACACTGCTCGCCGTCACGCAAGGTGGTGTCGAAAATGATGACGCGGTCCTTTTCGGACTTGTTGGCGGTGGTCATTGCAAAAATTCCTTTGGGTGATGCGCCGTCTCTACTCGGGGCGCTGAGGGGGTCTGTCGTCTCGCACAACCCCTGAGTGCCCAGGCGCAAACGCCCAGCCGGCCCTCAGGGGCAGATAAGAAGCAGCAGCCCGGGAAGCCGGGTGGGCATTGAGGCAGCGGAAATCGCAGGCGGGGCTTCTGCCCCGGCCCGAACTCCCGAAATATCGCTGCGAATCAGCATGCCAGACCCTTGGATGACGCGGAAATCCTCGGCCAAAACCGTTGACGCTTGGTTGCCGGGAGGGGCGCCGTGGGCGTTCTTCTAGACGAGAAAGCCGCGGCCCGGCAATGGCAAAAGATGGTCAGGGGCGATGACCTAATTGTCCTTTCGCCCGCCCTCAAACGTCGGCGGCAACAGCTGTCGCAAATCAGTTTGTTCGATTTTCCCGTAACGCGCCGCGCGTCTTGGGACGGCTGCGACTATTTCTTGGACAAAAAGGGTTCAATATCCAAACTGTATCCAGAACCGGGAACGTTAGAGCTCTGGAGTTCTCGCATACAGTCCAGAACCGATGAAGGCCATCCACGCTGGATCAATGAGTCGTAGTCGATTTTGATTCCGGCCGGATCGGTCTCTGGCTCATACGCCTCCACGTTTTTGGCAAGAGCCGTGCTCATCCTGCGCTCCATCGTCATTCGTCGAATTCTCCGCTCACAAGCTAGTCAGTCGAGCAAAATGGCGCAAGCGCCAACCTTGCGGCATTGACGCATGGCGGCGTCGTGCAATTTCCATAAGCCATTGTTAAAACTCATGTTTTCATGAATGCCCGTCGCTGCTCTTCACCCTGCGCAAAAATATTCCGGTGCACCTGTGGCGATTGTTCGCTGTTCAACTGAACGAAAGGTTAATGGTTCGGATCAGGCCTGTGGATCGTGTCGGGGGCGGGTGGCGGCACGTAGCCGCGGCTAAGACGCCGCAGAATCTCCATCACGACGCCCTGTGCAGCAAGCTGGAGTTCCGTCCGGCGCTTTATCGCTTCGGGGGTTTCGCCTTTGCACTCGGGGATTTTGGAGCCCACTGAGTCCGAAGCCACCGTGACGACGCCAATCACGGCACCTGTCTTTGCCACCAGCTTCTCGCGTTGCCCTAAATAGAAGACCGGCAAGGCGAGCACGTATTCGGGATCGATGCCGGGTATGTGTTCCGGAACTATCAGGCTCCTGCTGTCAGCTGATTTACCCCAGGTGAGTACCTTGTTCTGGAGAAACGCCGCGCCAGCAATCCCTCGTCCCAGCGGTACATTGAATGACGTTGCCGTGCTGACCCCCTCCGATACACAGGCGCGCACCGGATAAAGAGCCAAATTCTTGCGGTCGTACACCATGAGGAATACGGCTTGACGTTCGGCACGATTCGGACCGGCGAGATCACGCATCAATGCACGGGCAAATACGCTGAACAGATCGCAGCATTCTCCGTCGACGCCGGACGGAGCCGGCGCATTGGGTTCCACGAGCCGTCCACGCAGATCAAGAAGCATATCCTGACGGACGTTGGTGCCGTCGCGCACAGGTTTCTCGGCGATGTCTCCCAAGGGCACCTTCCATCGCAATTCATAAAAATATCCGGGCACGGGATAGTCGATGTCGAGCTTCCAGACCTTGTCGAGCGGGTCGTAACGCAGCTTGTGCAGCTCTTGATCCCGAATATCGTCATCCACATCGAATTCATCCCTGAAATAGGCTTGCCTGCTTTGATTTTTTACGACTTCGATGGCGACGGCGGGATCGTAAGTGAGCGGGAATTCCGGATAGCGAGGAGCACGGCTGCAGCGAAACTCCGGACGGACTTTGCCGAGGTCCTCGGGCAGCTTCAGTCGCAACTGCAGCCGGTCGGCTGGGAAAGCCACATATCGCGCGACGCTTTCGTATTCGTCTTTCTGTCGGGGATCGATCCGGGCTCGCTCGGCACGCTCCCAGCTGTTCATGGCGATACTGTTGGAGACCCAATTCTGGAAGCCATAGTCGATCGTTCGCGGTGATCCCGGCTCCAGCTGTTGTTTCAGCTCGATCCAGCAATATCCGGCTTGGCCCTGAGGGACCTTGTCGAGATCGTACGCCATGGTGTTCTCCGCCCGCCATTTCAGGCTCATGGCGCCCTCAAATTCCGGGTCGAGCTCGATGAGCTTGTCGAACCTCTGCCCGTGAGCAGGAACCCCCGTCAGAATCGGAAAACCCTTCACAGCTTCGGCACCACTCAGCAATCTGAACTTCTCGACTTTCGTTTTGATACTGACGTTTCCAATGGCATCGATCTCGATCTCCCAACGCAAGAGGCCGACAGTGCGTTTGGTACGCTCACGCGCCCGGCTGAACGCACGCTGCTTCAGTTTCGGAAGGTCTTCCCGATATGGCTCGTCGTCTTGGGGCCACGCCTCTCCGCGTTCGACGGTGCGCACCACCAAACGGCCATTGGGTTCGGTCTCAATGAGCCGCAAGGTATTGTCGGCCTTGCTCTCGTTGTCTTTCGCCGTGCTGCCACCCGCGAGCACGGTTAGCGGATAGGGATCCAACCCGTCAGCGTTCAGTTCGAGGCGCGCGAATTGCGGTCTGTGCTTGTGACCGTGCAAAACCAGGTCGAACTTGCCCTTCTGAAGTTGTTGCAGCAGGTCGCCGGCGTTCCGGAGCAAGAGATAGGGTTCGAGCTTACCTTGTTGTCCCATCGCACGAAAGGATTCCGCATCCAGCGCGATGGGCAACGGATGGTGGTGCAGAACCGCCACACGGAGAAGAACGGCTTCAGCGCTGTTCGGGCCAGCAGCAGACAATTTTGTCTTGCAGCTCGGACAATCGTCCGTCGGCCGTTTATTCCGGTTCAGACGCGTAATCTGGTCTTGCCCTACCTCACCGGCAGCAAACGCACGCCCCCGCCCCTTTCCCGGATTGGAGTCGAAACACACGATTTCAAAGCGGCTATGCAGGCTTGCCGTCGGCCAGGCTACGCCGGCTCGACGTCGGTCACAGCTTTGCAGCCGTTTGTCGCACTGGTCCTTCTTGATCAAGCTCCGAAGAGAGTTTTCAGGATCGAGCCTTCTGAACCTTTGTGCCCATTTCAGCTTCTTGCATTCATTGTTGAGCCCCAATGGGATGCCCAAGGCAGCTCCCACCTTTTTTATTGCCTCCGTAGTGTCATTGAACATGATCCATTCAAACCATTCCGGGAACACGATGCGCTCCAGCCAACGCGGCCACAGGCGCAGCCGCACATTTCCCCAAAGACGAACATCATGATTGCCCGGCACGACAAAAAGTTCAGGTTTGGACGTGCACGTTGCGCAAAGGTCCATGAGCTCGGCCTTCACGGCGAGCAGCCGGAACGGCCAAGGATGGTCGACAAGGTCGCCGGAAACGATGAGAACGTCGGGCTTGAATTCCTCAATGCGTGTGCGGACATTCTTCCAGACTGCCACATCGAACGAACCGCCAAAGTGGACGTCGGAGATATGCGCAATCTTGGGCATGGCCGGATCGCCCCGTTTGCAAACAGACTTGATCCATCGCGAGATGATGAGCTTGCATTCACCGGTTGTAAAGACAGGCAACCCTCCGACCGACGAGATTCGCGATCGCGCCGACTTATGACCGACGGGTCGCCCTCCCGGAACACAACTCCGCAATCCCGCGGCGCGACTTGCGTCCGGGCTTTGCTCTTATCCGTCGCTCCCTCGAAACCGAGGGCGCAGGGAATGCCGGGCGCTCAACCGCACCCGCAAGCCTCGTGGGCTGAAA
>Ga0070741_10009417_pt1 | contig 18982 bp, 16 predicted proteins | sample Coa_R1_4_FD_66440 | JGI IMG/M metagenome (GOLD analysis project Ga0070741, IMG submission 66440) | Surface soil microbial communities from Centralia Pennsylvania, which are recovering from an underground coalmine fire - Coalmine... | ecosystem: Environmental > Terrestrial > Soil > Unclassified ...
TCGCTCCTCGGCCGTGTGATCGCCCGGATGATGATCCGGATGACACTCCATCGCGAGGCGGCGGTAGGCTTTCTTGATCTCCCCGGATTCGCTCTGGCGCTGAACTCCGAGGACCTCGTAGTAATCGCGCTTCTTAATTTCCATGCGGGCGAAGTCAAGCTAACCCTCGTTCTCCGAGGCGTCAAGGTTGACGCCCGACGGCGATCCGGTACGATTTCGGCATGCGCCAGCCGTTCGCGTGGTTGAAGCGTTTGTTCTCGCCCCTCATCGGCGGCGGCGGCAAACAGGACGACGTCATCCAGATCTTCACGCCGCTGGCCGCGGCCGAACGCTCGGCCGGCACCAAGCTGGTGCTCGCGGGCGCGACGGTGCTCGGGCTGACGGTGGCGGGCGCGGTGGCGCTCGGCTCGTTCTTCATGCTGCTGCTGGCGCTCGGCGCCATCTACTTCTTGCTCACGCAGGTGTTGGGCATCCGGCTCGACGTCGATCCGCGCGCGTTCGTCGAGCGGGCGCAGCAGTACGCCGCGCACGCGCGCAACTGAGCCGGCTGCGCGCATCCGCGATCGCGCTGCTCGCCATCGCGTGCGTGCCGTCGCTTGCGCGCGCGCACCAGTCGAGCATCGTCTACTCCGAGATCGTGGTGCGCGGGCGGAACGTCGAGTACACGTTCCAGGTCGCCGACACCGAGCTCGGCCCGGCGCTCGGCCTGGGCGAGCGCGCGGTCGGGCGCGATGACGTAAAACCGCGCCAATCGGCGTTTCTCGCCTATCTGACCGAGCGGGTGAAAGTGACCAACGCCGGCTATCCGTGCGAGCCGCAGCCGCGCGGCGTCGAGCTGGCCGACAAGGCCGACGGCTTCTTCGCGCTCGCGACCATCGACTACGAGTGCAAGCGCACCGCCGCCGACGTGAGCGTCGACTACAACCTGTTCTTCGAGCTCGATCCGCGGCACCAGGGCTTCGCGCGCGTCACGCTGCCCGGCCGATCGCCGAACGAGCACGTCTTCAAGGAGTCGAGCCGCACGCTGCGCCTCGAGCAGACGGTGACGCTGTTCGATCACGTGCGCGACTACCTGCTGCTCGGCATCGAGCACATCTTCACCGGCTACGATCACATCGCGTTCCTGTTCGGGCTCTTGGTCGTGGCCGGTTTCTCGTCGCTGCGCGGCGGGCTGCGCTACGTGCTCGGCATCGTCACCGCGTTCACGGTGGCGCACTCGCTCACGCTGATCGCGTCGGGCCTCGACTGGGTGCGGCTGCCGCCGATCGTGGTCGAGCCGGCGATCGCGCTGTCGATCACCTACGTCGCGATCGAGAACCTGTCGACGCCGACGCCGCGCTTCCGCTGGCTGCTCACGTTCGGCTTCGGGCTGGTGCACGGGTTCGGGTTCGCGTCGGTGCTGCGCGAGATCGGGCTGCCGCCGCGCGGGCTGGTGCTGTCGCTGCTCTCGTTCAACGTCGGCGTCGAGATCGGGCAGCTGGCGGTGGTGGCGCTGGCGGCGCCGGCGCTGTACCTGCTGGCGAAAGGCGCGCTCAAGTCGCGCGAGCTGTTCGTGCTGGCGCTGATCTCGGCGGCCGCGTTCCTGCTGCTGCGCCGCTTTCACCTGCCGACCGCGCAGCTCGCGGTGGTGGTGATCGGCGTGCCGGCGATCCTGGCGCTGGCGGTGCCGCGCGTCGGCTACGATCGCGCGGTGCGCATCGGCGGCTCGTCGCTGCTGGCGGCGCTGGCGATCTTCTGGTTCTTCGAGCGGGTGTTGGCGAAGACGCTCCTGGGCGGGGCGCTCGGCTAGAACTTCGGCTGCAGCAGCTTCATGTCGTCGCCGCCTTCGCCTTTTTCTTTGCCCTTCTCTTTGCCGCCGACCTTGTCGTGGCTGTGGTGCTCTTTCTTCTTCTTGTCGTCGGAGGCGACCTTCTTGTCGTCGACTTTCTTGTCGTCGGGCGGCGGCGGATTGTTGACCGCCTGCACGACCTCGCCGGCTTTCTTCTCGAGCGGCACGACCAGCTTGAGATCGCGATCGGTGCTGATGGTGCGCGGCGTCGACTTGTAGTCGGCGAGCTTGACCAGGATGTCGAACGACGGGCTGTCCTTCTTGACGGTGAAGCTGAGCGGCGTCACGCCCGCCTCGTCGGCGCCGGTGTCGGCGCGATAGACCTTGGCGCCCGCCGGATCGCTGGTGACCGTGATGGTGACCTTCTCGTCGGCCTTCGGCTTCTGCGTGTCGACGGGCGGCTTGATGGCGTTGGTGACGTCGCCGCCCTGCGGCGTTTTGCCGTCGCCCTTGCCGCGCAGCGCGAGGAACCCGCCGACGCCCGCGACCGCCAGCACCGCGGCCGCCGCCAGGATGATCGGCGTCTTCGAGCGCGGCGCGCCGCCCGCGACTTCGCCCGCCGCGCCCGAGAGCGTCGTCGGCCGCTGGCCCGTGCCGGTCATCGGGCCGCGCTGGCCGGTGATCTGCCGCTGCGCGCCCGTCGGCGAACGGATGCCCGAGGCCGCCGCGTCGTCGAGCATCACGGTGCCGCCGCCCTGCGCCTGCGGCGTGTAGCCCGGCAGCGGGTTGTACTGCGCCAGGTGCGACGCCGGATCCGCGACCGCGGCCGCGAACTCGTCCATCGACTGGAAGCGCCGGTTGCGATCTTTTTCGATCGCGTGCATCACCAGCGCCTCGACCTCCGGCTTGATGTCCGGATTCAGCGACGACGGCGGAGGCGGCTGCTTGGTCAAGTGCGCGACGAGAATTTCGCCGAAGCCCTCGCCCGGGAACGGCACGCGCCCGGTGAGCAGCTCGTACATGACCACGCCGAGCGAGTACACGTCCGAGCGGTGATCGATGAGGCCTTTGCCTTCGCACTGCTCCGGGCTCATGTACGCCGGCGTTCCGATGACGAGGCCGGTGCGCGTCTTGTGCGACTGCCCGCCGTCGCCGGTCAGCTTGGCGATTCCGAAATCGAGGATCTTGATGAAGTTCTTGTCATTGCCGCGCGGGCACAGATAGATGTTCTCGGGCTTGAGGTCGCGGTGGACGATGCCCTTCTTGTGCGAAGCCGCGAGCGCCGAGCAGCACTGCGCCATCACGTGCATGGTCTCGGCGAACGAGAGGCCGGTGCGACGCAGGCGCGCCGCCAGGCTCTCACCGTCGAGGAACTCCATGATGAAGTACACGACGTCGCCGCCGACGTCCGACTTCATCTTGCCGAAGTCGACGATGTCGACGATGTTCTGGTGCCCGATGTCGTTGACCGCTTTGGCTTCGTTGAAGAAGCGCTGGACGATGTCCTCTTTCGCCGCGAGCTCTTCGAGCAGGACCTTGACCGCGACCCGCTTACCGATCAGGGGGTGCTCGCCGAGATAGACGGCGCCCATGCCGCCCTCGCCGAGCTTGGCCTTGATCTGGTAGTTCCCGATGCTCTTCCCAATCAGCGACATGGAGTCACCCCGTGAGTCAGGATACGAACTGGAGCACCTAAGAGTAGCGCGCTACTCTCGGATCCGTCAAGGCGCGGCTGGTCGTTTCAGTCGAAGATCTTGGGCTTGATCAGCTCGTCGCCCTCGTCGCCGTTCTTCTTTTTCTTGGCGTTCGGCTTGGCGACTTTCGACTTCGAGTGCGAGGGCGCGGCGGCCACCTGGCGCGGCTGCGGCGGCGGAGCGGCTTCGGCTTCTTTAGCGAGCAGCACGGCCATCTCGAGGTTGCTGTCGGTCTTCACTTCGCGCGACAGCGTCTTGTAGCCGTCGAGCTGGATGCGCACGTCGAAGCTGGGATCGCCCTTGTGCAGGTGAATCGTCATCGGCGTCACGCCGACCTCGCGGCCGCCTTGATCGGCGCGCAGCACGCGCGCGCCCGGCGGCTCGCTGGTGATGCTGATCTCGATCGGCGGATGCTCGTCGACCTTCGGCTGCGCGGCCGGCTTGGTCTCGACGGGCGGCGGCGTCTCGACCACCACCGGCTTCGGCGTCTCCGATCCGTGCAGCGCGAAGTACGCGCCCGAGCCGCCGAGCCCGATGACGATCAGCGCGATGGCCGCGAACAGCGGCGCGCGCGAGCGGCGCGGCGCGCCCGAGTTGGTCACCTCGGCGGCCGTGCCCGAGAGCGTGGTGATCTGCTTGGTGGTGTTCACCGACGGCGGCGACGCGGCCCACTTGAACGGCGCGAAGCCGCCCGCCGCCTCGATCGCCGCGCCCATCTCGTCCATCGTCTGGAAGCGGTGATTGCGATCTTTTTCCAGCGCACGCATCACGATGCGCTCGAGCTCCGGCTTGACCTGCGCGTTGATCGTCGACGGCGGCGGAATCGGCCGCGTCAGGTGCGCGACCAGGATCTCGCCGAACCCGTCGCCGACGAACGGCGTGCGCCCGGTCAGCAGCTCGTACATCACGATGCCGAGCGAGTAGATGTCCGAGCGGTGATCGATGAGCCCTTTGCCTTCGCACTGCTCCGGGCTCATGTACGCCGGCGTTCCGATCACGGTGCCGGTCTGCGTGCGGTTCGAGGTGCTGGCCGCGCCGGTGAGCTTGGCGATGCCGAAGTCGAGCAGCTTGACGAAGTTCTTGTCGGCGCCGCGCGGCACCAGGAAGATGTTGTCGGGCTTGAGGTCGCGGTGAACGATGCCCTTGGCGTGGCTGGCCGCGAGCGCCGCGCACGCCTGGGCCATCACGTGGGTGGTCTCCTGGAACGTCATACCCGCGCGGTGCAGCCGCCCGGCGAGGCTCTCCCCCTCGAGAAACTCCATGATGAAGTAGACCAGGTCGCGACCGTCGTCCTTGGTCCGGCCAAAATCCACGATGTCGACGATGTTGGGATGGCCGATGTCATTCACGGCCTTGGCTTCGCCGAAGAAGCGCTGCACGATGTCTTCGCGCTGCGCCAGCTCCTCGAGGAGCACTTTGACGGCGACGCGTTTACCGATCAGCGGGTGCTCGCCCAAATAGACGGTTCCCATACCGCCTTCGCCGAGCTTGGCCGTGATTCGGTAGTTCCCGATATTTTTTCCAATCAGGGACATTGCTCCCCCGTTTCCGCCCGGATTGTAACACGCACGACCAGGGCGGAAGTGCTAAAAACTCCTAACGCATGTAACTCAATGCGTCAAGTCAAGGGGGATCTAGCCGAGCGACTCCGGTGGCGGCGTGCGTGGCGAGAAAACGATTGCACTGATGATCGGCGGCCGGGACGTCGAAGATGACGAAGTGCCCGTCGCTGGAGCCGGCCTGCGCGTACTCGAGCAGCACCGAAGTCGCCGCGCCGCCGGCCGCGTTTCCGACGACCGGCGCGGTGCCCCAGGTCTGCCCGACCAGGTCGAGCCCGTCGATGTTGCCGCTCGGCATCGCCGACGGCTCGACGATCGGGTTCACCGGCTGGACGCCCATCGCCAACCCGAGCGCCTTGATATCCGGTACCGGCGCGTACGTGTCGACCAGCCCGAGCGACTGAAAGATCGACTTGGGCGCGAACCCCATCGGCGGCTCGCGGAACAGGAGCCGCGCATAGTTGGTCGGCTCCGAAGGCTCGAAGAACGTCTGCACCAGGCTGAGCATCGGGTGGAACTGGTCCACCGGATCCTGGAACAGCGCTCCGACCACTTTGGTGATGTCCACCGGCTGCGTTTTGTTCAAGAGCGACAGGATCAGCACGCCGCCCGCCCCCGACAGGATCGCCGCCTTGACCTCCGGCTCCGCCGCCAGGAACAGCGGCCCGGTCAACCCGCCCTGCGAGTGCCCCTTGAAGTAGATCTTCGTCGGGTCGAACGCGAACGGCAGCCCCGCGGTCGGGCCCATCGACTTGATCAGCCGCAGCAGCTGAAAGTCGTCGAGCGCCCCCTGCTTGACATTGTCTACCCCTGCCGCCGGGTTCGGGAAGTTGAAGAACGCCAGGTCGTAGTTGGTCCCCGCCGGCGAGCGCGTGCCGTGCAGCACCTGATCGATCGAGATCATCGCCATGCGCGCGATCTCGGTGCCGTCGGCCGCCTTGATCAGCGACGCGTCCTGCCCCGAGTGATCGCCCGCGTCGAGGAACGAGCGGTAGTCGCCGCCGGTGCCGTGCGCGTAGATCACCACCGGCCAGCCGGCCGCCGGCATCGGCGCGCCCGTCGGGATCGACATCGCCACGCGCAGGTTCTCGAGGTGGTCCATGATCGGCATGCCGCTCGAGTCGTACTTGATGTCGCCGCCCGAGCTGGCGTACGGCACGACGCCCGACTGAAAGTTCGGGCCCATGTACGTGCCTTCGTAGACCTGGTACGTCGCGCCCGTCTCCTTCGCGGTCATCCCGGCGAGCACCGGCGCGGGCGCCTGCGCGTAGACGGCGGCGCGCAGCTTGCCCATCACCGACGTGGCGTCGACGGTGGTGAACACGGTCGCGTTGATCACGTGCGCGGCGAGCCCCGGCTGCGAGGCGAGCCACGACGTGAACGGCGCATACGCTTTCGCCGCCGCCGCGATGTTGGGATCGCCCGAGGCCGCGGCATTATTTTGCAACGCAGCATTGAAGTCGGCGTCGCGCAGCACCGGCCCCCCGCCGGCCGCCTTGATCCCGTCGGTGAGCACCGCCGCGTACGTCGTCTTCTCGCGCAGCGGAATGCCGGGGAACGGCAGCAGCGCCAGCCAATACGGCCCGATGAACTGGTACGCGTCCTTGACGAAGTGCGCGGTCAGCGGCGTGCGCTTGCCGAACGTCGGCGACGACGGGGTCACGTCGACGATGAACGCGCTCGCGCTCGCGTCCACCGAGCCGTTCGGGTCCTGCGGCAAACTGCCGGGATCGATCGCCCCGTCGAAGCGAAAGTACGTCGCCGCGTTGGTGCCGAACCCGGTCACGCGCGCATCGAACGTGTCGACGTAATCGCCGAGCAGCCCGCCGAGCCGCGGATACAGCGTCAGGTCGATCGTGCCGTCCGTGCCCATGCGCAGATCGTTGGGAAACGGCAGCGTGTAGAAGTCGGCGTGCAGCGACGGCACGTCCGCGCGCACCGACGACTGATGCAGGTCGTGCAGCGCGGTGGTGGTCGTCGTCGAGTTACAGGCGCAAAGCGATATTACGAAGAGCCCCCAGTGCTTCATCAACTCACGATCTCCCGCGGCTTGGCTTGCCGGGAAGAGCGTACACCAGGCACCCCGCCGGCGTCGACGAGGTGGGAAAATCCGCGCCGCACCGACGCGTGCCAGAGCGACGGCTTGTAGACGTCGCCGGCGAGCATCGACGTGATGACCGCGCAGATGGTCGGGTGGCGCGCCGAGCCGAGCAAGAGCTCGCGAAGTTTTTTTCCGTAGAACTCGTGCACCAGGCTCTTGAAGATGTCCATGCCCTGCGCGCACTGCTCCTGGTAGCCGGCGAAGCGCTCGGCGCGAAAATCTCCGTCGGCGAGCGCGCGCTCGAGGTGCTCGGCGGCGAAACGCGCGCCCTGGACCGCGAACAGCACGCCGGTCGAGAACAGCGGATCGACGAAGGCGGCGGCGTCGCCGACCAAGAGCAGCCGATCGTCGTAGAACCGCCGCGCGCGATACGACCAGTTGCCCTGTGCGCCGACCGGCAGGATGCGCCGCGCGCCGCCGAGCCGCGCGCGCAGATGCGGCAGCGACGGCAGCGCGCCGTCCATCAGCTCCGCCGGCTCGGCGCCGCGGCGAATTTTCGTGAACGATTTTTCGAACACCATGCCGCACGACGTGTCGCCGTCGGCGAACGGGATCAGCCACCACCAGCCGCCGTCGAACAGCCCGAGCACGATGTTGCCGCCGTCGGGCCCGGCCTCGCGCTGAACGCCCGCGTACATGGTGTGGACCGCGCAGTTGGTGGTGACCAGCTCGTCGGGCTCCTTGAGCGCGCGCCGCCCCGCCATCAGCGCGTCGCGCCCGGTGGCGTCGACGAAAACTTTCGCGCGCGCCTGAAGCCCGCCCGACGCGCGCACGGTCACGCCGTCGGCGTCGAACTCCACGTCCTCGACGCGCGTCTCCTGCCGCACGTCGGCGCCCAGCTCGATCGCGCGCTCGAGCAGCATCAGATCGAACTCGGCGCGCTTGACCTGGAACGCGTACGGATTGCCCGGCCGGATCGCGCTGTCGAAGTGATAGATGAACTCCGCGCCCGACTCTTCATGGACGAAGTGCGCGCCCGGCTTGTGCTGGTAGCGCCCGTCCATGCGCTCGAACACGCCCAGCTCGCGCCACACGTCGTTGCACAGCGGCAGCAGCGACTCGCCGATGTGAAAGCGCGGGAAGCGCTCGCGCTCGAGCACCAGCACGCTGCGCCCGCGCTGCCGCAGGAAATTCGCCGTCGAGGAGCCGGCCGGCCCGCCGCCGGCGACGATCACGTCGTAGTCGTGCGCCATGGTGGAGGGAAGCTCGGCACCGCTGCCGCGCTGTTCAAGCGGCGTCGAGATCCGCCAAGAAGCGCTTGAGCTGCCCGTCGACCATCAGGTTGCGCTCGCGCGCGTCGTAGCGGTTCGAGCGATACCCCGACTGGATCTCGTCGAAGCGCGTGCGCTCCTCGGTGATGCGCTCGCGAAACTTGCCGACCTTGGACTGAATCTCTTTCTGGTTCTTGATGAAGTACGCGATCAGCGACGCGCCCGTCGCCGCCGTCAGCAAGATGCCGAGCGGCCCGCCGAGCGCCCAGCGCAGCGCGAGCCGGAGCGCCACCACGCCCACCGCGCCCGCGGCGACGTTGCGTAAGCCTTTCTCGCCGGTGACCGCCTGCCGGGCCATCTGCATGGTCTGGCCCGACGCCATCAGGAGCGCGATGAAGTTGGCGCGGCGATTCTTCCAGCCGCGGTCGTAGAACTCCTTGATGGCAAGGCGCAGGTAGTCGTCGAACGTGTCGTACGCCGCGGCTTGCGACTCGCCATCGGTCTTCTTGGGGTCGGCCATACCGGGCAAGGTAACAACGGTCCAGCAGATTGAAAAGCGCCGCCCGCCCGCGCACACTCAAAGCGCGATGGCTCGGCTGATCGGCGTCCTCTTGGCGTTGTGCGCGCTCTCCCCGTCGGTGCGGGCGGATTCGAAGAGCGACGCCGACGCGTCGAAGGGCGCGTCGTTGCGCGCGAGCGGAAAATACGCCGAGGCGCGCGCGCTGCTGGAAAACGCCACCGCGAAAGATCCGCGCGCGCTCAAGGCGCGGCTCGAGCTCGGCCTCATCTATAGATTGACCGGCGAGCGCGATCTCGAGCGCGCGATCTGGAACCGCTTCTACGACGAGTACGACGCGGGCACGCTCGATAAAAAGAGCGCGCGCGATCTCACGTACGTCGCGCTCGCCGCGCGCTACCTCGGCGGCTGGCAGGACGCCAACGACACCTTCCGCGACGCGGTCGACGCCGATCCGAAGGGCCCGGCCGGCGCGCGCGCCAACGTCGAGTGGGCGGCGCTGTTCCTCGAGAAGTACGACGCCGGCCACGCCGAGGCCTGCCTCGCCGACGCGCTGAAGATTCTACCCGACGACGCCGACGCGCACGCGCTGATGGCGCGCGTGAAATTGGAGCAGGGCTACGACGTCGCCGGCGCCGAGCACGAGCTGCATGCTGCGCTGCAAAAAAATCCGCGCCACACCGGCGCGCTGGCGATCAAGGCCGAGCTGCTCGCCGACAACGAGGAGTATCCCGCCGCGCTCGCCGCCTGCGCCGAGATCGAAAAGATCAACCCCGAGGATCAGCGCGCGCGCGAGCTGGCCGCCGCGGTCAAGCTCCTGCGCGAGGACGTGCGCGGCTTCGAGGCCGAGCGCGACCGCGTGCTCAAGGTGAACCCGCGCGCGTCGAGCTTCTTTCACGGCGTCGCCGAGATCCTCGTCAAGGAGCACCGCTACGTCGAGGCCAACACGCTCGAGCTGGAGGCGATCAAGCTCGATCCGAAGAACTTCGTCGCGCAGGCGGCGCTCGGCACCAACCTCTTGCGCCTCGGCGACGACGCCGGCGGGCTGGCCGCGCTCCAACGCGCGTGGGACGGCGACCCGTACAACGTGCGCACCTACAATTTGCTGAACCTGTTCGAAAAGGTCATTCCGAAGGCCTATACGCTGATCGACGGCAAGCCGTTCCGCTTCCGCGTGGTCACCAAGGAGCGGCCGATCCTCGAGCGCTACGTGCGCACCATGCTCGCGCGCGAGTACGGCGAGCTGGTCAAGCGCTACGGCTTTCAGCCCGAGCAGCCGCTCACCATCGAGCTGTTCGACAACCCCGAGCACTACGCGGTACGCACCGTCGGGCTGCCGGGGCTGGACGCGCTCGGCGTGACGTTCGGCCACGTGGTGACCGCGCTGTCGCCGTCGCTGGGCAAGTTCAACTGGGGCATGACGCTGTGGCACGAGGTCGGGCACATCTTCTCGATCCAGCTCTCGCGCTACCGCGTGCCGCGCTGGTTCACCGAGGGGCTGAGCGAGTACGAGACCGCGCGCGAGCGGCCGGAGTGGACGCGGCGCACGCACGCCGAGCTGTACCGCGCGCTGGCCGAGAACAAGCTCTTGTCGGTGGCGGAGCTGAACTCGGCGTTCGTGCGCGCCAAGGACGTGGCGCACATGGTGATCGCGTATCACCAGGCGGCGGAGACGGTGTCGTTCCTGATCCGGCGCTGGGGGTTCGACAAGGTGCCGCCCGCCTTGCGGCAATTTGCCGCAGGCAAGGACACGCCCGAGGTGATCCGCGCGATGACCGGCCTCGACGTAAAAGCGTTCGATTCGGCGTTTCGCGCCGATTTAGCCCAGCGGTTGAAAGTCTACGAAGGCACGTTCTTCGTCCGCAACTCCGACTTCTCCGACGTCGAGGCCTTGAAGGAGCAGATCGCCAAGCACCCGGACGATCTGCGCGCTACAGGACTCTACGCACTGGCTTTGGTGCACGCGCACCAGGGCGCAGAGGCGCAGAAATTGATCGACGAGGCGCTCAAGACCGGCGACGCGCAGCTCAAAGCGGAGGTAGTGCTCGCCGCCGCGACGCTGGCGCTGCAGCGCAAGGATCGCGCAGCGGCGAAGTTTTTTTTCTTGGGCTTGACCAGGAACCACGACGGCTACGACGCCCGCTTCGGACTCGGGCAAATTGCCGCAGCCGAGGGCGACATGCCGGAGGCGGAGAAGCAGCTGGCGCTGGCGAAGAAGCTCGATCCCGATCGCGCCGAGCCGTATCTCGAGCTGGCGAAGCTGTACCTGAAGACGCGCGAGGACGACGCGCTCAAGGAGCTGGAGGCGGCGGCGCTGCTCGACTGCATGGACCCGGGCCCGCCCAAGCTGCTCGTCGAGAAACACGCCGCCAAGGGGCGCTGGCAGAAAGTCGTCGAGCTGGCGCCGCTCGCGCTCTTCACCGATCCGTTCGATGTCGCGGTGCACACGCGGCTGGCGCGCGCCTACGTCGAGCTCGGCCGCCGCGAGGATGCGATCCACGAGATCGAGGCCGGCCTCGCCTGCGAAGCGACCGGCGAGCAGCAGCAGGCGCTGCGCGACCTCGCGCGCAAGATCGGCTTCAACTGAGCTAGCTGCTCGGCGGCTCGACGGTGGCGTTGAGCAGCCTGGCGGCGGCCTGCAAGACTTCGTTCAGGCGGATCGGTTTGTCGAGGAACACGTCGGCGCCCGCCGCCATCGCCGCCTCGCGCGCCGCCGGGCCGCCGGCCGACAGCGCCAGCACCGGCGTGCGCGCCGCGTGCGCGTGCGAGCGCAGGTGGCGCAGGAACGCCGCGCCGTCCATCACCGGCATGTAGACGTCGCAGATGATCAGATCGGGATCGATCTGCTCCAGCCGCTCGAGCGCCATCTGCCCGTCGCCGACGACGTCGAACAAGAACGCGATGCGCCCGGCCATCTCGCGCCGCGCGGCGCCGTCGAGCCCGTCGGTGATCAGCTCCGCCACGTGCGGGTTGTCCTCGATGAGGAGCACCCGGATGATGCGCGGCGCGTCGGCCATGTGCTCTTTTACTCCCCCGTCGTTCCCCGGGCAAGATCGCCCGGCTCGCGCGCGGGCGGCGCGTCGGCGCTCTCATTCGCCGCCAGCGCGGGCAGCCGCACGGTGAACGCGGTGCCGCGGCCGGGCTCGCTCTCGACGGCGATCGAGCCGCCGTGCTCGACGACGATCTGCTGCGTGAGCGCGAGGCCGAGGCCGGTGCCGCCGTCCTTCGTCGAGAAAAACGGATCGAAAATTTTCGCCAGGTGCTCGCGCGCGATCCCCTGCCCGGTGTCGGCGATGCGCAGCTCCACCGCCCTATCATTAATGAGGGCGCGCGCCGCGACCGTCAGCCGGCCGCCCGACGGCATCGCCTCGGCGGCGTTGCGCATCAGGTTGAGCAGCGCCTGGCGGAGCTGGTGCTCGTCGGCCGCCACCGGCGGCAGCGGCGGCAGCTCGAGCGCGACTTCGATGCGCCGCCCGTCGAGCTCGCTCTTGAGGAACACCACCAGCGACGACACGATCGCGCGCACGTCCTCGCGCTCGAGCTTCGGCCGCGGCAGCCGCGCGAAGCGCAGATACTCCTCGGTGATCTCGGTGAGCCGATCGACCTCCTTGACGATCGCGCGCGCGATCGCCTGCGCCTCCTGCGCCTGCGGCCCGCCGAGCGCCGCCACTTCCTCCTCGAGCAATTCGGCGTTGAGGCCGATCGACGACAGCGGGTTGCGCACCTCGTGCGTGATCTGCGCGGCGATCTTGCCGACCGCCGCCAGCCGCTCCGAGCGGATGAGCTGCTGCTCGCGCTCGTCGAGCGCGCCCGCCATGGCGTTGAACTCGCGCCCGAGCGCGCCGATCTCGTCGGGCGACGACGCGTCGACGCGCTGCTTGTAATCGCCGCGCGCGATCTGCTTGGCGCGCTCGGCCAGCCGCCGCAGCGGACGCAGCCGCCGCGTCGCCCACACGCTCACCAGCACGCCGACCGCCAGCGCCAGCACGACGAGAAGCAGCAGCACCCAGCTCGCGCGGTTCTCCTCCTCCTCGAGCCGCAGCCCCGACTGCTGCGCGCGCAAGGTCAGCTCCGTCGAGAGGCGCGACAGGCTGTGCTGGATCGCCTGCTCCTTCTGCATCAGCCGCTCGCTCGACGCCGCGAGGTGCGCCAGGTCCGAGTCCTTGCGCGGCGGCGCCTCGTCGCCGAGCGGCCCGTAGACTTCGTCGAACAGCTCCTCGTCGGCGCGCACGTCGGCCATCAGCCGCTCGAGCCGCCCGCGCAGCTGGTTGAGCAGCGCGTGCTCCTCCTTCGACGAGCGCAGCGCCTCCAGCCGCCCGACGTCGGCGATGGCGCGCGGGATCTGCGTCTTGAGCCGGTTGCGCCGCTCGAAGTCGATCGCCGACTTCACGATCCGCGGCACGTGCTTGAGCGCGTCGGGCCGCGCCTGCTGCTCGTCCATCACCTGCAGGAGCTTCGACTGCCCCGTCTGCATCTCGCTCGTGCCGAGGCGCAGATCGAGATAGCCGCGCGACACCAGCCGGACCTCTTCGCCGATCTGCCGCTGCGAGTAAAAGATGTACACGGAGACGCCGAAGAACACGCCGAGCACGACCAGGAAGCCGACGAAGATCTTGGCGGAGATCGACAGCCGCATCTCGAATGAGTGTATAATGCGCCTCGATGCGTCGCTACCGCGTGGCTCTACTGGCGATTCTTCTTCTGCCGTGCGCCGCCGCTCTCGCGCGCGCCGAGCCGTCGGTGGCGGTGCTCGGTCTCGAGCCGATCGACGTGCCCGAGGCGCTGGCGCAGCAGCTCACCGATGCGCTTCGCCAGCGCGCCGCCGGCACGAGCGGCATCCGCTCGGTGCAGGGAAAAGATCTGATCGAGATCAAGATGGTGTTCGGCTGCGACAGCGAGAACCCGACGTGCATGGCCAACGCCGGCCGCACGCTCGGCGCCGACAAGCTGCTCTACGGCACGCTGAAGAAAGCCCCCGGCAAGGGCAACCAGAACGTGATCGTCAGCCTCAAGCTGCTCGACGTGCGCTCCGCCTCCGTCGAGAAATTCGTGTCGACCACGGTGCAGAAGCGCGAGCTGGCCGCGGGCACGGTGAACCAATCGGCGGCGCGCTGGTTTGGCGATCTGGTCGAGGTGGCCAAGCCGATGCTGACGGTGACGTCGGATCCGACCGGCGCGGCGGTGACCGTCGACGGCGCGTCGGCGGGACGCACGCCGATCACGCTGCGCGATCTCCCGGCGGGGCAGCACCTGGTGACGGTGACCATGCCGGGGCGGCTGCCGTTCACGCGCAACGTCGAGCTGCGGCCGGGCGGCACGCACGAAGTGGTGGCGATGCTCGAGGCGGAGAAGGTCGCGGTGGTCGTCCCGCCGCCGCACATCGACACGCACCCGAAGGTCGAGGCCATCCCGACGCCGGTCAATCCGCAGATCACGCAGCCGCCGCCTCCGCCACCGCAGCGCATCGGCCATCCCGGCCTCACCGCCAAGATCCTCGCCGGCGTCGCCGTCGGCGGCGCGGTGATCACCGGCTCGGTGGCGATCTACACCTGGCGCACGTACACCGGCCTCGAGGACACCGCGCACGCCGACTTGCTCGCGCTGCGCCCCGCGGGCACGCCGCCGCCGGATCAGGCGCCGTTCTTCAAGAACCCGAACTGCTCGCCGCCGGCCAGCCTCGGCACTGGCTCGCTGGTGCAGAGCTACAAGAGCCACTGCTCGTCGGGCGAGACCTACGCCAACGCGACCACCGCGCTGTGGGTCGTGACCGGGACGCTCGCGGCGGCGGGCGTGGTGTCGTTCATCATCGGCGATCGCCAGGCGCGCAAGGCGCACGAGCGCGCGCCCTCGACCGCGCAGATCATCAAGCAGACGCTCACGCTCGCGCCGGTTTTCTCGACGGGGTCGGGCGGCGTGCAGGCCGCGTTCGAATTCTGATCGCGCTCGATTCCCCCTCGACATCGCGCGCAGCTGCAAACGAAAGTGGGCGGTCGTGACCGCGCGCGTCGAAGTTTCTCGACGGAAAATTGGTTGAGTCGCGCGCACGCTGTTTGCTACTTTGCGCGGCCGGGGGAGTTGAAGGAGCCGCAATGAAATTTTTCCCTGCCGCGCTCGCCCTCGCCGCCGCCGGTTGCACGGCCGCGTCTCCCGTCGGTGTCGAACGCGCGCCCATCATCGGCGGCACCACCGACTCGAACGATCCGGCGGTGGTGCTGGTGGTGATCCAGAGCGGCTCGCTGTGTACCGGTGAGGTGGTCTCACCCCACGTCGTCATCACCGCCGCGCACTGCGTCTCACCGGGCACCGTCGGAAACACCAAGTGGTCCATCTTCACCGGCAGCTCGATCGACTTCGGCGGCGGCGGCGCGATGTTCCCCGCCATCGCCGCGCACGCGCACCCCGACTTCGACGACAAGCAGGTCGGCCTCGGCAACGACATCGGCGTCATCATCATGAAGGACGCGCTGACCATCCCGCCGCTCACGATGAACCGCCAGGCGCTCGACTTCTCGAACGTCGGCAAGCCGGTGCGCTTCGTCGGCTACGGGCTGTCGTCGACGGCGAACATGAACTCGGCCGGCATCAAGCGCCAGGTCTCGAGCACGCTCGACGACGTGGTCGGCAACCTCCTGCAGTTCAACGATCCACAGCACGGCACCTGCGAAGGTGACTCGGGCGGCCCCGCGTTCATGAAGCTCGACGGGATGAACGAGGTGATCGTCGGCATCACGTCGTTCGGCACGCACACCGACTGCTCGCCGCCCGGCTTCGACACCGCGATGGACCAGTACGCCGACTCGTTCGTGCAGCCGTTCATCGCGCAGTACGATCCGCCGCCGCCGCCCGACATGAGCCCGCCGCCGCCGGGCCCGGACGGGTTTCCGCCGGGCGCGATCGGCTCGACGTGCGACGACGCGACGCCGTGCAACGCCGGTAACGTGTGCGCGCCGGCGCCGCTCGGCTACTGCACGGCGGGCTGCGATCCCTCGGCCGCGGGCGCGTGCCCGACGGGAACCCACTGCGGCTCCGTCGACAACCAGACGATCTGCGTGCGCGACGGCCAGGGCGGCTCCGGCTGCGCGATGTCCGGCGACGCTCCGCTCCCCGGCGCGCTGCTCCTCCTCGTCGCGCTCGCCTGCTTCCTCGCCTACCGCCGCGCCCGCTCCTGACGAAAGAGAGGGATTAAACGCCAAGACGCCAAGACGCCAGATATAAAGATATATTCGAATATTTTTATATATCTCTACTGGCGTCTTGGCGTCTTGGCGTTTAATCCCTCTGCGCTTTTAGTAGTTGAGGTGGATGCGCTCGTGCGGGACGCCGAGCGCGCCGAGCGTCTCGCGCACGCCGGCGATCATGCCCTTCATGCCGCAGACGAACGCGATCGTGGCGGCGCCGAGCCGAGTCGTGCGCGCGACGTCCTGCACGTGGCCGCGCTCGCCGCTCCAGTCGCCGTCGGGGCGCGAGGCGCACAGCACCACGCGCACGCCCGCGCGCTCCCACTCGGCGTGCTCGCGCGCGTAGGCGAACTCGCCGGCGGCGCGCTGGCCGTAGTAGAGCTCGACGCGTCCGAACTCGGCGCGAGCCGCGATCACGTGCTGCACCAGCGCGCGCACCGGCGCGATCCCCGAGCCGGCGGCGAACAGCATAAGATCGTGCCCGCGCGCGCCGTCGACGGGAAAGCCGCGCCCGAACGGATCGGACGCGGCGACGTGCGCGCCTTTCAGCGCGTCGGCGATCAGCGCGTCGGCGAGCGGCGCGCCGCGCTTGATCAGGATCTCGGCGTGGCCGGCGCCGCCTGCGCGCGGGCCGCTGGCGAGCGCGAAGTAGCTCTCGCCGCCGCCCGAGCGCAGCTTGAGCACCTGGCCGGGCGTGGCGTAGCGCGCGGCGCGCTCGCCGCCGAGGTCGAGCCGGATCGCGCGCAGCGACGGCGTCTCGTCCCAGGCGTCGAGGATCGCGGCGGCGGCGAACGCGGTTTCGGCGGCGGTCTCCGGCATGGCAGAGTTCTATCATGAGCACGAACGATCCGCTGGTCGCGCGCACGCTCCAGCGCTACCTCGAGCGCTACGGGCGCCAGCCGGCGGCGGCCGGCCCGTACCGCGACGACGGGTCGTTTCGCTGGGGCGATCCGCGCTACGCCGCGTGCCCGCGCTGCCGCACGCTGTTGCGCGTCGACGAGCAGTGCGACGCCTGCGGCATTTTGCCGCAACTGCTCGACGCCGCCGGCGGCGCGGCCGCCGAGGATCCGTTCGCCGGCTTCACGCTCTCGCCGCGCGCGGCGGTGATCGAGGCCGGCGTCGAGCTGACGTCGCCGATCACGCGCCGCGTGTGCGTCGGCTTCGCGCTGGCGCTGGTTCGCTGCCGCCACCCCCTGACGCTGCACGATCCGGTGACCACGCTACGCGACGGGTTCACCGCCGGCTTCAGCCTGCGCACCGACGACGATCGGCGGCTGCTCGAGCTCCCCGAGGGCCGCCTGCGCATCGCGCCGGCGCACCGGCAGTTCTACCCGGGCGGCGACGCGGACGAATATTTGAACATGTTCAAAATCCCCGCCGGCCCGTGCACGCACGTCGAGGAGTACCTGCTGCGGCCGGGCGATCGCGTCGAGCTGCGGAGCGCGCCCGCGCGCGTGCCTGCGCTGGCGCTGCTCGACGAGCCGTGGCGCGGCTAGGGCAGCTCGACCTTCCACGCGCCGGCGACGCGCACGCACGCCACCTGCTCGCGCTCGCCGTTCTTGCCGGTGACCTCGACGGTGGCGCGGTCGCCGGAGCGCTCGAGCTCGCGCGCATCGTCGAGGCGCCAGCGCGGCTGGAACCAACCGACGGCGAGCATCTCCTGCGGCGGCATGGCGCGGCGGCCGGAGAGCTGCGCGGCGCGTTTGGCGTCGGTCTCGAGGCGCGCGCGCGTCTGCGGGCCGAGCAGGCGCCAGGCCGCGTCGCGATCGCCGTCCTGCGCCGCTTCGCCGAGCGCGCGCACCGCGCCGACGGGCGAGCGCGTCCCCGCGCCGCAAGCGGCCAGCAGCAGCGCGCAAAAAAACAGGCCGCGCGCGCTCACGATCGATCGATCGCGCGCGCTCACCGATACAGGCCGAGCCGCTCGCGCACCGTCTTCATCGTCTCCTCCGCCACCCGCCGCGCCACCTGCGCGCCGTCGCCGAGCACCTGGTGGATGCGATCGGGATGCGCCTTCAGCTCGGCGGCGCGCTCGCGCAGCGGCTGGAGCGTGCGGATCATGTTCTCCGCCAGCGCGCGCTTGGAGTCGACGCAACCGGCGGTCGCCGTGCGGCAGCCGTCGTGCAGCTTCGCCGCCTCCTCCGCGCTGGTGAAATAATTCTGCAGGCTGCAGACGTAGCACTCCTCCGGATGCCCCGGATCGGCGCGGCGCAGCCGTTTCTCGTCGGTGAACGCGCCGGCGATCTTCTTGCGGATGATCTCCGGCGGATCGGCGATCTCGACGGTGTTGCCCACGCTCTTCGACATCTTCTGTTTGCCGTCGAGCCCGAGGATCTTGAGCGCCTTGGTGTGCAGCGGCAGCGGCTCGGCGAACGTGTCGCCGAAGCGCGCGTTGAAGCGCCGCGCGATCTCGCGCGCCAGCTCGAGGTGCTGCAGCTGGTCCATGCCGACGGGAACCTTGGTCGCGTGATAGAGCAGGATGTCGGCCGCCATCAGCACCGGATAGTTGAAGATGCCGGCGTTCACCACCTCGGCGCGCTCGCTCTTGTCCTTGAACTGCGTCATGCGGCCGAGGTCGCCGTACGGCGTGACGTTGTTGAGGATCCACTGCAGCTCGGCGTGCTGCGGCACGTGCGACTGCACGAACAGCGTCGAGCGCGTGGGATCGATGCCGCACGCCAGGAGCTCGGCGGTCATCTCGACCACGCGCACCGCCAGTTGCTTCGGCTCGTAGTCTTGCGTGAGCGCGTGCAGATCGACGACGCAGAAGAAGCAGCGATACTGGTCGGCGATCGCCACCCAGTTCTGCACCGCGCCCAGCCAGTTGCCGATGTGAAAGCCGCCGGTCGGCTGAATGCCCGAGAACACCGTTTCCATCGCGTCATCGATAGTCGCCGCCTGACGGAGTGTCAACTTGCTCGCGGACCGAGGAGGCGCGTAGACTTATGGCGCCGTCG
>Ga0070741_10009418_pt1 | contig 18981 bp, 23 predicted proteins | sample Coa_R1_4_FD_66440 | JGI IMG/M metagenome (GOLD analysis project Ga0070741, IMG submission 66440) | Surface soil microbial communities from Centralia Pennsylvania, which are recovering from an underground coalmine fire - Coalmine... | ecosystem: Environmental > Terrestrial > Soil > Unclassified ...
GCGTGAACACCACCGACTCGGCCGTGCGCATCACCCACCTGCCCACCGGCATCGTCGTCAGCTGCCAGAACGAGCGCAGCCAGATGCAGAACAAGGCCAAGGCCATGGAGGTGCTGGCCGCCAAGCTGGCCGAGCGCCAGCGGGAGGAGCGCCGGGCCGAGCTCGAAGCCATCTCCGGCCCCACCACCCAGGCGTCGTGGGGGACGCAGATCCGCTCGTATGTCATGGCGCCCTACCAGCTGGTGAAGGACCTGCGCACGGAGCACGAGACGGGCAACGTGCAGGCCGTGATCGACGGCGACCTGGACCAGTTCATGGAGTCGTGGCTGCGCTGGCGGCGGGCCCAGCAGGAAGCGGCATCCTCGTAGGCGACCCCGTGGGGGTGCCTGGTTTCTCACACCCCCTCCTGTAGCCTGGTCAACCGGTCATGATCCGACTCGAGAACGTCACCAAGTCGTACAAGGGAACCACCGTCGCGCTCCGGGATTGCTCGGTCGACATCCAGAAGGGCGAGTTCGTCTTCCTGGTCGGCCCCTCCGGCTCGGGGAAGTCGACCTTCCTCCGCCTCCTCACCAAGGAGGAGCAGCCGGAGACCGGGCGCATCTGGGTGGCGGGCAAGGACATCGCCCAGCTGTCCCACTGGAAGGTGCCCTACCTGCGCCGCAACATCGGCGCCATCTTCCAGGACTTCAAGCTCCTGCCCAACAAGACCGTCTACGAGAACGTGGCCTTCGCCCTCGAGGTGATCGGGCGGCCCAAGCACGTGGTCACGTCGCAGGTGCCCCAGATCCTCGACCTGGTGGGCCTGGCCAAGAAGATGGACAGCACGCCCGGCGAGCTGTCCGGTGGTGAGCAGCAGCGGGTGTCCATCGCCCGGGCCTTCGTCAACCGGCCCCTCATCCTTCTGGCCGACGAGCCCACCGGCAACCTCGACCCCAACACCACCGTGGGCATCATGCGCCTGCTGGACCGCATCAACCGCACCGGCACCACCGTCGTGATGGCCACCCACGACCAGGGGATCGTGGACTCCATGCGGCGCCGGGTCATCGAGTTGGACCGGGGGACGGTCGTGCGCGACCAGGCACGGGGCGTCTACGGCTACGGGGCATGACGCCTGAGGTTGTCGCGCTCGTCCGGCGCCAGGTGCTGTTCGCCGTGATCGGCGGCGCCCTCGTGATCGCCGCCCTCGTCCTCGTCGTGGCCGTGGCCCAGGCCGGTGTGACCGGGCCCGTCCGCTATGTCCCCGTCCGCCAGGGTGGCGCCGTGCACATGCAGGCCCAGTCGCCCAACGCCACGTTCGTGCTGTGGGGCGCGACCGTCGGCCTGTTCGTGGTGGCCGGCGTGCTGGCCGTGGTCGTGGGCCACGCCGTGCGCGTGGCCACCTTCGCTTTCCGCAGAGAGGCCTCCTGAATGGCGCTGTCCGTCGACTACGTGGTGCGGGAGACCGCCACCAACCTCCGTCGCAACCTGCTCATGACCGTGGCCGCCGTGCTCACCGTGGCCGTGTCACTGTCGCTGGTGGGCGGGGCTCTCCTCCTGAAGCAGGGCGTGGCCCGGGCCACCCTGCGGTGGCGGGGTGGCGTGGAGCTGTCGATCTTCCTCGATCCCAAGGCCACGCCCAGCCAGGCCTCGGCCATCGAGCAGCAGCTGGCCTCCATGCCCGACCTGGTCAAGAAGTTCACGTACTACGACCACGACGCCGCCTACAAGGAGTTCAAGCAGATGTTCGCCAACTCGCCCGACGAGCTGGCCAGCATCTCGCCCACCGACCTCCCCACGTCCTACCGGATCGTGCCCAAACGGGCCGAGGACGCGGCCCTGATCGGTTCGCGCTTCAAGGACGCGCCCGGGGTCTCGGACATCGCCCTGGCCCAGAAGACGGTGGACACGCTGCTGAAGGTGACGCGCGCCCTGCAGATCGGCATCCTGTCGGTGGCGGCCGTGCTGCTGCTGTCGGCGTCGCTCCTGATCCTGAACACCATCCGCATCGCCATCTTCGCCCGACGAAGAGAGGTGGCGGTCATGAAGCTGGTGGGCGCCACCAACTGGTTCATCCGGGTGCCCTTCATGCTCGAGGGGATGATCCAGGGCCTGCTGGGGGCGGTGGCCGCCTTCGGGGTGGTGCTGGTCCTGCGGGGCCTGGTCGAGCACGCCGTGCGTCACTACGACCTGGGTCTGTTCGACCAGCTGGTGGTCCCGACCCACGACGCCATCAACACCGGCATCTTCGTGCTCCTGGTGGGCGGGATCGTCGGGGCGGTGGGCTCGGCCGTGGCCGTCCGCCGTTTCCTGGACGTGTAGCCGTCGGCCGACACGCAGGACGTCTGGCCCTTTCGACCACTTTGAGTGATTTTCCTCAAGGTACTTGACGGGGAGCCGATGTTGTTGCTGTGGTTGATGTTGTTGTGCGCCGCGCCCGAACCCTGATCGCGCTCCTAGTCACCGCTGCCCTCGTGGCCGCGGGAGGCCCCGCGTGGGCTGCCACCACCACCACGAGCAAGGCCAACAGCCAGGCCCAGAAGCAGCGCAAGGCCCAGATCGCCAACCAGATCTCGAACCTGAAGGGCCAGATCGAGGAGGTCTCGGCCGAGGAGTCCGACCTGCTGGGCAAGCTCGACGACGTCCGCAGCCAGCGGGCCACCCTCGACACCAAGGTCGCCGACCTCGACCGCCAGATCACGCGGGTGCAGGCGTCGGTCGACGCGGCCGAGAGCAAGCTCAACGACGTCGAGGCCGACGTGGTGCGCAGCCAGCTCAAGCTGGACGCGGCCACGACGCAGGAGCTGGCGGCTCGCCAGGAGCTTCGCAACCGAGCCGTCGACGCGTACATCCACCACCCCGAGCTGTCGGCCGCGGCCATCATGATCCACGCCGGAAGCCTGCGGGAGATGGCGGCCACCAGCGGCTACTACAAGAGTTTGGTCTCGGGCCAGCGCTCGGCCGTCGACCGCTACGCCGCTCTCAAGGAGCAGACCGAAGAGCTGCGCCAGCAGGTCCAGCAGAAGCGGGACGCGGTCAAGGCCCAGCGGGACGTGGTCGTGGGCCAGCAGGCCCAGCTGGAGTCGGCGCGCCGCCAGCAGGACGACGTGCGCCAGCAGGTGGTGGCGCAGGAGCAGCAACAGCAGTCGCTGCTCGACCAGATCCAGAGCCGCAAGGCCGAGTTCGAGGCTCAGGTCGCCGCCCTCCAGGCCGAGTCGGACAGCATCAGCCGGCTGCTGCAGGGCGTGCAGTCGGGCCAGGCGGCGGCCCCGTCGGGTCACGGCGTGCTGGCCGTGCCCATCCCGGGCGCGCCGGTGACATCGCCCTACGGCATGCGCGTGCACCCGGTGTTCGGGACAGTGCGCATGCACACGGGCGTCGACTTCGGCGCCCCCACGGGCACGCCCATCCACGCCGCTGCTGATGGCGTGGTGATCGCCGCCGGCCCGTACGGCGGGTACGGCAACGCCACCATCATCGACCACGGCAACTCGCTGGCCACCCTGTACGGGCACCAGAGCGCCATCTACGTGTCCGTCGGGCAGCGCGTGAGCCGCGGCCAGGTCATCGGCGCCGTGGGCTGCACCGGGTACTGCACCGGGCCCCACCTGCACTTCGAGGTGCGGGTGAACGGCAACCCGGTCGACCCCATGCCCTACCTCTGACCGCCCCACCGTTCTCGTAACGTCCACGCCCACATAGGCGGCGCCAGCGTTACGAGAATGCTCGGGGGGAAGAATTTCGGCGTGGCCACCACTGCGACCTGGACGAGCTGCGGCGGCAAGCGGCGTCGTGCACAGCGTGCGACCTGTACCGCAACGCCACCCAGACCGTGTTCGGCGAGGGCCGGCCCGGCGCCCTGCTCGACAAGGCCCTGGCCGGGGCCGGCATCGACCGGGAGGACGCCTACGTGACCAACGTGGTCAAGCATTTCAAGTGGCGTCCGGCGGGCAAGCGGCGCCTGCACCAGAAGCCCAACGCCGCCGAGATCGCGGCATGCCGGCCGTGGCTGGATGCCGAGTTGGCGTGCGTGCAGCCCCGGTTTGTCGTGCTGCTGGGTGCCACCGCGGCCCAGGCCCTGCTGGGTCGGGGTTTCAAGGTGACCGAGCAGCGGGGCCGGTTCGCCGAGTGGGGTGGCGGGCCGGGCGGCGCGGGGTCGGGCGGTGAGCGGCCGCTGGTGCTGGCCACCGTGCACCCGTCGTCCATCCTGCGGGCGCCCAGCGACGAGGCCCGCCACGCCCAGATGGACGCCTTCGTGGCCGATCTGCCGGTTGTCGCCGCCGCGGTACGCGGCGGGTGAAGGTTTGCCACGCGCCAACGGTGGCAACACTTCCGTCAACGCAAGCCAACCCCCGGGGGCGCAACGCCTCTGGAAGGAGGTGAATGACATGGGCATCGGAGTGAGCATTTTCCTGATCGCCGTCGGCGCCATCCTCAAGTTCGCCATCACGGCTCGGGCCAGCGGTGTCGACCTCGGCACCGTCGGTATGATCCTGATGATCGTCGGCGCCATCGGCCTGCTGGCCTCCCTGATCTTCTGGAGCAGCTTCAGTCCCTACGGCCGCCGCGACGAGGTGGTCGTCAGGGACCGAGAAGTCATCTAGACCATTTCACAACATCGAAAGAGCCGCCCTTTGTGGGCGGCTCTTTTGCATTTCAAACGCAGTGTTTTGAGGGGCACATTTGTCGAGAAGTTCCGGTTTATGGCTGGCGCAGGTCGGGAATTTTCAGGAGGACCCCAACGGCGAAGGAGGCCAACCGTGCCCAATGACCAGCAGCCGGAGTTCACCGACGAGGAGCTGGCCCAAGAAGCAGGCGAGGAACTCCCCGATCGGGAAGCGATGTCCCTCATCAACGGGAACGTGGCCGCCCCCATCAATGCGGCCGTGGCCCTGAACGCGCTGTCCGACCACTCCACAGCCGTGGCCGACGCCACCCAGACCGCCCCCATCACTCAGAGCAACTAGGAGCCAACATGACCGAGCGCAACGAAGGCCTGACCGACGAAGAGCTGGAGGCCGAGGCGGGCGAGGAACTGCCCGATCGTGAGGCCATGTCGTTGGTGAACGCCAACATCGCCGTCCCCGTGAACGCGGCAGTGGCGGCCAACGTGCTCTCGGACGGCGCCGTGGCCTACGCCGACGCCGCCCAGAACACCCCCATCCAGCAAGGCAACTGACCCCGCAACTGACCCCCAAGGAACGGAGGCAGAACCATGGCAGAGGATCGCAAGCAGGGCATGACCGACGAGGAGCTCGAGGCCGAGGCGGGCGAGGAACTGCCCGATCGTGAGGCCATGTCCCTCATCAACGCCAACCTGGCCGCCCCGGTGAACGCGGCGGTGGCCGCCAACGTGCTGTCCGACAACTCGGTGGCAGCGGCGGAGGCCACCCAGACCGCGCCCATCACCCAGGGCAACTGACCGAAGCACACGGCGGTGTAGGGCGGAAGGTCGCGGCGGGCCTTCCGCCCGCTGCCGGCGTGAAGGAGGACCCATGGAGCGTCCCATCGACATAGGCGGCTTCGTCAAGCAGTTGCGCGAGCGCATCGAAGCGGAGCGCGAGGTGCGTGGCGACGATGTCAATGCGGTGTTCGCAGTCAACGTCGGCCAGTCCGACGAGGCCACGGCCGCTTCCGCCTATCAGGACGTGGAGATCATCCAGAACGGGCGCCGTACCCACCTGCGGCGCCGGAGCTGAGAGGAGCAAGGACAGATGTCGACCGACGAGACCAAGGGCCTTACCGACCAGGAGTTGGAGGCGGAAGCGGGCGAGGAACTCCCCGACCGTGAGGCCATGTCCCTCATCAACGCCAACGTGGCTGCGCCCGTGAACCTGGCCGCTGCCCTGAACGTGGCGTCCGACAACTCGGTGGCGTATGCCAACGCCACCCAGACCGCCCCCATCACCCAGAGCAACTAGCCGCGGTGACGCTGACCACTCCGGCACCCCCCGCCAGCCCCACCGGCGGGGCGGTGCCGCCGCGGCTGGCCGAGGGCGTCGACCTCATCGGCGAGTACGAGGGCTCGGGCTTCAAGGAGGCGCCATCGCTGGTACGCCGCAGCGATGGACAGGTCATCCAGCTCACGCCCCTGCTGTACGCGGTGGCCGAGCATGCCGACGGCCGGACCGGGTACGACGAGCTGGCCCGCCGGGTGGGGGACGGCATCGGGCGCAGCCTGAGCGCCGACAACGTCCGCTTCCTGGTGGACGAGCGGCTGCGGCCGCTGGGTGTCGTCACCGGATCGGACGGCTCGGAGCCGCCGGTCAAGAAGGCCGACCCCCTGCTCGGCCTGAAGTTCCGGGCCGGCGTCATTCCCGAGCGGGTGTCGAACGTGCTCGGGGCCATGTTCCGCCCGCTGTTCTTCCCGCCCGTGGTGCTGGCCGTGCTGGTCGCCCTGGTGGCGGTCGACGCCTGGCTGTTCGTGGGCCACGGCGTGGCCCAGGCCGTGCGCCAGTCCGTGTACCACCCGGCTCTGTTCCTGCTCTTGTTCGGCGCCGTCGTCCTGGCCGCCGCCTTCCACGAGATCGGGCACGCCACCGCCTGCCGGTACGGCGGGGCCAAGCCCGGCAAGATGGGTTGCGGGCTGTACCTGGCCTGGCCCGCCTTCTTCACCGATGTCACCGACGCCTACCGCCTCGACCGCCGGGCGCGCCTGCGCACCGACCTGGGGGGCGTCTACTTCAACATCGTGGTCATCCTGGCCACCATGGGGGCGTACTTCGCCACCCACTTCGAGCCCCTGCTCCTTCTGGTGGTGATCCAGCACTTCGAGATCGTCCACCAGTTGCTGCCCATCGTCCGCCTCGACGGCTACTACATCGTGGCCGACTTCACCGGCGTACCCGACCTGTTCACCCGCATCAAGCCCATCCTCACCAGCCTCCTGCCGTGGAAGCGAGCGGACGAGAAGGTGCGAGTGCTGAAGCCCTGGGTGCGGGTGGCGGTGACGGCATGGGTCTTGATCGTCGTGCCCCTCCTGCTGGTGCAGTTGCTGATCGTCCTCGTCCACCTGCCCCGCATCCTGGGTACGGCGTGGGATTCCGGCACCAAACAGGCCCACGCCATCTCCACCGCCTTCGGGAAGGGCGACGTGCTGGGCGGCGTCACCGGTGTCATCGAGATCGTCGTCCTGGCCCTGCCCGTGGTGGGGATCGTGCTCATGCTCGTGCGGGTGTTCCAGCGGGTCGTGCGCTGGACCTGGGAGCGCACGGACGGTCGCCCGGTCCTGCGGGGCGCGGCCGTGCTGGCCGGCGCCGGGTGCGCGGTGCTGCTGGCCATGGCATGGATGCCCGCCCACAACTACGACCCCATCGGTCCGGGCGAGCGGGGAACGCTGGGCGAGGGCGTGGCCGCCGTGCGGGAGCTGCCCACCGGGCGGGGTCCGCTGGTGAGCGAGCGGCGGGCCGGGGCGGTGACGTCGCCCTCGACGACGACCACCACGGCCCGAGCCAGCACCACGAGCACGTCGACGGTGCAGACCACGGTGACCTCCGGGAGCCGTGCCAGCACCACGTCCACGAGCAGTCGGCCGGCGACCACGACCAGCACCACGACGACGTCGACGTCGACATCCACGTCCACCACGGCGCCGAGCACCACGACCACGACCGCGGCGGCAGCGCCATGAGCGCCATGAGGGCCATGAGCGCCATGAGGGTGCGCCGCCGCCTGACGGCCGCGGCCGTCGCCGTCTTCCTGGTGATCGGCATCAGCGCCGGGCCGGTCGCGGCCGACACCAGCACGCCCCGCGACGACAACAGCGCCATCGCCGTCAACACCAAAGACGGCTCGTCCCTGTTCCAGCTGGCGTTCCAGGTCACCTGGGTCACAGGCGACACGGTGAACGCCACCAACACGGCCGTCGCCTACGCGAGCTGCACCAACTGCACGACGGTGGCCATCGCCATCCAGATCGTGTTGGTGGTGGGCTCGCCGTCGGTGTTCACGCCCCAGAACGTGGCCGTGGCCGTGAACGACCAGTGCAACCTGTGCAACACGTTGGCGATGGCCTACCAGCTGGTGATCCAGGTGAGCGGGCCGGTGCGGCTCACCCCCGAGGGGCTCCGCCAGCTCCACGACATACGAAAACAGCTGCGCGAACTGAAGGAGTTCGCCCTGACCATCGCCCAGATCCACGACCAGGTGCTGGCCTTGGAACAACAGATCGAGCAGGTGATGACCACGCAGTTGGTGCCCGCCGGCCAGGGCAAGGAGCAGCGGGCCCAGGGAGCGACGACGAGCACGACGGGCGACGGCGGTGGCGCCACGTCGACGAGCACGACGGCCACGAGCACCACGACGACGGTGCGAGCGACGTCGTCCACCACCTCCACCTCGACCACGGCCAGTACGTCGAGCACGAGCACCTCGACGCCGACCACGACCACGAGCGCGCCATGACCCGAGCCATCGCTTCCGTCGTCGCCGTCCTTGCCGTCGCCCTCGCCGGGTGCGGGGCGTCGGCGTCGGCCAGCAACCCGCTGCGTGACGCCCAGTCCGGCTTGGGCAAGGTTCACCGGGGCACCATGCTGTTCAAGCTCACCGCCGGCGCCGGTCCCACGGACCAGGGCAAGGACGTGGGCTTCCAACTGCAGGGCCCCTTCGACCTGTCGCCACCGGACAAGACGTCGTTGCCCGTGGCCCGCCTGGAGCTCACGCAACTGCTGGGCGGGCAGACGCGCACCACCACGTTCGTGTCCACCGGTGAGCGGGCGTACGTGGAGGCCGGGGGCAAGACGGTCGAGCTGTCCGATGCCCAGGTCCAGCCGCTCCGGCTCGACCGCTCGAGCAAGCGGAGGGGCGAGCTGGGCGGGCTGTCGATCGCCAAGTGGGGGAGCCGGGCCCAGGAGAGCGACCCTGGCGTGGTCGACGGTGTGGCCGTGCGCCGCATCACCGCCGTGGCCGACCCGGTGCGAGCTCTGAACGATGTGTTCGCCCTGGCCGGCCAGCTGGGCGTGCCCGGGCAGGGGACCAAGCGAATCGCCGGCCAGGACGCCGAGCAGCTGCGGGCGCTGGTGAAGTCGTCCCAGCTCGAGGTCCTGGTGGGCAAGGCCGACGGCCTGGTGCGAGACCTGCGGCTCAACGTGCTGTTCGGGGGCGACGCGCCCGCGCAGTTGCAGTCGGCACTGGGGGAGTTGGCCGCGTCCCGGCTGGCGTTGGAGTTGCGGGTGGACCGCCCCAATCAGTCCATCGGTGAGGTCGTCAGTCCGGCTCGATGAAGATGCACTCGCCGGGGCAGTCCTCGGCGGCCAGGATCACTTGGGCGGCCTTGGTCTCGGGCACAGTGGCCAGGCCCTCGGCCTGCCCGGGGTCGTTGTGCACGAAGTCGCCGTCCTTGACATAGGCGATCCCGTCCTCCAGGAGGAGGAACACCTCGGGGCAGTGGTCCATGCACAGGCCGTCACCCGTGCACAGGTCCTGGTCGATCCACACGCGCACGTCAGTCGGCCACGTCTTCCTTGGCCACGACCCTCGTGGGGGTGAGGCGCACGAGCAGCTCGCCGGGGACGCCGTTGCGGGCGCCGTACTCGTCGGCCCGGGCGGCACCCATGTAGCGACCGCCCAGGCGGGCGGCCCAGGCCCGCACCTGTTCGAGGTCGTCGACGAGCTCGGCCCTGCCCTCGACGGTGGCGAACGAGAACGGCGGTTGGTCGTCCTGCACGCAGAGGACGGCCCGGGGATCGTGGCGCAGGTTGCGGCCCTTCACCGTGTCGGTACCGGTGGTGAAGACGATCGTGTCGCCGTCGAGGTCGAACCAGACGGGTGCCGCGTGAGGGCTGCCGTCGGGCCGGGTGGTGGCGAGCACGCCGGGGCGCGGCTGCTTCTGCAGGAAGCCTCGCCAATCGTCCATCGGTTGGTAGCCCATGGCCTTCCATCATTGACGACGGGGAGGGCTTGTGTGGCCGGCCGTCGAACACCGCTTCGTGGCTGTTCGTCGCATTCGTGTCCTCGGGGTGGCTGTGGCCCTGGCTCTCCTGGCCGGTTCTGGGTTGGTGGGGGTCGCCGCCGACGCGCCCCCCGTGACCGGAGGCGCGGTGGTCGACCAGTGCCATTCCGTCCAAGGGCAGGTGCCCGCGGGTGGCGCCCAGGCGTGCCGCAGCGTGCAGGCCCAGCTGTGGGGGGCGTCGGCCGCCTGCCGGCTTTCGGTGTCCGCCGCGCCCGCCACCCTGCCCGAGCAGTGCACGGTGATCGACGGCCGGCCTGTGAGCGAAGCGCGCATCGCCGCCTACCAGTCGACGTGGGTGCACCGGGCCCTCTCCCTCCAGCGGGCCTTGGCCGCGGGCGCGCCCCTGCTGGAGGAGCTGATCCCGCACACGCACAACTCGTTCAACACGTCGCGCTACGACGTGCCCGACCCCTCGAACCCCAGCCACTTCCCGACGCTCACCAACCAGGATCCCAACCAGGTGTACAGCATCACCGACCAGCTGCAGATGGACGTGCGGGCCATCGAGATCGACGTGCACTGGGTACCCAGCCCGTGGGGGCCGGGGTACCAGGTCGTGGCCTGCCACGGCTCGTCCGAGCCCGTCGGTGCTGGGCAGAACGTCCACGTGGGGTGTACGGACGACCAGCCCTTCTCCAGCACCCTGCGGGAGCTTCGGGCCTGGCTCGACGCCCATCCCGGCGAGTTCGTCCTCGTGTACCTGGAGAACCAACTGGACGGCAGCACGGCTGGCCACGAGCGGGCCGGGCAGCTGCTCGCGGCCAATTTGGGAAGTCTCGTGTACAAACCCCCGGCGGACCAGCCCTGCGCCGAGATGCCCGTGCACACCAGCGCGGCCGACATCCTCGCCAGCGGCGCGCAAGTCCTGCTCGTGGGCAACTGCGGTGCCGCCGATGGCGCCGCCACCGCGTGGGGCCAATGGATGCACTCGCGCGGGCCGACCTGGGACGAGAGCGGCGACCCCACCGGATACGGCGCCTCTCAGTGTGCGGCCGACTTGGCCGAGCGCAACGGCGCCGAGCCCAGGTTCCGCCGGTACTTCGAAGAGGTCACCTGGTTGGGCACCATGGGCGACACGGCGCCGCCGGCCACGTCGGCCGCCGGCCATGTCACGCCCATCACGGCAGATGCCACCGCCCAGATGGTGCGTTGCGGGGTCAACATCATCGGGCTCGACCAGCTCACGCCCGAGGACCCGCGCCTGCCCGCGCTGGTGTGGAGCTGGGCGCCCGGCGAGCCCGCGGCGGCCGGGTGCGCGTACCAGGACGGCGACAGCCGGTTCCACTTGGCGGCGTGCGACTCGTCGGCCGGGCCCCGGCACTTCGCCTGCGTGGACCCGGCTGGCGCGTGGCTCGAGACGGTGGCCACGGGGACGTGGGACGCCGGTGCCGCGAGCTGCGCCGCCGAGTTCGCCGGGTCCACGTTCGGCGTGCCCGTGAACGGGTGGCGCAACCAGGAGCTGTTCGCGGCCAAGGCGGCCGCGGGCGACGAGGTGTGGCTGAACTACTCCGTCACCGGATGACGCTAGACAAGCGGCATGCCTGACGCCGGTGCCGCGGTTGAGTCGCCCCTGCAGGGAACGGTCGTCTCCGTGGACGTGCAGCCGGGTGACGCCGTGCACGCCGGCCAGCAGGTGCTGGTGCTGGAGTCCATGAAGATGGAGCACGTGGTGGCCGCCGGGCGGGGCGGGGTGGTGAGCCAGGTGCTGGTGGCGCCGGGGGCGACCGTCTACCCGGGCGACGCCTTGCTGCTGGTCGACCCGGCCCCGGACGGGGCGGTGCCCGCGGCGACGGCGGCGGGGCCGCAGGTGGCCGTCGATCTCGACGCCATCCGCCCCGACCTCGCCGCTGTCGTCGAGCGCCACGCCGTGGGCATGGACGACCGGCGCCCCGATGCCGTGGCCCGGCGGCGGTCGACCGGCCAGCGCACCACGCGGGAGAACGTGGACGACCTCGTCGACCCGGGCAGCTTCGTGGAGTTCGGCCCGCTGGTGATCGCCGCCCAGCGCCGGCGCCGGCCGGTGGAGGACCTCGTCGAGCGGACGCCGGCCGACGGGTTGGTGGCCGGCATCGGGACCGTCGACGGGCACAGCACCGTCGTCATGTCGTACGACTACACGGTGCTGGCGGGCACGCAGGGGCTGCAGAACCACCGCAAGAAGGACCGCCTGTTCGAGCTGGCCGAGCGGCTGCGGGTGCCCGTGGTGTTCTTCACCGAGGGCGGCGGCGGGCGGCCGGGCGACACCGACGGCGTGGGCGTGTCCGGGCTCGACTGCATGGCGTTCGCGCTGTTCGGCGGGCTGAGCGGGCTGGTGCCGTTGGTGGGCATCACCAGCGGGTACTGCTTCGCCGGCAACGCCGCCATCCTCGGGTGCTGCGACGTGGTCATCGCCACCGAGGGGTCGAACATCGGCATGGGCGGCCCGGCCATGATCGAAGGCGGCGGGCTGGGCGTGTACTCGCCCGACGAGGTCGGGCCCATGTCCGTGCAGGTGCCCAACGGCGTGGTCGACATCGTGGTGCCGGACGAGGCGGCCGCGGTGGCCGCGGCCAAGCAGTACCTGTCGTACTTCGCCGGGTCGGTGGCCTCGGGCGCATGGGAGTGCGCCGACCAGCGCGAGCTGCGCGGCATCGTTCCCGAGAACCGGCTGCGGGCCTACGACGTGCGGGCCGTGGTGGAGACGCTGGCCGACACCGGTTCGGTGCTGGAGCTGCGGCCCCACTTCGGGTTGGGCATGGTGACGGCGCTGGCGCGGGTGGAGGGCCGGCCCGTGGGCGTCATCGCCAACAACCCCACGCACCTGGGTGGCGCCATCGACGCCGACGGGGCGGACAAGGCGGCCCGGTTCATGCAGCTGTGCGACGCCTTCGACATCCCGATCCTGTTCCTGTGCGACACACCCGGGTTCATGGTCGGGCCCGACGCCGAGAAGACGGCGCTGGTTCGCCACGTGAGCCGCATGTTCGTGGTGGGTGCCAGCCTCACCGTGCCCTTCTTCACCATCGTGGTGCGCAAGGGGTACGGGCTGGGCGCTCAGTCGATGGCGGGCGGCAGTTTCAAGGCACCGGTGTTCACGGTGTCGTGGCCCACCGGCGAGTTCGGGGGCATGGGGCTGGAGGGCGCGGTCAAGCTCGGGTTCCGCAAGGAGCTCGAAGCGGTGGCCGACCCCGCCGAGCGGGAGGCGCTGTACGAGGAGATGGTGGCGCGCATGTACGAGCACGGGCAGGCGCTCAACACGTCGACCTACTTCGAGATCGACGACGTGATCGACCCGGCCGACTCCCGCCGCTGGATCACCACCGCCCTGGCCGCCGCGCCCCCGCCGCCCCGGCGCGAGGGCAAGAAGCGCCCCTGCATCGACACCTGGTAGCGCCTCCCTCAAGTCTACGCTGGGCTCGCTGGGCATCAGCCTGGCCGGGCTGCTGGGCGTGCTGGGCGACCCCGTGCTCTCGCTGCAAACCGTCAACCAAGCGCTCACCGTCGACACCGACAGCCCGTCGACGGGCAGCCGCATCGATCTCGACCTCAGCGGCACGGCCAGTGCCGTGCATCTGGGAGCCACCGTCACCACGCCGTGGTCGCCCCCGCGGCGCCCGCCGGTCACGGCCACCCCGGCCACGCCCGACCCGGCCCGCACCTACCGCTACCTCGCCGCGGTGATGCGCGCCGACGGCACGCCCCCTCCCGCCCCACGCCCGCCCCCGCCGTCCTTCCCTGTTCTCGTAACGCTGGCGAACGGGGGCCGTTCGTGGACGTTACGAGAAGGCGTGGACGTCGCAGTACTCGCCGAAGAACAGCCCGGGTCGGCAGTGCACGCGGCCGCCGGGCCATCGCCACACCCGGTCGAGTCCGGACTGCACCACCCAGATCTCGCCGTAGTCGTTGACGGCCACGCCCGTGGCGCCGCCGTTGCCGTCGAGCACGCCGGCGTGGATGCTGTGCACCTGGCCGGCGAAGGCGCCGCCGATGTTGAACTGCGAGTACCGGCTCCCCTCGTACACCACCCACGCGGTGCGCACCACGTCCGACGTCTGGCCGGCCACGGGGATGATGGCGAAGTCGAGCGGGTCGGGGTAGGGCAGGGCGAAGTCGTCGACCACGGCATTGGTGGACGGGTCGATGCGCCGGAGCCGGCTGGCCGCCGCGCCGGCGCACAGGACCCACACCTGGCCGTCGGGGGCGGCCCGCACGCACGTCGGCCCGTCGCCCACGTCGACGACTGCTTCCACGCCCAAGTCCGCGGTGTTGACGCGGGTGACCGTGCCCGACGCGGTGTGGGCAACGAAGGCGGCGTCACCCGAGGGCAGCACAGCCACGGCATCGCCCGGGCCCGCGCCCGATCCCGGCGCCACGGCCACGTCGCCGGTTGCCAGCTCGACGCGAGCCATCCCGCCCGCGCCCATCCCCACCAGCGCGTACCTCCCGTCGGGCGTGATGGCCGAGCCCAGTGGCGCCCCGCCCGGCAACGGCACCCGCCTGACCACGCCACCGGTGGCGGTCGACAGGAGCACCACGTCGTCAGCGGTCGACACCACGGCGTGGGCGTTGTCGACCGACACATGAAGTGGGGAGCCCGCGGGGGCGACGGCCACCGGGTCGCCGGCCACGTCCATGGGCGCCAGGTCCTGCCGGAAGGAGTAGCCCGGCCGGCCCAGGGTGACGGGCGTGACCGCGCCGGACCGGGGGCTGGTGACGAACGCTCGGGTCCCGTCGGGCGTGATGGCGATCCGCTGCGGCCCGGGGGCCACGTCCACGGTGGCGCTCCCGCCGATGATGGCCACGAGGATCTGCCAGGTGACGGGCTTGGTGGGGTCCACGTCGACGACCACGCGCCGGTTGGACGCGCCCGCCCACGCGCTCTCGCCGTTGATCGACGCCACCGAGTGCACGGCCACGCCCGGCAGCCCCTGCCCGCCGGTGTCGTAGAGACGAGCGCCGGGCACGTCGGGCTGGCCCACGTACAAGAACAGCGCGCCGCGCGACATGCCCATGATGGAAATGGCCGACTGGACGTCGATGAGCACGCGCCCCCCGGCGGGCATGAACACGCCGGCCAGCAACTCGGCTGCGTCGGCGGCGAGGTCGTGCACGGCGAAGTCCGACGTCACCGACGTGACCAACGGGATGTCCATGGCGATCAACTTATGGTCGAACCTTGGCGAGCAGTTGGACGACGCGGGCGCGTTCGACGTCGGTCGTGCGGGGGTTGGCGATCCACGCGGCGGCCACCGTGTCCAGGCAGGCCGCCGCCCCGGCCCGGTCCACGGCGGCGAGGAAGCGGGCGAGGAACAGCCGCCGGCCGGGACCGAGCGCTATCCGGCGCAGAGCCGAGCCGGGGATGCCGGCCGTACCGAGGATGATCCACGTCTTGGCCACGTCGGCCCCGGGCGGTCCGGCCACGGCGTTCTGCCAGTCGATGACGACGGGGCCGTTCGCCGTGATGAGAATGTTCTCGGGGTGCAGGTCCATGTGGAGGGGGCTGGTGCCGGGGCCGAAGGGAGCGTCCAGCCACGGGGGTGGGGGGATGGCGTGGAGGGTGTCGTGCAGCGCCGCCAGTTGGCGGGCGTAGCGATCGAGCAACCACGGCCGCCGGCCCAGGGCGTGCAACATCAGCGGACCGGTGATGCGCTCCATCACGATGTCGGTGGACGTGGCGTCGTCCACCCGGGGCACGGGGTACCCGCAGCCGCGCAGGTACGCCATGGTCTCCGCCTCCCGCCGGGCGTCGAAGGACCCCGCCGAATGCGGCCGGTAGCGGCGGAGTACGCGGCCGTCACCCAGCTCGTACACGTCCGCTGCCCGGCCCGACGCCAACCGCGGCCCGGGCGTGCTCACGATCGCCGCCTGGGCAGGCCCCGCTGGAGCAGGGCAGCCGCTCGGCCCGGTGCCCGCCGGGGGTCGAGTTTGACCTGGCGCTTGGGGAGCAGCGGCCCAACCTCGTCGGCCCACGCCACCGCCGCCTCGGTCACGCGCAGGAGGTAGAGGGCGGCCGCCTTCGAGTAGGCGGCCTTGGGCACGGCGTCCAGGTCGTCCACCAGCGCTTGCAGCTCGACCACATCGGCCTCGGCGGCCGCCTTGTAGGCCGCCAGTTGGGCGCGCACGGTCGACGGTGCCATGCGGTGCCCGAAGAGCAGCTTGGCCAGAAAGGGGACACGCAAGCGCGACGGCTCGAACTCGCTGTCGACGACCCACTCGTCGAGCGCCGCCTCGCCGCGGCGCGTGAGCTGGAACACGCGCTTGTTGGGCAGCTTGACCTGAGCGACGTCGCGGGCCCGGATGTGGCCCAGCTGCTCCAGGCGGGTGAGCTCGCCGTACACCTGGCTCTTGGCCATGGGCCACACGCCGAGCACCGTCTCACCCGCCCGGGCCACGTCGTAGCCGGACATGGGAGCGATGGACAGCAGGCCCAACACCGCGTAGGACGTGGTCGGCAGGCCGTTGGACGCCATGGTTCTAGTAGTACTAGTCCTAATAGAACTAGATCAACCGCGGTGGTGGGCCCATCAGGAGCAGGCGCCGAGGAGCACGGCGGCCAGCGCCGGGAAGAGGGCAGGCCGTGTGGGCGGCCAGCGATCCGTCGGCAAGCGTAGGTAGGACAGGCAGGCGGGGCGCCCGCCAAGTGGTCAGGTTCCGGTGGTGAGGAACCGCAACTGGTCGGGGACCAGCGTTCGCCAGTAGGCGGCGTCGTGGAAGCCGGGACGGATGCCGCCCTGCACGTCAGGGATAGCGCTCAAGAGCTCTTTCGACGTGCTCACGAACGGGTCGTCGGCGCCGCAGTCGATCCGTACGCGCACGGGCAGGGGCTGGGTGAGCCGCGCTGCTCCCCCGAGGACGTCGTGGGCTCGGAAATCGTCAGGCCCGTCGAAGGCACCGGGCGCAGTGTCCGCCGCCCGCCGCCACACTGCCGGGCTGGCGGCCACCACGTTGGCGAACACGCCCGGGTGCTCCTCGGCGGCGAGGAGGGCGCCGTAGCCGCCCATCGACCAGCCCATGACCGCTCGGGGACCGTGCTGCGAGCGAGCGTCCATGAGAGGAACGAGTTCGTCGATGAGGGCAGCCATGGGGTCCTCTCCCGACGTGCGCCGGTGCCAGTAGCTGCCCGGGCTGCTGGCCAACGAGGCCACGACGATGTCCAGCCCGGCGGCCGCGGCTGATGCCGGGAGCCCGATGGTGTCGAAGGCGAAGCGCTCGTCGTTGTTGCGACCGTGCAGGCACGCCACGGCCAGGGCGGGCTGGGCGGTGTGACCGGTCCGGGTGATGAGGTAGCGCTGCCCGTTCCGGAGGCGGCCGGCGTCCACTGACAGATCGGCTCTGGGGATCGAGCGGTCGTTGCCGTCCAGGAGGCCCGCGGTGTGCAGCAGCCGCCGGCCCCTGCCCGTTTGAGCGCCCACCGCCGATGCACCAGCGGCGGCCACGATCCCGGCCCCGGCGCCGAGCAGGAAGCGGCGACGGGTCAGGGCCACGGCCGCACCCTACGCCAGGTGCTTTGCCGTTCGCGTTGTTACGGCGCCGGTGTGGCCTCGATCACATGCGCCGTCATCCTGCCCGTCACCGGACCGGTGCCCAGTCGTGCCTCCATCTCCTTGGCGACGGCCGCCGTGACGCTGGCCAGGTCGGCACCGCGCGCCTCGATCTGGGCTCGGATGGGCGTGCCCGTGCAGAACCCGGCGGCCACGTCCGCGGCTGAGGGGGCATGCCCGTCGAGGGTCACCGTCTCGACGCCGACACAGTCGAGACCGCCGGCGCGGATGTCGGCGACCACCACGTCGAGATCGGCGTACCCGTGCGGTACGGCAGCGATGAAGGTGGGCGGGTCGTCAGGAAAGGCATGTTCCAACCCGGCCGTCAGCGCCGCGGCGAAGTCGTGCGTATCGACCGTGCCCCACGTGTTCACCAGCAGGGTCCCGTCCGGCGTGAGCACCCGGCGCGCCTGGGCGAAGGCGGCCGGCTTGTCCGGGAAGAACATCACGCCGAACTGGCAGACGACGAGGTCGAAGGCGGCGTCGTCGAACGGCAGGTCCATGGCATCGGCCTGTTGCCACTGGGCGGCAGGCACCCGGCTGCGGCCCAGCTCGACCATCGCCGGGTTGAGGTCGGTCGCCGTCACGCTGGCCGAGGGGAGGGCGGCCACGAGCTCGCCGGTCACCGCGCCGGTACCGGCGGCCAGCTCCAGGACACGCTCTGGCGCCCGGGCCGCCGCCCGGCGAGCGAGGTCGGCGGCGAAGGGCCAGAACACGGTCGGCACCAGCCACTGCTCGTAGGCGCCCGGCATCGAATCAACCCACAGCCGCTCTGTCTCGTTGGTCACGTACGTGAACCTACCGGCTCCGCCGCGATGAGCTCGCCAGGGCCCTGTCCGCTCGAGATGACTCGGCGGCGATTCCCCTTCGGGGCGCGGTGCCTGACGGACACGATCTCCGGGCGGCGGACCGGGCAAACCCATGCGATCGCAGCGCTCTTCGTGTCACTCGTGAGGGCGGCCGCCGAAGCCAAGGGCCTGGCCAACACAGCCGAGAGCCCTTCAGCGTGTCACCAGGGCCGACGACGGTGGCTGGGACGGACGAAAGCCGTCAGGACGAAAACGCAAACCCGTCGCAAGGCGGGGACGCAAAGTCACCGAGGCCCACGGCGGGTTGGCCGGACTACCGAAACCTCAAGGAGTCTCAACATCATGAACCTCGCCAAACGCGCCAAGATCATGGTCGGCGCGGTCGCCGCCGTCGCCGCCTTCGCCGCCTTCGCCGTCGCCGGGACCGCCTTCACCGGCAGCGGGGTCACCAACAGCGCCGGTTCCAGGCAGTTCGTCCGGGGAACCGTCAGTCAGAGCGTGACTGGCGCCACGTTGTCAAGCGTGGCCTACACGTTCGGAGACGCGCCGGCGAATACGGCCGTCCACTCGGCTCTGTTGACCTTCGCTGACAGCAACGCGGACGCCAAGACCCCGACCGTGGCCTTCACCGGCGGCAACGCGGTCGCGTTCACCTGCACCGCCATCGAGGCGACCAATCACACCTCGACCTGCACAACCGCAGGCGCCGACAGGACAGGCG